>Ga0136615_10001777_pt1 | contig 10542 bp, 13 predicted proteins | sample AntDrymUQ2882206_2_FD_106647 | JGI IMG/M metagenome (GOLD analysis project Ga0136615, IMG submission 106647) | Polar desert sand microbial communities from Dry Valleys, Antarctica - metaG UQ288 (22.06) | ecosystem: Environmental > Terrestrial > Soil > Desert | place: Antarctica: Dry Valley...
GACCTAGCCCCCCGAGTCCTCGCCGTCGTCGTCTTCGGCCACGAGGTCGGAGGCCGAGAGCGCGGCCGCCCAGCCCTGCTCGGGATCCTCGACGGCGATGCGCAGGACCCAGCCCTTGGCGGCCTCATCCTCGTCCCAGCGATAGAAATTGAGCTCCTCGAGGGTCTTTCCGAGGACCTCGTAGCTCGGGGGCCAGTCGAGGTCGGTGAGCAACGCCGCGGTGTAGAGCGCGGTGAAGCGCCCCAGCGCGGCCCCCCTTCGCCGCCCGTGAGCTCCCCCGCTTGCGGCGGCCCAGGCCATCCGTTGGAGCGCCTCCTCGGTCGTCAGCCGCCCGATGCGAAACTCGTCGATGGTGAGGCACGAGGCGGCCTCGACCGCGTCGCCCTCGACCACGGCGGAGCGCGCCGCGCCGTTGGACTCGGTGGTCCATGGGGTCACGAGCTCGAGCAGCGCCTCCGCAAGCTCCGGTTCGTCAAGCTCGTCGGTCGGGCGCGGGCGAGTAGTCTCCATCGCCGAGTCGGGCTCCCACGGCTCCGCGACCTCTACGGTGTTGCTCCGGTAGGTGGCCAGGCAATAGGTGGGCTCGTAGTCGAGGAGCTCGACGGGTAGCTCGAGTACCTCGGGGTGGGCGCGGTCATCGCCTCCGAGCTTCTCGCCCCGCAACACACACTCCTGGGCAACGTAGGCCGCCACGACACCCGACTCGAGGTGGTCGGCGAGGGCGTGCCATTTGTGCGTCGAAGCCGCGACCTCGGTGAGGGGGCCGAGTACGAAGCGCGACGTGTCGGGGCCGAGCACGTTCCCGGCGTAGTCGCCCGGTGCGTCCAGAGCCAGCCGGTAGTCGATGTGGTCGGCGATGGGCCACAGTTGCTTTCCTCGTTCCAGCGCGTCCTCGCACATCTCGGCGAGATCGACGAGCCGATCCCACTGTCTCCCAGCAACGAGCCCGTCCACGGCGCGCAGCAGCGCGTTCAGATCTGCGGCTTCGACGAATTCTTCGAGATCGGGCACCACTTCTCCTTTTGGCCCGAGATTACTCTGTGAGCGCTACTCGATCTTGTCGAGGGCCTCCGGCTTGTGCGCGGCCTCCTCGCCGGTGCCGTCGCTTACGACGAGGTACTGCGGATCCTCCTCCGATGCGGCGACCTCATGCCCCTTGACCTTGGTTCGCGAGATCAGCTGCTTCTTCACTTTGCCTCGCACTTTGCCCTGTGGACTGTCCCACTCCACGTTGTCGCCTATTCGAAACGTCTTCGGCATCGTTCGTCCTTTCTCGCAGTGGCTTACTCAAGTCGTCGGACGATCTTACCGGCGGCGCGCTGCGCGGTCCCATAGACGGTCAACATCGGGTTGACCCCCGACGGTCGGAAAGGCAGAAGCATCCGCTACAAACAGTCCGCTTACTTCGTGGGACTCGGTTGTCTTGATCGACGGCCGACGCCGAGGGGTCGATCCCCATGCGACAGGAGCCCATCTGGTGATACGACGCCAGGGTCGCCGCACCACCTCGATAACCCAGGCGCGTCGTCGTTTCGACCCAGCTCTCGTACGCGCCGTTCAGTCCAGGGACGTACGAGGGCGTGGATTTGTGGAGGGAGTAGACCTTGCGTCCGCCGGCGACCTCCATCACGCGCGCGGCTTGGGCCACGCCACTGGCGATGCGGCGTTCGTCGTCCGCACCGACTTTGTAGTCGATCCTTGGGCGTCCATCGCGACCGATCTTGATGCGGCCCGAGGAGGCGTCGCGCGACAACACCGCGCACATTCCCACGTGACTGTACTGGTTCATCAGAGCGGATGATGGGCCGCTGAACGCCAGCTCATCGCCATCGACCATGCACCCTGGCACTGTCTCAAGGATCGGCCCCCAGCCGCCGTCCCAATGGCGTAACTCGTTGGAGTAGCGCGCCTGCAGAGTGCCCTCCCACAGGTGCACCTCATTCTCGAAGATGCCCCAGGCCGCGGTTCCGGGATGAAGATGCAGGTTGTGCCCGACCTGTCCGCGCAGGCCCGAGCGCAGCAGCAGCGCGGGGGTCTCGATGGCGCCTCCGCACACGACCACCGAGCGCGCCTTGATGGTCAGAGCGTGTGGCCGATCGTTCCGCGCACCCCTGTCGCGCGGCCGTCTTCGATCTCGACCTCATGGATGTCGGCGTCGACCAATAGACGAGCGCCGGCGTCGAACGCATCCTGCAGATAGACGCTCATCGTGGACTGCTTTGCGTCGATGCAGCAGCCGAACCCGCAGTAACCACTCCGGTGAGGTTGCGGGTGAGCGCCGGGCGGGTCGTTGCTGCGTTTGTAGCGCCCAGCGACCGTTTGGCATCACTGACCGGTCCGGACAGATTGCGAGCCCTGGTCCGTGGGACCGGTGAGGGTGCGGGGCGGGCGGGACTTGCGCGGCCTGGTGGCTGCTGCGAGCCTGTGGCCATGACGACCGAGGCCGGCGGTGCGACAGCGATCGTGGGGGGCCGCGCTCTCATCGGAGCGAACCTCGATGTCGTGGACGACTCGGTCGTCGTGCTCGAGGGTGGCGTCATTGCGGCGGCCGGCTCGCGCGCGGACACGAGCGTGCCGGACGACGCCGCCATCGTCGACGCGTCGGGTCTCGTGCTGCTTCCCGGTTTCATCGACGCCCACGTCCACATCGGCTTCGCACGTCCCTCCGAAGTGATGAGGCGCGGGGTCACGACCGTGCGGGACCTCGGCTGGCCGCCGAAGAAGATCTGGCCGCTGGTCGAAGCCTCCCGCCGCACCGATTTCGACGGGCCCGAGATCCTCGCGGCCGGTCAGATGCTCACGGCCCCCCGCGGCTACCCGAGCCGGGCCACCTGGGCGCCGCGCAGGACCGCGCTGCCGGTCAGCTCCCCCGTCGAGGCCGCAGAGGCCGTGGCCGCGCAGGCCGACTCGGGAGCGTGCATCGTCAAGGTCGCTCTCAATCCGCCGGTGGGGCCGACGCTCGACGGTCCCACCCTCGCCGCGATCGTCGAAGCGGCGCATGATCGCGATCTGCGTGTCACCGGACACATCTACGGGCTGGCCGAGTTGCACAAGGCCATCGACGCCGGCGTGGACGAGCTCGCCCACATGCTCATGAGTCCCGAGCCGATCCCCTCCGGCACACTCGCTCGCATGGCCGCGCAGCAAATGACGGTGGTGCCGACGCTGGCTTGTTTCTTCGCCGCCGCCCAGGACATCGCCGTCGACAACCTCAGGGCGTGGCTCGCTGTAGGAGGAGCCGTCGTCTACGGAACGGACCTGGGCAACGAGGGGCCTCGCCCCGGCATCGATCCTCGCGAGGTCGAGGCCCTTACTCGCGCGGGACTGTCGGCCACCGCGATCATCGCCTGTGCGACGATCGACGCAGCTCGCTACCTGGGACTGGACGACCGCGGGGTTCTCAGTGTGGGAAGACGAGCGGATGTAGTCGCGCTGCGCACGGCTGCGCTCGACGATGCGTCTGCGCTCACCGACGTCGCGCTTGTGTGGCGGCAAGGACGCCGGGTCGGGAACTCGTAACGGGCGCGGATCGCTAGGTCTGGCGCACTTCGACGATCTCGACCTCGAGCTCGCCGGCCGGAACCTGAGCCGTAACTCTCTCACCCGCGGACCGACCGACGAGAGCCCGGCCGAGAGGAGACTCGGGTGTGAGCACGTCGTGGTCCCCGCCCTTTTCCTCGACCAGCCCGAGGAGATAGGTCTCGACCTCGTCGTCGCCCTTATAGCGAAGTGACACGAGCTTGCCGGGCTCGATGACGTCGTCGTCAGTCGTCTGGATGATTTCGGCGTTCTCGATCATCGCTCGGAGCTGACGGACGCGATCCTCGTTCATGCCCTGCTCTTCGCGCGCCGCGTGATACTCGGCGTTCTCGCTGAGATCTCCGTGAGCGCGCGCGGTCGCGATGCTCTCGACGATCCTCTGCCTCTCGTCGCCCTCGCGTCGGGTCAACTCTGCTTCGAGTCGCTCGAATGCCGCCTGCGTCAGTGGCACTTTCTTGGTTTCAGCCATCAGTCGATCTTAAGGGCGCTCGCCATCGGCTACGAACTTGACTGGGCCCTCGCCTGGTGACGGGACGACATCGTCCACAGCGAGCGTGCGGCGACCTCCCTTTAAGATGCAACTCATGACCAACAGACTCGAGGGAAAAGCCTGCATCGTGACCGGCTCGGGCCGCGGCATCGGCCTTGCGATCGTCAGGGCCTTCGCCGCCGAGGGCGCGCGCGTCGTGGTGAACGACGTCGACAAAGACGCGGCCGAGACGGCGGTCGCCGAGCTCAGCTCGGCGGGCGGCGAAGCCGTCGCGAACTACGAGCCGATCGGCTCGGTCGCCGCGGCCGAAAGCGTCGTACAGAGTTCGCTCGACGCCTTTGGGCGACTCGATGTTCTCGTCAACAATGCCGGGGTGCTGCGCGACAAGATGACGCACACAATGACCGAGGACGACTTCGATGTCGTCGTCGGCGTGCACCTTAAGGGCACGTGGGCCTGTGGCAGAGCGGCGATTCAGCACTGGCGTCCGCTGGCGAAGAACGAGTCCGAGTCGGGCGTCCCCACGTACCGCAAGATCATCAACGTGACCTCGGCGTCGGGTCTCATGGGGGCCGTCGGCCAAGCCAACTACGCGGCCGCGAAGATGGGGATCGTGGGGTTGACGAAGACGTGGGCCAAGGAGTTGGGGCGCCTCAACATCAACGTCAACGCAATTGCTCCCGCCGCCCTGACCGCGATGACCGAGCCGCTCGTGCAGGACCCCGAGGCGGCCAAGCCGCGGCTCGCGCGCTTCGCTTTGGGTCGCTACGGCGAGCCCGAGGAGATCGCGCCGAGCTTCGTGTTCTTCGCTTCGAAGGACTCCAACTACATCACGGGTCAAGTGCTGTGCGTCGACGGGGGCCTGGTCATCTAGAGGCGGTCCTTCGGCCTCCTTGCTTCCTCCGACGATGGCCTCGTTCGGTAGTGTGCCGCAGCACGCTTAGTCAATTGATGAACCCTCAGGAGATCCAGGTGGCTGCGAAGGAAAAGCGGGTGTCGGTGCCGGAAGAATTCGTCGAGGGCAACCTCGAAGGCATGGAGGCCGTGATCATTCGCATCGGCGCGGGCGACGCGCAACTGGTCCTGGTCGACGGCGTGGGACGGTGGGATCGCTGGGTCTATCACTCGGTCGAAGCCTGCACGGCGAAGGCGGAGGAGCTCGGCATCACCGAGATCCACGTGGGCGAGTATCCCGAGAAGACGAGGGTGCGCATCAACTCGTACCAGCGGACCGAGGCGAGCTACGCGAAGGGCGCGTATCCCGAGCAGGGCGAGGTGGGCCCGGTCAAACCCTATCCCGAGAATCGCCCTCGTCCGGCGGAGCCGCTTGCCGAGGAGGAAGCTGAGCGGGAGAAGAATCCCTAGACGGCTTCGTGTCGTCGGGCTCGCGCCACACGCGCGCATCCTCGGCGCGGCGCGGGGTGCCTCGTTTCTCCTTCACGACCTTGGCCGAGTACATGCCGCCCGCCACCATCGGGTAACGCTTGGCGAGTTTGCCGAAGACGATCGTTCTGAAGAATCTCTTGAGCGGTGCGCGCGTCGGAGGAAAGATCAGGATGAGCCCCGTGATGTCTGTAAGAAAGCCGGGGGTGAGCAGCAACGCGCCACCGAGCAGGATCAGGAAACCGTCGGTGAGCTCCTTGTTCGGTATCCCGCCCTTCGCAAGGACCTCGCGCGCCCGGAAGTAGGTCGCGGTTCCCTCCCGCTTGACCAGCACCGTGCCGATGACGGACACCGCGATGAGCGCCACGATGGTCAAGGGCAAACCGATTTGCTCGCCGACCTGGATGATGACGTAGAGCTCGGCCAGCGGAATCACGATGAACGCAACGAACAGGAGCACACCCATGTCTCCAGTATCGGCCCTGATAGCTGCTACCGAAACGATTCCCTCCAGTGGGCGGGCGGCTTTCTGATATGAGTGAAGCCATGCTCATGAAATCGACCCTCCGGGACATGCCGGTCGACGAGGCGTTGGCGGCCGTCGACGCGGGGGCCGCCTTCGTCGACCTGCGACCGGTCGAGTCCTACCTCGAGGTCCACGTCCCAGGCTCGATGGCGCTGCTCTATGAGTTCGGTCCGGGACTCGCGGCGAGGGCGCGCGACTGCCTACCGCTGAGCCTTCCCTTGGTGCTCCTCGACCTCGGCCAGGGCAACCTCATGCATGCCGCCGCCTCGTTCAGGGGCAAGGGGTTCACGGTTCTGGGCAAGATCGACGACGGCATCAACCAGTGGGCGACCGAACGGGGGACTCCCATCTCGACCGAGATCGTGTCGAAACCCGAGGGCCTGGTGCTCGACGTCGGTGACCCCGGGGCGAGCGCAGGCGACGATGCGGTTCTCATCCCTCTTGAGAAGCTGTGGGCGCGCGCGGCGGAGCTCGGCGACGAGCAGCGGGTCACCATCGCCAGCGGCTACGGAGTACGAGCCGCGCTCGCGGTGGGCATTCTCGAGCGCGGCGGCCACGAGGTAGCTATCTGGACTACCAACCAGTAACTAGGCGCCCTCCTCCATCCCCTTGGCGATCAGGAAGCCGCGCGCCCGCTCCGTCATCGGATAGCGGTTGACCAACCGCCAGAAGCGCTCGGAGTGGTCGGGGACGAGCAGGTGCGCGAGTTCGTGCACGATCACGTAGTCCCGCACCCAGGTGGGAAAGTCGGTCAGCGCAAGGGACAGCCGGATTTGCGACTCGTGGGGCGAACAGTAGCCCCAGCGAGACTTCTGGGTCTCGATCCAGGCGATGTCCCTCACCGCGACCCCGTCGAGATAGAGCTGCGCAAGCTCGCGCGCCCTGCGCTGCAGCGCGCCGTCCGTGTTCAGGCGGTCCCTCTTCTTGCGCTCCGACATGCGGGCTGCCATCTTGCTCACCCATTCCTGCTCATCGGCGCGACTGAAGCGATCGGGGATGGACACCACGAGGGCGTCACCGACGATCTCGGCCGAGATCGTCTTTTTGCGCCGGGCGCTGCGGCGCACCTCGATGCGGCTGAACTCTCCTTCGAGACCGGGGGTGTCGAAGGGGAGCCGGTTGCTGGGCATGGCGGTCCATCCTATGGCTCGGCCCGGCTCGAATGGTTTTGTGCATCGGGTACAACTGGAAGCCGTGGTCGTGTACCTTTCTGCGCCTTGCAGACTCATGTGAAAGGGATCACAATGTGGTCAAGCAACAAAAAGGCCCCCCATCCGGGACCTTCAGAGCCCCCTCCGTTTTCCGCCCATCCCCCCCACGGAGGGGGCTCTCTCTATTCCAACGCCCACCGGCGGCCCCCCGGCTCACTCCTCCGCGTCTACCAGCGCCTCGAGGACCTCACGCACCGCATCCTTTATCTGAGCCTCGATGGTCTGGTCGGCGAGCCACTCGAGAACCTCCTCCGGATTCCGAATCAAGTAGGTGACCTTGTCAGTGCCGTAGGACACCACACCCCGCAAACCGCGCGCGCGGAACAGGCGCCAGATCGTGGTGCCCTCGCGCACCACAACCTTGACCGAGGAGCCCCTGCCCCTGAGGAAGAGCGTCAAGGTCGCGTCTTCTCCCAGTTGCCACGCAAGGGGAACCAGGGCGGTCCCCTTCGCGATGCGCTCGCCCCACTCCCAGACGGCCTCGTCTCGCTCCTCGAGACAGGGCAGGCGCGCCCCCCGCAGCCAGGCGTGCGTCATGGCGAGCGCCTCGGGGTTGTCGACGATGGCCCCGTGTCGATTGAGTCCGCCCAACAGCTTCGATGAGTCACCATCCACGCCCCGGTTGGCCTCGCCGGGCCAGCGCGCGTGGTCGGCGGGCACGATGAGGTCCAACTTGTCCTGCAGCGCCAGCACGCGCGTCCCGTAGACGATGTCGTCGGTCGCGAGATTGCGAAGGAACTCCGAGCCCGGCTCCATCTGTTGAATGGAACGGGCGTAGGGATCGGGCACCACCGATGTCGCCCGGCGGCCCAAGAAGTTCGCGGTGAGCTCCATGGCGGGCAGTGGTGTGTAGGGCAACTTCGCCCACCCCGGCAGCTCCATCACCCGGCCCGTTCTGTGCGCGTTGCGAAGGCCGTCTTTGACCAGCTTTCCGCTCCAGAGGCCCCCGAGCTCTTCGCTCACGTCGCCCAGAGGAGCGCCCTGGTGCGGCGTCCCAAAAGTCACGAGGTGGTCGACGCGCGGGCGGCGCACGTTCCAGCTCGTCGCGGCGGTCTCGAGGAGGTAGCGAGCCACGAGTCCACCTTGCGAGTGCGCAAGGATGTCGACATCCGAACCCGGGTGCTCCAGGGCGATCCGTTGCAACAAAGCATCGAGCTTTTGGGCCGAGGAACGTAAGTCGGAGAACGTGTCGATCCTCGAGTAGCCCCCTTGGTCCAAGGAGTACGAGAACACGTAGGAGCTCTCCGGTTCATATCCGAGGTCGTCTGCGGTGCCGGCGACGCTGCGTTTCGAGCCCTCCGACCAGGTGCCGTTGATGCCTCCGATCATCACGGCGATGTTGTCGCTGGGGGCGCGCCGGTGGCTTGGGGTCCGGAGTAAGTCGCGTTCGGTGCACCCGATTGTGTCGAGCCCCTCGAAGTCGACGTCCATCATCTGTTCGACCATGTCGCCCCACGAACCCTTGTCCTCGAGGGGAATCAGGTGAATCGCATCTCCCATGTCGATGGGGCCGAGATAGTCCTGCGGGTCGACGTAGATGTCACGAAGTTTCACGCCGAAGTGGATCTCGACCCCCGTGGTCCCCAGCCAGTGGCCCTGATCGACGTCGTCGCCCGGCCGCACGTAGAGCTCGTCCATGCCCGTATAGGTCGTCTCCAAGAAATCCCCGTGATCAATGGTGATCGCCAGCGTCCCCGCGACGTGCCCCGCGAAGGTCACGCGCCCGTCCCCCGCCGCCCGCGCGCTCGTGCCCTCGGTCACCGCATAGTCGAGCCCCCGGTTGCCCGGGCCCTTCTGGCCCTCGGGAAGATCGAACCCGCGCTTGATGGGAGCGTCGACGGGCGGAATCAGCCACGGGTGCTCGGTTGCGGCCGCCGCGGGAGGGAGACAGAACGCGGCCAGCGCACCGACCACCAGGGCCGCAACGAACCGGGTGCCTGATGATGCCGAAAGAGATGCCATGGGCTCAGCATGAGCACGAACCTCGAGGCGCGCTGTGACGCGCGTCACATTTCCGTCCCTGCGAGGTGTCAGGTGCTAGGGGACGATCGCGGTGCCCCAGTTCTGGTCGAGGGCGGCCTCGCATGCCTCGATCGAGGTCAACACGCCTCTGCCCGAGGTGGCTTCTGCGAACCGGCACAGCGCCTCGATCTTGGGGCCCATGGTCCCGGGCGGAAAGTGCCCCTCGGCCAAGAGCCGGCGGGCCTCGGCGACGCTCAGCTCCGAGAGGGCCCGCTCGTCCGGACCGCCGTAGTCCGCGTAGGCCCGCTCGACGTCGGTCAACACCAACAGGGCCACGGCTCGGAGGTCGGACGCGAGCAGCGCGCTCGCGAGGTCCTTGTCGACCACCGCAGGCGCCCCCGTGAGGAGGCCGCCGCCGTCCTGGAAGACCGGCACGCCCCCGCCACCGGCGGCAACCACGACCACACCCTCGTCGACCATCGCCTTGATCGCCGTCCCCTCGACGATCTCGACCGGATTAGGCGACGCCACGACCCGGCGCCAGCCCCCGCGCGCCCTGTCCTCCTTGAGTCGCCACCCGCGCTCACGCAGGGCATCGACGCGCTCCGCCCGGATCATCTCGCCCACCGGCTTCGAGGGATCATCGAACGCGGGATCATCGGCGTCGACCACGACCTGCGTGACGAGCGAGGTCACGACCGCGGGGATGCCCGCCTCGTGGAACGCGTTCGTGAGGCACTGCTGCAGCATGTAGCCCATGCCCCCCTGCGTGTCGGCGACACAGACGTCGAGTGGCAGCGCAGGCAGGTTGCCGTGGGTGTGGCCGAGCTCGCTGCGCAGGAGGTGGTTTCCAACCTGGGGGCCGTTGCCGTGCGTGATCACGAGACGAACCCCGGACGAGGCGAGCGCGACGAGGTGGCGCGCCGTCTCCGTCGTGCGGGTGAAATCGCCCGCGACCGAGTCGTCGCCACCTGGGCGCTGCATGGCATTGCCTCCGAGGGCGACGACCACCAGCCGAGGTCCGTTGCTGGGAGCTTTCACTCCCCGATGCTATGTCGGGCGGCGACGGCTCTCGTGGGAATTACGAGCCTTAGCCTCCCGGCGAGCTCACCGAAGTGTGCGGGCCGGCGGAACCGCCGCCGCCCCCCTTGCCCGAGCGGACGACCAGGAAGCGGAAACCGGTCACGACCCTGTCGAGCCTGACGGCCTTGGTCCGAGCGTGGTTGCGACCTCGGCTGAAAGTGGCCGTCAAGTCGTTGCCCTTGGGAGCGTCCTCGAGATTGTCGATGAGCTCATCGAAGCTGCCGGCTTTCCCATGGCCGCCCCGGCACCCCTCGAAGCAGAAGAAGCCACCGCCTCCGCCGCCTCCGCCCAGCTCGATGGACCCGCGCCGGAAGTTGCGAGGGATCTTGAACTGCAGATCGACGCGC
>Ga0136615_10001778_pt1 | contig 10540 bp, 8 predicted proteins | sample AntDrymUQ2882206_2_FD_106647 | JGI IMG/M metagenome (GOLD analysis project Ga0136615, IMG submission 106647) | Polar desert sand microbial communities from Dry Valleys, Antarctica - metaG UQ288 (22.06) | ecosystem: Environmental > Terrestrial > Soil > Desert | place: Antarctica: Dry Valley...
AGTTACGTCCGACACGGAACCGCAAAGCCGTCGCCCTCGCCTGACGGTTGCCCGCGCTGTCGACGGCGCGTAACGAGAGCCTGTAGAGGCCGGCGCGCAGTCCCCTGACGCTCACGCGATAGCGCCCGGCTGCGATCCGCCGGCCGCGGACCCGCTTGCTGACCGTCTTGCGCCGACAGACGCGACGTCCGCCCGCACGGCGGCGGCAGACCTTACGCAGGAAGCTCAGCCGCCCTGCCACGGAGCGCAGCTTGCCCTGGGGGTCCGTCGCGCTGATCGAGAACACGCATCGCCCACCGCGGCAGCGCGCCCGCAGGATCCGCGACAGCGGACGGACCTGGTCGCGCCCGCGGGCCGGCGCCAATGCTCCCGGGTCGACGGAGGTGTCCGCACGCTGCCCGCCCGCGGGTGCGACAGCAGCCCTCGCCGACACAACCGGTCCGACGGCGGCGGCGACGTCGGACACACCGTAGGAGAAGCCTCCCGCTCCCTCATAACGGACATCGCAGAGGATCCGCTCGCCGACGTGCACCTCGCTCAGGAGCTGGGTCGGCCCGGAGCTGGAGAGGCGCCTGAACTGGCTCTGCGCATCGAGCGAGTACCACAGGTAGCTGTGCACGGCACCGTCCGAGACCGCGCCGGCGCGACAGCTTACGGTCGAGCCGGCGCGTGGCTGCCCGACGACGGTCGGCAGGATCGCTGGGCGCTGGGGTGCGGGAGCCGGGCTCTCCGCGGTCAGCAGGGCGCGCGTCGTTGCCTCCGTCGCCTCGGTGTACACGCCCGGATGGCTCGCCCGGGCGCAGCCGACGCCGAAGCTCACGATCCCCGCCAGCCGGTATGCGGCGGCCGCCGTCGCGTCGGCGTCCACCACCAGTGGCCCGCCACTGTCGCCCTGACAGGAGTCCGCGCCCCCCTGGCCGGCACAGACCATCGCCAACGACACGAGCGCGTCACCGTAGGCCCCACCGCAGAAGGCATCGGAGACGAGCGGTACCGACGCCCGACGCAGCAAGGGGCTGCTGGGGCCGTCCTCGGACATCGCGCCGAAGCCCGTGACGATTGCCGGGTCGCCTGCGCCCATCAGGCCGGCGTCGGCTGCGGCGTCGGCGACTGGTATCGCGGCGGCGGTGGCACTTGCGGGGATCCCGGTGCCCTGGAGCGTGAGCACGGCGGCATCCCACTCGTTGCCACCGAGCCGGCGCGAGTAGCGACGGTCGAGCGAGACCGAGGCGACGTCGACGGTGGCCTGCGCGACGGTCCGGTCGTCCGTGCCGTACGCGACGAAAAGCGTGCCGGCCGGTGTCAGCTCAGGGTAGTCGCCGGCCTCGTCGAGCACGCAGTGCGCAGCGGTGATCACGTGCCGTGCGTCGCGGATCGTGCCGCCGCAGAGAAACGACCCGTCGCTGACGATCACCTGGTAGGGGTGGTCGGTGATTGTCGCCGGGTCGCCGCCGACGATGCTCGCCTGTGCGCGCGGCGAAGCCTCGGCGCCGGCGCACGCCACGAGATACAGCACCAGAGCTGCCGAAAGCAGACGGCCCCAGGCCCGGATGGTCGTCAGTCGCGCAGCGGTCATTCGGGCCTCCTTCGGCAGTGTCCTGCGGCAGCCCAAGCGGACGGCCAAGATCTGGCCCAAGGTCCCAGCGGTTGGCGCCACGGTCGTCGATAGACCGCCACCCACGCCAGCGCTGCCACAATCAACCGGAATGGAGTCATCGCGGCTGCCCGCCACGGGCCCACAGTCACCGACCTACCACCCGCCGGAGTACGCGCGTGAGCCGGAGCCACCCGGGCAACCCCCCTGGAAGCGGCTGGCCGGAATCGCCGGCGCCGCGTTGCTGATCCTGTTCAAGTTCGGCGCGAAGCTGAAGGGCCTGCTGCTGCTCCTACCGAAGCTGAAGATCCTGACCACGTCGGGATCGATGCTGGTCTCGATCGGCGCGTACACGTTGATCTGGGGACTGCCGTTCGCCGTCGGCTTCGTCCTGCTGCTCTTCGTACACGAGATCGGACACGTGATTCAGCTCCGGCGCGAGGGGATCAAAGCCAGCGCGCCGATGTTCATCCCGTTCGTCGGCGCGATCGTGGCGATGAAGGAGCTACCCAAGGACGCGGCCGCCGAGGCGCGGGTCGGGCTGGCCGGCCCGGTGCTCGGCTCGCTCGGGGCGCTCGTACCGTGGGCGATCTACGGCCTGACCGGAAACGAGATGTTCCTCGCGCTGACGTTCACGGCCTTCCTGCTCAACCTCTTCAACCTCCTGCCGGTGTTGCCGCTCGACGGGGGCAGGGCGATGGCGGCACTGTCGCCGAAGCTCTGGCTCGTCGGCTTCGCGATGCTCGTGGCGGTCGCGTTCGTCTTTCCGAACCCGATCATGCTGCTGATCCTGCTCGCCGGCGGATACGAGACCTACCGGCGCTGGAAGGCACGCAACGACCCCGCCCAACAGGCCTACCACCGCGTCACGACGCGCACGCGCTTCGCCGTCGCGGGGGTCTACCTCGGCCTGGCGATCCTGCTGGCCGTCGGGATGGACGCCACGCACGTCGTGCGGGACTTCGGGGACGTGTAAGAGCTCAGCTGGCGTGGTCGGCCAGTGCACGGTCGATCTCGCGCCGCTGATCCTTGGCCTTCAGTGCGCGCCGCTTGTCGTAGGCGTCCTTGCCACGCGCGAGGGAGATCTCGACCTTCGCACGCGGGCCCTTGAAGTAGACGCGGGTCGGGACGAGGGTCAGCCCCCGCTCCGCCGTCTTGCCGATCAGCCGCTCGATCTCGCGCCGGTGGAGCAGCAGCTTGCGCGTGCGCTCGGGCTCGTGGCCTTCGCGACCTGCGTGCTGGTAGGGAGCGATGTGGACGTTATGGAGGTAGACCTCGTCACCGTCTAGGGCCGCGTAGCCGTCCTTGAGGTGGATGCCGCCGTCGCGGATCGCCTTGACCTCCGAGCCCATCAGCTCGATTCCGCACTCCCACTTCTCGAGCAGGTGGTAACGGTGGGCGGCGCCGCGGTTGGTCGCGATGTCCCCCGCCGCGGCCTTGCGCTTCTTTCCGCCCTTCTTGGCCATGTCACGGCCATTCTCGCAGCAGCCGGCGAGGTCACCGCCAGCGGTTGCACGCACTTCAAGCGAGGGAGGTGGCTCAAGCGTCGACCTCGGGCACCAGGTCCACCCGGCCCCTGGGGGCGTCGACACGGTCGACGGCGACGGTGATCGGGTCGCCGAGCCGTAGCGCGCGGCCCGCGCCCTCGGGCAGAAGCGCCGTCGACTCGTCGTTGAGCGTGTACCAGGCGCGCAGCCTCCGGACGGCGAGCAGTCCGCGGAAGCCCTGCTCGCCGAAGCGGACGAACGCACCCTTCGAGATCAGGCCTACGATCTCTCCCTCGAAGGCGGGTGGCTTATCGCCGCCCGCCTCGCTCAAGACCCGCTCGAGCAGAAACGCCCGGCAGACGTCGTCGGCGTCGCGCTCGATCTTCATCGCCTCGCGCTCACGCGCGGACGTCTCGACTCCGGCATCCCCCAGCTCGCCGGCCTTCGGGGCCGTCGCGTCGAGCGACAGCGCGCTGAGCAGCGCACGGTGCACCACGAGGTCCGGATAGCGGCGGATCGGCGAGGTGAAGTGGCCGTAGCGCGGGCTGGCGAGCCCGGCGTGGCCGAGGTTCTTGGGCGTGTAGTAGGCCTGCTTCAGAGACCTCAGCACCAGCGAGCCAAACGCACTCCTTCCCCGGCCCGTGCGGCGTGTGAATGCCGCGGCGTTGTGCGAAGCCTCCGCCGCGACGTCGGCCGCCTGCTGGGGGCTCATGTTCTCCGGCACCGGTGGCGTCGGAATCTCGAGCGAGGCGAGCTGGGCGATCATGAAGTCGACCGCCTGCGGGTCTGGGCGATCGTGGACGCGGTAGAGGGTCGGCAGCTTGCGCTCGGCCAGGTAGCCGGCGACCTGCTCGTTGGCAAGGATCATCAGGTGCTCGATCAGCGTGTGCGACTCCGTTTGGACCTCGTGCCGTACACCGGTCACGTTGCCCTCGGAGTCGAACCTGAAGCTCGGCTCGAGCGAGTTGACCTCCAGCGCCCCGCGCGCGTCGCGCTTGTCGCGCAGGGCGGCCGCAACCTCGCGCGCCACCGCGAGCGGCTGCGCCCACGGGTCGGTCGCCTGTGCCCGCCCCGCAAAGACCGCGTCGACCTCGCCGTAGGTCAGGCGCGCGTCGGAGCGGATCACCGAGCGGTGGAACTGGACCCGTCGCACGTCGGTCCCGACGATCTCCAGCTCGACCGAGACCGCCAGCTTGTCCTCTCCGGGTCGCAGCGAGCAGGCCCCATTCGACAGCGCCTCGGGAAGCATCGGCTCCACAGCACCCGGCACGTAGACGCTCGTTCCGCGCCGGTAGGCCTCCCCTTCCAGCGCGGTCCCGGGACGCACGTAGGCCGACACGTCGGCGATGTGGACCCACACCTGAGACGCGCCGTCGTCGGTGCGCTGCGCGGAGATCGCGTCGTCGAAGTCGCGCGCGTCGTCGGGATCGATCGTGAAGGTCGGCAGCGCGCGCAGGTCGGCCCGCTCGCCCCCACTGCCGCGGGCGGGTGGGTCGTCGGCCTCGCCCTCGACGCGGCGCGGAAACGCGCGCCGCAGTCCCCGGTCGAGCATCAGCCCTTCGACCACGTCGCGCGCGACCCACGGCTTGCCGAGCCGGCGCAGCACCCGCGCACCCTTCTTGCCCGCTCCGATGAGCACGAGGTCCCCCTCGGAGCCGTCGCGACCGCCGAGCGCCACCTTCGACCCGTCGGCCCCGAACAGCGGCTCGGCGACCATGAACCGCCCGCGGCGGCCCAGGACCGCCACCATCGGGAAGTCCAGTCCCGGCGCGCGGCCCCGGGCGCCGACGGCGGCGCTCACCGCCCGGAAGCCAGGGCGCGCAGCGCGGCGGGGAGCGCCTCGTCGCGCTTGGTATCCGGGTCGTCGGACGCGAGCACCTTCGGGTCGATGCCCCGCTTGCCGAGGTTCTGACCCTTGGGCAGGAAGTACTCGCCGACGGTGATGTCGAGCACGCCGCCGTTCGACAGTGGCTGGATCTCCTGGAAGACGCCCTTGCCGAAGGTCCGCTTCCCGACGACGGTCCCGCGACCGCTGTCGCGCAGCGCGCCGGTCACGATCTCGGACGCCGACGCCGTCGCGCCGTCGACGAGGACGACGACCGGGATGTCCCCGTCGATCGCGTCGCCCTGGGCACGTAGGTCGCGACGGGGCTTCGTACGGCCCTTGGTGTAGGTGATCAGGCCGTCCTCGACGAAGATCGAGGCGACGAGCACGCCCTCGGTCAGCAGCCCGCCGCCGTTGCCGCGCAGGTCGAGCACGATGCCGTCCGCGTTCTCGTCGAGCTGCTGATTGACCTTCCTGCGCAGGATGCCGTGGGAGCCCTTGCTGAAGCTCGTGAGCTTCGCGACGCCATACTCCCGCCCGCCGCGCCGCACCATCCGTCCCGACACGATCGGCGTCTCGATCTTCGCCCGCTCGACAGTCAGCGAGCGCGACTCGCCGTTCTCGGGATCGAGGATCGCGAGCCGGACCTTGGTGCCCGCGGGACCGGAGATGCGTGCTACGGAGACCTTGCTGGAGACACCGACGATCGAACGGCCGTCGACCCGGGTGACGAGCTGGCCCTGGTCGATGCCCGCCCGTTGGGCCGGAGAGCGATCGAAGACGCGCGTGATCTTCAACCCGCGCCTGTCCTCGACGATCGCGACCCCTACGCCTTCGAACTCCCCGGCGATCTGCTGGTCGAACCGCCTGCGCTCACTGGGGCTGATGTAGTGCGAGAACCGGTCGTCAAGACCGTCGACGATGCCGCGCAGCGAGTCGTCGCGGAGCTTGTCGCCGTCGACCTCGCGGTAGAAGTTGTCCTCGATCAGGTCGATGATCTCCGCCCGCACGGCACGGTCTTCGTCGACGAACGTCTCGCGCACCGGGCTCGGCAGCGAGCCGGGGTGGCCACCCAGCCAGATACCGCCGAACAGCAGCGCGAGCGCGCCGGCGGCGATCGAGACGGTGTTGGCGAGGTGACGCATGACGGGAGAGCTGCGAGGCCAGAAGGGTAGTAGCCGCGCCGCGGCGGGCGCATCGGGCCGACGGAGCCGAGCTCAGACCCGAAGGAAGCGGCGCATCGTGAGGGCGCTACCCGCGGCCGACACCGCGATACAGGCGAGCATCAACAGCACGACCAGCAGGCGGAAGTCGATCGTGTCTGGAGCCGCGAGCAGGGCGAAGCGGTCCTCGAGCGGATCGATGAAGGTCTGCTTGGCGATTGTCAGCAGCAGGACCGCTAAGACGCCGCCCATGAACCCGACGATCACACCCTCGATGACGAACGGCCAGCGGATGAACCAGTTCGTCGCGCCGACGAGCTTCATGACCTCGACCTCGCGACGGCGGGCGAAGATCGAGAGGCGGATGGTGTTCGCGATGAGGGCGATCGAGGCAAGGATCAGCAGCGCCGCGAGACCCGCGGTGAGGATCTTGACCAGGCCGGTCGCGGACAGGATCTTGTTGGTGTCCTCTTCCTTGTTGCGGACCTCGTCGATCGCGGCGAACGACGGCGAGCGGTCACCGTCGGAGCCCTGCGGCGCGAGCCGGTCGACGATCGTGTTGACCTCGTCGGGATTTGCGGGAACGATCCTGAACGTGTCGGGCAGCGGGTTGCCGCCTAGCAGCTCGGTGCCCTCCTTGAAGGCGTTTGGATTCTTGCGCTGGGCCTGCTCGAGGCCCTGCTCCTTGGAGATGAACTGGACCGAGGCGACGTTGTCGGTGCGCTCGATCGCACCGCGCAGCTGGCTCTGCTCGGCTGGCGTCGCGTCATCCTCTAGGTAGACATCGACTACCACGCGGTTGCGGATCTCGTTGGCGGTTCCGGTCGTCGCTTGGACGATCGGGATGAACACCCCGAGCACGACCGCGGTCAGCAGAACCGTGAGCAGCGCCGCAAGCGCGGGCGCCGAGTTACGGGAGAGGCCACGGAACGCCTCCTTGAGAAAGAACGCGAACTTCACAGGTTGACCGCTAGTTCGGGTGGCCTTCGTCGCCGACACCGAGCTCGCCGCGTAGGCGGATCGCGAACTCGCTGGTGGACTCATCCTCCTGGTAGAGCCCTGACTGCTGGTCGCGGACGATGCGGCCTTCGCGCAGCTCGATCACACGGCGGCGCATCTTGTCGACCATCTCCCTGTCGTGCGTCGCCACGACGACGGTCGTCCCGGTCCGGTTGATCCGGTAGATCAGCTGCATGATCCCGATCGACGTCTCGGGGTCGAGGTTGCCGGTCGGCTCGTCGCAGAGAAGCAGTGGCGGGTGGTTGACGAACGCACGTGCCACCGAGACGCGTTGCTGCTCGCCGCCCGACAGCTCGTCGGGGAAGTTGTGGAGCTTGGTCGAGAGGCCGACCAGTCGCAGGATGTCGGGCACCTTGCGCCGGATCTCGTCTCGCGGCTCCCCGATGACCTGCAACGAGTAGGCGACGTTGTCGTAGACGGTGCGGTTAGGCAGCAGCTTGTAGTCCTGGAAGACCACGCCCATGTTGCGGCGCAGCATCGGGACCCGTTTGCGCTCGATCGCCGAGAGCGGCTTGCCAGCGATCAGAACCTCCCCCGCCGAGGCCTCGAGCTCCTTGAGGATCATTCGGATCGCGGTCGACTTTCCGCAACCGGTCGGTCCGACGAGGAAGACGAACTCCCCGCGTCCGATCTTCATCGACGCCCGCTCGAGGCCGACCGAGCCACCGTCGTAGATCTTGGAGGCCTCGCGCAGCTCGACGACCGGGGCCGCTGGGCGCGGAGTGATCGGCTGCTTGTGCGCAGGTCTGGTCAGCGCACCCAGGTCGGCGGTGGAGACATCGAGCGCGGGCCCCCGCGAGGTGGGCCGCTTGAGCGTCTGTGAGGGGGGACGGACCGTCCGTCTGGCGGGAGTGCGCGGCATGGACGAGACCTTCTAACGACTTACCGCGGGGCAATACAGCCCTGCAACGGGGCGTGCAGCGAGTTTCCAACCGTTACGGGCGCAGGCGCCAGCGCGAGAATAGGTCGCCGACCGCCTCGTGCATCCACACGAGCTCACCCCGCGTCGCGCTCGCAAGCTTCCGTCCACCGACGATCGACGGTGCCTCTCCCCCGACGATCCGTGCAGCGGTCGATAGGAACAGCTCGTCGATCAGCCCGCCGGCGAGCATGTAGGAGTTCAGCGTCGGCCCACCCTCGCACACCGCCGAGCGGATGGCGTGTTCGGACCGCAGCCGGGCGAGCAGCAGCGTCAGGTCATCGCCGGAGCGTTCGTAGGTCACGTCGGCCCGGACGCCGCGGAGCTCGTGGTCGGCGGCCGTCGCGATCAGAACCTTCGCCGTCGGCTCCTGCAGGACCGGTAGATCCGCGGACACGCTCAGGCGGCCGCTCACGATCACCGTCAGCGGCTCGGGCTCGAGGCCGTCGCGCTCGCGCTTGGCGCGCAGGTCGTCGCGCTTGATCGGGCGGCCGTAACGCTCCACGTTGGCGGTCGTGGCTCCGACGACGATCGCGTCGACCTGGGTCCGCAGGTTGTGGAAGATCGCCCGGTCGGCCTCGCCGCCCAGGCCACGCGTAGTACCGTCGACCGCGGCCTTCCCGTCGAGTGTCGAGATCATGTTGCAGACCACGTACGGGCGCCACTCCGGCGCGCGAGAACCGAGGTCCAGACCCGAGACGAGCTGCTCCGGGGTCGTTTCGCCCGGGCGCGGATAGAGGCGGGTGAGCTTCACGTCGGCCTGCCCGTCGGATCAGGAGACGTAGCCGCGCGTGCGGGCCGCTTCGACCACGCGCTCGATCCCCAGCGCGTACGCCGCCACCCGCAGCGGCACCTGCTCGTTTTCGGCCTTGGTGGCAACCTCGTCGAAGGCGCGTCGCATGATCGCGGCGAGACGCTGGTTGACGTCCGCCTCCTCCCAGCGGAAGTGCTGAAGGTTCTGGACCCATTCGAAGTAGGAGACCACGACGCCGCCGGCGTTCGCCAGCAGGTCGGGCACGATCTCCACGCCCTTGTCCTCGAGGATCTCGTCCGCGCCCGGGGTCAGTGGGCTGTTGGCGCCCTCGACGACCATCCTGCACCTCATCGATCCCGCGTTGGTGCTGTGAATCATGCCGCCCAGGGCGGCGGGCACGAACAGGTCGCACTCGACGGCGAGCAGCTCGTCGGGAGCGATCCTGTCGACGCCGTCGAACTCGCCGACCTGGCCCCCGCCAGCGACGTGCGCGGTCAACGCGTGGGCGTCGATGCCCGCCTCGCAGTGCGCGGCCCCGTGCACGTCTGACACCGCCACGACCGTGACACCGAGGTCCTGCGCGATCCGCGCCGCCCACGAGCCCACGTTGCCGAAGCCCTGAATGGCCACCCGTGCCTGCGACGGGTCGATCCCGGCGGCGGGAGCCGCCGCGGTGAAGACCTCGATCACCCCGCGACCGGTAGCCGCCTCACGGCCGAGCGAGCCGCCAAGCGAGATCGGCTTGCCGGTCACGATCGCGGGCGTGTGCCCGTGCAGCTTGCCGTACTCGTCCATGAACCACGCCATCACTTGCGCGTTGGTGCCGATGTCGGGGGCGGGGATGTCGCGCGTGGGCCCAAGGACCTTTTCGATCTTGTCGATGAACGACCGTGCTACCTGTTGGAGCTCGCCCTCGGCGAGCAGCTCCGGCGCCACGTTCACGCCCCCCTTGGCGCCCCCGAAGGGCACGTCGACGATCGCCGTCTTCCAGCTCATCAGCTCGGCGAGCGCGCGTACCTCGTCGATGTCCACGTCCGGATGGAAGCGGATGCCTCCCTTGTACGGTCCGCGCGCGGCGTTGTGCTGGACGCGGTAGCCCTGGAAGCAGTGGATCCGGCCGTCGACGAGCTCCACTGGGATCTGGACCGAGACCTCGCGGTAGGGCGACCGCATCACCTCGGCGAGGTCGTCGCGTAGCTCCAGGCGCTCGGCGGCCAGGGCGAACCAGTGGCGGACCGTCTGGAGGTTGGACATCTCCGGCTGGGCTTGCGTCGGCGGGGATGCCATGCGCGTACCGTACCCGCCCGCCCGTCCCGCACCCTCGGGACCGCCGTAGCGGAAGGAGTCGTCGTGCCTTGCTACCGGGAACCGCCTGCGCCGGGCCACAGTCGCCTGGGGTCACGCAGAATGAGCTCGACGTTGCGATCGACCCGCCTGCCCCGCGCCGAGCCCGACCGAGGGCCGCCACCCAGTGGCGCAGACAGCGAACGGGATAGCGATGCGAGCCCGGCGGGGTCGATCGACTGCGCGGGCGCTTCGGGCCTCGGCGCCGCGAGCGGCGCGGCGTGGTCGAGCATTGTGCCGAACAGGGACAGCGTGCCGTCACGGTTGTCCATCAGCTCGAGTAGTCGGGCCTGCTGCGGGAAGTCGAGCAGCGAAGCCGTGTTGACCTGCCAGAAGCCACTGCGCCGGTCGGCTCGGCCAAAGTGCCGCGCGTGGTTGCGGTGGGAGTGCCCCGCCACGTAGGCGACGACGTTCGGATGGCGCAGCAGCAGCGA
>Ga0136615_10001781_pt1 | contig 10528 bp, 12 predicted proteins | sample AntDrymUQ2882206_2_FD_106647 | JGI IMG/M metagenome (GOLD analysis project Ga0136615, IMG submission 106647) | Polar desert sand microbial communities from Dry Valleys, Antarctica - metaG UQ288 (22.06) | ecosystem: Environmental > Terrestrial > Soil > Desert | place: Antarctica: Dry Valley...
CATAACACGCCGGTCAGCGTATCATGTGGAACCCTTCCACTTAATCACACTTTCTCGCACTCAGGTAAAGTGACATTTACCCCTGCCCACATCTTAACTCTGCTGAGGGGATGACAGAGGTTGTTCGTCACACATTTAAGTGAAGTGTTGCGCCATCTTGGCACGCAGGAACGCCACAGATTCACGAAGCTCGTCCATCCCATTCTCGCCATCTTCGATTGAAATCCATCCGTCGAAGCCTTCTTCGCGGAGCGTCGAGAAAATACTGTCGTAGTCATTGAGACCCTGACCAATCACGCCGTGCCGGAGGCTTTTGGCGTAGCCCAACGAGCCATCCTGTTTTTTCAAGTCTTCGATTGTTCCGCTGATGAGATAACGGTCCGAGGCGTGCATCGAGACGACTATGTGTTTGACGGCGGCGAGCACTTCGAGCGGGTCTTGACCGGCGATGATCGCGTTCGACGGATCGTAGTTGACGCCGAACCACGGCGAATCAATCTGGTTTATTATTTCGAGAAAGATGTCTAAGTCCTGAGCAAATTCCGGGTAACGCCAGTAGCCATCCTTGTAGTGGTTCTCCATGATGAGCACCACCCCGCGCGAGGCCGCATGATCGAAGAGCGATGTGATGGACTCAACTGTCCATCGCACGCCGTCGGCGCGCGAAACCTCTTCCCTGCGTTGCCCTGAAAGCACGCGGCAGAAGTTTCCGCCGAGACTTGCGGTGACATCAATCATCCGCTTCTCGCTCTCAACTTCCGCCCGCCGCCCCCCTTCGTCGGGAATAGTAAAGTCCGGCGAGGCGCACATCATCGGCGCTTCGAGGTTGTGCTTGGCGAGATGCTGCTTGATGCGCTCAAGGTATTCAGGCTCAAAACTCTCGAAGAAGCCGGGATACATCTCCACGCCGTCAACGCCGAGCGTCGCGGCCAGCTCGATCCAATCAAAGAGCGTCATCGTTTTAGTGACGCACAAATCATCCATGTAGCATTTCGGGAAGGCGCTTAGTTTTGGCATAAGTTGGTAGCGAATTAATCATAATCTCGAAAAGTTAAATTGAGCGTTAGCGTTCAGCAATCAGCCGCCAGCTTTCAGCCGGAAATGTGTTGCTGTTGCTGCTCTTTCAAGTGTGTGCCGCGCGGCTGACTTGTTTTCGCTGAAAGCTGACGGCTGAACGTCTGCCATCAGCCGCTGCGCACACAACATGATTAGTGCCAAGCCTCGCGCTATGAAGGCAACGCTATTTAGCGGTCGGCTGCCGTGGCGTTGTTTGGGCGTAATTCCACACCACTCGACTTTAATTTCCGTGCTTTTCATGCGCTCGGAATCCAGCGCGATACTCTCCTACAATACTTCTCGTATGACTCTCCGAATCTTCGCTTCAAAGTCGGTTCTTCATAGAAGATGACCCACACATGAAACACTGAGAATACTATTGCGGCATAAATCAGAATCAAGACTGACTCAAACCATACCGCCTCTCCGCTAAGCATAAGCAAAACAGCAACGTACATCGGGTTTCTAATATAACGGTAAAGACCTCTCACCACGATTTCTCTCGGCGGGTCAAAAGGTGCTGGCGTTCCTTTTCCAGTAAAGGTGAAATCCCAAGCGCACCAAAGATAAAGTAATGTTGCCAAAGTGATAGGAACTACCCCCAAGAATCGAAAACTAGATAGCTCCACAGGTAGTAACTCAAGTTTGGAAGAAAGCAGCAGATAAGGCACGAGTATCGTCACCGCACCCGGCACGAACACAGACCAAAGTAATGTTTTTAGTGCAGTCATGACATGCTGCGTCAATTACGCCCAACGCTTACAATTGAGCGAACTCTAGCCGCCGCACGCTAATTCGGTTGCAGCACTGCTTTGACGTAACGGCCTGTGTGCATCCCGTCGAAGCAGTCTTGCCAACTCTCAAGTGAAGCGACTTGGCTGATAATCGGATCGAGATTGATCTGACCGGAAGCGAGCATACCGACAACCTTCTCCCAGTTTTTAAAGGTGTGGCTGAAACTTCCCTGCAAACGCACGGCCTTCTGCACAAGCGGGTCAAGCGAGAAATTGAGTGGCTGAGGCCCCCACCCGACTTTGGTAATCTGCCCGCCGGGACGGACGATGTCGAGCGCGAGCTTAAGCGCCGCCGAAGCTCCCGCCGCGTCAACAACGAGATCAGCGCCGAGGCCGTCTCCAAGGCCACGAAGGAGTGCGGGCATGTCCGTCTCCTGCACGTTCACGGCATGCGTCGCACCGATTGAGAGTGCGGCGGCGAGACGCGATTCATCCTGCGCGGTGCCGACGACGATCAATGTGCTGGCTCCGGCCAAGCGCGCCATTTCGGCGCAGAGCAGTCCAATCGGGCCGGGGCCGATGACGACGACCGTATCTCCCGGTTGGATGTGGCTTTTTTCGAGGACGGCGTTGTAGCCCACGCAACACGGCTCAGTCAGCGCTGCCCGATCAAAGGGCAGGGAATCGGGAATATGATGTAAGCAGCGCGCGGGGACGCGAACGAAATTAGCCATCGCTCCGTGTGTGCCATAACCGAACCCGGAACGCTGCGGGCACAAATTATAATCGCCCGTGCGACAATACATACACTGCCCGCAAATCGAAGCTGCGGTCTCGGAGACGACTCGATCACTCTCCTTAAATTCCGTGACACGCTTGCCGAGGCGAGCGACGCGCCCGCCGAATTCATGACCGAGCACGACGGGCACGCGCACCGGCCAACTCTGCGAATTGTGATACTGGTGAACGTCGCTGCCGCAGACGCTCACCGCTCCGACCTGCAATAAAACATCGTCCTCGCCAATCTCAGGCACAGGCATCTCGCGTAATTCAACGGCACCCGGTTCGAGCGCGTATTGCACCACGCCTGTCATCAACTCAGTCATCCGCGAATCCTCCTCACGATCTCGCTTAGTATTATTTTGAGGTCGCCGCTTCGGGCGACGTTAAATGAGTTGGCGTCAATCGCCAGCGGCGCTCCGATTACGACGAGCGGGGCACCGCGCCCCGGCATCCCGATGGCTTCTTCGATGGTAAGGCCGCCGACCGCCTGCACCGGAATGCTCACCGCTTGGACTACTTCATCAAGTTCATCGAGCGGACTCAGACGACCCCGGCCTGCTGCTGCGGCCCCGTTGCGCTCGTCGAAGCCGGTGTGATGCACGATGTAATCAACGCCGAGGTCTTCCATCATCCGGCTCGCCGCCGCTTTATCCTCGCAGGCGAGATTATCGCCCATCACTTTAACGCCGTAATCACGACCCGCTTGAACGACGACCTTAATCGTTTCGACGTGAGCGCGGGCCATCACGACCACGTGTGTAGCGCCGGCTTTCGCCATCATCTCGGCTTCTAAGTAACCGCCGTCCATCGTTTTCAAATCGGCGACGATTGAATGTTGTGAAAACTCTTCGCGCAGAGCGCGGACGCCGTGTAACCCTTCCGCGAGAAGAAGCGGCGTGCCGGCCTCGAGCCAGTCCACTCCGGCTTCGACCGCGATGCGAGCCGTCTCAATCGCTTCTTTGATGTCGGTGAGATCGAGCGAGATTTGGACAATCGGCGCGTGATTTGTTTTCATTGTTCGCGTTTGAGTGAAAGATGATGTTGCAATAATGATCCGTAAGCTATCAGCAATCAGCCGTCAGTTATCAGCTAGAGATGTGTCGCCGATGCTCTTGCACGTGTGCGCCGCTCGACTGACTTTGTTTTCATTAATTACTGAAAGCTGACGACTGACCACTTACCATTATTCTAGCCCCAACACGACATATATACTATTGAAAAGAGGAAATCCCATGTCCCATAACAATCCCGGCACTCTTAACGTGGCGTGTGTCCAGATGCACTGGGCTAAGCCCATCGAATATAACGTGGAAAGAACGAAACACTACATACAAACCGCCGCCGAATCCGGGGCGCGCGTCGTTCTCTTTCCCGAAGCGAATCTCACCAGCTATTACTTTCCCTACGTCGTCGAACTCAACCCGAAAGCCGTCGAGGAAGCGTTAGACGATTCGTGCGAAGCGGCGGCGAAGAACAATATCTGGGTGATCGTCGGGACGATCAAAAAGACACGGGATCGATTCTTAAACCTCATGCACGTCATTGATCCGGCGGGGAAGATCGTTCACGAGTGTGCCAAGATCAACATGGCCGGGCGTGACGAGAAAACGTATTGTCGCGGCGGCGATAAGTTGTCACTATTCGAGATAGATGGTGTCCTATGTACGATGGTGATCTGTCGCGACGGCAGACACCCGGAGTTGTACCGCCTGCCGGCGATGGCGGGCGCTCAGGTGCTCTTTCATCCGTCCTGTAGTTCGGACGAGATTGAAGCAGTGGCGTGGAAGCGCATTTCGGGGCGCGCGCAGCAACCAGTTGGCCCGAACACGAAAATCTTTCACTGCGTGGCAAACACAATCGGCCAGTCGCCGGACGGCAAGCAGACATCAAGCGGCGCTTCATTCGTTCGTGAGCCGAACGGCATCCCGATGGCCGAAGCCGGTTACTATCAGGAAGAGATGATTACGGCGGTGCTGGACATCTCGCGCGCCGACCGATCATACGTCCTGGACAGCATGAGCAACCCGCCGTTCCTCAGCAGGTATTGGGCGGAGATGGTCGGGGAGGTGAGAGCTAGGGCGGATTTGAAGAATGAGTGAAGGAGCGGGAGAAAAGCTTCGTACCGTATCACTCATCACTTATGCAAATGTCCAGATCGCGGCTTCGAGTTCGCGGAGCGTGAAATCAACGGCTTCTGGCGCGAGACGCATCGCGTATTTTCGTAGATCGCTGCACTCATACAAAACGGTGAGCAGCATCAGCCGGGCGCGTAAATTTAAGTCAAGCTGCGTTTCACTGTAGCCGTAGGCGAGCAGAAACGCCCTCTGTAGCTCGCGGTTTCCCCCCATCATCAGCACGCCGGGCGCAACGAATTCGTATTCGTAGAATCCGCAAAGCGAGTCGGCGAAATCGAACAAGCCCGTGATTTGCCAGCGTCTGCCTTCCCGCGCGAGCAGCACGTTGAGAGGGTGAACGTCGCCGTGCAGAAGCACTGTATCGAACTTCGCCGGCAGCAATTCAAGACGTGCATAGATGTAAGCGGGGAGGCTATTCAGCCATTCAGGATTTGCGCCGCAGGCTCGCTGCCGTTTCACGCATGTCTTCGCTTGCCGCTCCATGAATCCGCGCCAATCACGATTGAGCGCAGGCTGTGAGAGCGGAGCGGCGTGGGCGTGCAAGTTTTTCAGCGCGATTCCGAGACGCGAGACGATTTCGATTTGCTCGCTCGTCTCCAAGTCCAGCCACACCTCACGCATCATAATGCCCACGAGTTGCGTCATGACGAGATATGACACACCTTCGAGTTTCCCCGCGTGTAAGACTGTCGGCGTCTCCAGCCCGAGTTTTCCGCCGGCGAATTCAAGCGCCGCCTTCTCGCGCACGTAGCCGTCACGAAATGGCGTGTAGATTTTGATAACGAATCGCCCGTCAACAAAGAAGATGATGTTTTCGCCCTGCGGCGAACGCCGCAAACTCGCGTAAGAAATACTGTGCCGCGCGCAGATTTCTGCTGCGATCTGATGCCACACGCCGTCGTTGAAATGACGCTTAAAATCGTCGGCGGTAGAAATAATCGGCAGTTTCACTCGCATCTTCGTCCTGTCAACGAAGCGTTTTGGCTGTCGGACACGATGCTTTCGTAAGTCGTGCGCCAACTATCAACGTGCTCGCGCGATGGCGGCCGCGTCTCTTTCTGTCGCCTCATGTACCAACATTTGCACCGCTTCCGTGTGGTTAAAGTTTTGTAACTTGCGCGCGGCGGGAATCCCTCTCCGCGTTGCGCTTGATGGTCTGTAAAATCTCGCGGCGGACGAGACCGCTAAACGCTCCGATCAGCGTCCAATACAAACGAAATTTGATGTGGCTCGCGCCGTCCGTGCAATGTATGCGCGTCTCCGTCGCAAGCGAGACGACTCCGTTCGCCTGTCCTGCTAAGGAGAAGTTCCAAGCGGCTTTGGCGTAACCGCGCTCGTTGAAATCCATAAACTCTTCATGCTCCAAACGGCGGAGTTTGCCCGCCGGCGTCCAGAACTTGCCGACGAGTCCGAGCAGCAATTCCTCACCGGGGCGTTCGCCCAAGAGAATGAAGCGCATCTTCAGGAAATCATTGAGCATAAAGTGTGGCGGGCAGGGAAGTCCGCGTAGTCGGAAAAGCAAGCGCGTCAGACGAGCTTCGCTGATGTCGAGCGCGCGAATTGCCCCGTAAACTCGCTCGGCGGGAGCGTGAACCGTGATGCGGTGTCGCGCGCGCACGTCCCAGACGGGAAGGTACTCATCAATCAGCATTCGCTTTTGCATAAGACTTCAACGGCGAACGAGTTTATCACTTAGGCGCGGAGCGGAGCTTGCGACAATAGCGATAGGTTAGCCATGACTCTGAGTCTGATTTTCTCATAAAAAAATCTTCTCCCAACAACCGAACTGATTGGCGCGTCGCGTGGTCATAATAAGCGAATGACCGATGAGGCGACACGAAAGCGGGAGAGCTGGCGTGTGCTGCGCGCACAGTCCGGCGACACGGAAGCCCTTAACGAACTGCTTAAAGCCGTTCAAGAGCCGCTCTTTCGCTACGTCCTCAGTATGGTTAGAGAGCAGGCGTTGGCGGAGGACGTTCTTCAGGAAGTCTTTCTCCGCCTCTATCGCAAGATCGGTTACTTGCGTGAGCCGGAGGTGTTTCGCGCGTGGGTTTATCAGATTGCGACCAGAGAATCGTTCAGGCATCTCAAGCGCGAACGACGTTGGACGGAGCAGGTAAGCGACGAAGCGGCTCTCAACACTATCCCTGTGTCGCCCTCGCACGAGGAGTTTGCACCGGAGTTGCTTAAAAGCCTTCCGCAACTTGTCGCCGGTCTCTCTCCGGCGAGTCGCGCTGTCATCTACTACAAAACTTACCGGTGAATCATCGGTAGCAATTGATTCACCAAGAGCAAACAGATAGAGGTTGCGATGTCAGAGAAAAACAATCTTGACCAGATTCGCGGCGAAACGCTAACGCGCATTAACCGCAGTGAAAGAAACTTCAAACTTGCTTTCTGCGCTGCCGCAGCTTTGGAAGCATTATTTCTGGTGGCGTTTCTTTTGGCGGCAGACTTTTCTAATCGTCTGCACGTGCTGCTGTTAATCGCAACAATCGGAAGCTACTCGATCATCGTGCTTGGCCTAGTCGCACTGGGAGAGCACGTCAATCGCGGTGTGCTGCGCGTCCTCAAAGCGGTAGAACTCTTGAGAGACACGTCGGAGGTCAAAGGATGAGATGAGTGGTAATGACAGTAGCCCAAGAGAAACGCTTTCGAGGTCCGACAAAAGCCTTCGTGAAGAAACGTGTGCGTGCCACACCCGGCTTCGGCTCGTTCCGCATCACAAAGCAGATACTCGAAGACACCGAAGCGGTAGATAAGATTCGTAAAGGTCAGGCCAAGTGATTACACGGCAACGACTCACAATCCTATCAAAAGTTTATCTTGAGTTCCTTCCCGAATCGCCGCATCACGGCACGCCGCCCGTGATATTCTTCACCTCATAATTTTTGCAACCAACTGCTTGGCGAGGGTGTGCTCTCTCAAGACTCGCTGCGCGACGAGAGGCGCGCGCGGAATGCGCCCATGCGACTGCGAAGGAAAGGTAATAAATGATGGCTGAACGGGAGCGGAAGAAGATACGCTGGTCGTCCGCTTGGGGCGACGCGCGAGAATTGATATGGGCGCACCGCAAGCGTCTGGCGCTGGGTGCGGTGCTGATGCTTATTAATCAGGCGATGGGGCTGGTGTTGCCCGCCTCGACCAAGTATCTGATTGATGAAGTGATCGTCAAAGAGCGCACGGATTTACTCTGGATGATCGCGCTCGCGGCGGGCGCGGCGACTCTCGTGCAAGCTGTCACGTCCTTCAGTCTGTCGCAGGTGCTGGGGGTCGCGGCGCAGCGTGCCATCACGGAAATGCGCAAGAAGGTGCAGGCGCAAATCGCGCGACTGCCCGTCAGCTATTTCGATTCAACGCAGACCGGCAAGCTCATCTCCCGCATCATGAACGACGCTGAGGGCATTCGTAATCTCGTCGGCACCGGACTCGTTCAACTGGTGGGGAGTTTCATCACCGCCATCGTTGCACTCTGCGTTTTGTTTTGGCTCAACTGGCGTTTGACTTCGATCACGATTCTGGTACTCGGTGCGTTCGGCGGCGCGCTCGGATTCGCTTTCACGCGCCTCAGACCTTTGTTCCGCGAGCGCGGCGAGATAATGGCGGCGCTCACCGGACGCCTCGCCGAATCGCTCGGCGGCATCCGCATCGTCAAGGCTTACACAGCCGAGAAGCGCGAGGAGCTAACCTTCGCGCGCGGCGCGCACAATCTCTTTCGCAACATCGCCAAGTCAATGACCGGCGTCTCCGCCACCACCGCTTTCTCGTCGGTCGTCATCGGCGCAATCGGCGTGGTGATGATTCTGGTTGGCGGGCGTTCGGTCGTGACGGGCGCGATGACGCTCGGCGATTTGTTCATGTACGTCCTGTTCACGGGACTGATGGCGATACCGCTAATTCAGTTCGCGGCCATCGGGACGCAAATCACTGAAGCTTTCGCTGGGCTTGATCGCATCCGCGAGGTGATGAACATGCGAACCGAAGACGAAGAGGACGCGGGGCGCGCACCGCTACCGAACGTGCAGGGCGAGATAGAGTTCGAGAACGTGTGGTTCGAGTATGATGAAGGCGTGCCGGTACTCAAAAACGTCTCCTTCAAAGCGCCAGCCGGTTCGACGACGGCGCTCGTCGGTTCGAGCGGTTCAGGCAAGAGCACGCTAACGAGCCTCGTGATGAACTTTAACCGTCCGCTCTCCGGCACAATCAAAATCGACGGCAAAGACTTACAGACTCTTCGCCTGCGCGACTTCCGCTCTTACCTCGGCGTCGTGATGCAGGACAACTTTCTTTTCGACGGGACGATTGCCGACAACATCGGCTTCTCTAACCCGCACGCCACGCGCGCCGAGATTCAGGCTGTGAGCCGCGTCGCGCATTGCGAAGAGTTCATCGAAAAGTTCGAGCAGAAATACGACACGGTGGTCGGCGAGCGCGGGGTGAAACTCTCCGGCGGCCAGCGCCAGCGCATCGCCATCGCGCGCGCCATTCTCGCCGATCCGAAACTGCTCATACTCGACGAAGCCACGTCCAGCCTCGACAGCGAATCGGAAGCCCTGATTCAGGACGGCCTGCGTCAGCTTCGGCGCGGGCGCACGACCTTCGTCATCGCGCACCGCCTCTCCACGATTCGCAGCGCCGATCAAATTCTCGTGATGGAAGGCGGCGAGATTGTCGAACAAGGCACACACGAGGAACTGCTCGCGGCTAATGGGCGATACAGACAGCTTTACGACAAGCAGTACAACTTCGAGCGCGACCAGTTCATCAATCCCGGCGAAGATTTCACGCCCGCGCCGTCGCCGCCCTTGAAGGAGAGCGTGCCGCAGCGTATTTCGAGTTTGTAGCCCGTTCACAAATGACACGGACGGAAGGCGTGCATGGGAAGAAATCCGTTCAACTCACCCTCGCGTCAATGATCCGGTCGGCGGTGAACTATTCCGCAACTTTTCACTTCGGAGGAAAACAGACGTGGCAGAAACTCCCCAGAGTTACAGAAATCATACCCGCTGGCACCCGCCGTTCCATTACTTCCTCGCGCCGCTCTTCCTGCTGAACATCATCTTCGCCCTCGTGCAGTTGATCCGCTTCCGCGACCTCGATCATGCGGTGTGGTTCGCGCTGGCGACGGGGCTGTTCGTTCTGAACGGGCTATCACGCCTCAACGCCCTACGTGTGCAGGACAGAATCATTAGGCTCGAAGAGTATTTGCGCTATCAGCAACTGTTGCCCACAACTCTGGCAGAGCGCACGGCGGGATTAACGACCAATCAGGTTATTGCGATGAGGTTCGCTTCCGATGAAGAACTGCCCGAACTCGTTGGACAAGTTTTGGACGGTAGGCTGACTAAGGGGGACGATATCAAGCGCGCCATCAGGCATTGGCGACCGGATACGTTGCGCGTTTGAACAGGAAGCAGACTCACAAACAAATGGGAGCCGGAATAACATGCCATATGTTCACGTCAGAATCACGAAAGACGGAGTGCCCGATTCGCAAAAGAGGCAAATAGTCGAAGAGATTACTCAGACACTGGTGAGAGTGCTTGGTAAGAAGCTGAAACACACTCACATCATCATTGATGAAATCGAACCGGCAAACTAGGGATTTGCCGGGATGCTAACGAGCGAGTATCGCAAGCAGGATGACAAGAAAAAGAGTTCGTAAGCGACACAGATAACGTCCGCCTCGACCCATCGTCGCCTCTGTTCAGTCAAAAGTTTTAACGATCATGCTTATGATGTACCCCGAAATTTGAGCCAGTGTTTAAGGTGTAAAATCGCTGCTGATCCGAACGGAGGAAATCATGCAGAAGCAGCGAA
>Ga0136615_10001784_pt1 | contig 10520 bp, 10 predicted proteins | sample AntDrymUQ2882206_2_FD_106647 | JGI IMG/M metagenome (GOLD analysis project Ga0136615, IMG submission 106647) | Polar desert sand microbial communities from Dry Valleys, Antarctica - metaG UQ288 (22.06) | ecosystem: Environmental > Terrestrial > Soil > Desert | place: Antarctica: Dry Valley...
ACAGCTCACCCTCACTCTGTCAGCCAATCAAGCGGTCCAGGAGGAACTGTTGCATTACCTGGCGGCTTTGAAAGCTGCGTGAGATCGCCATCAACCGAGATTTATGCAACGCTAGGGGTAACTGAATGATGAGCGAACAAGCTTGGATTATCGTCGGTTTCACAGGGCAGGCACTGTTTGGCGCCCGGTTCCTGATCCAATGGCTCACGAGCGAGCGCGCCAAACGCAGCGTGATCCCCGCGGCATTCTGGTACTTCAGTGTCGGCGGCAGTTTAGTCCTGCTTTGCTACTCACTGCATAAGCTCGATCCCGTCTTCATAGTGGGCCAAATCACGGGACTGTTTATCTACGTCCGCAATCTGTACCTACTGCATCGCGTCGAAAAAACACTCTCGCTCAGCCCGGTGAGGGATGACACTCGATCCTAATCGCGATCCCGCAGTGGTAGCGGCGCCGCGGGACACGGTAGGACGTTATTTAACAAGACCTTGGTGCTGGCGAGGCGCGGTCGCGGCGCTGCTGCTACTCGCGGGCTATGTCGCCGGCATAGGCACGCGCGCTATTCCACTGGATGGACATGAAGTCTTCGTGGTTCAGACTGCACAAGAGATGAATACGCGCGGCGATTTTATCGTGCCGTACTTCAACGGTGAACCGAGGCTCACGAAACCGCCGCTGAGCTATTGGCTCACATGGCTTGTGGCGTCGATCGCTGGCGATCCCAACCACATCGCTCCCTGGCAAGGACGTGTACCTTCGATCGCGGCCGGCATAGGTCTGGTCGCTACCGCTTTGTGGCTGGGCGCCCTGCTCTTCGATCGCGCGACCGGACTCCTCGCCGGACTCTTACTGACCTTGAGCGCGGGCTTTTTCTCCTATACTCACGATGCCCGGCCCGACCTTCTATACGCGTTTTGGTGTGCCCTGGGCTATACGGCCTTCGCGGCCGCGTGGAAAGCCGCCGATCACTCGCGGCAGCTTCTAGGTTGCTATGCCATGTGGGTCGCGTACGCGCTGGCTATTCTTACCAAAGGTCCCCAGCTTCCCGCAATGCTGCTAGCCGGCAACATCGTTTTTTGTGCGCTCGCAGGCGGTTTTCGCCGCGGCCTGAGCATGCTGCATCCGGTCACAGGTCTATTGCTCACCGCGTGCCTGACTCTCCCGTGGTGGTTTGCCGTGCACGCCTCGCTGGACGGCACGGGGCTTTCCGGGAGCCAGCTTTCGGGATCGTTGCTCGCCCCGAGCATGGCGCTGGATTTCTATTATTTCTATCGCACGCCGCAGTTGCTCCTCCCTTGGTTGTTGCTGATTCCGTTCGGGTTCGTTCTATTTAGCAAGCGCGAGCGTAGCGATGCTTCCCTATTGCTATGGCTATGGGTGTCAGTCGCCGCCTTGATTCTCGATTTCGGTCCCCAGCAACGTTGGTTTTACATGCTGCCGCTCCTGCCCGCGCTGTGCGTTTTGACCGCCGCCGGCACGCTTGCGGTACTACGGAGGGACGCGTCCTGGATCTGGATCCACGCCGCGTGGCGGTGGGTCTTCTTGCCGCTACACGCGCTTTTGGCGCTCGGCGCCCTGTTATGGATCGCCGTGTCCAACGAAGGTGCGGGTTATGGGAATACGGTAGGCGCCGCCGCGGCCGCGGGTGCTCTGACCGTGGTGTTCTGCGCGGCTCTCATCTTGAGGCGCGGGCGTACCATCACGCCCCTCGGTGATCTCGCCGCCCTGGGCGTTATGTACGGCATCGCACTGGCCGCGGTGTCCGACACTCGCTGGCTGTGGAGCCAGGATCGCTTCGAGCGGCCTCGATTGGCAAGGATCGCGCGCGAGGCCGCGGATCCGGATACGCCGATCTTAAGCTGGGGTATTAACCCCAATGGTTACGTGTACTACGCGGGCCGCAAGATCACCGTGCTGGCAAGCCCCGATGACTTCAATCGTTTCCTTGCGGAGAAGCGCTACGGTGAATTGATCGTACTTATGCTAAAGCGCGACTTGAAGCTCTTGCCCGAAAACTTAGAACAAGAGGTGCTGGCCGGTATGCCCGGCGATGCCGATGAGGCTACCGTGGTAGCACAGCTGCGTGATGAGGCATTGATGCGCGTGATCCCTTAACGCGAGTGCCGTGCTTCGACGTAGAGGATCCTTAAGGCCGCGTCTTCCCGATGCCAGAGGCCCGAGACCGGATCTCGCCATTCCGTGCACTTCTCGGTATGGCCCTTGATCCGCCGGTGCTTCCAGCCCGATCCCCACAACACAAACGCCCGTGCCGCATGTTTTAAAACCAGGTGTAATGGCATACTCATAGTGACCACCTCGCCTGCTAACGTAGTATCTTGGACCCGCGAGCCCCATGTGGGACTCATGGACTGTTAGGAGCATTATTTGTGCCGCAGTACGGTGATCTTGAGACTATGAGTGGTGCGCGTTAATACCGCTTAAGATGCCGGTGAGGCGAGGAGCGTTGAAACGAAAGGCGAAAGAATTACGGATTAGGCCAGACAAGCTCCTCCTCGTCAGTCTTCGTCTCGCGAGCGGTCGTTTTCATCGAGGCCGTCGGCCCAGTCATCTTCCTTGTTTTCTTCCCACGGCCGCTTAGGAGGTTTTGAACGCGGGCTCGCATCGTCGCTCGGCTTGTATCCTTTTTCTTCGTCCTCATAGCCGGGGTCTTGGCCGCTCGGCAAATCGCTCTGCCCGGTCCACTCCTCGGGTATCTCGATCGGTTCGATCTCTAAATCGTACCATTCGTCGGTATCCATTTCGTCAATTTCGCCGTCGGCATATTGAACCTCGATGACTCCACGCTCATCGTCCACATCGAGGACTTCGAATTTCCGGCCACGCTCGATATGTTCGTACCAACTGCCCGTGACCGGATTAACTTCGTTGCTCATCGTTCTCTCCCGTGGCCTGTCCGCGCCCCCTGCTATTACCTATAACTTTACTGCAAAGCTTCCCTGGCGCAAGGCCATTCATTCACGCAACCCCCATATGGCGCCTAAACGCCGCATGGGCCGCAACACGAGCCGGTAAGGCAGATCGGGGCCCGGCCGTCTGGCCTTACCGGGGAAGTCATGATGATCCCGGTGTTCGGATTCTCCGAGCAGCACCGCCGACGGCACGCGATAGCTACGCGCCGTGCACCCCTCGAGATCCGGTGCGCCGCGGTGGGACATGACGTTGAACCAAAGCGTGCCGAACGGCGACAGAAAGGCGGGAATCAAAACCACCAGGGTGGAAAACGCCCGCGATCCGCTCAGTCCCCAGACCGTCAGCCATTCCAGCCACGGAATAACAAAACACCACTTGTCGAGCCACGCCGTCTCGGGATAGCGCAGCTTGATATGGCGGCGCGCGTTCCTCGGGTCATAGGGCCAACCCAACCAGGCGTAAAGGACCGAGCGGGCCACGGGTGAGTGCGGGTCCTCTAGGGTATCGCAGTGGAAGTGGTGATGGCGGTGATTCGCGGCCCACCAGGACATGCCCCCTTGGTTGGCCGCCGCGCAAGAATAGGTGATCACGAATTCGACCCAGCGTTTGGCCTTGAACGCATTGTGTGAAAAGTACCGATGCAACCCGAGCGTCATGCCGAGGATCGAGTGCCGGTTGCCTTGCAGGATAATCACGATCCACGTCAGGATCTGAAACAGCAGCAGCTTGACCGCCTCAAAGTCAAGGAGGATCAAGGGCACGATGTACACGATGATCGTGCAAGTGCCGAAAATGCGCTGAAGGGTCCAGAACAACATTGAGTTATGATTTCGGGCTTAGGCGGCGCGTGCGCCCATTAATTCAGTGATTATAGTAGAAGACCAAGGCGGAGGTTACAAAATCGGTGCGCGGAAATCATCCACTGCAAGCCCCAAAGGCCCCAAGCATCGCGCGTCAGCCGCGTGGTCTCCGGCTCTTGTTCGTGGTGGAGATGTGGGAGCGTTATTCGTATTACGGGATGCGGGCTCTGCTGATCCTGTTTCTGGTCACGGAGACCGGGCGCGGCGGCTTGGGTTGGACGGTCGAGCGCGCGGGACAATTGTACGGTTGGTACACGGGGCTCGTGTACCTCACTCCGGTCATCGGCGGTTACCTCGCCGACCGCTACCTCGGCACTCACCGCGCCCTCGTCGCCGGCGGCATCTTGATCGCGCTCGGGCATTTCTCACTCGCACTCGAAAATACCGTGGCGTTTTATTCCGGCTTGACCCTCTTGGTGTTGGGCACCGGGTTTTTCAAATCCAATATTTCCACGATGGTCGGCCAGCTCTATGGGCTTAATGATCCCCGCCGCGACAGCGGCTTTACCATTTACTACATGGGGATCAATCTCGGAGCGCTCATCGGTCCGCTCATCTGCGGCTATCTAGCGCACAGCAGCCGCTTCGGGTGGGCCTACGGTTTCGGGGCGGCCGGGGTCGGTATGCTGGCCGGGCTTGCGATTTATCTCGGCGGCAGAAAACGGTTTCTAGGAGACGTCGGTATAACGAACGCGCCACGCACGCCGGATGCTCAAGCGCGTCCGCCGTTAAACCGCGAGGAAAAAGAGCGGATCGGGGCGATGCTGGTGATGGCGTTCTTCGTAATGTTCTTTTGGCTGGCGTTCGAGCAAGCCGGTTCCTCCATGACGGTGTTTGCCGAGCGCAGCACGGATCGCACCACACCGGGGTGGTTACACGGGTTGCTGGCGGATGATCAATTTCCGGCGGCTTGGTTTCAAGCGGTCAATCCCGCCTTCATTCTGTTGCTCGCGCCCCTTTTTTCCATGCTGTGGCTACGCCTCGGATCCGCCGGTTTGGAGCCGCGAACTCCGGTAAAAATGGCATCGGGATTGATCCTCCTCGGGAGCGGATTCCTGGTCTTAGTGTTCGCCGCGGCGCAGAGCGATCGCGGTACGCCTGTCAGCCCACTGTGGTTGGGGGCTGCCTATCTCTTACATACCTGCGGCGAGCTGTCCCTCTCCCCCGTGGGCCTCGCCCTCGTCACTCGCATCGCACCGCTCAAGTATGCCTCGACGTTGATGGGGGTGTGGTTCTTGGCCGCCTTCGCAGCCAATCTCGCGGCCGGCTATTTCGCGGGCATGCTCGATGCTTTTCGCGAGGGTCGTGTCGTGACGATCCTAGGCGGCCAAGCGGACTTTTTCCTGATCCTGGTCGCAACTTCGTGTGCCGCCGGAATTCTTCTGTGCCTGATCGCGCCCTGGCTTAATCGGCTCATGCACGGCCGCGACCAGCATAGCGCCTCCGCGCCGCCGGCCTAAGCCATCTCCCATTTCGTGAATTTGTCACAGAAATTTTGTGACAAATTACCGCGATTCCTTGGTGCATCATTCAGTATTCTACGAACCAATTCGTTATCCACTCAACCGCGGGTAACGCGATTGCCTCCTCCCCCGCCGCGACATGCGGCACTTTTCGGCACAGGGACGTGCCACTTTTTTTTCAAGCGACTCCCCTCCCCGCCGCGCGCGTGTAAACCTATGGCGCTGACCGGATCTTTAATGCATACTGCGGCGAGCTTCGCATGAATCGATAGCCGTTATCGGATCGACCTTGGCTTTTCGCCACATCGCCATGAACAATCTGCATGAAAAGATTCTCGGCAGCCCATGGCTCGCCGCCCTGCTCCTGGTCCCGGCCTTTGCAATCACGATCCTCTTCGCGGGTTTTTTCTTTGCGCTTTTTGTTAGCGCTTTTTTAGTGCTGGGAGCGATCCTCGGAATGCGCTTTTGGTGGATCAAACGCCGCATGAAAAAATCCGGCGGCCCAGGGGTCATCGATGGCGAATTCATCGTCATGGATAAACGCATCACCATTATCGAGGGAGAGCACGCCCGCGATCGTGGCGCCGCGGATGACTAAAAGCTTTTGCTCACGGCTTAAACGCGGCGATTTATTGATCGGCACGATCGATCACGAACTGGTCACAGAGAACCAGCGCCCGCAGCCCGATCAAGGCGGGAAAGGGATGGGTGAGGAGATAGGTCGGCAGGATCTCTAAGTAACACCGATACCGTCCTTTATCGACAAAGCGTTCACGAAAACGCGATCCCGTCAGCGCCTCGGCGATTTGCGGCAAGATCCCGCCCGCCAAGTAAATCCCACCCCGAGCAGCTAAGGTCAGGGCGAGATCGCCCGCCACGGTGCCGAGAAAGCAGAAGAACATGTCCACGGCTTGCGCGGCGTAACGGTCCTCTCCGAGTAGGGCTCTAGCCGTGATCTCGGCCGGGGTTCGATCCGACGCCGCATCACCGGCGAGCGCCGCCAGACTTTGATAGATCTCCACTAACCCGGGTCCGGACACGGCGCGCTCCGCGGACACGTGCCCAAAGCGGGCCCGCAGACGCCCGAGCACAGCCGCTTCGGCGTCGTTCATCGGCGCTAAGGTAACGTGCCCTCCTTCGCTTGCAAGCGGGACCCACCCCGAGCGGTAGGGGATGAGCCCGGACACGCCGAGGCCGGTGCCCGGCCCGATCACGCCGAGCGGCGCGTTTGCTTGCGGTTTCCCCGCGCCGATCTGATGTCGATGCGAAGCTTCGAGCCGCGGCAACGCATGGGCAACGGCGGTAAAGTCATTGATCACCTCGATGCGCTCCCAGCCGAGGGCCTCCTTGATCCCTCGGATAGAAAAGGACCAACCGCGATTGACCATGCGCACGCGATCCTCCACGATGGGCGCGGCGACCGCCAGCGCACCGGCACGGATCGACGGCTGTGTCCCCTCCTCCGCCAGGTAGCTACGCAGCGCCGAGACCAGGTCCGGCACCGTATCATTCGACAGGACCCGGATCGCCGTGATTTCGTCGCGGTCGTTGAGGATGCCGATCCGGGTCCGCGATCCACCGATGTCAGCCAATAACCACGGGCGCGCTGTGTTCATCCTAAGGATCGTCGTGGAGAGTGCCCGCGATGCCGAAGCAACGATTGAGGACCTTCACCCTAGAGGGCCCCAGGCTCTATTACCTTTTCAGGCTCCTAGGATTAGAAAATACTGAGGTTGAATGTTCTTGTTCCAGCGCCCAGCGGGTTGCCTCGAAGCGAAGCTCGGCGGTGTTCTGGATCTGGAGCTTGTGTTTAAGCCGCTGGTGATAGGTTTCCACGGTGCTCGGGCCGAGGTGCAGTCTTTCCGCGATCTCGCGCGTCGTCCGGCCCGCTCCCATCAACCGGAAGACCTCCAGCTCGCGATCGGAAAGCCCCTCGATGGGCGATCGTTCGAGGTCCGTGTCTCCCCTTCGGGCTCGCTGGAGGATACGCTTGGTCAGGGCCTCGCTGAAACAGAGCCGATCGCTACGGAGCGCACGGATCGCCTCAATGATGGTGCGGGAGGGGGCCTGCTTGCTAACGAAGCCGCTCGCGCCGGCGCGCAAGGCGCGCCCCCCGTACACGCGTTCGTCGTGCATGGTCGCGACGATGGTCTTGGTGTCGGGATGTCGCTCCCCGATCCATTTGATGAGATCCAGCCCGTTGCCGTCCTTGAGCATGAGATCGACGATCACGATGTCGGGTGCTAGCGCATCATCGATGCGGCGCTTCGCATCGACCACCCCCTCGGCCTCACCACAGACTTCCAGACCCGGCTCCTGCCCAAGCAGCTTGCGGATCCCGTCGCGGACCAGCGCATGATCGTCGACGATGAGCACGCGGATCGGGCGGTGGGCGCTCGGGTCCGCTGCGGCATTGACGCGAGCGGACGCCATCTCACTGACCCTTGGGTAAAAAACAGGAGACCAACGTCCCGCCCTCCGGCGGAGACTCGATCTGCAGGATACCGCCCGCCAGCCCACAGCGGCGACGCATGATGTCGAGGCCGAAACCGCGCCTCTCTTTGGCGCGCCTCTCTTTGGCGATCTCCGGTCCGATCCCGACTCCTTGGTCGCGGACCGAGACGTGGACCCCGTCGCGGTCCTCCAGGCGGATCACGATCTCGTCGGTTTGCGCGTGCCGGGCCGCGTTATGTGCCGCCTCGCTGGCGATGTGGTAGAGCTGCGTGGCCGCGACATCGTGCTCCACCTCCGGGCGTCCCTCCACCTCGAAGCGGCAGCGGATCCGGTAGAGCTCGGTCACCTCCTCCGCCAGACCTTCCAGGGCGATAGAGAGGGCTTGGGCGTTCACCGGAACGGGCAAGAGGCCCCCGGCGATGCCGGCAAGCTCTGCCTTGGCCTGGTCCACCATGGATTCCAGCCGTGCCGCTTGGTCCGCGCCGGGCGTGCCGGCGGGGAGCTCGCTCGCGAGCGCCGCGGCCAGCATGCCGATGGCGCTCATCTGCTGCCCGAACGCATCGTGCAGCTCGCGGCCCAGTCGCTGCCGCTCCTCTTCGGCCAGCTCTGCGATACGCTGTTCCATGCGCTTGCGCTCGGTGACGTCCTGGGCGACGCCGACGAAGCGCACCGCCTCATCGCCCTCATAGAAGAACCGGCCTTGGGCCGAGAGCCACCGTGGCTCGCCTTCGGGCTCCCTCAGGATGCGGTGCTCCGAGGCGAACAGCGAACACTCGCGGCGCGCCTCTTCGAGCCCGTGCTCGACTCGCTCCCGGTCTTGGGGATGGATGGAGGAGCGCCACATCCCCATCGTGGCCTCCCCTCCCGAGACGGCCTCATAGCCCATGATCTCGACGTGGTTCTTGGACCAGCGCCCGGTGCCGGTCCTGAGATCCAAGTCCCAGCTACCCATGCCGGTGCCATGCACGGCCAAGCTCAGCCATTCTTCGCTCTCGCGCAGGGCCGCGATGGCGGTCTCGAGCTCCGCCGTGCGTGCGCGCACGCGCTCGTCCAGCTCCGCCGCGAGGCGCTCGAGGGCCCGCTCATGCTCCTTGCCGCTGGTGACATCGTTGAAGGTGACGACCACACCGACGATGCGGTCATCCTCGGTACGGTAGGGGAGAATACGCCGCAGGTAATGACGCCCCTCGACGTCTTGTACCTCGCGCTCGATCGGCGCGAGCTGCTGCAGCACGCGTTCGGCGTCGGCCAGAAGCTCCGGATCGGTGAAGTTCAGGGCGAAGTCGGAAATGGGCCGGCCCACATCGGTCTCGATCACGCGAATCAGCCGTTTGGTGGCCGCGGTGAACCGCTTGAGGCACAAGCCTCGGTCGAGGAACACGGTCGCGATGTCCGTGCTCGCCAGCAAGTTGTTAAGGTCGTTGTTGGTCGCTTCCAGCTCCGTGAGCTTGTGCTCGAGCTGGTGGTTGACGGTCTGCAGCTCCTCGTTCAGCGACTGCAGTTCCTCCTTCGAGGTCTCGAGCTCCTCGTTGGTCGACTGCAGCTCCTCGTTTACCGAGGTGATCTCCTCGTTCGAGGCTCTGAACTCCTCATTGGCGGTTTCGAGCTCCTCAACCGTGCTTTGCAGGTCCTCGCGTGTGGCGCGCAGCTCTTCTTCGAGCTGGTGGATGATGGCTTCATAGTCGGCGGCCCTTTCGGTCCCCTCACGCGGCGGCTCGGGCGGCGCGATCTCCGCGAGCCGCGGGCGATGGCCGCCGTCCTCTTCGTCGAAGGCCACGAGGTAGAGACCCTGGACCTCCGGGGGGTGGCGCAGCGGATCGACGAGCAAGCGCGCGGCGAAATACCCGCCGTTCTTCTTGATACGCACACCGCCTACCGAAACGGCCTTGTCGGCCTGGATCGCCTCGCGCACGGCCGTGCGCAGCCGAGCGCGCAGCCCCGGCCGGGCCATGGCGGCGAGCTCTGCGCCGAGCTCTCCGCTCGGTAGCTGCAGGTAGCGATCGACCGGACCGTTGAGATAAAGCACCTCGGCCCTGCGGTTAATGAGGACGCAGGCCGGCGCAAAGCGTTGCGCCACGACCTGCTGGGCCACGGCGGCCAGCCGCTGGGCGCGCCGCTCGAGCGCCGCGACTTGGGTCTGCACCGCCGCGGCCCGTTGCCGGTGCCCTGCCGACGGTAGCTCCGTTGTGACGTAACCCGGGCGGCGGCCGCGCCTGTACACCCGGTACTTGCGGGACACCACTTGGAACAACTCGTTCCCTTGGCTCACGGTCTCGCTCCCGCCCAGGAACACATAGCCGCCCTCGCGGAGCGCGAAATGGAACTGCGAAAGGATCTTCTCCTGAACCTCCGATTCGAGATAGATGAGCAGGTTGCGGCAGCTGATGAGGTCGAGCTTGGAGAAGGGCGGGTCGCTGACGATGTTCTGCTCCGCGAACACCACCGCCTCACGGATGTCCTTGTTGATCCGGTAGGTGTGCTCGCCCTTGACGAAGAAACGCCGCAGGCGTTCGGGCGAGACGTCGGCGGCAATGTTCTCGGGATAGATCCCGGCGCGAAGGCCAGGGCGTCGAGGTCGATGTCCGAGGCGAAGATCTGGAGCGCAGTGCTCTTGTCCGCCCTGTGCAGCTCCTCGCACAGGAGCATGGCAAGTGAGTAAGGCTCTTCGCCGGTGGCGCAGCCGGGGGTCCAGACCCTGTGGGATCCCCACGAATTTAGGCTCAATTTGAGCTCTCCTGGCAGTGTCGCTGTAGGATTCCATGGAGGCTATGGATGGCCGCGATCACATCAGCCAAGCGTAAGCTCACGCGCG
>Ga0136615_10001786_pt1 | contig 10511 bp, 8 predicted proteins | sample AntDrymUQ2882206_2_FD_106647 | JGI IMG/M metagenome (GOLD analysis project Ga0136615, IMG submission 106647) | Polar desert sand microbial communities from Dry Valleys, Antarctica - metaG UQ288 (22.06) | ecosystem: Environmental > Terrestrial > Soil > Desert | place: Antarctica: Dry Valley...
CGGCCGCGTCACCGCCACACACGTCTCCTGGATCCCACGCCACTTCTACGGCGTCGACTACCCAACCGTGCCCGCCAAGCCCAGCGACACCCTCGGCTACACCGACTGGCTCTACGCCACCCCCACCACACCACCACCACCGCGACCGCGGCGAGGCCTCGCGCTCCGCATCACGAACCGCGATATGCGTACTGGCACGGCGCGACTCGCCGTTCGCGTGCCGGAGGCGGGCCGGTTGGTTCTCACGGGCCGCGGGCTCCGGAGGGTCGCGAAGTCGCCCCGCTCCTCAGGCGAGGTCAAGCTGCGGGTCATCTCGCAGGGCTCGACCCGCGCCGCGCTCGGGAGAAACGGCCGCGTCAGGCTTCGAACGATGCTCCGCTTCCTGCCCTCGACGGGCGGCTCCGAGGAGCGCGTGAAGACCATCGAGCTGCGCAAGAAGCGCCGCCGATAGGCGCATGCAAGACTGTCCCCCGTCGCCCGCTCCCTCGCCCACGCGTGAACGCCGCCGCTCACCGAGTCCTACTGCAGCAGTACGCGAGCGCGCACGGCGCGCGGAAGGCGAGCAACCTCGACTGGGCGCTACACCATAAGCTCTTCGCCAGCGTCGACCTCGAGGGCCGGACGATGCTCGACGTAGGCTGCGGAACCGGGCACGTCGGGTTCTGGGCGGCGGCGCAAGGGGCGCGGCGGGTGGTGGGGCTCGAGCCGGAGGTGGAGGGCTCGAGCGCGGGCATGCAGGAGAGCTTTCGCCGCACCGCCCGCGAAATCGGCCTCGAGGACAGCGTCGAGCTCGTCACGGCGCGGCTGCAGGACTACGACGCCGGCAACGAGCGTTTCGACGTCATAGTGCTCGCAGCGTCGATCAACCACCTCGACGAGGACGTGTGCGTGCGCCTGCACGAGGACGAGCAGGCGCGGCAGACGTATCGCGCGCACCTTCGGCTGCTCGCGGACGTGGCCGCGCCGGGCGCCGTCCTGATCGTGACCGACTGCGACCGTCGGAACCTGTTCCAGCGGCTCGGCCGGCGCAATCCGCTGGCGCCGACGATCGAGTGGGAGAAGCACCAGTCGCCGGACCTCTGGGCACGGCTGCTCGCCGATGTCGGCTTTGAGGCTCCGAGCGCGCGCTGGATGGCCCTGAACACCTTGCGAAGCCCGGGCCAGGCGCTGCTCGGCAACCGGGCGTGTGCCTACGTGACGACGAGCGCCTTTCGTCTCACGATGAGACGCGGCCGCAACGCGCCCGGCTGACTCACGCCCGCACCGCGCCGTCAGCGCGCGTACGCGGCGCGGATGACGGCCGCGACCCGGCGCACGTCGTTCGCAGACACCTCGCGCGACACCAGAAGAACTGCGCAGAACGCGGCCGTGCCGCCGACGATGCCAACGGCCCAGCCTGTCACAGAGAGCTGGTCGGTACCGACCGCCAGCAGGACCGCGGCCATGGCGGCGGCCGCCGCAAGGCAGCGCGCGAACGTCCTCACGATCGGCCGCAGCGGCACGTCGACGACCTTCCGCACCAACCACATGTGGCCTGGGACATAGACCAGGTACGCGACGCTCGTGCCGATCGCGCCCGCCTCGATGCCGATCTCGGGGATCAGTATCACGTCGATCGTGGCGTTGATGAGCAGCGCGCCGAACACGATCGGAATGCGGCTGCCGGCGCGGCCCAGGTAGTTGACGCCCGTTGAGATGAGCGGGCTGACCCCGAGCAGGAACATGAACGGCGCGAGCAGGCGCAGGACGTCGGCCGAGTCGCGGTAGTCGGCGCCCAGCACCAGCACGACAAGCGGCTCGGCCCACACGATGACCGGCGCCAGCAGCGCGGATTGGAACACGATCAACCATCGCAGGCTGGCGCGGAACGCTGCAACGTCGCGGTGCCCGCTCTCACTGAGCGCGAGTCGCGGTGCGATGGCGTTCGCGACCGCGAGGCCGACGAGCGCGAGCAGAGCCATGAGCCGCATCGGCGCCGCGAACAGGCCGACTGCGACCTCGTCGAGGTAGGCGCCGATCAGCAGCACGTCGATGCTCGAGTAGAGCGTGTATGCGCTCGCGGTCACGAACAGCGGCCCGGCGTACCTGAGCATCTCGCGGGCGCGCCCACTCGTCGGGCCCCAGAGGCGCAAGGCGCCGCTGCCGAACGTGCGGCGGGCGAGCAGGATGGCGACGAGCGCGCCGAACCCGTAGCCGATGGCGCGCCCGAAGGCCGCGCCGGTGACGCCAGCGCCGACCGCGACGAGCGTGATGCTCGCCGAGAACTCCATCACGCTCTCGAGGAAGATCACCCGCAGGTTGGACTTCAGACGCCCACTCGCGATGAACGCGTTCAGATACAGCGTCATCACGGACGTCGCGAACATGGCGATCGCGACGCCGCGCAGGACGTTCGTCAGGCCCGGCTGGGCGTAGGCGTCGGCGAGCGGCTCGGCGAGGCCAAAGAGCGCGAGCGCGACAACGCCACCGAACATGAGCTTCACGCGCAGCGCGTCGGACAGCAGGAGCGCGACGTCGCGCGGGCTCTCGAGCCGTTCGGCGATGAAACGCGCGGCAGACTGCGACAGGCCCGCGTCGGCGAGCAGCAAGCAGATCCCCGCGATCGTCAGGCCGAGCGCGAAGACGCCGTAGTCCGCGGGGCTCAGCGCGCGGACGAGATAGAGCGTGAGGACCGCGGTGAAGACCGCCGTGCTCACCTGGGCCAGGAGCCCGAACGTCGTGTTGCGCAGAATGCCGGCGCGGCCTCTGACCCCGCCGCCTCCTGGGGGGCCAGCGTCGGAGGTGGGCCGGTTCATCGCACGATGGTAGGCGCGCCGCGTCCAGGACAGCCTGATCGGATGGGTGGCTACGGACGCGGTGCGTCCAGCTAACCTGCGCTTGCCTCAGTGTCGATCATGCGTCACGACGTTGCCATCTACGCGCCCTACGCGGCGTCCTACTACAACCGCGGCGGCAAGCTCGGCGGCGGCGCCGAGCGCCAGACCTACATGCTTGCGCAGGCGCTGTCGGAGGCAGGCGCTCGCGTGGCGCACATCGTCTTCAGCGTCCCCGACCCGTTGCCGGTGAACCCGAACCTCACGCTGGTCGACCGCGGGTACTGGATGAGCGCGCTGCCCGCCGGCAAGCTCCTCGAGACCAGGCAGATCTGGCGCGGCCTGATGGCGGCCGACGCCTCCGTCTACATCGTCCGCACCGGCTCGCCGGTGCTCGGAATCGTCGCCGCCTTCTGCCGGCTCCGCCGGCGGCGTCTGATCTTTGCGAGTTCCACGGACGCGGATCTCACGCTGGAGGGTCCGAAGGAACGCGCAGGACGCGCAGGACGGCAGGCAACCCGAGCGCGTCTGCCGCGGCGAGCCCTTCGTCGCGGGCGGCGCGAGCTGGAGGCCGCGATGTATCGCGGTGGGCTGCGCCACGTAGACGCGGTCGTCGTGCAGACCGGCCAGCAGCTCCGTCTCGTGCAGGAAGGCTTTCCTCACGTGACGCGCGCAATTCACATTCCGAGCTTTGCCGAGCCGATGAGTCCGGCGGAGCGCCCGGGCCGCGTGTTTCTGTGGATCGGGCGCATCAACGACTACAAGCGCCCCCTGGAGTACGTGGAGCTCGCGCGTGCGCTGCCCGATGTCAGGTTCAGGATGGTGGTGACGCCGGAGCGCGACTGGCTGGACCTCTACGCCGAACTTCTTCGCCGAGTCGAGGAGCTTCCGAACCTCGAGGTCCTGGACCCGCGCCCGCATCATGAGCTCATGAAGCTCGTGGCGGAGGCTGTGGCGATCGTCAGCACCTCGCGGCTGGAGGGGATGCCCAACATCTTCCTGGAGGGCTGGGCCGCGGGCGTCCCAGCCCTGACGCTCGACTTCGATCCGGACGACACGATCGCCAAGCGCGGCATCGGCGCCTGCGCCGGGGGCTCCTGGGAGCGGTTCATCGACGAGGCACGGCGGCTGTGGGAGGTCCGCGACGGCGATCAGGAACTTGCGGGCGCGAGCCGTGCGTACATCGATGAGGTCCACAGCATCCCCGCGGTGGAGCGACGCTGGGCGGCTCTCATCGCCGAGGTCGCCGGGTCAAGCTGAGCGTGCGCTCACGCCTTCGAACGGCGTGCCGCGCGAGCAGCCATGATCGGCTGGCGCAACCGCGTCGTCTTCAGCGTGAACCGCCAAGGCGCGTCGGCGCGATACACGCCAACCCGGGGCACGGCCCACGGATCGATGGCACCGGGGGGCGGATCGAGCGCGAAGGCGGCGGTGTAGCCCGCGGCGCGGGCGGCCGCGCGCACGCGAACGTCGTGCTGACCGTACGGGTAGGCGAGGAGGCGGCATGGCCGGCGCAGCTGATCCTCGATGCGCTCGCGAGACTCGCGAAGCTCGCGACGGAGTTCCTCCTCGCCCAGCGCCGGAAGGTGGGCATGCGAGACGGTGTGCGAGCCGACCTCGACGCCGTGCGCTGTGACTTCGCGCAACGCGTCCCACGACATCGACAGCAGCTCGTCGTCGTTCGCGGGAGCGCGGTCGCGCAACTCGGCGACGCGTATATGGGCGCCGTCCTCGGCGAAGCCGGCGCACGCGAAGATCGTCGCCGGCACACGGAGGCGCTCGAGTGCACCCAACGCGCCCGCGACGTTCCGAAACGCGTCGTCGAACGTCACGTGCAGCGTGCGCTGCCGGTTGGCGAGCGCGCCCTCGGCGCTCACTGGCCTGTACCCACGAGACAGCAGGAGCTTGACCTGAGCCTCGAGCGTCGCCGCGCCGGTCGCGAGCGGGTCGTCCCACGTGTCGCTGACCGCGTGGTAGCACAGCACGAGAGATCCGAAACGCATGGCCCGAGCTTACCGGCGTCAAGCCACGCCGCGACCGCGGGAATTCCCTGCACGATCGACCAGATCCGTCGCCGAGGGCCGAGCGGAAGGCTACTCTGACTGTGTTCTACATCCCGCCTGGTCGGATGTGATGAAAGGATTGAACGTGATCGTGGGCACGGACCCGCGCGAGCAGCGCGGACTAATGGACGAACCGGATTGGATCAACCCCACTGCCGAGACCGGGGGCATCGTCCGCTACTGGGAGGCCATCCGCGGCTCCTGGTGGCTCATCGTCGCGACGGTCCTCGGTTGCGTGGGCGCAAGCCTCTTCATCCTTTCGCGTGCCGAGAAGGTCTATGAGTCGAGCTCGTATCTCGTCGTCAGCCCCATCTCCGATCGTGACGGCTCCTACAACGGGCTGAGCATCCTGCGCGAGTCCGCGGACCCAGCCCGCAACCTCGAGACGCTCTCGCGCGCCATCACCACACCGGTGGTCGCACAGAAGGTCAAGGCGAAGATCAAGGTCGACGGGACCGCGCGGTCGCTGCTCGACGCCATCGAGGCGGTGCCCGTCGCGGGCAGCGATCTCGTCGAGATCCACGCCACGGCCTCGTCACCCTCGCTTGCCCGGCGCCTTGCCAACGCCTTCGCCCAGGCGACGATCGAGTACCGCACCGCGCGCGTACACCGCGAGGCCGCCAAGATCATCGCGGGGCTCAGGCCGCTCGTGCGTCGCAGCGGACCCATCCCGACGACGCGGCAGCTGACACCGCGGGAGCAGTCCCAGCAGGTCGTGGCCCAGCGGCTGGCGCAGGTGCAGGCGCTCCGTGCGGGCCCGGATCCGACGGTCCGCGTGGACACGCCCGCCGAACTCCAGCGTACGCCGATAGCGCCAAAGCCGCTGCTCAGCGTCATCGTGTCGTCGATTGCCGGCCTCCTCATTGGCGTGGGCGGCGTCTTCGGGTTGCAACTCGTCGATCCTCGGGTTCGCTCGGAGCGACAGCTGCGCGAGCTCTACCGGCTCCCGATCCTTGGCCGTGTGCCCAAGCTTCGGCGCCGTTTCGGCGTCTCGTCGCGCGCCGCCACAAGCGCCATGGACAGCTATCAGTCGCTGCGAGTGGCGCTGATGGGAGCCGGGCGGGGACTCGGGGGAGGAAGATCGGTGTTCCTCACCGGCCCGTCCCGACGAGACGGAAAGACGACCACGGCAGTCGGCCTGGCACGCGCGTTCGCACAGACCGGGCAGCGGACGACGCTCGTCGAGGCAGATGCGCGCCATCCCTCCGTGGGCACCGCCATGGGCGTCTCGTCGACGGTCGGGCTCATGGGCGTGACGAGCGCATCGACGCCGATGTCCGAGGCGCTGGTCCACCCCGTGGGCGAGTCGCCCAACCTCAACGTGCTGCTCGCGGAGCACCGGGGGGAATGGCTTCGGGATGTGCTCGTGCCCGCCACGGCCAACCGGCTGCTGACCGAGCTCAACGACGCCTCAGACTGGATCGTGTTCGACTCCGCGCCGCTTGGCCAGGCTCTCGACGCGCTCCCGTTGGCGATCTTGTCCAGCCAGCTGCTGCTCGTCGTCAGGCTCGGCAAGAGCCAGCTCAGTGAGCTCACGCGCCTGACGGAGACGCTCGACCAGCACGGGATCCGCCCCACCGGCTTCGTCGTCATCGGGGGCTCGCCGACGAGCTACCCAAGCTGAGGTCGGCGCCGGTACATGCAGGCAACACCACAGCTGCACGTCCCGCGGCCCGCGCCGCTCGTGCTCGGGGTCGCCGCGCTGGCCGCCGGAGTCGGCGCGCTGGCGGCCTACGAGCCGCTCCTGGCGCTGCTCGCCGTCCTCGGTGCGGCGTTCGTGCTGTTGGTGCTCTCCGACCTCACGGTGGGCCTGTTGCTGTTCGTCGGGGTCGGGTTCCTGGAGACCGTCCCCGGCCTGATCCCCGGCGCGGCCATCAAGGCGATGGGCGTGGTGCTCGTGCTGTCCTGGCTCGCGACCATGATGGTGCGCAGACGTGGAACGTCGAGCCTGCTCGCGGCGCGTCCGTGGTTGGTGGTCCTTCTGACGCTGTTTTTGCTCTGGAGCGGCGCGAGCCTGCTCTGGGCGCGATCGTTCGACGCGGTCTTCGATGAGCTGATCCGGTATCTGCCGCTCTTCGCGCTCTTCGGGATCGTGCACGCGGCCATCAGAACGCGCGGCCAGCTTCTCGCTGTCTCGCTGGTCCTCATCGGTGGTGCGATGGTGGCTGTCACCGCAGGGATCGTCTCGCCGCCGCCCCCCGAAGCAGTCGGTCCACAGAGGCTCGGGAGCGCGGGGACCGGAGCCAACCCGCTCGCGCCCGTGCTCGTCGCCGGTGCGGCGCTCGCCACAGCGTTCGCCGGGATGACGCGTCAGCGGCTTGCCGTACGACTCGGGGGTGCCCTCGCCGCGGGCTACTGCGTCGTCGGCCTCTTTCTCACGGGCTCGCGAGGCGGCCTCGTGGGGTTCTCGGTCGCGCTTCTGGTGGCGCTTTTCTTCGCCGGGCGCGGCCGCCGGGCGCGGGTGCTTCCCGTCATCGTGGTCGCGGTTGCGATGGCGCTTCTCTACGTCTTCGCGTTCGCTCCGCCGATCGTGCGCGAGCGCATCGCCAATCCGGGGGACGGCGCGGGACGTGCCGACATCTGGAAGGTGGGCGTGGAGATGGTCAAGGCCAATCCCGTGCTGGGCGTCGGTGCCGGCAACTTCCGGGTGCGGTCGCCGGAGTACGTGCTGCAGGCGGGCCTCATCCGGCGTAGCGACCTCATCGTGGGCAAACCGCTCGTAGCCCACAACATCTATCTCGCAGTCCTGTCCCAACTCGGGATCATCGGGTTGCTGCTGTTCTTAGCCATCCTCGGCTCGTCGCTCGCCGCGGGGATCCGAGCCGCCCGCATCTTCACGCAGCACCGGGATGAGGAGCTTGAGCTGCTGTGCCGCGCGCTGGTCATCGCCCTGGGCGGCACGCTCGCCGCTGGCTTCTTCGGATCGTGGTCGTTCAGCAAGCCACTGTGGCTCATGCTCGCCCTGTGCTCTGCGATGCTGACTCTGGCGCTTCGGCAGCACCCGCGGCGTTCGACGGCAGCCCGTGCGCGGACGGCGCCGTGAGGATCGCAGCCGAGCTGACCGTGCGACGTCCGTGATCAGGTGTCGCGCCGCCACCGCCGCCGCCAGCGGCGCCGGCGCCTGGACGTCGAGTCATGGATTGCGCGCGGCGCGTCGGAAGCCATGAACGCGAGCAGTCGCTCCCCTTCCGCCTCCAGCGTGATCGTCGCAGCGAACTGCCGGCCCGCCCGGATCATGCTCTCCCGCGTCTCGCGGTCCTCGGCCAGGCCGCGCAGCGCGCGGACCGCCGCGTCGCGGTCTCCCGGCGCCACCAGCCGAGCACGCCCCTCGGCGACCGCGGAGACGCCTCCGACCGCGGTCGCGACCACCGGCAGGCCCGCGGCGAACGCCTCGACGAGCACCTGGGGAAACCCCTCCGTCCAGGAGACGTGGAGGAACACCGAGCTCGCCCGGTACACGTCCAGCAGGCCGCCGTCGATCGGTACGTATCCCAGGAGCCTGGCGGCGTCGGCCACACCGAGCTCCTCCAGGCGCGCCTCCAGCTCGCCCCGCATCGGACCGTCCCCGCAGATTGTCAGCCGCCAGCGGAGATCCTCACGACGTAGCTCAGCGAGGATCTCGGCGAGCAGCAGGGGGTTCTTCTCGGTGTCGAGGCGCCCGACGCTCAGGACATCGATTGTCGTCTGCCAGTCGTGTGCCAGCGCGGCCGACTCCTCGACAAGGTCGCCGTCACGGATGAGCGAGACGGTCGTCACGTGCAGCCGGCGCGCGTAGCGGTAGTTGCGGGCCAGCTGCGGCCCGACGACGACGACCGGGCAGACACCCGAGAGCGCGCGGAAGGCACGTTCCAGGGCCCACGCGGCCGCCAGCACCTCGCGGCGCCCCGGATGCCGGCTGCGCGTGTACTCGGGGAGGTCCTGCCTGACGCCGAGGACAGGGCGCCGGCCGTGGATCAGAGCGATCAGGGCGAACGCGATCGCGAGTGGGTGCGGCCCCATCAGCCAGACCACATCGAGATCGCGCAGCTCCCGATTGAAGCGACGCAGCGAAGACACCCAGGTGCGAACCTGACGAGGATCGCTGAGCGAGGCGTAATGCGGCAACCCGACGAACCGCACGTCCTCGGGGACGCGGTAGTTCCACGTGCCCGGCGTCGGATCGAGCCGGCCGAGCAGCACGAGCTCCTCGACGCCGCGGCTCAGCGCCGCGAGGAAGAGGGCGAACGCACGCTCGGCATAGACGGCTCCGTCGGCCTGCCTGTAGATGTAATCGGTGTACACGCCGAGGCGCATCGGCCGCTATCTCCCCGCCCTGGTTGGTTATCTGCGAGGGTCTGCGTGTGAAACCAGCGCACCCGTCAAAGCCTGATGCAGAGCGCCTCGCTGATGAAGCTGCCTTTCACGACGAGGCGTTCGGGCAGCATATCCGCCGGAATGCGTGGAAGTTCTACCGCGCTGCAAGCAGCGCGTACGAGCGCTACGACGAGCTGCTGGCCCGCGCGGTCTCGAAGGGCTCGAGGGCGCTCGAGTACGGCTGCGGTCCCGGCAGCAGCGCCTTCGAGCTGGCAGGCCGCGGGGCGATTGTCGACGGCATCGACATCTCTCCGGTGGCCATCGATCTCGCCCGTGCCACCGCGACCAGCCGCGGCGTGGGGGCGCGGACGTCGTTCTCGGTCATGGATGCCGAGCACCTGGAGTTTCCCTCCGAGAGTTTCGACCTCGTCTGCGGCACCTCGATCATCCATCACCTCGACGTCGAGCGTGCGTATGGCGAGGTGGTGCGGGTGCTGAAGCCGGGTGGTGTCGGGATATTCCTCGAGGCGCTGGGGCACAACCCGGCGATCAACCTGTATCGCCGGTTGACCCCGGCGCTGCGGACGGAGGACGAGCAACCGCTGCGCATGGAGGACATCGCTGCCGCGCGCCGGTACTTCGCGAGCGTCGAGTCCGAGCACTTCGCGCTGCTGTCGCTCGCAGCGATGCCGGTTCAGAACCGCCCGGTGTTCGCGCGCCTGTCGGAAGGGCTGCAACGAGCCGATCGAGCCGTGTTCACGGCGCTGCCGCCGCTGCGGCGCTGGTCGTGGATGGCCGTGCTCAAGCTCGCAGGCCCCCGCAGGTCGCCGCCGGCCGACGTGTAGCACCACGCACTCGTAACGCGGCGCGGGGCGCCAGCGTCGCGGCTGGAGCAAGACAGGCGCGCGGGAACGGGCGTGGTCGTCGTCGTTCCCGACGCCGGCGTGTTCTCAGCGGCGCGGGGGGTCCGCAAAGCGGCCAACGAGCTGCAGCGCGACGAGCGGCATTGAACACTCGTACGGACGTCCGGGAAGCGGCACCGAACACTCGTACGGACGTCCGGGTCTCGGCCTTTCGCGGGTGACGAACGTCCACGGAGTGCGCTGTGGCTGGCGACCTGCGCTCCGCACGCCGACGAACGCCCCGTACAGGATCCGTCGTTGTATCGGCAAACCGTCCGTGAGGGCGGGACGCAAAGCCACGGGACTCTTCTGAGTTAGCCGGGCTGCCCAGAGGCAAGCGTTGTCGGCGGCGGAGCAATCGCTTCTAGCCACTGGAGATCATGTGTTCGAATCTGTTAATCGTAAGCTGCTTGGCGGCTGCATTGGCGCCTCGCTGATGC
>Ga0136615_10001787_pt1 | contig 10504 bp, 7 predicted proteins | sample AntDrymUQ2882206_2_FD_106647 | JGI IMG/M metagenome (GOLD analysis project Ga0136615, IMG submission 106647) | Polar desert sand microbial communities from Dry Valleys, Antarctica - metaG UQ288 (22.06) | ecosystem: Environmental > Terrestrial > Soil > Desert | place: Antarctica: Dry Valley...
ACAGAGCCATCTTCGGCTGAAACCGGCCTGCGTTAGCAAAGTAGTGGCATGACCGCCGCCTCACTCGGGATAGGCAGCTCATCGCGGCGCCTGCGCCGGCTCGGATCTCCGTTCGCCTTCCCCGCTCGCCGCCGTGAAGGCCAGGCCGACGAGGAGCCACACCAAGAAGTTCCAGGGATTGATGTCGAGGACGTCGGCGCTCAGGGCGCGCACCCCGAGAGCGACGAGCACCGCGCCGGTGGTCAGGGCGAGCACCCGCTCGGCGCTTCGGCGAGCCGAGAAGCTCCGCCACAGCGCGGCGGCGAAGATCGCCAAGAACAGCCCGAGACCCAGCAACCCCTCCTCGAGGAAGAGCTTGAGCCAGCCGTTGTCGACGGTGACCCCGATTTGAGCCCTCTGCCGCGCCCTCTGGTTTGCCAGGTCGAAGCGGCTCAGCCTGCCGGGCTCGGCGTAGCCTCCGTAGCCGGCACCGAAAAGGATCTCGGGGACGGTGACCTCGCCGGAGAGCGCCGCCTGCTCCGGGGGAGATGACGGCTCCGAGCCTGCGGCCGGCCCCCGTCGCGGCGGCAACGTGGACGGCGCGGTGCTGACGTTCGACGTCGCAACGACGGCGGCGGGTCGCGACGGCCTCGCCTCGGCCTTTTGCGGAGGGGCGGGGATCGGAACCGGCGCAAGTCCGAGTGGATCGTCTCTGCCTTCAGTGAAGGGCAGGGAGTCCGCCGGCTCCTGAACCAGCAGGAACGAGTCGAGGTAGTGGGTCTCGCCCTCGGGTACGGCCAAGACCTCCCCTCGCACCTCCGCCGCCGCCGTCCCGGCCGGCGCACCGTCGGTCCTGCTGAAGCGCGTCCACCGGCCGGGCTTCGCCATCACCGGTGGACCGACGGGCGCCGAAAGGATCTTTCCCCGAGCGTCGAGAAAATTGATCATCGCGCGACACGGACGGGGCGTTCGCTGCGGGCGGCAGTGGCCCGCCACCGTATAGGTCAGTCCCGGGCCCACGGACTCGACCGAGCTCGCCAGGAAGATCCGCTGCGCTCCCGTCCCGTCGCGCTTGCGGACGAGGCGAGCTGACCGCGACCCGTCGCGACTCTGCTCCGTGGTCGCGATGGCGCCTGCCGCTGAGGACACGGTCCAGGACGGAAGGCCGTTTCGCGCCTCGCTCTCTGCCACCTCTGTGCCCTCGCCACCGGTGAGCCTCGACCACCTGTCGGCTCGGACCGAGGAGCTGCGGTCCTCGCCGCCGACGATGGCGGCGAATGACTCCAACGCGACCGCCATCGATTCCCGCGTCGAGGGGAGGGCGAGCGGGATGACCAAAATCCCGACGGCGGCCGCCGCGGAGAGCTGGGCGAGCGAACGCCAGGCAACGCCGGCGACTAGCAGGTAGAGGAGAACGGCGGCAGCGGCGAGGAGTGCTCCGCGGGAGTACGTCAAGCTCGCCACGAGACCGCAGACGACGACCGCGCACAGGCCCGCGACGCGGATCCTGCGGTCGCCGCCGCGCGAGACGAGGCCGAGGGCGACTCCCAGGGAGAGCGCAAACAGCCCGAGGTCGTTCGGATTGAGCAGAAGCGACGTGTAGCGCGTTGTCGGCGTACCGTCGGACAGGACGTAACCCGCCCACGTGCCCCCGAGCACGTCCATCGTCTGAAGGAGGAAGCCGGCCAGCAGCGCGAGCCCCGCGAGCGTCGCATAGGCGATCGCCGTCCGCTGCGAGCGCCGGTCGTAGGCGACGAAGGCGAACGGGACGAACATCGTCCAGTTGATCGCGCGCACGAGTCCGAAGTCCGCCGTGACGGCACCGACCATCGCTACGAGCTGAACGAGCGCGAAGCCGACGATCAGCCAGCGCCCGCGCCCGAGCAGAGGCCTCGACAGGGGGATTCGCCCGCTCAGGAGGAGCAGTACCGTCGCTGCGGCGATGAGCAACCGCACGGCCGTGCCGAGCGACGAGAACGTGTTGAGGAACGGGGCCAGCGGGAGGGACAGCAGAGCCGCGGCGAGGAGCCAGTCGATCGGGCGCCTCGGCCTGAGATCGCCCAGACGCCGTCGTGACGAGACGGTCGACTCGCGAGCTGGGAGGTCTGCGGATGCGGGACTCATGGCGAAGGCACGATCGGCGTCGACGGCAAGGCTAGACTCGCGCGGCCGGTGGGACGTCGCCGTTATCTGAACACCGCGCGCGCGAGCCTGCGCAAGGCGAGGAAGCTGGCGAACGTGATCGTGCGCCCGTCCTATCGAAGGGCACTCAGACTCGGCGTCGCCGCCGCTACCGAGCACCATTCCGTCGCCTTCGAGCACGAGTTCGCCACGGTCATCGACGTGGGGGCGAACCGCGGCCAGTTCGGCCTGTTCGCCGCCCGCCGCTTTCCAGACGCGGAGCTGCACTGCTTCGAGCCGCTCCCCGAAGCGCGCGAGACCCTGACTCGCGCGCTGCGCGGGCATCCCCGCCTCCGAGTCCACGGCCTCGCCCTGGGATCGAGGGACGGCACGGAGACCTTCAACGTCGCCGCCAGCGACGACTCGTCATCGCTGTTGACCGCGACCCGCACCCAGACGGCGAGCTTTCCGAAGGCCGAGGTGGCGGAGCGCAGGTCCGTCGAGGTCGCTCGGCTCGACGACGTGATCTCGCCGGAGACGGTGCGCCGACCATGCTTGCTCAAGGCCGACGTTCAGGGTTACGAGCTCGAGGTCCTCCGCGGCGCTCAAACCGTGCTCGACGTGGTCGACGAGCTGCTGATCGAGTGCTCGTTCACGGAGCTTTACGAGGGGCAGCCGCTAGCGGCTGAGATCGTCGCCCTGTGCGACCAGAGAGGCTTTTCCCTCGTTGGGGTGTTCTCGCTGGTTCACGACGCGGGAGGGCGCTGCCTCCAGGGCGACTTCCTGTTCGTGCGACTCTCCGAGGGCTCGCGCTCACCAGCGAGGGGCTCCGTGTCCGTATCCACCACGTCGGACGGCTAACGTGAAGCGGTGCGCCTTCCGGGTCGGTTTCGTCTTCCCGCTCGGGCCCGGACGGCCGGGCCGGCGTCACTGCCCGTCGAAGGCAAGGTCGGCGTCGCCGCAGCGGTGTGCGTCGGCTGCGTCATGGCGGCGCTTCTCGGCGCCTTCGCTGTCGCCCTCCCGCCGGCCGCGAAGGTCGTCTCCCTGGCCGCCGGTGCGATCGGCCTGACCGGTTGGCTCGCCTGGCGGCTTCTGATGCCCGCGCTCGGCCGCGCGCGGGCGTGGACGGCGGCACCGAGTGGCGGAGCGTGGGTCGACGTCGTCCTCGTCTGGGTCTTCGTCGAGGCAAGCTGGGCCGGCCTCTGGCGAGGCCCGGGAGGGCTGCGGATCGCCGACCTGCTCCTCCTGGGCTTGGGTGTGTACGCCCTGGTCGGCATACGAAGCGCCCCTCCGGCGGTCCGGCGAGTCATGTCCGCTCTCGCTGCAGCCTTCGGTCTCGTCCTCCTCGGAGCCCTCCTCGCCGCACTTGAGCATGGAGTCGCCGCGAGCGATGTGGCGGCCCTGGCCCGCGCCGGGTTCGCGACGCTGTTCGTGCCCGCCGTCATCGTCCGCTTCGTCCAGTCGGAGCGGCGCGTCGAAGCGGTACTCCTTGCCACCGTGGTGTCGGTCGCCGTTGCCTCGATCGTGGCCGTCGCGACGCAGGCCACCGGTGCCTGGATCCTGCCGTTCGCTGATGATTTCGGCGCCGCCCGCAGCTACGGACTGTCGAACCACCCCGCTCTCTTCGGGATCGCCGCCGCGGCTGCTCTCCCGCTGGCGGTGGGCCTTGCGGTGACGAGGCGAGCAACGGTGCGCGCCGCGGCGACGGTCTGCATTCCCGTGTTGCTCGTCGGCACGATTCTCAGCGCCTCTCGCGCCCCGCTCGTTGCCGGAGTGCTGGCCGTCGTGATCATGCTGTTCGCGCTGGGAACGGGCGGGCGTCGCGGCCGCGTCGCCCTTGCTCTGGTGTTGGTCGCGATGGCCGGTGCCGGCGCTGTGACCTTCCCGGAGCGGATCGAGCGGCTGTCTGACCCGGCCGCCCAGCGGAGCGCCTTGGCCCGGGTCGAGCTCGTGACGACAGCTGTTGGCGAAGTGGCGGCGAGTCCGCTCGTTGGCGAGGGCGCGGGGACGATCAAGGGCGGCCGGGGCCTCAATCCCAGCGACACGTTTTGGGCAGGGTCGACCGCGGGACTTCGGGTCGGAGGAGGGAGGGGGGACACCGAGGCCGGGGCTCACAACCTGGTGCTCCAAAGCTGGCGGGCGCTCGGACTGCTCGGCCTCATCGGCATCTCGCTGGCGATCGCGGTTGCGGTCGTGGCCGGAATTGGGGCGATCCGATCGTCGGCTGACGCGCGGGAACGCGGACTGACAAGTGCGGTGCTCGCGAGCCTTGGAGTCGTCCTCCTCTGCCTCATGGTCTTCGACGCGGTGTTCGAGCGCCAGCTCTGGCTCACCGTCGGACTGCTCTGCGCGCTCGGGGTCGCCGCGTCGAGGCAAGCACCCCGCCAAGACGGCGGCCAGGGCGCGACCGGACCGTCGGTCGGCGGACCCCGAGATGAAGTGCAGCAGAGCGTCGCGGGCTGACGAGCGGTGGGTCGGCTAGCAACCACGGTGGCGGTGCTCGCGTTTGTAGGTCTCTGTGCGGGCGCAGCGGCGGCGTTCTCGTTCACGGCGAAGGCAACGGGTCCTGATACGGCGACCGCGCTCCTTCGCTTCGAACGCTTCGAGGGTGCGCTCGGCAGCAGTCTCGGCGCCGCCGAGAGCGTCGAAGACCGTAAGGTCCTGCCGGCCCTTGTCGCTCGCAAGGTCCGAGCCGATCAGGCGACGGTGGCGCGCGCCGTGCGCGTCTCGACCGATCCGGGGAGCGAGGTAGTGGCCATCACGGCGACTGCGCCCGACACCGGCGGTGCCGAGGCGCTCGCCAGTGCCTACACGGATGAGCTGATCAAGGCCAGTCGAAGGCGACTTCTCGGCCGGGCCGTCGAGGCTCGACGTTACGTGCTCTCTCTCCTCTCCGGGCGAGGACCGAGCAGGGTTTTGACAGCGCGACGTCGGTTTCTGACGCAGGAGCGTCAGCGCCTCGACGACTTCATCGCCGAAGTTCGGGCCCGCCGTAACCCGCGCATCGTCCAGCGGCCGCAGACCCGCGCGGCTCCCACCTCTCGGGCCGCCCTACTGAGTGGCCTGACGGCCGCCCTGGCCGGACTTCTCGTGGCTCTCGGCGTGGCGCATGTGACGGGGCGAAGCGGTCGTTCCTCTGCGCCTATGGAGGGTCCGCCACCGGAGGCCTCGGACCCAGGACCCTCTCGTGAGCGCCGAGGCGCGATGACCGGGCGATCGTTCTGAGCGAAACGGCTGAAGCAGCGAGGCCGATCGACCGTCGACCGTCCCGCGCTCGATGACCTCCCGACCGAACGCTACGGCGGCGGCGAGAAGACGTCTCCGCCGACCACTCGAGCGTGCGATGGCCGGCAGCGTGGGCGCGAGCCTTCTCCTTCAGCTGGGCCTCCTCGTCAGTGGGGTGCTCACCGCCCGGCTCCTGGGCGTCGAGGGCCGGGGCTATCTCGTCCTTCTCATGCTCGTGCCTCTTGCCCTTTCGCCCCTCGCCACGCTCGGGCTCCCTCTTGCGGTCGTGTTCGAGGTGTCGAGGGTGCCGCTGGCCGCGAGGGCGATCGCCCGATCCGTCGCTCGGCCGGCGGTCGCACAGACGGTCGCGTTGGTCCTCGTGCACGCTGGAGCGCTCGTCGTGTTGCTCCAGGACGCGCCCGAGGAGGTTCAGCGCGCGGGCGCCGTCTCGGTCGCCGTGGGACCGGCGATCCTCGGACAGCACTATGCGCTCGCGATACTTCAGGGGCAGGGCAACTTCCGCGCCTTCAACGTCCTGCGGCTGCTGCCGTTCCTCCTGAACAGCCTCCTCGTCGCGGCAGTGTTCGTCTTCGGACTCGACGATCTGGCGTTGCTCGCCCTCGTATGGACGGCGACCTACGCCGCCGCGGCGGTGACGACGGCGGTCTGGGCTCGGCATGCCCTCCCACGCGAGGGCGAGTCGTCGCCCGGCCCGCCCCTGAGAACGATGATTCGCTTCGGCTCGAAAGCGCTCCTCGGCTCCGCCTCGCCGGTCGAGACGTTTCGAATCGATCAAGCGGTCGTCGGCCTCTTCCTCTCGCCGGCTGCGCTCGGGCTCTACGCGGCGGGTCTCGCGTTCACCAACCTGCCACGCCTCGTCGCGCTGGGCGTGGGCGCGGTCGCGTTCCCCGACGTCGCCGCTCGTACAGAGCCTGCCGCTGCCCGCCGCGCGATGTGGCGATTCGTCGTATTGACGCTCGCCGCCTCGAGCATCCTCGTCCTCGGACTGGGGGCCGTCGCGGGTTGGCTCGTGCCGTTCTTCTTCGGAGCTTCTTTCGAGGGAGCGGTGCCGCTGACTCAGATACTTCTGGTGGGAGCGCCTTTCATCGCGGCGCGACGAGTGCTCACCGATGCGAGTCGAGGGACAGGCCTGGCCGGCATCGGCAGCGTAGGGGAGCTCGCGTCCTGGATCGTCCTCGTTCCGTCGGTTGCGCTCGGCGCTTCGGTTGCAGGTGTGACAGGCGTCGCGGCCGGCCTCACGGTCTCCGCCGTAGTCAGCGCCCTTCTTCTCGCTGCTGGCGTGTTCTTGGCACAGCGCCGAACCGTGGCGGGCGAAGTCGCCGCGAACGGCATTGCGCCGACGACCCCGGCTGGGGTCCCGACCCCGCAACCGGCACGTGAACCCGGACCTGTCTGAGCGATGCGCGTCCTTGTCACCGGTGCGACCGGCTTCGTGGGACGCCACCTCACGGGATTCTCACGGGCTGAGGGAGCGCACGTCGTCGGCGTGGCGCGGACGCCCGTTCTCGATCGAGAAGCAGAGATGGCGGGAGAGCTCCGCTTCGTCGATCTCACCGACAGAGAGCGAACCGCTAAGGCGATTCGTGAGGCACGGCCAGACTGGGTGTTCCACCTCGCCGCCGATGCCTCCGTCGCACGCTCCTGGGCGGCTCCGGAGGAGACGCTCCAGAACAATCTGAGCTCTGGACTGAGCCTGCTCGAGGCGGTCCGCGTGGAAGCTCCCTCAGCGCGGGTCTTGGTCGCGGGATCCGGCGAGCAGTACGGAGCGGTCCCTCTCGAGCAGCAGCCGATCGCCGAGGACGAGCCCCTGCGTCCTCAGAGCCCCTACGCGGTGAGCAAGGCAGCGGTCGAGTTGCTCGCGGGCTTCTACGCCGACGTTCATGGCCTGCGGATAGTTCGCACGCGGGCTTTCAACCACGCGGGGCCCGGGCAGCAGGAGCCCTACGTCGTCGCCTCGCTCGCGCGGCAGGTCGCGGCGGCCGAACTGGCCGGCGACCGGCGTCTGGAGCTCCGGTCGGGTGACCTCACGATCCGCCGCGACTTCACCGACGTTCGCGACGTGGTCCGTGCCTACTGGCTCGCCCTCGAACATGCCCGAGAGGACGTGTATAACGTCTGCAGCGGACGGTCCGTGCCGCTGACGGACGTGATCGCGGAGCTTCGCCGCCGCTCTTCGGTGGAGATCGTGCCCGTCCGCGACCCCACGCTCCTGCGGCCGGTCGACGTGCGCGAGGTGAGCGGGTCCCGTGAGAAGCTGACGCAGGCCTCGGGATGGCGTCCGGAGATAAGGTTCGCCACGACCGTCCGCGACGCTCTCCAGTCGTGGCGAGACCGGCTCGCCTCGGCGTCATAGTCGGCTCTGAGGCTCGATGCATGAGCGCCGGCGGTCGGGATAGACGAACCCGTTATCGACAGGGACCAAGAGCGATGAACGAGCGCCGGCGAGCTTTGATCACCGGAGTCACCGGGCAGGACGGCAGTTACCTCGCCGAGCTGCTGTTGCAGAGGGGCTACGAGGTCCACGGCATGGTGCGAAGGGCGTCCACCGAGACCTTTCAGCGGCTCGAGTCGATTCGAGACGACATCGTCCTCCACACCGGCGATCTCCTCGACCAGCGGTCCCTCGGCGACGTGCTTCGGGCGAGCAGACCGTACGAGCTCTACAACCTCGCGGCGATGTCGTTCGTGGCAGCGTCATGGACTCAGCCTGTGCTGACCGCCGAGTTCACGGGAGTTGGCGTGACGCGGATGCTCGAAGCCGTCCGAGAGACGGCGCCCGACGTACGGCTCTACCAGGCCTCGTCGTCGGAGATGTTCGGCAAGGTGCTCGAGGTGCCTCAGACCGAGCGCACACCCTTCTATCCGCGCAGCCCGTATGGCGTGGCGAAGGCCTACGGCCACTTCATAACCGTCAACTACCGGGAAAGCTACGGCCTTCACTGCTGCTCGGGAATCCTGTTCAACCACGAGAGTCCTCGCCGAGGCCTCGAGTTCGTCACACGCAAGATCACGCATGCCGCCGCGGCGATCCGACTCGGCCTCCAGGATCGCCTGCTGCTCGGCAACCTCGACGCCGAGCGCGACTGGGGCTACGCCAAAGACTATGTCGAGGCGATGTGGCTGATGCTTCAACAGCCCGATCCGGAGGACTACGTCATCGCCACCGGCGAGTCGCACACGGTTCGCGAGGTCGTCGAGATCGCTTTCAGCCACCTGGGGCTCGACCCCTGGGACTATGTCGAGACCGACCCGCGCTTCCTCCGTCCCGCCGAGGTCGAGCGTCTCGTCGGTGACTATTCGAAGGCCCGAGACCAGCTCGGCTGGGAACCGAAAACCTCCTTCGACGAGCTGATCCGCCTGATGGTCGACGCAGACCTCGAACTACTGGCGAGCGGTGCCCCGCGGAAGCAGAGCGGTTGACAGTAGACGCCCGGAGGCCTCCAAACCAGAGCCGGCAGCCGTCGTCAGCTAGCGAGCGCGGTGCGCAGGACCCGCGCGAAGTGCTCGGGGAGATGATGTGACGAGACTCGCGCCTGGGCCGCCTCGCCAAGACGATGACGCTCCTCGGGCGTCGACCCCAGGCGTTCTACCGCGTCGGCAAGCGCCCGCGGCGCATCGACCGGAACGGTGACCCCGGATACGCCGTCCTCGATGAAGTCGAGAGCGCCTCCACCCTGCGCCGACGCGATGGAGGGCAGGCCGAAGCAGGCCGCCTCCGCGTAGACGATCCCGAATCCCTCTCCGGTCGGTGGATCGGCGTCGGGCTCCGCGACGCTCGGCAGCACGAAGAGGTCGGCCTCGCGGTACGCGTCGAGAAGGGCCGCATCATCGATGTCCTCGCGAAAGTCGACGTGCGCTGAGACGCCGAGCTCGTCGCACCGGTCACGCAATCGCGGCAGGTCTTCTCCGCCCCCTACCACTACCCAACGTACGTCGGGCCTCCTGGAGACGATCTCCGGCAGGCTCTCCGCCACCGAGAAGAGACCCTTGTAGCGGCACTCGGGCACGATGCGCGAGACGCTGAGCAGGCGCAGTGGCGAGTCGCCGTCGGGTGCCGTCTCGTCGCTAGTCAGCGCGGTCCGGAAAAGTGGCCCGACCGGTAGGCGGACGATCGAGATCTCCTCCGGGTCCACGCCGACTCGGCGCGCGAAGTGCTGAGCGGTGAACGAGGAGATCGCGAGGAGCGTTGAGCATCGACGCACCAGCAACCGCTCCCAGGCCGGCAACGACGCCCAGACCTCGCGCCCGAGACCCATCAGCGCGAGTCGGGCACGAAGGAAGAGCGCGAGGACTGCCGCAACCGGGAGGACGCCGATGTGGAGGCTGAAGACGACGCGCGGCCTGAGCCGCAGCGCGGCGCCGAGCGCGCGTAGCGTGAAGCCGAGCTTCACGAGCGGCTGGCCAGCGGCAACGTTGGTCTTCGCCCTGCGATAGAGGTCGACGCGCTCGACGGCCCCGGGCCAGGCCTCCTCTACCGCCTTTGCCACGCGCTCGATGCCCCCGCCGAAACCCTCACTGGGGCTGAGGAGAAGAAGCTTGGGAGCACCGGGCATTGCGACGATGCTAGTCGTGATAGGACGTGTGACTTGCCCTTGGTAGCGTCGGACGGAGCAGATGCGGGTGCAAAGGCGATGACAGATCTTCGCGCGGACATCGACCAGCAGGTTGCGAGCGCGGCCGGTTCTACACAGGGCCGGAGCGACTACCGCGGGCGGCTCTACGAGACTTACGTCCGAACGCACACCGGTACCGCGGCCAGCCGGTCCCTCCCGACCCTCGCTCGCGACATCGGCCGACACGTTCCCGCAGCCGGGGTGCGGGTCCTCGATGTCGGCTGTGGGGCGGGGGAGCTGGTCGATCTTCTGCGCAAGACCGGCGACCGAGACGTCGTAGGGATAGACGTCAGCCCTGAGCAGGTTGCGCTCGCAAGGAGCCGCGGACTTCACGGCATCGAGCAGGCCGACCTGTTCGCGTACCTGGGACGGCATCCCGCAAGCTTCGACGCCATCGTCGCGGTCGACGTGCTCGAGCACTTCGACAAGGCGGACGTCCTTCCCGCCCTCGACGCGATCCTCGTAGGTCTGCGCCCGGGCGGGCGACTTGTGGCGCGCGTCCCCAACGCCGAGGGACCCTTCGGAGCCCGAACCCGGTATGCCGA
>Ga0136615_10001788_pt1 | contig 10504 bp, 8 predicted proteins | sample AntDrymUQ2882206_2_FD_106647 | JGI IMG/M metagenome (GOLD analysis project Ga0136615, IMG submission 106647) | Polar desert sand microbial communities from Dry Valleys, Antarctica - metaG UQ288 (22.06) | ecosystem: Environmental > Terrestrial > Soil > Desert | place: Antarctica: Dry Valley...
CACGGCCTTGCGAGCCTCGTCTCTGGTCATCCCACCAACCTCGACGGAGCCGATGCTGACGCCACGGTCGATCTCGTCGTCTCCCCCGGCCAGGTAGTAAACGGCGACGGCCCCGACCAGAAGAAAACACGCGATCAGGGCTACGCCCACAGTCTTGCGCCTGCGGGCGTAGCTCGTCTTCCTGCGCTTACGCTTCACCGTCCGTGCTGCCTCGTTGTTATACTGCCGGGTGGCACCCGGTCCACCCGTCTTGCTTATCTCTTTCAAGTAGTCGCCCCTCCTGCGATACCAATTAGCGCCACCGACCCTGCGAGGTCGCGGTGGCACACAGGCGCCAATTATCGGGGAGATTGCTCGAAGCTTCAACCTCTCTGGAGTAAATGGCTCGAAAATACTCCTGCCTTGACTGGAACACTACCACAGAGGGCCGCCCTGTTCATAGGAGATGCCTGCACGAGAGATCCAAAGGCACGTCGCTTGGCTTTTGCAGACGGCTCCATTACACTTTGCCCTTTGGATCTGCACCGTGAAACCCTACAGAGTGGAAGGTTCCTTGCGCCACCGATCAGAAGGTAAGAAAGCCAGGGAGGGCGACTGCCGGAAAGATCGGCAGCCGTTCTCCAAGGGGACCGGATCGGGGTTCTGCCGATGAAGGCGGCGGTGAAGCTTGTCGAGAGCCCAGAGCTGGAAGACAAGATCGCGCAGTTGCGCATCCTCTCGTATCCGGATTTCCCCGAGGTGCACGACGTGGACTACTACTCCGCCCTCTACCGCTGGTATCAGGAACACCCGCTCTCAGGCAAGATGTATCGTTGGGTCGCTGTGACGGAAGAGGGAGAAGTCGTCGGCCACTTGACGGCGTTCCCGCAGTTCTACAGGATCGACGGCCAGCGGGTCGTCGCCCACACGCCGGGGGACTACATGGTGCTCCCCCAGCACGGTTTCCAGGCCATCATGCTGATGCGGGCCTTTTTCCGTTCAATCGAGAACTGCGTGGTCTGCGACATGGTGCCGGCGGTGATAAGCGTCGAGACGCGGCTAGGGGCCGAGATGGTCGGCGACCTGCAGTACGCGGCGAAGCTGATGAATGTCTCGCGGCTACCCATGCCCTCCGTCCCGGCGCCGTTGAGGAGGCTCCTCAAACTTCCGCAGCAGTTCGCGCCCGCCCGCGGATTCACCGACAGGCCCGGCGCCGAGGCGCATGAGGTGGAGGAACACGTCGCGCCGCCGGCCCCGCGCAGGCGCGCGCCGATTCCGCGCCCGCTCCAGGGGCTGATGAACAGAGGACTGCAGGCCGTGGACGAGGCACTGGGCAGCGGCCTCGGGGGAGACCTCGAGGCCGAGGTGCTCGACGGGTTCGACGATTCCTTCGACGACTTGTTCGAGAGGGTCGCCGCGGTGGTGCCCTGCCTGGCGGAGAAGGATGCGGCGTTCTTGCGCTGGCGTTATGGTCATGGCTCTCCCCAGGTACCGGTGACGGTGCTCGGGGTGAGGTCAGGAGGGAGTATGCTCGGCTACGCCGTGCTCAAAGCTGCCTTTCACGGTCAAGACGGCTATATTCTCGACCTGACGACGCTTCCTGGGCGTCAGGACGTCGTGCTGGCCTTGCTCCGCGAGACGGTACGTTCCTTCAGGCGGATGGGTGTACAGATAATAAGGTACAGGTTCGTGGAGTCGCCCTCTTCGCCGAGGTCCACCGACCTGTGGCGTCTGGGCTTCTTCTTCCGCAGGGGAAGACGCCACAAGCTGCTGGTCAAGTTCACGGATAGCGGCCTGCACGAGACGACGGGCGACCTCATCAACTGGTCGCTGTCTTTCGGCGACGGCGAAGCAGGCTTCTGGCTCAGATAAGGAGGCTCAAAAAATGGTTTCTAGCAACGGAGATGCGAGGGCCGCCATACGCGGATGGCTCCAGGAGAACGTGACGGGCGGACGCGACGTCCCGAACGACGAGCCGCTCATAGACAACGGCGTCATGACGTCGCTGCAGACCGTCGAACTCGTCGTGTTCCTCGAGGACACGTTCGGTATCGTCGTAGAGGACGAGGAGTTCGACGAGGAGAACTTCGGCTCCGTCGAGGCCATCGCCAGGCTCGTGGAGAGCAAAGCGGCGTGAGATCGCGTCCGGAATTCACGCTCCACGATCTGCTGTACAACTCCGTGGCGCGCGACCCGCAGAAAACGGCTGTTGTGGATGGCGATGCCAAGTACACTTACGAGGACCTGGAGCGTGAGAGCGCCGCCCTCGGCGCGGCCCTCGCCGAGGCTGGCGTAGGGAGGGGCGACCGTGTAGGCGTCTACATGGAGAAGTCCTGGGAGGCTATTGTGGCGATGCTAGCCGCCTCGCGCATTGGCGCAGCCTACGTCAACGTGAACCCCCTGTTCAAAGCTCCGCAGGTCGAGTATCTCGTAGACGACTGTGACATCAGGGTCATGATCGGGGACACCCCGAAGCTCGAGGAACTCCAGCCGAAGACGGTCGAGACGGCCTTCTACAGGGGCTCGAAGCCAGAAGGACACGCCGCCAGGTCATACGTGGACGTCGCTGGGGCCATGGAGGGCGAAGGCCGCAAGGAGGACAGGAAGGTCTCCGAGTCGGATCTCGGAACCATACTCTACACCTCGGGATCTACGGGGATGCCCAAGGGCGTCGCGACGAGCCAGCGCAACGTGGTGGTAGGGGCCCAGATCGTCTCGACGTACCTAAAGAACACGCCAGAAGACCACATCCTCTCCGCGCTCCCCCTGAACTTCGACGCAGGGATGAGCCAGTTCACGACCTCCCTGCGGGTCGGGGCGACCCTTTACCTGCTCCGTTCCAGGCTGCCGGGGGACCTGTTGAAGGCGCTCAGGCGACACGAGATCACCGGCCTGACTGGCGTGCCGCCCCTGTGGGCGCTCCTGATCCGGGGCGCCAGGTCCATCAGGGAGAAGCCACTCGCGCACCTGCGCTACCTCGCCAACACAGGAGGGCGGATACCCCAGGCCAACCTCGACGAGCTCAGGGCCCTGCTCGAGCCCTCTGGGACCAGGATCTTCCTCATGTACGGGCTGACGGAGGCGTTCCGCTCGACGTACCTCTCGCCCGAGGAGATCCACCGTTCCTCCCCAGAGCAAGGCAACTGCATCGGCAAGGCTATACCGAACACCGAGATCCTGGTGATAACCAGGGAAGGCAAAGAGGCGGCACCAGGCGAGCCTGGCGAGCTCGTCCACCGCGGCCCCACCGTGGCGATGGGCTACTGGGGCAACGAGGAGGCGACAAACAGGGCCTACCGCCCGAACCCCCTCGCCCCGCCGGAGCTGCTGGACGTCGAGCGGGTCGTCTACTCCGGGGACACCGTAGAGCGGGACGAGGAGGGGTACCTGTACTTCCTCGGACGCGAGGACGCCATGATAAAGAACCAGGGCTACCGCCTGAGCCCCGAGGAAGTCGAGAACCTCCTCCTCGGCTCCGGGCTCGTGCACGAGGCCTGCGCTTTCGGGGTCGAGAATCCTGCCGTCGGGCAGGACGTGATCGCCGTAATCTCCCTGAGGAACGGCAGCGAGGAAGGGGCCGTGGACAGGGTCAGGGAGTACGCTATAAACAACGGGCCGCCCTACATGGTGCCCAAGGAGATACTCGTCAGGGACGAGCTGCCCAAGACGGGTTCGGGCAAGATCGACCGCAAGGGGATAAGCAGTGCTTACGCAAACGGATAAGGCCAACGACCTGGCCGGACGCTTCGGCGGAGAGAGCGGGGGCGAGTTCGCCCCATCCGGCGTCCCCATCTCCGGGCTGGCGCAGGAGTACGGGACGCCCTTCTACCTCTACCACGGGGAGATGATCTCGGAGAGGGTCAGCCGCGTCAGGGAGGCCCTGGGTACGGAGGTCTCCTACTCGGTGAAGGCGAACCCGAGCCTCGGGGTCTGCCAACTAATAGCCTCGGAGCGGGAGGCGGGGGCCGAGGTCGCCTCCTCGGGGGAACTGGCGGTGGCGCTGGCGGCAGGCTTCGAGCCCGAAGACATCGTCTTCGCGGGTCCAGGTAAGACCGACGACGAGCTCAGACGCGCCATCATGGAGAGCATCTTCGCCGTCAACGTCGAGTCTCTGAATGAGATCGACCGCCTCGCCCGTACGGCCCGCAGGATGGGCAAGCGCATCGGGGTGGGACTCAGGATCAACCCCGCTGCCCAGCTGATGGGCTCCGGGATGCGCATGGGCGGGACAGTCGGGCAATTCGGCATGGACCAGGCGGAGCTCGGGGAGGCGGTACACAGAACGCTGTCCCACCCCGAACTCGCCCTGCGCGGCGTCCACGTCTACACGGCGACCCAGGTCTTCGAGGTCGGACCCCTACTCGAGCACTGCCGCAACATACTGGAGATCTCGCAGGAGGCGGCAGACCTCGCCGGTCATCCCCTCGAGATGATCGACTTCGGCGGCGGCTTCGGGGTCCCCTACTTCGAGAAGATGACCGAGTTCGACCTTGACGGCTTCGCCGAAGGCTTCCGCGACCTGCTCTCCTCCTATCGCAAGGACCCGCGTCTCGAAGGGTGCCGTTTCCTATTCGAGTTGGGGCGCTACCTGGTGGCCGACGCCGGCGTCTACGTCACCAGGGTCGTTGACGTGAAGGAGACGAGGGGCAAGACCTTCGTCGTCACGGACGGCGGCATGAACCACCACCTCACGGCGACGGGAAACATGGGCCAGGTGTTCAGAAAGGCCTATCCGCTACTCAACCTTACCCGCATGAACGGGGTGCCTGAGGAGGGCGTTGCGGTGGCTGGCCCCTGCTGCACGCCGCTCGATACGTTCGGTAGCAACATCCCCCTGGCCGCCCCCGAGGCCGGGGATCTGATCGGTGTCTTCTACAGCGGGGCTTACGGCTTCTCGGCGTCCAACCTGGGCTTCCTGAGCCATCCCGCGCCCGCCGAAGTGCTACTCTGGCGGGGCGGGGCGCACCTCCTGCGTGCCGGCGGCAGGCCCGAGGACGTCTTGGGCGGCCAGAGAGAACTCTCAAGACCTGGAAGGGAATCCAGCGTACCAGGCTAGTGTGGTAGATGGATGTCCAGACCACGTGAGGGTCCGAACGTGAACCGCCCCCCGGCGAGCACCACCGCGCCGTACACGGTGAGGGAGGTCAGTGACGTCGCCCCGTCAGGGTGGGACGGCTGGCTCCGCAACTCGCCGGGGGGCGGGCACGTCCTGCAGAGCCACGCGTGGGGCGAGTTCAAACGGCGCTACGGGTGGAGGCCTCTGCGCCTGGTGCTCGAGAGGGGCGGCGAGGTGGCCGGGGCAGGGCAGTTCCTCGCCTATAACACCATGCCCGTCCCCGGCTTCCTGATGTACTGCTCCAAAGGTCCCTGGTTACCCTGGGAAGACGAGGAGGCCGTCAGGGCCTTCTTCAGGGGCGTGGCCGATGTGGCCGGAGAAGCGGGTGCGCATACCCTCAAGATCGAACCCGAAGTCCCCGGACGAAGCGTTGATGTGAAAGCCCTGCTAGAGGAAATCGGTTTCCACGAGGCCCGCTACGCCCTCAACTTCGACACCACCGTCACCGTGGACCTGAGCCCCCCTGAGGAGGAGTTGCTCGCGAAGATGAGGAAGTCCACGCGCTACGGCGTCCGAAAGGCCGCGAGGGAGGGCGTCGAGGTGGTCGAGCCCGAGGACTTCGAAGGTGCATGGGAGACGTTCTACGATTGGATGGAGGATACGGTCGAGCGCAAATCCGGTTTCGCCATCAGGAGGCCGCGAGGGTACCTGCACGACATGATGCGGGCGATGCGCGACGCGGGCCAGGGCCACCTGTTCCTAGCCGTGCACGAGGGAACACCCCTCGCGGGCGTCTTCGTCTTCACCCTCGGCGAGAAGTACTGGTTCATGCACGGGGCATCGAGCACCGAGAAGCGCAGCTACAATCCCAACCACCTCCTGCAGTGGGAGGTAATGCGCTGGGCCAGGCGGCGCGGCATCAGATACTACGACATGGTAGGCATCCCCAAACCCGAAGACCGCAACGAAGACGATCCCTACTACGGTGTCTACAGGTTCAAGATAGGCTTCGGCGGGGAGGTCACGGACTTCCTCGGGTGCCTGGATTTGCCGATCAAGAACACCAGGGCCGAAGCCTGGTACAGGTTCGAGCCGGCGTACTACCGTCTCTATTACAAGCTGAAGGGCAACGTCTTTTACTAGCTGTCAGCACTTCAGCACGCATCGGCCTGCGGCCTCCGCTTGTCAGCCGGTCAGGTAAGCCGTGCGGCACGCAACCGGGCTGCGCTGGCCAAAAAGCTCCGAACGGCGCGCAAGCTGAAGTGCTGACGAGCGAAGCCCGAAGGGCGTAGCGTGCTGTCTAGAACTCAGGCCCGAGATACGTTCCGTCCACCTCTGCCACAGGCACGATGTCGGTCGGGATCTTCTTGCCTTCGTCGTCTATCAGGGCGCCGTACGCGGTCTCCCATTGATCGCGATAGACGACCTTGCCGTTCCTCGTTCTCTCGTAGTACGCTACCCACTTGGATGCATCCTCGGCTCTGAAGATGGGCTCGGACGACATCTCCACCTCGATGTTGTCCGGTACACCGTATACGTTGGCGTAGATGTAGCCGTCGCCTGAGACATACTCCTGCAAGAGCACGTAGCCGTCTGAAGTGTTCTTGAACTTCATGTCAAGGTCGTCCGACGTTCCCGGACCACCGTACCAAACCGTCGCGTCCAAGCCTGGCCTGATATAAGGCAACTGCGAGTAGTGGGCAGTGCGCTCCGTTACCTCCATACCAGCGTAGAGGGCCGCATTGTAGAGCGTGGAGGTAACCTGGCAGAGACCGCCTCCCTCGTCCACAGTCTCCGCGCCGTCCACGATGACGTGCGTCTGGAAGTAGTCGAGGTTGGCGACGTGGTCTAGCATCGAGAACGTCCCACCCGGCGCCACGAAAGTACCGCTAACGGCATCAGAAGCGATCTTGAGGTTCTCTACCCGCGTCTGGCCCTGGTCTGTGGTCGCCGTGTAGTTGGTTCTGTAAGTGCCCTGCAACTCGGTCGGCTTCTTGGCCTCGAGCTCGGCGGTGGTGTAGCGTGGCTTGGCCACGGTAATAGGCACCTGGTATTCGCGCTTCCCCTCGAAGAGGCCACCCTGTATGGAGTCGAGTAGCTTCTCGCCCTCGACGCTCCGCCCTTCATGGCTGGGCTTGACGAAGACGTCGCCGCCCGAGTCGAAGTCGTAGCTGGCCTCGACAGGCTTGACCGTAAGGTCGTTGTAGACGTTGGTGAGCCGGCCGTCCAGATGGTCGCGGTTGAGGCTGACATCGATCTGACCGTCCTGCTTGGTGACGTCGAGAGCCGATCCCAGATCCGCCGGTGAGAGGGTCCAGCTCTTCCCCTCAGCTTTGAGCATTAGCTGCTCGGAGAGGGCTCCCCTGGCCTTCTTCGCCGCCGCCTCTGCCTCAGCCGTCATGACGCCAGGGTCGAGCACGTCGCCTCTGAGGCGGGCCTTCCCGCTCATATCGTGGATGGCGCTGTCCACGCTCGCCATGGTGGCCGCGAGGTTCAACTCGTAGCCGTCGCGGGACTTCGCGACCTCCACCTCCGAGCCGTAGATCTTTACGTTGGCCTCCCTTGGGGGGTGGTCTACCCGGGAGGCGATCTCGCGCACCTCGCCCCGCGCTTTCGCAGGCCGGTAGTCGATGTCAGGAGGTATCGTCGCCCCGCCGAATGAGGCGCGCAGACGCTCGGAGAGGCGGTCGAGGATGTTCCCTTCGCGCCCGACGGCGTAGGCTTTATCCACGGTCTCGTCTATGTTGAAGCTCACACCCATCTCGCCGGCCTTGCGGGTGAAGTGCTCGGGGCCGTCGAAGTCGATCTCTTCGAGGGGACCCACGACCTGGTCCCTGACGATCTGGCGCGCCTCGGCAGGTGTCTTGCCGCCTAACGAGATGCTGCCGACCTCCACGCCGCGGTGTATCTTGCCCGAGTTCAGCCAGAAGTCCGCCGCCACGAGCACGGCGATGATGGCGCAGATGATGATTACCGGTCCCGCTATCCCCTGACGCCGACTATTCTGCTTGCCCGAGTCGAAAGGGTTCAAGCTGGATGAGTGAGAGCCGTAAGATGCACTCTCACGTTCGTTTCTCCCGCGCCTGTCCCGTTTTTTCCGGTTCTTGAGACTCAAATATCCACCCTCCGCGTGCGGCCTTCCACGCGTCCGAATGACAGATTTATGGAGAGGTCCCCCCTCTCTCTTTTGGCTGGCGACACCCCGCCCTGGCCCGAACGAGCGCCGCCCGGAAAGCCTAACACGGCAAGGGTGAGTACGCCACCTCTTTGCCGATGTTTGCAAGACCGGGCCGCCACCAGAGGAGGGTAGGACCCCAAGCGCTGAGGCACAACATCTGGCCCACCGGATCAGGGAGTCGTGTCCGGGCCGGCCTCTTCCTCCAGCGTCACAGCGGGGGTTCCGAGAGTGGCGCCCTGGCTCTGGATCAAGCGCCGCTCGGTGTCGTATGCTTGGACCATCATCGCGAGCTCGAGCCTGTCGCGCTCGGCGGGAAGGGTGCCCGCTTCCTCCTGCCTGGCAAGCTCTGTGCCCTCGACGCCAAGGACACTCTCGAGCTCCCCGATTCTGCGCCGCATCTTTAGCCTGCCGCCCGGCGTCAGGCGCAGGTAGGTGCGCTCGTCTGGTCCCTGGAAGGGATAGACCCAGGCGCTCCGCAACCAGTCCTGAAGGATCTCGCTCCTGAGCTCTTCTTTGTTCCTAAGTTCCATTACGCTCTCTTCCATTTTTCGAGTAATCTACTCTCTTCCACCCGGAAACTCCACCTCTTTCACGGCGTATGGAGAGGGTATCATGAGCCCCATGCAGGAAGATCCCACGCTCGCGCCTTGGAGTAGGCTAGGGGAGTCCCTCGAAGGCTCCTTCGCAGCCCGCGCCCGCGGACTCCTCGCTCCTGCCTTCGTCATCCTCGACCGGGAGGGCGAGGAGATAGGATGTCTGGAGATTCACGGACCCCAGGGAGCCGAACTCGAAGCCGGGGATCTGGAGGCGCGGATCGAACCCTCCGCACTCTCTGGCTACGCGATGCTCGCTGGCGACGCGAAGATTCTCGAGGCAGAACCGGTGGGGGCTCTGAATACGCCCGAGATAAGGTGCATGGACCGCCTCTACAAAGGCCGGCTATCCCTCCTGCGCAACACGGCCTGGGCCGGACCAGCGGGGGAAAGAGTGACGGTACGCATCACTGGAGGCCTGACGAACCGAAACTACGGGGCCGTCTTCGACGTTGGCAACGCAGGCTCGCTACCTGTCGCCTTCTTCCTCCTTTACCTTACCGTTGCACTCAGACGCGGGGCCTACCTTGCGGGAACGGGAAGTAGCTGAAAGCGCGAACTCCTCCAGTGGAGCCCTGACTCTAGCGGAGCCGCCTGGGTAGCGGGAGGTCCTTGGGCGTTGCGTAGACGGTCACCGTGGAGCCTTTCGGGGCCAGCGTCCCCGCGGCCGGGTCCGTGGCCCACGTCACGCCGCGCGGTGCGAAACCGTCCTGGTAATCGTAGACGAACCTCACTTCGAAGCCCCTGTTGGCCAGGGCGTTCTCCGCATAGTAGTCATAGTAGGCCGTTACGTTCGGGACAGGGACCATCTTCGGTCCGGCCGGCGTCCTCGACTGGGAGGACGCCGCCTCCGTAACGGAGGCGACATTCTGGCTGCCGGACTGGCCCGGAGACTCGCCCCCTGTATCGACGGCCTCCACCTGCGCACTCTGTGGTGGCGTCGGAGGTTTCGTCTCGACAGGGTTCATCCGGCTCAGCGTGTCAGCCACGCTGCCATCCTGTGGAAGGCCGACGAGCCCCGAAGCCAGTGCTCCTCCGCCGCCGAGGAGGAGTAGCAGAACGGCCACCGAGGCCAGGACGAGCGCGCCGCCACGAGCCTTGCGGCGCGCTGATTTGGGTGCCTCCGTCGCCTCCGCCGGCCTGGGCGGGGCATCTATCTCCATGTCGTCGAGCATCGCGTTGGCCGAGAAATACCGGTCCCTGGGCTTTTTGGAGAGGGCCTTCAAGATCACCGCCTCCATGCCTGGCGTGATCCTCTTATTCAGCCTGCGCGGCGGCGGCGGGTCTTTGTGTATGTGCTGCCTGGCGAGGCTCTTGACGTCGCCCGAGAACGGCGGTCTTCCCGTCAGGCAGTGGTAGAGGAGGACACCCACTGAGTAGATGTCGCTCCTTGGTGTCGCGTCCTCGCCCCTGAGCTGCTCGGGGGACATGTAGCGGGCGCTGCCGACGATCTCACCGGGCTCGCCGATCGCGACATCCTCCTCCTCGACGATGCGGGCGATGCCGAAATCAGCGACCTTGACGGTTCCCCCCGACGTGAGGAGGATGTTGGAAGGTTTGATGTCCCTGTGTATGATGCCCCGCCTGTGGGCATAGGAGAGCGCGCGCAGAAGCTGCATCGCTATCCTCCTTACGAACTGCTCGTTGAGGCGCCCGCTGCGGCGACCGCGGCGTCCGACGAGGAGGTCCCCGATATCC
>Ga0136615_10001790_pt1 | contig 10502 bp, 12 predicted proteins | sample AntDrymUQ2882206_2_FD_106647 | JGI IMG/M metagenome (GOLD analysis project Ga0136615, IMG submission 106647) | Polar desert sand microbial communities from Dry Valleys, Antarctica - metaG UQ288 (22.06) | ecosystem: Environmental > Terrestrial > Soil > Desert | place: Antarctica: Dry Valley...
ATTGGCGTCACTTTTGGCTCGTCGCCGCGCTGATCTGGGCGGGCGCGGCAAGCCGTCGTCGGCGCATGGACTCCGCCGGTGCGCCGGCCGCCGCTCGCGCCCTCGAAGCCTAGCCCTCAGCGGCGAGGCGGGCCAGCGGCGGCACGTGGGAGCCGCTCCACCGCTGTTGGGATGACGACCAGACCGAGCGGATGGTATGCAGCCGCGCCTCGCCGAGGTGTGCAACAACGTCCGATGGACGCGATCAGGGTCCGCGACGATTACCGTGCTGGTGGCCGACATGACAACGCGTAGTAATCGAAGCGCCGAGAAGCGGCGGTCCGCCTCCGAGGCGAAGGCCGCGCAAGCCCATCGCACGAGCAGCTCGAGCAGCGCCCATTTCCGGGTCTCCGCGCGTTCTCGTGGAACCCCGGCGCCCGGTGAACCGCCCATAATCCCCGCAGAGGGCCGGGAACCGGCCCTCTTGGTCGCCTTCCGCAAGTTGCGCAGACCGATGACGACGCGCACGCGCCCCTTCGGGAAGGCTGCTGGCTATCAGAGGTCAGCGGCTCCCAAGGAGGAACGGCGTGCGCGTCACCACCGCATTCAACCGCCTCATGCGCCTGCACGGTGAACCCTGCACATAGAGGGACTGGTAGATCGCTTCGTGCGAGACACGCATCGACTCATCATCCGGGAAGTCCAGCCGCAGCCGGGCAGAGATCTGCTCTGGACTCCAGGACCTCGCCCAACGGCGGTCCTTGCGACGGCCGTGACGCCTGCCGATCCACACCACCTCGGGACCGTCCACGGCGACACCGTCAGGGCGCTGCACAGTGCCGGCCAGCCGATCCTGCGCATACTGCCGCAGCCTCAGCGTTCGTGGTCAGTTTCGCGGGCTTGGGACGGAGCAATTGTCAAATGTTGTGGATGAGTTGGCGCGCAGGCATCAGGCGGCGACCCTCTCGTCCATCGTCGTTGGCTCTTCGCAGGTGACCTTCTCGCCATCGTTGAACTCGACTCCGTCGAGCACCTCCTTCACGAGCTCGGCGCCGTTGAAAGCTCGCCAGGACCGCTGCGCCTGGTCGAGCAGCTTGTAGGCCATCGCGAGCGCCGCGGCCTTCGAGCCGGCACCCTTCTGGATCCGGGTGCGGAGCTTCACGGTGGCGAACGCTGACTCGATCGGATTTGTGGTCCGCAGGTGGCGCCAGTGCTCGGCCGGGAAGTCGTAGAAGGCAAAGAGCGCGTCGCGGTCGCGGTCGAGCTTCTCCACGGCCTTGGGGTATTTCCCGCCGAGCTCGCGCCGGAAGTCCTCGAGCGCAGCGCCCGCCGCCGAGCGCGTGGGCGCCTCCATGATCTCGTGCAGCAGCGCCTTGGCCCTCGGCTGGACGCGCTTTGGCATGGCGTCGAGCACGTTCGCGATCTTGTGCACCCAGCAGCGCTGCTGGCCCGCCTTTGGGTAGACATCGCGCAGCGCCGCCCAGGTCCCGAGCGCGCCGTCTCCGGTGACGAGCTTGGGCTCCGAGAGCCCACGCGCCTTGAGGTCGCGCAGCACGCACGCCCACGACTCGGTCGACTCGCGGTAGCCGTCCTCCACGGCGAGCAGCTCCTTGGCGCCGTCCTCGCGGACGCCGATCACCACCAGCAGGCAGAGCCGGTCGTCCTCGCCCAGGCGGACCGAGACGTGGACCCCGTCGACGAACAGGTAGGCATAGCGGGTGAACTCGAGCCGGCGGCCGCGGAACGCCTCGTGCTCGGCGCGCCACTGCTCGGCCAGGCGCCCGATCGAGGAGGCCGAGAGCCCGGAGGCCTCCTCCCCGAGCAGCTCCCTGAGCGCGGGCTCGAAGTCGCCGGTCGAGAGCCCCCGCAGGTAGAGCACCGGCAGCACGTCGGAGACCTTCGGCGAGCGGCGCGCGTAGCGCGGCAGTATCTGCGAGGAAAAGCGCATCCGCTCTCCGGTCTGCGGATCGCTGCGGCGGTCATCGACGCGCGGCGCCCGCAGCGCGACCGTGCCCGAGCCGACGGTCATCCGCCGCTCCTGCGCGCGGCCGTTGCGGCGCACCAGCCGGTGCCCGTGCTCGTCGACCTGCTCGACCAGCGAGCCTACGTAGTCCTCGACCTCTGCCTCGAGCGCCGCGCAGATCATCCGCCGCGCTCCCTCTCGGGCCAGCTCGTCGAGCCCGAGCCTGCCGTCGTCGGCCTGCTCGTCGGCGAGCGTGCGAACATCTCCCATGGCGTGCCCTCCTTGCCGGCTCCTTCGCCGGCGGTCTTGATCAGGCGGGAGGGTACGCCGCCTTCATACCTGGGCCCGTCCACAACATTCGGGTATAGCTCTTGGGACGCCGGCCACGCCGGTCCGCATGCCACTGCGCGGTGCTCGCTCGGTATTCAAGCCCGCCGCTGCGCGTCGCGGCGTTGCGACGCAGCTCTCGGGAGATCGTCGACGGCGAGCGACCGAGCTGGTGGGCGATCTCCCGCACGCCACACCCGCCGGCGCGCAGCAGCGCGATCTCCTCTCGCTCAACGAACGACAGATAACGCCCCGACAACGGGGCCAGGCTGACTGAGGGCATCCCGCCACCCTCCCGAAACCACCGGACGCCGACCGCGGCCGACACGCCCGCCACCGCCGCAGCATCCTCGCTCGCAAGCCCGCTCGCGATCGCCGCCCAGAACCGCTGCCGGTGCTCCCGGCGACCCGCCGTCGGACGCCCCGGCGAACGCATCGCAGGCCGATCAGCCCGATCCGACCCCCGCTTGCGTCTGCTCACCGCGACTCCTCTCGATCGAGCGTTGCGACGACCGATTGAATTCGCCCTTGTCGTTGCGGATGTGGTCCTCGGCGCGGGCGCGCCGGGCCGCGTCTCCCAACTGCTGTAAATCGCCGCTCCGTAAGAGCGACGGCGTAGGTTCCCCGAAGCCCGCAACGACAACAAAGGGAGACCTACGCCGTGAGACGCACCGTACCGCCGTCGGCGGAGATAGAGAAGAATCGACAAGCTGCTCGCCGACGGGGTCGCCGTCGGCGAGCCCGAGGGTCCGCTCTCGGAGCTCGCGAAGCTCGGCGCCAAGCTGATCATCCAGCGCGCCGTCGAGGACGAGTTCGACGCCTGGCTAGGTCGGGCCCGCTACGAGCGAAGGCCCGAGGCCGAGCCCGGTACCTGGCGCTCAAGCGCCGGGGGCTCTCGCACCCGCGCGCGTCGATGACGATCGCCCGCAAGCTCGCCCGGCGCTGCTTCCACACGCTGCGCGAGCTCGGGCCCGAGGCACTCGAACCCGTCACCTACCCTCGTGTCCACGCCGACCGCTTCCGCCAAGCCCAACCACTCCCCGATGGCGATAACACTGCCGGCCAGCTCCCGCGGCTTTCGCGACTCCCGCCCGAGGGCGGCGATCCAACGAAGAACGAGCGGCCGGAGTCGTTCCCGACGGATCGACCCATCAACCATCCCGTCGCCGGCCTCAAGGCCGAGCACCCAGCTAAGCCCGGGCGCCCGCGGAACGATCGGACCGACCAGAGCCCTACGGCTCCACAACCACTCTCCCCCGCGCCTTGACGGAGGCACCTCGGTTCAGATAAGCGAAAGTGCACCCCCGCCACGCGGATCCGCCGGCGTCGCCGAGGCGTCATCGCTGCGCGCTCAGTCGTCACTCGCGGGAATCTGTCTTTCGCCACCCGAGGCAGAGCTCGCGCCGAGGGGTCGAGTGCAGCCAGGTCGGTAACGCCGGCGAGATCGGGCTCGTGGTGGCAACGGCCGCCAAGCGCTACCGTGTGGGAACGACCTCAAACTCGACATCGCCCCGGTCGGCAGGTGCCGCCGCGCGGAGCCCAGATATCCCCGGAGTGGACCCCTCAACGGCGTCACGTCCTCGGAACCTCGCTCCGCCAGCCCGACAGGCAAACTTTCAGGGCGTCCGCTCCGAACAGCGGCGCCTACATAGCGTCTCCTCGCCCGTTTACCGGGGTCCGTGTAACGAGAAGCAGGACGTCTCGATCCGGATCGGCGAGTAAATTTCTATTTCCCTGCATGCAGAGTGTGCTTAAGTGCTACCCCAGTGAGTGCGCCGCCGCTGACCACTTTCGGGCATTTCCTCGACTTCCCCGGCTGGACTAGGGCGTCGAGCTTCCTCTCCTCGATCATCGAGCGCGAGTCGTGCACATCGGTGCTGGAGGTCGGGTCGGGTGCCAATCCCAGCCTGTCGCCGGCAGAAGTCGACCGCCGCGGACTGCGGTACACGACGAACGATCGTTTGGCGAGCGAGCTCGCCAAGGCTGACCCTGCCTACGACACGCTTCTGCTCGACATGGCGACGGCTAGCCCGGACGAGCTGCCACGGGCCGCGTTCGATCTCGTCTTCAGCCGCATGGTGAACGAGCATGTCGTCAACGGAGAGCGCTACCACCGCAACATCTTCCATCTGCTGCGACCGGGTGGCGTGACAGCGCACTGCTTTTCGACACTCTACGCGCTGCCGTTTGTCCTCAACCGCCTGCTTCCGGAGCAGCTCACCAGCCACATGCTCGACGTTTTTAACTCACGCGACCGCTACCAGCACGACAAGTTCGCCGCACACTATAGCTGGAGCCGGGGACCGACCAAGCGAATGATCAAGCGGCTGTCGGGGCTGGGTTATGAGATCGTGGAGTACCGCGGCTACTTCGGACACGACTACTACAGCCATCCTCTCTTGAGTCCTTTGGGCGCGCTGGAGGAGGCCAAGGCCGAGTGGTTGTGCGAACATCCGATCCCCGCCTTGACGAGCTACGCGGTCGCGATCCTGCGCCGGCCCGCGGTAGCAGGCGCCGTCGGTGCCCGATCCGTGTAAGCCACTCCCCGACTCCGGCAGAGCCACACCTAGCCCGGACCTTGCAGCAACGGCCGCGCCCCGGACGTAGCCGGGGCGCGGAAATGTCCGCCTGAGCAGGGAGGATGCGCTGTTCGACGGTCGCGTCCCCGGCTCAGGAAAATCACCTTGAGGGTGCAGCGCTGATGGCCGCCCATTCACCGTAGAAGTCACGGCGGACGGAGAAGGTCTCGTCTCGCACGCGGGCAGCGCGCTGCTCGCTCAGGTAGCTGACAAGACGGGGTTTACGCGGGCGCTGTCTGGAGCACTTTCGGGGATGCGCGAGCGCCGCTCAGGTCACGACCCCGGCCGCGTCGTCCGCGACCTGGCGGTGATGCTCGCCGATGGAGGGGACTGCCTGGCGGACCTGCGCTCGGTGCGCGACCAGCAGCCGCTCTTCGGCGAGGTCGCCTCGGACTCGACGGCCTTCCGGGTGATCGATCGGATAGCGCAGGATCCCGCCCTCTTCGAGGAGCTGCGGGCCGCTCGCGCGAAGGCGCGCGAGCACGCGTGGAAGCTCGGCGCAAAGCCCCAACGGGTCACGATCGATCTCGACGCGACGCTCATCACAAGCCACTCCGACAAGAGGGCGCGGCGGGCAACTTCAAGGGCGGCTTCGGCTTTCACCCCCTGCTCGCCTACCTCGACGAAACCGATGAGGCGCTCGCCGGCGGGCCGGCAACGCCTCAGCCAACACCGCAGAGGACCAGGTCGCGGTGGCCGAGGCCGCGGTCGGGCAGATCCCGCAGGAGCACGTCGAGGAGATCGACATCCTGCTGCGGGTCGACTCGGCCGACGCCACGCATGAGCTGCTTCGATGGTGCCGCGAGGGCCGCTCGGTCGGATTCGATTTGACCGAGCCGGTCCGGGCCGCGATCCTCGCTCTGGGCGAGGGCTCCTGGGGAGGTTGTCCGAAACCTCGTAGAACTTTGAGCGGCGGTCCTCCTGCCCCGTCCGCTGCCGACGGCAGCGTTCTGGGCGCATGAAGTCCATCCGAGACAGGAGGAACCGCCGTGAAGAAGTTATCCGCACCGAAGGTCGTCACGACCCTGGAGGCACCTGAAAGTCCGCTCCCTCCGCAGATCCAGGAGGCGCTCGGTGAGCTCGTGGGGGCGGCGAAGGAGGGACTGCTCGCGCTCTCGGTCGGCGTCGGGCTCGGTGTCGTGCACGATTGATGGAGCTTGAGGTCGACGAGGTCGTCGGGCCGAAGGGCAAGCACGACCCGGACCGGACGGCGAAGCGCCACGGCCACGAGGAGGGGTCTATGACCTTGGGCGGCCGGCGCGTTGCGATGCGCCGGCCGCGGATGCGCACAGCCGACGACGAGCGCGAGCTACCCGTGAAGACCTACCAATACTTCGCCGACCGCGACCCGCTGACGCGGGCGGTGATGGACCGGATGCTCGCCGGCGTCTCGACGCGCCGCTTCGCCGGGGTCGGCGAGCCCGTCGGCGACGAGGTCGAGACATCGAGCACCGCGACGTCGAAGACGTCGGTGTCGGAGATGTTCGTCGAGCGCACCCGCACCGCGCTCGACGATCTCATGTCGCGCCGGCTCGACGACGTGCGACTGGCGGTGATGATGCTCGACGGCATCGAGATCGCTGAGCGCACGCACGTCGTCGCGCTCGGGATCACGACCGAGGGCGTCAAGATCCCGCTCGGCCTCTGGGAGGGCTCGACCGAAAACGCCGCGGTGGCCACCGCGCTGCTATCCGACCTGGTCGACCGCGGCCTCGACACCGCCCAGGGCGTCCTCGTTGTCGTCGACGGGGCCAAGGCCCTTCGCAGGGCGGTGCGCGACGTGCTCGGCGAGGCGACGCCGGTTCAGCGCTGCATCCGCCACAAGGAATTGTCGTGAGGAAGGGCCTCCCGCCGGCGCAGACTTCTGCGCTGGTGGAAACCCGGAAGGAGGCCCTGATGGAGCAGTATGTCGGACTGGATTGGGCATATCGACGCGCGCGCTGGTGCGCGATGGCGCCCGACGGCGCGGTGCTCGCCGAGGACTGGGCACCGGCCGACGAGGACGGCCTGGCGCGGCTCGTCGCGCGGCTGGGAGCCGACGTGACCGCCTGCGTGGAGATGATGAGCGGCGCGGCATGGGTCCGCGACCGGCTGCAAACCGGCGGCTTGGCTGGAGGGTGCAGGTCGCCGACGCGCGCCAGAGCCAAGGCGGTCGCGTCGCTGGCGGCGAAGACCGACAAGCTCGACGCCCGCGTGCTGGCCGAACTGGTCCGCCGCGACCTGGTCCCCGAGGTGTGGGTGCCCTCGTTCGGTGACTGCGAGCTCAAGGAACGCCTCGGGCGGCGCATGCATCTGGTGCGGCTACGAACCTCGGCGATCAACCGCGCCCACGGCGTCCTGACCCAGGTCGGGATCCGGCTGGCCTTCGATCGGCTGCGCCAGTCCGACGCGCTCGAGGTTCTCGAGCGCCGCGGCGTCCCGGAGGTGTGGCGGCAGTCGGTGGTCGAGGCTGTCGCGGTGGTCGAGCATCTCGATGCCCGGCTGGCGCCGCTGGAACGCGAGCTCACCCCGCTCGCGCGTGCCGACCGGCGCGTCGGCCTGCTGGTCACGATCCCCGGCGTCGGCGAGCTGCTCGGGCTCACGATCGCCGTCTACGTTGGCGACGTCGGGCGCTTCGCGTCGGCGAAGAAGCTCGTCGGCTACTCCGGGCTGACCCCACGCGTCGCGCAGTCCGGCGATCGCTCTCGCACCGGCAAGCTGTCCAAGGCGGGCTCGAAAGTGCTGCGCTGGGCAGCGATCGAGGCGGCCCAGCAGGCATGGCGGCCCAACAACCCGTGGAACGCGCTCTACCGCGACGTCAAGCTGCGCTCGGGCGGCCAGGGCAACCCGGCCAAGGCCGCCGTCGCCCGCAAGGTCTTGATCGCCGCCTGGCACGTCCTCGCGCTCGAGCAGCCGTCACCCCTGCGCGCCCGCGCGGCGCCACCAACCCTGTCCCGGCCAGCTCCGGTTGCGTTCTGGTCGACTAACGGCCCACAAGGAAGTGAGAAGCCGGGACAGCTCCAACCGACACGGTGTGCGACGCCAAGCGCCGAAAGAGAGCTGAGCACCACCGAAGAACCGCAACCCGGAAGGAGAGAACCCCGAACCGCACTTGATGCCATGAAGGAGCGGACCTCCTAGCGCTCCGGTGCCCGAGGCGTTATGCCCTCGGGCGCACACGAATCCTCGGACCGAAGGAGGCCCACGGATGAATTCTGTCGGCATCGACCTACACCGCAAGCGCTCCCACGTGGCCGTGCTCGACGAGCACGGCGGCGAGCTGTCTCGCGGCGGATCGTCAACGACCCGCAAACGTTCCTCGAGCTGCTCGAGGGCATCGACGGCGAGTCCAAGATCGCGCTCGAGGCGACCTACGGCTGGGAGTGGCTCGCCGACGTCTTGGAGGAGGCTGGCTACGAGCTGCACCTCGCCCATCCTCTACGGACCGAGGCGATCGCCGCGGCGCGCGTGAAGACCGACGCGGTCGACGCCCGCACGCTCGCCCACCTGCTGCGCACCGATCTGCTCCCCGAGGCCTACATCGCCCCGCGGGAGCTGCGCGACCTGCGCGATCTCTTGCGCCACCGGGTGGCGCTCAAGCAACGAGTCGGCGCGATTCTCGCCAAACACGGCGTCGCCCGCCCCTACAGCGACCTGTTCGGCCCCGGCGGGCTGCGCTTTTTGGAGCAACTCGAGCTCCGAGAAGGGCCGCGCCGGCGGCTCGACAGCCTGCTCTCTTTGATCGGGGACCTCGACCGCGAGATCGACGCGACGAGCCGCGAGATCGACCAGCGCGCCAAGGCCGACCCCTGATTGAGCCCTCGAGCACCGCACGACACTCCGGCCCGCCCAGCGCGGCCGAATGGATGACTGGACCGCTTCCGCCGACGTCCCGGCCGTCGCGCTACCCGGGGCGCCCGACCATCCGGGGCCCGTGACCGCCGCTTGACACGGCCCGCTCCTTCATGGATGACACGGCCCGCTCCTTCATGGATGACAGCGGGCCCTTCTTCAAAGAGAGCGCAACGTCTGCGAGCTGCTGCCCGAGTCGGAGCGCGATCGGGTCCGGGCCCGGATCAGGGCGGCGTGGGCCCTGACCGACGCGCAGCTCGCATGCGAGCGGCTCGAGCTGCTCGCATCGGAGCTCGACCGCAGCTGGCCCGACGCCGGGCGCTCGCTGCGCGAGGGGCTCGACGACACGCTGACCTTGATGCGGCTCGGGATCACCGAGCAGCTCGCCAAGACCCTGTGCTCGACGAACCCCTGCGAGAGCATGATCGAGATCGTCCGCTACACCCAGCGCAGCGTCAAGCGCTGGCAGGACTGGCCCTGACCCGCCTTCGTGGACACTTGAACGCTGGAGCGCCAAGCGCTCCGGAAAGGAGATCAAGTGCCACGCCATGCTCGCCGCCCAGAAGAACCCTGACCGCACGGAGATCGCCGAGCCCCTTACCGTCTGACCGTCAACCGTGGGGATCGCCGCCGAAGTTCCACGACGATCCGGACATCCTCCCACCGCGGGCCCCAGACTCGTCGGTTCTTCCCGAAATCGATGAGGGAAGCGCCACGATAGCCGAAGGCCAAAGGATGGCGGTTGCCGATGTCGTTGAGCGCGTCTCGCCGGCGAGCACGGCGACTTCGTGCTCGAGGCAGTCGCCCTCGTCACCCGCGAGCTGATGGAGGCCGAGATCTCGCAGGAGGTCGGTGCGGAGCTCGGCGAGGTCTCGACCGAGAGAACGACCCACCGCAACGGCTATGGGCGATCGAAGGCGACGATCCGCTCCTCGACCATAGTCGGCAGCACGTTCGGCTTCGCTTGCCGGCGGCGCTCGCGCGGGCGGAGCATCTCGAGGCCGTGGCGGTCGACCGCTCGCTTCAAGCGGTGATAGGTCGAGCGAGCGGTGAATGCCGAAGGTCCGACACGCTCGGAGACCGAGGTGCGGGCGGCGCGCTCGAAGACCTGCAGGCGGTAGCCGAACAGGACGTCATTAGGGCTGAGGCGGCTTGTCCTTCCTTGCTTGGCGGTGAAGGCGTGAGGGTGACCCGCCGCGCGGATGCCCCAGCCGGCCGGCTGGGGTGTCGGTCGTTCACGGGGCCTCCCTGGTCCCTGACGTGTCGCCACTACTCCGAGGCTGGTCACGCTAGGGGTGCATCTTTGGACCCGCCTTGACAGGGTCGACCGCCGCCCGCTGGACCGACATCCCCCGGTGGGCCAATAAGGGATGCTCGACGTGGTCGGATCGCCCGCCGCCCTGGCGATTGCTCGGCGAGTGCCTCGAAGGGCTAAAGGCGCACCGTCCGCGGCGCTCCCGGGCCTTAGCCGAAACGGAGGTGCCTCGCCGGCTCGCCGAGCTGTCGCACGACCTCATGCCGGCGCTCTGACTGCCCACGCTCAACGGGGGCGGCCTCCGCGAGCGTCCGCGAGGACATGATGCATCTGGTCAGGCTGCGCACCTCCGCCAAACCAGGGCCGTCGGCCTGCTGACGCTGTGGCGGGCGCCTCGTGCTCGCTCGCCTGCTCAAAGCCGGCCGCCTCGAACTGCTTAAGGGCACGTAGATAAACAAGCTCGTAGGAATGACTGTGCCGATGTAGAACCTACGGGGCGTGATCGACGAGCAGGCGATTGGCGAGCGCTACCGAGCCCTGGCTGGAGAGCTCGATGAGCGCCGCCGCA
>Ga0136615_10001791_pt1 | contig 10502 bp, 10 predicted proteins | sample AntDrymUQ2882206_2_FD_106647 | JGI IMG/M metagenome (GOLD analysis project Ga0136615, IMG submission 106647) | Polar desert sand microbial communities from Dry Valleys, Antarctica - metaG UQ288 (22.06) | ecosystem: Environmental > Terrestrial > Soil > Desert | place: Antarctica: Dry Valley...
CCGGACTCGCGCGATCAAGCGCACGAGCGAGTCGCGCTGCTCCTCTTCGACCGGAAGCAGCAGTCTGGAGCTCCTTCCGTGGTGCGCCGCCCGCTACTGCCTCGGACGAGAAGCAGAAGCGACGGAATCGCCCACGCGGACGATCGCTTCCGGCGCCAAGCAATCGTGAGCGAGGATTCGCCCACCAACGGATGATGCCGAACTCGGCCGAACTGCGCGCTTGTGAGCAGTACCGACTCTTCGACGCCGGCCTCCCGGCGAACTTTTCGGGACCTTTCGGGGACCCTTTGCGCTCCCGGACGCGAGCGCTGAAGGTCGGTTAGCCCTATTTCCAGCGATTTCTCAACGCCCGAGAGGATTCGAACCTCTGACCTTCGGTTCCGTAGGAGACGAGTCGGCAGTTCAGGTTGCGCGTTTGGGTCTGCGCTGCACCCTCGGAGCTCGGTACGGCATGTGCCGAGCCATGAACTCTCCGAAGCGCGGCACCGTGAAGTCCACGTAGCCGTAGTCCTCGGTCGCATAGACAAGTCCCTTGTCGAGCAGTCGCTGACGGATCATCGAGACCTCCGAGGTCTTGCGACCGAGCTTCGTCGCGACGTCACCGGACTTGTAGCCCGCCCCTAGCCCTCATCAAGTTCGACCTGAACTTCGCGGTGCCGCTCGTGGTCTCGAACCTGGAGCTGCTCAGCGGCCGGCGGTAAGCCTTTACCGGAGGGCGAAAGTGATTTGCATTGCCCACCGTCCCCTGGCATTCTAATTGCGAGAGGTGATTTCACTATGTGGAATACTTGGGAAGGCCTGAGCTAGCCCGTACTGCGCCGCCGACGGATTCCGGTCGGCGGACGAGGCCCGACGGAATCCAGAGGGGGTCGTGAAGATGACCGTAAAGGCATCGAGGGCTCGCGCAGAGGCGCCGCTCCGTAGGGGACTTGGTGAGCGCAAGCTCTCGACCGTGCATGCCGTCGCCCAGGCCCTGGCCATCGGGCCGATGTTCTCGACCGCCCTCGTCCTCGGGATCGTGTCCAACCCGGCGACCGGCGCCGGGTTCAACGCGGCGCTGGCCGTGGTCGCCGCTGCGATCGGCGTATTGGCAATCGGCTTCGTGGTCACGCTTTACGCGCGGCAGTACGCGGGTGCAGGAGCCATCTACGAGTACCTGGCCCATGGCGCGACGCCGGCCGTCGGCGTCCTTGTGGCTGGGTTCTTCTTCCTCGGCGAGCTGTTCCTGGCCTCCGGCTCGGCCTACCTCGGCATCGGCATCCTCTCGCACGACTTCTGGAGCGCGCACATCACCGAGTCGGCACCGCCGTTCTGGGTGTTCGCGCTGATCGCCATGGCGATCGTCGTGGGGTTCAACCACTTTGGCATCCGCCTGGCGATCAGGGCCATGCTCACGTTCGCGGCGGTCTCGTTCATCCCGCTTCTGATCCTGGCGATTGCGATCATCGTGCAGGGCGGCGACAGCGGCAACACGCTCGCGCCATTCGATCCGAGCACGACCTCGCTCGGCACCGTCTTCTCCGGCGTTCTGCTCGGGATCCTGCTCTTCATCGGCTTCGAGGCGGCTGCGTCGATCGGGGAGGAGTCGAGCGACCCCCACCGCTCGATCCCGCGGGCCGTGATCATCACGATCACGATCGCAGGGCTCTTCTACGTGCTGATGGCGTACGCGTTCTCGATCGGCTTCGGGGAGGCCACCGTTACTGCGGGAGGGTTCGCCGGCGATCCCGCGTACGTCGACACCCTCGCGACCCGGTACGTCGGATCGGGGCTGGCGACCATCATCGACCTCGTGGTCATCCTCGACGCCATGGGTCTGGCGCTCGCGCTGTGTGCGGTCGTCGGCCGTGGGTTCTTCGCGCTCTCGCGCGACGGCCTAATGCCCTCGGCCCTGTCCCGCATATCGCGCCACAACACACCCTGGGTGGCCAACCTCGTGGTCGCCGGCGGCTGCGTGTTCTTCATCCTGCTGGCATCCTTCGCTGGCTTTGGCAAGCAGTTCGGGCTGCCCACCGACGAGCTCGCGACGTTCATTCTGGTCGCGACCATCGGCTCCTACGTCGTCGAGTTCGTCTACCTCGCGCTCGCTGTCGTCGCGATTCGACTCCTACTGCGGATGAGCGGCACGCCCGGGCAGTGGTGGCGCTGGCCGGTTACGCTAGTCGCGATCGCCACGCCGATCCTGGCGTTCATGGGCGCGCTGGGACCCGAGCCGCACAGCAGCGCTAACCTCAACTGGGCCGCGTTGTTCTGGGCGATCGCCCTGGCGGTCGTATCCGTGGCCTGGTTCGCCGCGATGTGGACCCTGCGGCGGCGCAGCGTGCAACAGGCAGGCCGCCATGTGCTGGGCGATCCCTCGGGCGCGCCGACCGATCCGGCGGTCGGTCTCACAGAATGAGGCATAGGTGACCACGAGGGGCATGGACGGCAGACAGGAGCCGGAGGCGCAGGCCGCGGCGCGCCACCCACTAGACCCGCTCACGGACGCCGAGCTGCGCGCGGCGGTAGCGGCCGTGCGGGCGGACCAGCCCGAGCTCGACCGGCCGGCGTTTCCGGTGGTCGTGCTCCATGACCCTCCGAAGCGGGTCGTCATCGACTTCGTCCCCGGCGACCCAATCCGTCGGACAGCTAGGCTCGTCGTGCTCGAGCGCGGAACCGGGCGGACCTTCGAAGCAACGGTCGCGCTGGAGGAAGCGAGGGTCACGTCGTGGCAGAACGTGCCGGGGGTCCAGCCGCCGATCATGCTCGACGAGTTCAAGCTCGCCCAGGAGGCGGCGCTGGCCGACCCGCGCTTCATCGCCGCCCTTCGCCGCCGGGGGATCGAGGATCCCCGGCAGGTGCAGGTCGACCCGCTGAGCGCGGGCCACTACCCGCACAACCCGAGCGGTCGCCGGATCCTCTGGGCCACCCCCTACCTGCGACCGAACCCCACCGACAACGGCTACGCGCGGCCGATCGAGAACCTGCGGGCATGTGTCGACCTGCTCAGCGGCGAGGTGCTCGACGTGTTCGACGGCGAGGTCGTCCCCATCCCGACCTGCGGGGGCAACTACGATCAGGCGGCGGTCGGCGTCCGCGACGACATCAAGGCGCTCGACATCGTCCAGCCCGACGGGCCGAGCTTCGCCGTCGACGGGCACGAGATCAGCGGGCAGCGCTGGCGCCTGCACGTCTCGCTGCACCCCATCGACGGCCTGGTGCTGCACCACGTGCGGTACGAGGACGGTGGGCGCGAGCGCCAGGTCCTCTACCGCGCCAGCCTGTCGGAGATGGTCGTGCCCTACGGCGACCCGCACGCCGGCTACTTCTGGCGCAACTATTTCGACGCCGGCGAGTACGGCCTCGGCAAGACGACCAACAGCCTGCGGCTGGGCTGCGACTGCCTCGGGGAGATCCACTACTTCGATGCGGTGGTGGGCGACGCCGAGGGAGAGCCGGTCACGATCGAGAACGCGATCTGTCTGCACGAGGAGGACTTCGGGCTCCTCTGGAAGCACTACGACACCGTCGCCGACCGCGTGGAGGTCCGGCGCTCGCGGCGCCTGGTCGTCTCGGCGATCGCCACGCTGGGAAATTACGACTACGCGTTCTACTGGTACCTCTACCAGGACGGGGCGATCGAGTTCGAGATCAAGATGACCGGCATCGTGCTCACCCGCGCGATGGCCCCGCAGGAGACCTCGCGCCACGCCCAGCTCGTCGCCCCCGGCCTCGCTGCCTCGCACCACCAGCACCTGTTCAACGTGCGCCTCGACATGGCGGTGGACGGGTTCGACAACAGCGTCTACGAGGTCGACATGGTGGCCAGCGACCCAGGCGAGGCGAACCCCCACGGCGCCGCCACCGAGCTGCGAGAGACGCCGATTCGCTCCGAGCGCGAGGCGCGGCGGGAGATCGACCCGCTCAAGGGCCGCCACTGGAAGGTCGTCAACGAGGGGCGTCGCAACGCGCTTGGGGAGCCGGTTGGCTACAAGCTCATCCCCCATTCGGGCCCGGTGCTCCTGGCCCATCCGGACTCGAGCATCGGTCGCCGGGCCGGCTTCGCCCAGGCACACCTCTGGGTCACGCACTTCGCCGAGCACGAGCTGCACGCGGGCGGCGAGTACCCCAACCAGCACGCGGGCGGGGAAGGCCTGCCGGCGTGGGTGCGGCAGGATCGTGGGCTCGCCGACGCCGACGTCGTCCTGTGGCACACGCTCGGCGCCTCGCACGCGGTGCGCACCGAGGACTGGCCGGTGATGCCCGTGGATCGCATCGGGTTCGTCCTCAAGCCCGTGGGGTTCTTCGACCGCAACCCGGGGATCGACGTGCCGCCGGCAAGCCCCGGGTGCCACCGCGCTGAGCCAGCCTAGTACTTGATCCAGGTGGTCTTGAGCGCGGTGTACTTGTCCAGCGCGTGCAGCGACAGGTCGCGGCCGAAGCCCGAGTAACGCATCCCGCCGAACGGGGTCTGGATGCTCAGCGCGTCGACCGTGTTGACCGACACGGTGCCCGCGCGCAAGCGCCTCGCGACCCGATGCGCGCGGGACAGGTCGTTCGTCCACACCGACGCCGCGAGCCCGTAGCGGGTGGCGTTGGCCAGCTCGATCGCCTCGTCCTCGGAGTCGAACGGCGTGACGCACAGCACCGGGCCGAAGATCTCCTCCTGGGCGATCGGATCGCGGTTGTCTACGTCGCCGAAGATCGTCGGCTCGACGAAGCATCCTCCGCCGTCGGACGCGATGCGAGAGCCGCCGAGCAGCAACTCTGACCCCTGCTTGCCCTGCTCGATGAATTCGAGCACGCGCCTGGTGTGCTCCTCGCTGACCAGCGCGCCCATCGAGCTGCCGGGATCGAGCGGCTCGCCGGGGCGGACCTGCCGCGCCCGGTCCAGGACACGCTCGACGAACTCGTCCTGGACAGAGCGCTCGACGAGCAGTCGCGAGTTCGCCGAGCAGATCTCCCCCTGGTTGGAGAAGATGCCGGCGCAGGCGCGGGTGGCCGCCGCGTCGAGGTCGGCCGCGTCGGGGAAGACCAGGTTGGGGCTCTTGCCGCCGCATTCGAGCCAGACCTGCTTCATGTTGGACTCCGACGCGTAGCGCAGGAACAGCATCCCCACCTCGGTGGAGCCGGTGAACGCCACGCAATCGACGTCTGTATGCAGCCCTATCGCCCGGCCCGCCGTTTCGCCCATCCCCGGCACGACGTTGAGCACGCCGTCGGGCAGGCCTGCCTCGGCGGCCAGCTCGGCCAGGCGCAGCGCCGAGAGCGGCGACTGCTCGGCCGGTTTGAGCACGACGCTGTTGCCCGCCGCCAGCGCGGGGGCAAGCTTCCACGACGCGAGGACGAGCGGGAAGTTCCACGGCACCACGGCGCCCACGACGCCGAGGGGCTCGCGCGTGACCAGCGCCAGGTCACCGACGTCGGTCGGGGCGATCTCGCCGTAGAGCTTGTCGATCGACTCCGCGTACCACTGGAAGACGCCGGCGGCGAAGGGGACGTCCATGGCGAGCGAGTCGGCGACCAGCTTGCCCATGTCCAGCGACTCGAGCAGCGCAAGCTCCTCGAGGTGCTCGACGATGGAGCCGGCGAGCCGCAGCAGGACGCGCTTGCGCTCGGCCGGTGACGCTTCCGACCACACGCCTGCCTGGAAGCTCCGCCGCGCGGAGCGCACGGCGCGATCGACGTCGATCGTGTCGCATGCGGCGACGTCGGTCAGTGTCTCCCCGGTGGCCGGGTTCACGCAGGAGAACGTCTCGCCCGAGGCCGCGTCGACGTATTCGCCCGCGACGAAGGCCTGCGCGCGGATCGTCAGCCCGGCGGCGCGGTCCTTCCAGTCCTCGAGCGACCGCATCGATGCTTGAGCCATCCGTGTCTCTCTTATCACACCCGCTCACCGCCCTCCGGCGGCCGTTCGCATCGTGAACGCGATGGCAGGCGTTATCGCATAGTGGAATGGGGTGTCATCTCCCGAGAAGGCTTGCTACCGTCTGCGACGTGCCGCACATCGACGTAGACGCCGGCTTCGAGACGCCGTCGAACATCATCACGATCCACAGCGTCAACAAGCCGGTGGCCGCGATGCACAGCCGGCTGTACGGGCACCTGTGCTGGAACCCGAAGGCGCCGCTGAGCCGGGTGGAGTGCGAGTCGCTCGCGGCGGTGGTCAGCATCATCAACGACTGTTACTACTGAGTGGCCGCGCACCTTGGGTACCTCCGTGACGAGGTACGAGACGACCGCCACGAGAACCTCGTCGAGCTCATCGCCGACCGGCGCTGGACCGAGGTGCGGGACGCCGACCCGCGGCTCGGTGCCCTGCTGGGCTTCGCGGAGAAGCTCACGCGCGACCCGGGCGCAATGGCGCAGGGCGACGTCCAAGCGCTGCGCGACCGCGGCCTGGACGATCGCGAGATCCACGATGCGGTCTGCATCGTGGCCTACTACGCGTTCGCCAACCGGCTCGCCGACGGGCTCGGCGTCGAGGTCGAGGATCACCGACGTGACGACCCGTCGCTCATGGCGCTTACGCGCCGGGCCATGGGCGGCGAGCGACCTGCACACCAGTAGCAAGACAACGGAGGTGGGAAGTGGCGGTCGTGACCGTTCAGCTGTTCGCAGGACGCACCATCGAGCAGAAGCGCAACCTGGCCACCGCCATCAACGACGCGATGGTCGAGCACGTCGGCGCTCGCGCCGAGACCTGCCACGTGATCATCCAGGAGATCCCCAAGGAGAGCTGGGGCCGCGCCGGCATCCTGGCGTCCGACCGAACCGAGTGAGGTGATGCCCGGCGCGGGAGCGCTCGGGTTGGAGGGCCGCGTGGCGATCGTCACGGGGGCGGCCAAGGGCATGGGTGAGGCGATCTGCGCCGCGCTGGCGGACGAGGGCGCGCGGCTCGTCCTCGCCGGTCGCCGCCTAGAGCCACTGCAGGCGAGTGCCGAACGACTCAACCGTGGGGCGGGCGAGGTGCGCGCGGTGGCGCTCGCCTGCGATGTCACCGACGAGCGCGACGCGGCGCAACTGGCCGGCGTCGCGTGCGAGCGCTTCGGGCGCATCGACGTCCTGGTCAACACCGCCGGGGTCATCGGCCCCATCGAGACGCCCGCGCAGGATCTGGGGGTCGAGGACTTCCGCTCGGTGCTGGACGTCAACGTGGTCGGCACCTTCCTGGCCTGCAAGGCGGTCATCCCGACGATGCTCGCCCAGCACCACGGTCGCATCGTGAACATCTCCGGGACATCCGGCCTGCGCGGCTATCGCAACCGAGCGGCCTACTCGGCCTCCAAGTGGGCGGTCCGCGGCCTGACCCGCACCTTGGCGCTCGAACTCGGGCCGTACGACATCACGGTCAACGACATCTGCCCCAACGCGACACACGGACCCCGGATGGACAAGATCGTGAACGCCAAGGCGCAGCACCTCGGCAAGTCCTACGAGGAGGTCTACGCCGACTACGCGGGGCAGACGGCGCTGCGGCGCTTCATCGATGCCGACGACGTCGCGCAGGCCGTGCTCTTCCTCGCCGGCGACCGGGCGGCCAACGTGACCGGCCACGACCTGGTCGTCGACGCGGGCTGGGACGTCTAGCCGCCGGCGCGCGGCGTCATGCGCTCCGCGAGGGCCGGCGGTCAAGCACGGTGGCTCCCTCGCGCGCTCCCTCGCGCACGGCCTCGGTGAAGGCGTGGATGATCTGGTCCGAGTGGCGCGCGGTGGGGCGACGATGCCCAGGACGCCGAGCAGATGCTCGTCGCGGGTGAGGATCGGCGCGCTCAGACCCCACGCGCCCACGTCGGTCTCCTCGTAGCTGTAGGACCACCCGCGCCGGCGGATCTGGCGGCGCTCGGCCCGCAGCCGCTCGGGGTCGGTGATCGTCTGCGGCGCGAGTGCCTCGAGCGGCCGGTCGAGCACCTCCTCGACGGTCTCCTCGTCAAGGTAGGCGAGCATCGCCTTCGAGGAGGCGCCGGCGTGCAGCGGCGTGCGCGAGCCGATCTCCAGCGACAGGCGCAGCGAATGGTCGGGCTCGACGCGATCGACGCACAGCGCCGCCTGGTGGCGCTCGTCGTAGACCGAGAGGATCACGGTCTCGTGCGTGTCGCGACCGAGCTGGCGCAGCACCGGGCGCAGGGCGCTGCGCAGCTCCATCGAGGCCATCGCCCGGCGGCCGAGCTCCATCGCCGCCACGCCCAGCCGGTAGCGGGCGCCGTCGGTGCGGAACAGGTACGCGTGGCCCTCGAGCGAGCGCAGGATCCGGTAGGCGGTGGGGGTGGGCAGCTCCGCCGCGCGGGCGATCTCGGTCACCGTCCACTCGGGCTCGCTGCCGGTGAACAGGTCGAGCACCCGCAGCGTCTTCTCGAGCACCTTGAGGCCCTCGCCCCGGCCGCCTCCATGCGAGGCCTTCCGGCTCGACTTCCCCGTGGACACGACAGAGAGGCTAGACCGCGCATCGGCGCCCACGCCCGGGGTCACCCGGCGGTCCTCACGATCACGATGCGCTCCTCGGTCATCTCCAGCACCGTCTGCTGCGGGCCCTCGCGCGTGTTGCCCGACTCCTTGACGCCGCCGTAGGGCATCTGGTCGACCCGGAAGCTCGGCGTCTCGTTGATCGTCACGCCCCCGAAATGCAGCGTTGTCGCGGCGCGCAGCGCCCGGTCGATGTCCCGGGTGTAGATGCCCGCCTGCAGGCCGTACTCGGTCTCGTCGGCCAGCTCGAGCGCCTCCTCGAAGCGTTCGAAGCGGTTGACCGTCACGACCGGCCCGAAGATTTCGCGCCGGTAGGCGTCGCAGTCGCGCGGAGGGTCGACGAGCACGGTCGGGAGCAGGTGCCCCTGCTCCTGTCGCCCGCCCGCCGCCAGGCGTGCACCGCCGGCGACCGCCTGCTCGACCTGGTCGGACACCCGCTCGCGCGCCCTCACGTCGATCATGGGCCCGACCACGGTTGCCGGATCGAGCGGATCGCCTACCACGGTCTGCTCGGCGCGGGCGGTCAGGAGCTCCACGAAGCGCTCCGCGACCGTCCCCTCGACCAGGACGCGCTGCACCGAGATGCACGACTGCCCGGCGAACCCGAAGCCGGTGCGGGCGGCGACATCGGCGGCCGCGTCCAGGTCGGCATCGGCGCACACGATGAGCGGGGTCGAGTTCCCGAGCTCGAGCAGGACCTTCTTGCGCGGTGCGCGCTCGCGCAGCGACCAGCCGACCTCGCTGGAACCGGTGAAAGTGAGCACCCCCACCCGATCGTCGGCGACGAGCACGCCCGCGATCTCGGCGGCGTCGCCCACCACGACCGACAGCCAGCCGGCGGGCAGGCCGCAGTCCCTGAGGATCTCGGCCAGGAGCAGGTTGGTCAGCGGCGCCTTCCCGGCCGGCTTGAGCACCGTGGCGCAGCCGGCCGCCAGCGCGGGGCCCACCTTGTGCGCGGCGAGGTTGAGCGGGAAGTTGAACGGGGTGATCGCCCCCACCACCCCGATCGGCACGCGCACGGTGAACGCGAGGTGCCCCGCGCCGGCCGGGTGGGCGTCCATGGGGATGCCGCGGCCGGACAGCATGCGGGCGGCGAGTGCCGAGAAGCGCAACGTCTCCGCGCAGCGGGAGACCTCGACCTGGCCCGAGGTGATCGGCTTGCCGATCTCGAGCGCCATCAGCCTGGCGATCTCGTCCAGGCGCTCGGCCATCTGATCGGCGGCGCGGTCGAGGATCGCGGCGCGCTCGGCGGCGCTCAGTCCACCGGCCATAGCCCGGGCCGCGGCGTCGACCGCGCGGCGAGCCTCCGGAGCGCCGCCCACCGCGACGGTGGCGACCTCCGAGCCGTCCCAGGGAGAGCGGACGACGAGCGTTCGGCCGGTCTCGACGTGCTCGCCGTCGATCAGGAGGGGCCAGGTCTCGGTGTGGATCGTGCTCATAGCGAGGCTCCCCTTGCCGGTGGGTCCACGGGCGGGCGGCGGAGTTGCGCGCCTCGCGATGGATGGTATCATCGCTTCCGCAACGCGAGAGGAGATTTCACATCGTGGTAAGTGCGGGAAGCCAGATCATCTCGCGGGACGTCACGGCTCGAGCTGCCGGATCACCCACGCTGCAGTTGCTCGAGCGCGCTTTCTCGGTGCTTGATCGCTTCACGTTCGAGCACGACCGCTGGACCACGACCGGCCTGGCGCGCGCGTGCGAGCTGCCGATCCCCACCACCCACCGGATCCTCGTCGTGCTCGACCGCCTCGGCTACGTCGCCCGCGACCCGCTCACGCGCGAGTACCGCCTCGGCCCGGCCGCCACCGATCTGGGGAGGCGCAGCCTGGCCCTGGTGGACTTGCGCAAGCGATCTCTGGCCGTACTGCGCTGGGTGGCGGACACCGCCGCGGAGACTGCGCTGCTGTCGGTGGTCTCCGACGCCGCCGGGTATGGCTACGTCGCGGCACGCGTCGACCGCCCGGACCCGCTCGGCCTGAGCCTGGACGTCGGCCGGCCCATGCCGCTGCATGCCGGCGCGTCGTTCAAGGTCCTGCTGGCCCATCTCGACGACGAGCGGA
>Ga0136615_10001792_pt1 | contig 10502 bp, 5 predicted proteins | sample AntDrymUQ2882206_2_FD_106647 | JGI IMG/M metagenome (GOLD analysis project Ga0136615, IMG submission 106647) | Polar desert sand microbial communities from Dry Valleys, Antarctica - metaG UQ288 (22.06) | ecosystem: Environmental > Terrestrial > Soil > Desert | place: Antarctica: Dry Valley...
AAACCGAACGGGGTCCGGGGCGTGCACGAACGATTCGATCGCGAACACAACCGAGGCGGGCGCGACCTCACGCGGAACATCGGCGTAGTCGCCTTCGATGATCGACACGCGGGCGGACAAGCCGGCGGAGGCGACGCGCTCGCGTCCCAGCGTCGCCTGCAGGGGACTGACCGTGATGCCGGTGCCTGTCGTCGAAGGCAGCTGCTCGGCGATGTAGCACAGGCTCCCACCTACACCGCAGCCGAGATCGATCACGTGCGCAGGCCCGGCGCCGTCGAGGAGCGGCCGCGCGAGCGCCACGATCGCGTCTTCGACATAGCGAAACGCCTCCGCTTTCGTCGTGACGCCGGGTCCCGCGACGGAGCGATGCATCGCGCCGAGCGAGCCGCCCTCGCCGAAGGCCACGAACGTGCGGGTGTGCCGCTCGTAATACCGCCTGACGCGGTCTGTACCGAATCTCGTCATCGTCGCAGTGGAGGATCGCTCATCTCGACACGCTCATCTTGACCCCTTGGCGTGACGTCAACGTTGGTGGCATAGTGACCGCAGATGTTGTCGCAGGCATTGTGCGTCGCGTGCGAGAGAGTGCCAGCTCCTTGGCGGTAGAGCTTACCGCCCCCCAGGTCGGCGCCGTTGCCGACGGCGCGTGGAATCTGGTCCGCTCGGCCGCGGACATGGCCGCCGGCTTGGAGCGCGAACGTGTTGGCCGGGTGTTCGCCGAAGACGCGGCCGTGGGGTTGATTGCCGCTGCTCCCGAGGATCCGAGGGCCGTGCTGGCGTGGCGACCCGAGGCGGGCTGGCGCTCTTTGCTCGCGCCTGGCGATCCGCGCCACAGCTTGCTGGACCTCTACCTCCCCATCTGCAGCGCGACCCTGTCACGACCCATCACGGTCGGCCACCTCGGGCAGAGCCTCGATGGATTCATCGCCACCCATTCGGGCGACTCGCAGTTCGTCACCGGTGACGACAACATGGTCCACATGCATCGACTCCGCGCCCTGTGCGATGCAATCGTGGTCGGGGCCGGCACGGTGGCCGCCGACGACCCGCAGTTGACGACGCGGCGGGTGGAAGGGACGAGCCCGACGCGCGCCATCGTCGATCCGCAGCGTCGGCTCACCCCATCGGCGCGCGTATTCGTCGACGAGGCCGCGCCCACGCTCTACTTCTGCGGCCGCGCACGCATCCCCGCCGGCGAGACCCATGTCGGCGCTGCCACCGTCATCGGGATTGACGAGACCAGCGAAGGCGTCGCGAACGTGGCGCAGGTGCTGGCGCATCTGCGCGAGCGCGGCTGCGCGCGGGTGTTCGTCGAAGGCGGCGGGGTCACGGTGTCGGCATTTCTGGAGGCCAGGCTGCTCGACCGGCTGCAGATCACCGTCGCGCCGGTGTTCATCGGCGACGGCCGTCCGGCTATCCGGCTGTCGCCGCCCAATCGATTGCGCGATTGTCTCCGCCCGCCCTGCCGCGTGTTCAGGATGGGCGCCGATGTGCTCTTCGATTGCGACCTGAGCGAAGCCGGCCTCCGGCCGTAGTGCTATTCGCGCCACGCCGCCACGTCCTGGTGACCCACGACGAGGTGCGAGATTCCGGCATCCACGTGCGCGAGCCGGCGCACCCGCCACAACGCGATCCTCTGCGCGTCGCCGGGCGAGACCGCAAACGCTGCTTCTGCCCAGCCGTCGATGAGCGTCTGCTGCATGGCCGCATCACCAGGCCCAAGCACCCAATCGCTCCCCTCCATCGTCACGCGGTAGCCTTCGTCGGTGAAGCACCGCGCGGCGCACGCTGCCGCGCCGGGGCCCTCGGCCGGTCCGCCCAGCCCCTTGTCACGCCCCTGATGCCGATTCATGAGCGTGCGCACACGTTCGTCCTCGGATTCGGCAGGATCGCACGTGAAGCGCCCGTCGTACGTGATGGTGAAGAGCGCGGACGCTCCGGCCGTGCGACAGCATGACGCCAGTCTGCGCAGCCACGCTTCTGACACGAGGTCGAACAGGGCCGACGCGGTGACGAGATGTCGTCCGGCAAACAGAGACGGTTCATCCAGAGCGCCGAGGTCTTGCACTCGCATCTCGACATGGCAGTCGAGGTGAGGACCTGCGATCGAGAACTCTTGCGCGGCGCGGGTTCCCTCCGCCGAGGCTTCGCTGGAGAAGCCCATCTCCTGCCGAGCACTAAGATTCACGGCGTAGCCACGCGCTTCCGCCCACGCCATCGTTCGGCTTTCCACCTCGGAAACGAGCGTGGCACTGCGATCGATCAGCAGCCACCGTTGATGCATGGGCAACCGCTCGGCGAGATAGCGCAGGTTCGACCCCGCACCGCTGGCGAGGTCGAGCACGCCCACCGGCCGGTCATGCGGCAGCGTCGCGACGATAGCCTGCGTGAGCCCGCCCGACCGCGCTCTCCAATCCCGTTGTTCACGCAAACGCAGCCAGCCAGAGAGCGCGGCGTCATCCATTCGTGTCGTTTACTGAGGCGAGGCCTTCAGCCATAGTCCGCAGTGTACCGTTACTGTAAAGGCACTCGTGGTCGGAGGTAGTTGACAAAGGCGTAGTCGGCGAGCGGCACGCACACGCCGAAGCCAGCGGTCGTATCGAACGTGAAGTGGATCCCGCCGTAGACTCGGCTATTGGCCTCTTCGTCGTCATGGACGGCGGAGGTTCGACCTGAAACTGGCGCGCGTTGCCGATCACGAAACTTTGGACGTCCTGATAGTGGGTCAAGGCGGCGGGGACGTTCTGCGGCGGCGTCGGCTGCCAGTACCCGGGCAAGTTGGGCAAGATGTACGATGGCCATTCGATGACGACCTCGGCGTCTTGCGCACGGGCATTTATTCGCGCGACTCCGGACTCCCGATTCCCCGATTTCCCGGTTCGACCTCAGGAACCGCCCGCTTTGACCACGAGTGGCTTGCCGGCCAGGCTCCGCGGATCGACGCCGGCGACCCGAGTGACGCGCTTTCCCGACGCGTGGAAGGTGGTGACCTCGACATCCACGGGGCCGGCGGCCGGCAGCCCCACGTGCACGGGCATCATGTTCTGCGAACAGTAGCCGCTGCCGGTGTCGACCATGCGGAGGCCGAGCAGCGTTCGCGTCCCTGCCGTGTAGGCGCGCACCTCGGCGCCGGCTCGCGTGTAGCGCCCGCGCTCGTCGAGGACGAGCACGTTCAGGGCGCGCTGCCGATGTGCCTCCGGCAGCCGGTTTCTGAACAGCAGGTGGAGCCCCATCGGTCCGTTGTCGGCAAGCGCGAGGTCGAGGTCGCCGTCCTGCTCGTAGTCCACCCACTGGACGCCGTGCGTCGCGTCGTTCTTGAGCAGCACCGACGGTGTCGCGTCGCGGAACGTCCCCCCGACGTTCCGGTAGAGGTAGTCGCGCACGTTCATGATGTTCGCCAGGTAGGTCGCGACGTACAGATCGACGTGGCCGTCGTTGTCGTAATCGCCCCACACCGACGTGGTCCCGTGATAGTCGCCCGCGATCCCGGCTTCGGCCGCCACCTCGGTGAACTTCCCCTGGCCGTCGTTCCGGAACAGCGTGTTCGGGCCGTAGTTGGCGACGAACAGGTCGAGGTCGCCGTCGTTGTCGTAGTCGGCCACGGCCGGCCCGACGCCGCCGTACACAGGCGGGCGGCCGGCGCCGTCCATCCCGAGCTCTTTGGCGACATCGACGAAGCGCCCGCCGTCGTTCCGGAAGAACCCGTTGAGGTCGCCGTCCTGGTTCGCCGCGAAGACGTCGAGGTCGCCGTCGCCGTCCATGTCGAACCACACGACGCCCACGGTCCTGCGCGGATCCGCGAGGCCGACGTCCGTCGCCACCTCGGTGTACTTCCCGCCATCGTTCCGGAAGAGCGCATTGGGACGGTCGCGGAACGCCGCGAAGAGGTCGAGGTCGCCGTCGTTGTCGTAGTCGATGAACGACGCCTGGCGCGAGTTGCCGACGAGATCGACGCCCATCTGGCGCCCGACATCGGTGAACGTTCCGCCGTCGTTCCGGTACAAACGGTTGGGCACGGTGCTCCGCGCGAAGCCGATGTACAGATCGGGGTCGCCGTCATCGTCGAAGTCGCCCCAGGCCGCCACGCGCACTTCGTTGGCGTCGGCCAGGCCCACCGCGGCCGCCACGTCGACGAACGTGCCGTTGTCGTTCCGATAGAGGCGGCTCATCTGGCCACGGAAGCCGACGAAGAGGTCGAGATCGCCGTCGCCGTCGAAGTCGGCCCACGCGTTGGCCTGCCCCCCCTGCAGCGAGAACAGCTCGGGCTGCACCGGGTCGAACAGCGACTCGACGTCCACGCTCCCGTCCGGCCGGACGGCGGCATCACCCGCGGCCGCCGTCAAGGTCAGGTTCCGGATCGGCTGGAGCACGAGCCGCTTGGCGGTGACCTCCTCCACCTTCGCGCGGCTGAAGGCCAGTGGGAAGTAGTCGCCCTCGCCCCAGTGGCTGGTCAGGTCCTTGTAGTGGGGGCTGAGCGGCTGGGCGGAGTTGCCCGGCACGCTGAGCCCGGTGGAGTTGTCCCAGTCCTTCACGTCGAACACGAACATGAACGACGCGCCCGACGCCTGCCGCGAGCTGCTCTCGCTCGGGCTGGTCGCCGCCATGACGGTGAAGCCGTCGCCGCCGCGGCGGACCGGGTCGATGTGGAACAGGGCCTTCGTCGCCTCGCTCCCGCCGAGCGGGTGCACGAAATCGGCCCTGTGGATGTCGCCCCACTTCCAGGCGTTCATGTCGTCGCCGAGCTGCTTGCGAAGGCCGGCGACCGCCTGCTCGAGCGCCTCCGCCAGAGCGCGGTCGCGCCCGGCGCGCGCATTCGGTCCGTACGCGCGGTCGGGGCTCTTCATCCACGCGATCACCTGCCGCATGTCGTACTGCCGGACGCTTCCCTTGGCGGCCTCCGGCACTCGCGGCGCGAAGGCCAGCGGTCCGAGCTTCAGCGCCCAGTACTCGTAGATGGTTGCCGGCACCGACTCGCGGCCGAGCTCGAAGTTCCATGCCAGTAGCCGCTCGCGGGCCTGCTGGACGAACGGGTCGCTCACCTCGACGCCCTTCAGCATCGGGACGAGCTCGCGCGCGGGCAGCGACAGCACGTCCTGCTGCATCCGCTCCATGTCCTTGACCGTGAACAGGCGCTTCTCGCTGAGCAGCTCGTGCACCCGCTGGTAGCGGTACGGCGCGCTGTACTCGTAGCCGAGCGGCACCGAGTACCCGGGGACGATCTTGGGAACGACGTCGTTGTTGGACGAGTTGTAGAAGCCCCTGGGGCTGTTCAGCGACTTCGGCAGCTTGTCGAACGGCACGAACCCATCCCACTCGTAGAGGTTGTCCTTGCCCGGCACCGGCAGCAGCCCGTCCCAGTTCTTCCTGATCGGCGTGAGGGCCACGCCGACGTACCCGAAGTTGCCGTCGACGTCCGCGTAGACGAGCGAGTGCGAGGGGATGTACCACGCCTTCGGCAGCGCGTCGTTGAACTCCTGCCAGTCGCGCGTCTGCATCACGTTCAACGAGCCGAGATAGCCGGCGCCGCCGGGTTCGGAGCCCACCGAGCGGAGCGCGAAGGCGCGGTGCCGCGTGGCGTTCTCGTGGAGCACGGGACCGTGACGCGTGAACTTCAGGTCCACCTCGACGGGCTCGGTGCGCTCTCGCACCCAGATCAGCTCGCGTTCGACAGTCATGTCGAGCCACGTCCCGTTCGCGAGGTAGCGGCCCGGATTCTGCGGGTCGGTCTCCTCGACGTAGAGGTCCTGCTGGTCCATGCCGAGGATCGTGAAGCCCCAGGCCAGGCGGTCGTTGTGGCCGATGCTGATGCCGGGCAGACCCGGCTCGGTCGCGCCGATGGCGCTCCAGCCCGGCGCCTCGAGGTGCACGACGTACCGCAGGGCGGGATTGACGACCTCGCGGTGCGGGTCGTTGGCGATGATCGGCATGCCCGTCGCGGACTTGCTGCCTCCGATGACCCAGTTGTTGCTGCCCAGGTCCGGGTCGGCCAGCCAGGGGTTGGGGCTGAGCGTCGCGCGGACCATCGCCTCGAGCTCCGACACCGCACCGAGGCCGGGGCCGGTTCCGCCGGAAGCGTCCGCGCCGAGCCCTGGCGTCAGGTTCCACCGGATGTTGTTGGCCTCGCGCGTCAGGCCGAGGATCGCCGGATCGATGTCATCGAGGTCGAGGCCCGGGGGCACGACAATCCGCTTCTGGGGATCGGTCGGCTTCAGCTCCTGCAGCTTGGCGAGACCCATCGCCTTGATGTCGAGGGCCCGCTGCACCTCGCTGGCGGCGTTGCGTGACAGGGTCCAGCCGGGCATCCGCGTCAGCAGCGTGCGCGCGGTCCACACCGGCTGCGGGCGGAACCCCATGATCTGGAACTCCGCCGGGATCTTGTTCTCGTCGATCGCCTTCTGGATGGACGCGTTCACGCCCTTGGCGAACGCATCGAAGATCAGCCGCCCCTCCGGGTGGTACTTCCGGAACTCTTCGTCCCAGTTCCCACGGAACGCCAGCAGCCGCGCGAAGTGGTCCCGTGTGACGTAGTCCTGGCCGAGCACCTCCGAGAGGCGTCCCTCGCCGTTGCGGCGCCACATCTCGATCTGCCACATGCGGTCCTGGGCCACGGCGTAGCCCTGGGCAAAGAACAGGTCGTGCGTGTTGGCGGCGTAGATGTGCGGGATGCCCCATCGGTCGCGCAGGATCTCAACCGGTTCCTGCAGCCCGAACACCAGGATGGTGCCTTCGTGCTGGGCCAGCGCCTGCCGCGCCGTGGCCGCGTAATCAGGGGGCTTGCCCGTTGGCGCCTGCGCCGCGAGCCACACGGCGCTCACGCCGACGAGCGCGAGCGTCACCGGGAACGACAGTCGATGAGACATGAAGACCTCCGGCCCTCTGAAGATGGGAGACCGTCCTAGAACTGAAACCGCACGCCCCACTGAATCTGGCGGGCGTCGCTGGCGACCGTGCGCACGGCGAAGCTGCCAGAGGTCATGACGCCGCTCGGGTTCTGGTAGTTGATGTGGTTCAGCAGGTTGTAGGCTTCGAGGAATACGGCCGCCCGCGCCCCCGCGCCAAGGGCGAACTGCTTGGTCGCCCGCAGATCCACGATCTTGTCCCCGGAGCTGAGCGTGAGCTGCTCCATCGTGATGGGCGCCCGGCCGCGCGACGCGCGGAAGGCGTTGATGATGTCCAGGTTGACCTGGCTCGCCGTGCCGCCCGCGTTCTTCACCAGGCCCGCGGGGCGGTCCGAGTTGTTGCCGTCGCCGTTCAGATCGGCACCCGCCGTGATGTCCCACGGATTCCCGGTGCGCAGCGACAGAATCGTCGCCAGCTGAATGCCCCACGGCAGCGGCGTGATGGCCGAGACGGACAGCGCGTGCCGACGGTCGTTTTCGTCGAGCCCGCGGTCGTCGTTCCCGAACGTGTTCCACGGATCGGTGTTGAAGCTCGCGTTGTCGTTCGTATTGTCCGAGATCGCCTTCGCGAACGTGTAGGACACCTGCAGGTTCGACCCCCGGTAACGCCGCCTCAGCTGCATCTGCAGGGCGTCGTAGTTGGAGTTGGTCAGGCTGTTGATGAGTGTCACGGACGAGAACTGCGGGTACGGACGCGGGTTGCTCGCCAGCGGACCCCGCGCCGGCAGGTTCGCGTCCCGCCCGGTCTGCAGATCCTTCTGCACCTGATGGATCAGATCGACTTCGAGCGCCGTGTTGGGGGTGATCTGCAGACCGACGCCGAGCGTCGAGCTGTGCACGTAGGGCAGGCTCAGGTCGTCGCCGGGCAGGTACAGGGCGCGGCCGCCGGATGCGCGGATGAAGTCCTCGAGCGTCTTGCCGCCGAGCACCGCGCGCTGATCGGGATAGGACCGCAGCAGGTTGGGGTCGATGATCTCGGCCGTGTACTGGCTGCTCACCACGTCACCCCGGACGTTGAACCACGGGCGGTTCCGGCCCGAATACAGCCCGTAGCCGCCACGCACGACGACGCGGCCGTCGCTCTTCGTGTCCCACGCGAAGCCGAACCGCGGCTGCAGGTTGTTCAAGTCGTTGCCGCGGGGCGCCGTCACCATGTTCTCGAGGCCCCTGAACTGCGGGTCGGCCAGCAGGCTCGCGATGAAGTCGTTGCTCCGCAGATTCGTGTCGAAGTCGTAGCGCAGCCCCATGTTCAGCGTGAGGTTGCTCCGCACCCTGATGTCGTCCTGCACGAAGAAGCCCCACTCCGTGTTGGAGTAGTACTTCGTGGCCGGGCCGCTGCCGATGGTGAACTTCGTCGGATACGTCGCTGGATCGGCCACGTTGAACGGCCGGTCGGTGTTGAACTGCCACACGCCCGCGCCGAAGTAGTCGGCGTTGTAGCCGAGATCCTCGTAGGCCATGCGCACACCGACCTTCGCCGCGTGGCGCCCCGGCGCCCAGAAGAACGTGTCGTTCACCGTGTACCGCTTGCGGGGGAAGCCCTGCGGCAGGTTCGGCGACTTGCCGCTGGTGAACGATGGACGAATCTGCTGCGCGTCCGTGGTCAGCTGAAAGCGCTGCGTGTCCTGGCTCAGCACCTGCACGACGACCGTGTTCAGCACCGACGAGCCCAGCGTCCAGTTCCACTGGCTGGAGACGTCCTTGAAGTCGAGGTTCGTGTTCTCGGACTGCACGTAGGTTTCGAAGATATCCTCGTCGGCGTACAGCAGGCGGGCCGAGAGGCCGTGCTGCGGGTTGACCGTGAAGTCGACCTTCGCCTGCCCGAGCTTGCCCCGGTTGCCGTTGCCGTAGACGCCGTTGTACTGGCCCGCGAACGGATTGGCCTGCGGCAGGGCGATGATCCGCACCGAGTTCTGCCGGACGTATTCGAACGCGCCGAAGTAGAACGCCCTGTTGCGGGCGATCGGCCCGCCATGGGTGCCGCTGATCCTCGCCGAGTCGAACGGGGGCTTGGTGGTCGCGAACGCGTTCGTGGCGTTCAGCGAGTCGTCACGGCCGAAGTACGCGAACTGGCCGCTGCGGTTGTTGGCCCCCGAGCGGGTGATCACGTTGACGACCGCGGTGCCCGCGCGCGAGTACTCCGTGTCGAACTGGTTGCGCAGCACGCGGAACTCCTGGACCGCGTCCTGGTTCACGTTCATGATCGCAAATCCGTAGATCGGGTGGTCCATGACGCCGCCGTCGATCTGAATCGAGTACATGCTGCGGACGTTGGTGCCACCGAACGAGGTCTGGATGCCGAAGCGCGCATCGGGAGTGCGGGCCGGGCCGCCCCCGGGCAGGAGCTGGGCCAGCCCCACGAAGCCCCGGTTCAGCACGGGCAACTCCGCCACCTGCTCCCGCGTGACCATGCCGGAGAGATCGGACTTCGTGGTCTCGATCGCGACGGCGGCCGCCGCCGTCACCGCGACAGTTTCGGTGAGCCCACCCAATCCGAGCGTGACGCGCAGATCGGCCACTTCCCCGACGGTGAGGGTCAGCCGCCGCAGGTCGTCGCCGAAGCTCATCAGCTGCGACCGGACCGTGTAGGTGCCTGGCTGCAAGGCCGCCGCACGGAAGGAACCGGCATCGTCGGTCACGAACGTGCGCTCGACACCCGTGGCCTCGTTGCGCACCGTCACGGCGACACCCGGCAGGACGGCGCCGGTGTCGTCGGTGACCACGCCGCGCAGTTCGGCATTCTGCGCCGAGGCATCGGCGGGCATGAGCAGGCACACCGTCGACAGCACGGCTGCCGCGAAGCCGAGTCGATTCCACATTCTGGATTGGGAAGTCACTTTTCTTCTCCTCACGCCCACCCGGCTGAACGCGTCAAGCGTCACCGGCCCGATCGGAGCCGATGAAGGTGCGGGAACCACGAGGCGAACGAACGTCGTGGAGACGGGCCGAGTGTAGCACCAGTGCGCCGAGGCCAAGAGGGTACGCTACCAAGCAGAGGACAGGACGATAGCAACTGTCTTGAAAGTCAAGCGGTCGCCGTGAGATCAGCGATCGCCCATCCAGCGTCGGGGGTCTGCCCACGCTCGCGATTCCTGGCTCGCTGAAGTCGAACGTCCGACGCGGCCGGCCGGGTGCGCGAGCCGGCGCACCTGCCATGACGCGATCGTCGCCGCGTCGCCGGGCGACACCTCTGACGCCGCTTCTGCCCAGCCGTCGATGAGCGTCTGCTGCATGGCGGCATCACCAGGCCCCAGCACCCAATCGCTCGGCTCCGTCGTCACGCGGTAACCTTCTTCGGCGAAGCAGCGCACGCGGCCGCGCCGGGGCCCTCGGCCGGGCCGCCCAGCCCTTTGTCGCGCCGCTGATGGGTGTTCATGAGTCCGCGGAAGTGTTCGTCTTCAGGTTCTGCAGGATGACACGAGAAGCGCCCATCGTAGGTGATGGTGAAAAGCGCCGCCGCCCCGGGCCCGCGCGCTCCGTAGTGTTTACGTGCACGTCGTAGTTGTGTTCGGCGGCCCAGGCTTTTGTCCTGACTTCGGCATCGGCCAGCAGCGCCGCGCTGCGATCGATCAGCAGCCAGCGCTGAGCGCCGGGCAGCCGCTC
>Ga0136615_10001799_pt1 | contig 10476 bp, 14 predicted proteins | sample AntDrymUQ2882206_2_FD_106647 | JGI IMG/M metagenome (GOLD analysis project Ga0136615, IMG submission 106647) | Polar desert sand microbial communities from Dry Valleys, Antarctica - metaG UQ288 (22.06) | ecosystem: Environmental > Terrestrial > Soil > Desert | place: Antarctica: Dry Valley...
AAACCGGCCGCGCTGGCCCGACGGCTGACACGCCACCGCGACGATGTGTTGCGGTTCACCGTCGACTTCGCGGCGCCGTTCGACAACAACCAGGCCGAACGTGATATCCGCATGGTCAAGCTGCAACAGAAGATCTCCGGCTGCCGGCGGACCCTCACCGGCGCTGAGGCGTTCTGCGCGGTCCGCAGCTACACCGCCACCGCCCGCAAACACGGCATCCCCATACTCGACGCCCTACACGCCGCCTTCACCGACCAACCCTGGCACCCACCCGCCACCACCTGAATAGTTACGTTGAGTGAAGCTCCAAAGGGTGAGGGTGCCTTGCCATTGGGCGAGGATGGTTCGTCCTAGCCCTGAAACATCTGCGTGCGTGCCCGGGAGCCGATCCTCGATGGCGTTGGCGAGCACGGTCAGCCAGTCGTGGCCACGCTCGCGAAGTATCGGATCACGCACGTCCTCGCGGAGGACCAGGAGCTGGTCGGCGAAGTCGCGGGCGTCGTAGTTCCCGCTGAGTTGAACGAGCAGCTCGGTGATGCCGGATGGCTCGTGCGACGCGTCGCCGATGGCCGCGCTTGTCTCTTGATCGAGGAGGTCCCATGCACGCACGAGTGCTGCTCGTAGGAGCCGTTGCTTCGTCCCGAAGCGCTGCACGATCGTTGAGCCCGAGAGTCCGACCTGAGAGGCGAGCGAGGCGAACGTCAAGGTCTCGGGGCCGGAGCTGCGCACGATGCCGAGTGCGACGTCGAGGATCGAGTCGTCTGAAATGATTCGTGTCCTCGGCATGCGGATATCATAAACGAACCGTCGTTTATGAAAGGAAGCTGAGCATGACCGGCCCGCTCGAGCGTCTGCGCAAGGCCCGACCCGACGAACTGATCCCCTACGACGATGTCCTCGCCGAGCTCCGATCTCACCCTGAGCTGACCGAGCAGAAGACGGTCGGGACGTTTCACCGAGGCTCGCGCACGTGCGCACGTTTCTGCATTTCCACTCCGACGGCACCGAGGTCGTCGCCGACGTGAAGGTCGACGGCGAGTGGGAGCGCATCGTCGTCTCCGACGGCGGCGTCGCGAGGCTTCTGAAACGAGTGGACGTTGCCCTCGGAGGTGGACACGATGACTGACGCGCTGCGCGGGCGCGTTGCGGTGGTCGCCGGAGCGACGCGAGGAGCAGGGCGTGGGATCGCCGTTGGTCTCGGCGAGGCTGGAGCGACGGTCATCTGTACCGGGCGGAGCAGCATCACCGGGTCCGCCGGATCGGACTATGACCGCCCGGAGACGATCGAGGAGACCGCCGATCTCGTGACCGAGCTCGGTGGCAGGGGGATCGCTCTCCAGACCGACCACCTCGACTCCGAACAGGTTGCGCGACTCGCCGGACGGATCCGCGATGACCACGGGCACATCGACGTGCTCGTCAACGACATCTGGGGCGCAGAAATGCTCAAGGGTGGACCGGCAGACTGGAACACCCCGATCTGGGAGCATGACCTCGACGACGGTCTGCGGATCCTGCGACTCGGCATCGAGACCCACCTGGTCACCTCCCATCACCTCCTGCCGCTGCTGATCGATCAGCCGGGCGGTCTGCTCGTCGAGGTGACCGACGGAACCACCGAGTACAACGCGTCGAACTATCGGATCTCGGTGTTCTACGACCTGGTCAAGGTCGCTGTGAACCGTCTGGCGTTCTCGCAGGGACACGAACTCGAGCCCCACGGGGCAACCGCCGTCGCGATCACGCCGGGATGGCTCCGGTCGGAGATGATGCTCGACAACTACGGGGTGTTAGAGCAGAACTGGCGTGATGCCCTCGAACCCGATCGCGACGATGGACACCCGACCGCCCCGGAGGGATTCGCACAGTCCGAGTCGTCGCGCTACGTCGGCCGGGCTGTCGCAGCACTCGCAGCCGATCATGGTCGGGTGCGGTGGAACCAACAGTCCGTGACGGCTGCGCAGCTCGCCCGCGTGTACGGATTCACTGACATCGACGGCGTCCAACCAGACAGCTGGACATCGAACTGACTGCGTCCCGGTCAGGGATCGTCGAACGAGACGCAGCGCGCCAATCAGGCTGGGCAGAGCCAGTCATCGCTGGAGCGCAGATCCGTGGCTGTCTGCCCTGGGGCCGGGAACGGCGTGCGGAACGTAAAGCTGTCGGCGGAGGGCCCGCATCGGCGCAGCTGCCGCACCCGATCCTCGGCCTCGTCGGTCGACGGACGAGGCCGGCTGGGCACCCACCACAGGGCCGTGGTGGCCTCGGCGGCCTTGTGGAACCACTGCCGGCGTCGCCGCATGATCTCCAGGTGCCGCCCGGAGAAGGCGAAGCCGGCGAGCGCCTCCACCGACCTCCAGGTCGTCAAGTTGACGATCACGCTATGGCTCCCCGCGACGTCCCAGCCGAAGGCCTTCACCGCGGTGGCGTTCCCGTCCTCGGTCTGCAGCCGCCACAGGAAGCCCGGTGCCGTGTCGCCCTCGGCGTTGACCTCGTCCAGCGCCGCCATGAACGGGGCCAGCGGCGGGGACCCGAGCGGGGCGAGCAGACGTGAGACATTCACCTGCCCCAGTTCGAAAGACATCCCTGGATGGTACCGGCCCGTGCCGCAACCCGATCCCTCAGCGGACTTCCTGCCGTTGCCGGTAGCGGTAGCGGTAGCGGTGTCGAGTGCAGCTGCGGCGTACGGGGACGTGGTGCTCAGGTCGGTTGCGGGCGTCGGGACGTCGGCAATTAAGTTGACGCTGAGCACCCGGCGCTACACGGTCACTAGTGTGGAGGGCCCCGCTCGCCTGCTGGTGGCCTACGACGACCAGCTGCGCACCGACGCGGAGACACCGAGCGCAGTGTCGGTCACCCGGCATGGTCCGCTGCGCCTGGTTACCTTCGCGGGCGGGTGCGGTTTCATCACCTACCGGGATCTCGGCGGAGCCGACGCCCCGACGATCCAGCGCTTCGTGCAGGAGGCGCTTGCCCACTACCGGGCGGACCCCGGGATCACCCGGGTCGAGTGGAAGACCCGGGGGCACGACCATGCCCCAGGACTGCACGGGGCGCTGCTGGCGCACGGGTTCGTCCCGGGCGACCCGGAGTCCATCATGATCGGCGCGACCCAGGCACTTGCCCTCGACGTCCCGCTGCCCGAGGGTGTCGCGCTGCGCCGGATCACCGCCGAGGACGACGTCCGCGCCATGAGCGCACTCCACGACGAAGTCTTCGGCGACCCCGTCTCGAAGGAGATGGCCGAGGCCCTCCTGCGCCGGCTGGCCCGGGACGACGGGATGGAGCTCTGGGTCGCCGAGGCGGCAGGGCGGATGGTCAGCGCCGGCCGCCTGGAGCCGGTGCCCGGGACCGCCTTCGCCGGTGTCTGGGGTGGGGTGACGCGCACGGAGTGGCGCGGTCGCGGCATCTACCGCGCGCTGACGGCCGCCCGGGCCAAGTCGGCACTCCGGGTCGGCGCCACGCTCATCCACAGCGACTCGACCGAGTACTCCCGTCCGATTCTTGAACGCTCCGGCCTCGTTGCGGTGTCCACGACGACGCCCTACTTCTGGCGGCGCTAGCGCGATACAGGGACCCCTGCTGGGAGCTCCGGGAGGCCGAGCCGGTCGTCGTGCAGTGGTTCCGGCTGCTGGAGCGGCGTGAGCCGCACGGTGAGGCTGGCTGGACGACGACGTACCGCTGGACGATCGTTCTGCGGTCTACTGGTCGGCATGACCATGAGCGAGCCGGCCGGTGTCGCCGGGGTCTTCGACCGGGCGGGCGACAGCTACGACGCCGTCGGGGTCGAGTGGTTCGGCCCCATCGCGCAGGGCCTGGTCCGGGAGCTCAGACCCGCTCAGGGCGAGCGAGCGCTCGACGTCGGGTGTGGGCGCGGCGCCGCCCTCCTGCCGCTCGCTGCGGCGGTCGGGCCGACGGGGCACGCGTTGGGCATCGACCTGTCACCCCGCATGGTCGAGGCCACCGCGCTCGACGTCCGCGACCTCGGTCACGTCGAGGTGCGCGTGGCCGACGCCTCCGCGCCAGGGCTGCGCCCCGCGTCGTACGACGTGGTGGCGTCCTCACTGGTGCTGTTCTTCCTGCCCGACCCGGCTGCTGCGGTGGGCGGCTGGCGCGACCTGCTCGTGCCCGGCGGGCGACTCGGCGTGGCGACCTTCGGCGCACACGACGAGCGCTGGGCGGCGGTGGACACGCTGTTCGCGCCGTACCTGCCGAAGGCCATGCTCGGCGCCCTCACCCGTGGGCGGTCCGGGCCTTTCGCCTCCGACGAGGGCGTCGAGGCGCTGCTGTCCGGAGCAGGGCTCACCGATGTCCGCACCGTCCGGCGCAGGGCCGACGTGGCCTTCTCCAGCCCTGAGCAGTGGCACGACTTCTCGTGGTCGCACGGGCAGCGGGCGAGGTGGGAGGCCGTGCCACCGGACCGGCGCGAACAGGTGCGACAGCAGGCGTTCGGGCTGCTCGACGACCTCGATGACCCCGACGGCCGGATCTCCTTTTCCCAGGAGGTCCGCTACACGCTCGGCCGCCGTCCGCAGCGTCACCGAATCGCCGCGCTCACGACGTGAAGTAGCGGGCAGGGGTGGTGCCAACCTCACGGCGGAAGGCCGCGACGTAGGCACTGGTCGTGGCGTAGCCGACCTGGCGGGCAGCCGCGTCGACACTGCTGCCCGCCGCGAGCGCTGCGAGTGAGGCCGCCAGCCGCGCCCGCGTGCGCCAGCGGCCGAAGTCCATCCCGGTCTCGGCGACGAACAGCCGGGCCAGGGTCCTCGCGCTCGCGCCGACGGCACGACCCCAGGCGACCAGCGTCCGCCCGTCGGCGAGGTGGCCGCCCTGGACACCTACGGCGACGCGGCGCGCCCCGCGGCCCGCTACTGCGACTGGTTGGTGCTGCTCGCCAACGGCAGGGTCGAGAGCGCCGGAGCACCGAGTGACTTGCTCACACCCGAGATGCTCCAGCCGATCTACGGCGTGGGCGTACGTCGTCTCGACAACGGTGGCGACGTGCAGCTGGGGTTCCGGCCACTCCCGACGAACGACTGCTGTGCGGCGGGCGCCGCCGTCACACCGCGGCGGGCAGTTCCTCGTGGTCGTGCGGCTCGACCTGGATGGTCGCGTGCGTGACGCCGTAGTCGTCGGCGAGCAGGAAGCGGGCTTGGTCGAGCACGCCGTGCCAGTCGGCGCCCGGGGCGACCACCACGTGCGCGGAGGCGGACTCGATGCCGTCGGTGACGGTCCAGATGTGCAGGTCGTGCACCGAGGCGACGCCGGGCAGCGACTCGAGGTCGCCTGCGCCGCGGCGACATCCACGCCGGGAGGCGCCACCTCCATCAGGATGCGCACCGCCTGGCGCATCAGCCGGTAGGTGCGCGGAAGCACGAACAGCCCGATCAGCGCGGCGACGACTGGGTCGGCGTACGGCCAGCCGGTCGTGGCCTGCACCAGCCCGGCCAGGACCACGCCGGCCGAGCCGAGCATGTCGGCGAGCACCTCCAGGAACGCGCCACGGATGTTGAGGCTGTCCTTCGCCCCTGCCCGCAGCAGCAGGAACGCCACCAGGTTGATGACGAAGCCGACCGCCGCGATGGCAGCCACGGCGAGCCCGGGGATCTCCGGCGGGTCGATGAGCCGACGAGCGGCCTCGACGAGGACGCAGCCCGACGCCGAACAGCAGCAGCCCGTTGACGACCGCCGCGAGGACCTCCAGGCGGTAGGTGCCGTAGGTGTGCTGGGTGGCCTTCGGACGGCGGCAGAGCTGGATGGCGGCCAGCGCCAGGCCGAGCCCCAGCACGTCGGTGGCCATGTGGGCGGCGTCCGAGAGCAGCGCCAGGCTGCCCGTCACCAGACCGCCGACCACCTCCACCAGCATGTAGCCGCCGGTCAGGAGCAGCGCGATGGTCAGCGGACGCACATGGGCGGCGGCGGCGGACCCCGGTCGGGGACCGTGGTGGTGACCGGCTGCGCCGTGCGCGTGCTCAGGCATGAGTGGCCGGCTTGGCTGCTGGATGTAGACCCGCGATCCCGCGGCCGAGAAGCGCGGCTCCGGGGGTCCCTCGCCTACTGACGACTACCAGCCAGCTCATCGCTGGCCGGCGCGCCACAAGAGCGGCATCGGCATCCGAGCCGCGGACAACGCATCGGCGGCCGCGCCCGTGCCGAGAACCGAAGAGGGCCATGATCGGCCGCGGCTCCGGGGCAAGAAGGATGGGCTGAGAGGCTCGGCACCGCGCGACCCTAAACGCCGAAAGCATGCAACTGCAAGGTTTGTGCAGGTCATCGGCGCTGGAGACCCACCGATCTGAGCTCGGGGATTCCCCGGGCCTCGTCCACCAGTAGTGCGGATCCTGCCGATCTCCGCTGCCGAGACCGCTCCAGCGCAAGGGCGGGCATCCGCCCTTCTCGGACGGGTCAGCGAAGCGCCGCGAGCACCGTGTCGGTGCCCTTACGCCAGAGCACGTCGACCTCGCTGAACCCGGCGTCTCTCAAGGCCCGCTCGTGCACCTCACGACTGGTCTCGGAGCGCTCCGGGTGGTCGAAGGCGCGCCGGTCGCGCTCTGCCAGCGCGTCGCCAAGCTCCCGGTCCTGCCGCACTGCGCTCCACCACGCGGCCCAGTCCTCGGCCTGGACGGCGTGCCGCTCCGCCCGTCGCTGGTCCAGGCCGAGCGCGAGCTCGACCAGCCGCGGGCTGCCGTGCGCGCGCAGGTGGTCGCCGTTGACGAGCAGTCCGCCCGGCCGCAGCAGGCCGGCGCAGGCGGCGTAGACCTGGCGCAGGTCGGGCTCGTGCAGCCAGTGCAACGCAGTCGTCGAGACCACGGCGTCGTACGGCCCGGCCGGCAGGTGCCCCGCCCAGCCCGGCTCGCGCAGGTCCGCGTCCACGAGCGTCAGGCCCGGGGAAGCGGTCGAGCGGGCCAACGCGAGCAGCACCGGGTCCGTGTCGACCCCCACGACCTCGGCATCGGGCAGTCGGGCGAGCATGCGGGTGGCGAGGGAGGCAGGCCCGCAGGCGAGGTCGACCACCCTGGGGCGCGGTCCGGCGACGGCCTCGACGAGGTCGACGAGCACCTCGAAGCGCTCCTCGCGGTCGGGCAGGTAGCCCTCCTGCTGCGCGTCCCAGCGCTGCAGCCAGCGTGCGGGTGCCGTCACGTCTCCTCCTCTTGGTCACTGCCGTCGTACGATTCACCGGTGACGTTACGATCCCAGGCTGTGACTGGTCAAGTTCACTTCGACAGTCATGTGACCACCACCGTCGAGGTGGCGGTGGCCCTCGTCAACGCACTCGCCACGACCGAGGCCCGCGGCCGGCCGGTGGCGTCCCTCGGCGATCCAGAACAGGTGCAGGCCGGCGCGCAGGAGGCGCTGCGCGAGTCGGGGGCGCGTCACCCCGAGGTCGACGCGAAGCAGGCCGCCGGTCTGCAACGGCTCGCCGCACGCCTGCGCGCGGTATTCGCGGCCCTCGATGACGGTCGCGAGGACGGTGCCGCCGAGGTGCTCAACGTGCTGCTCACCGAGAGCGACGCCCGCCCCCACCTCCACCGGCACCCCCCCGCCCCCTGGCACCTGCACTTCCACCTGCCGGCGGCCGGGCTGGTGGAGGGCTGGACCGCGGGCTGCGCGACTGGCCTGGCCCATGTGCTGGGCAGCGGACACGCCGCGCGCCTCGGCACCTGCGCCGCTCCTGCCTGCGAGCAGATCTTCGTCGATGTCTCCCGCAACGGCTCACGCCGCTTCTGCGGCACCTCCTGCCAAAACCGGGTGAAGGCGGCCTCGCACCGAGCCAGGGGCGCACGATGACCGCGGCACTGTCGTGAACTGGGGAGGCTGAGATGGACGCAACGGACTGGGATCGTCGCTACGCCGAGGCGCAACTGCTGTGGTCGGCCGGCCCGAACGCGTTCGTCGCCGAGGAGCTCGCCGCGTTGTCCCCCGGCAGGGCGGGTGGATCTGGCCTGCGGCGAGGGTCGCAACGCCATGTGGCTCGCGAGCCTGGGCTGGCAGGTCACCGGCCTGGACTTCTCCGGCGTCGCGCTGGAGCGGGCCCGCTCCCTGGCCCTGGACCGCGGGCTGGAGGTGTCCTGGGCGCAGGAGGACCTCACCACCTGGCACGGCGAGGCGGAGATGGACCTGGTGCTGGTCGCCTACATGCAGGTGCCCCCGCCGGACCGGCAGCGCTCATGCGCGCGGCCAGGGCTGCCGCACCGGGCGGCCGGCTGCTCCTGGTCGGGCACGACCTGCGCAACCTCGTCGACGGCACCGGCGGCCCGCAGGACCCGTCGCTGCTCTGCCAGCCCGCGGAGCTTCCAGCCGACGGTTGGGAGGTCGTGCGGTCGGAGACTGCCGCCCGCCCGGTCGGTGAGCTCATCGCCTGGGACACCGTGGTGCACCTGCGCAGACCTGCCTGAGCCGGCCCGCTCAGCTCAGGTGGGGCCGACCGAGCGCGCCCGGTGCAGCACGCTTCGCACCGCCGCGCGTACGTCGGTGACGTCGATCTCCATCGCCTGCTCGCCGACGGTGACCTCGAAGCGGCTCCACGCCGGGTTCGTGGTGCTGCGCGAGTACAGGTAGAGGTGCAGTCCGCCCTCGTCGACGTGGGCGGAGTGCGCCTGGTCCAGCGCGGCCCTCGGCACGTGGAGGTGGACGTGGAACAGCGGCGTCTGCGGCACGGCCGGTACGACGTCGACGCCGTCCAGCTGGGCGAACTCGATGGCGAGCTCACGCGCCCGCTGCCAGTACGCCGGCATGCGGGGCAGCCAGCGGTCCAGGCCGTGCTCGGCGGTCACCGCCATCGGCCAGGCGTGGTAGATCTGCCCACCGAGGCGGGCGCGCCAGTCGCGGGCCTGCTCGACCAGGGCAGCGGGTCCGGCGAGCAGCGCCCCACCCAGGCCACCGAGACCCTTGTAGAGCGAGACGTAGACGGTGTCGAACAGCTCCGCGATCTCGGCGTGCGGGCGGCCGTAGTACGGCTGCGCCTCCCACAGCCGCGCGCCGTCCAGGTGCCGCGCGCCGCCGCGCTCTCCCAAACACGACGTCTGCGCGACCAGGTCGTCCCACTCGGGCAGCCGGCCGCCGAGGTCGCGCTGCGGCAGCTCCCACAGCACGGCGGCCAGCGGCTCGGGCACCGCCTCCAGGTCCGCCAGCTCGAGCAACCAGTCGTGGTCGCCGAGCAGCCGCCCGACAAGCCCGTGCACGACGGCGTAGCCCTTGCGCTCGTGCACCTCCACGTGCGCTCGCGGATGGAAACCGACCGTACGCGAGCTGCGCGCGTCGGCGTGCAGGCGCAGCGCCACCTGGCTCGCCATCCCGCCCGTCGGCATGAGCACCGCCGCTTCCTTGCCCAGCAGCTCGGCGACCCGCGCCTCCAGCACCGCCACCCGGTCGCCCCGGCCGTATTCGTCGGGCAACTCGTCGTCGGCGACCGTCTCGAGCATCGCGCGTAGGCGGTCGGCCGGCGCGCGTCGGTGCGGCGCGTGCAGCGACAGCGACCGGATCGGGCTGATGTCGGCCATCGCTCCAGCGTAGGGCCCTGCCGTCGCCGGCCCTGACGTTCTACTGTGAGTGTCCTGCCGCACCCGGCGGCCGGATAGTCCGAGCGGACAGGCCCACACGTCGGATGCACGAGATGGGCATCACCGAGAGCGTCATCGCGGCGATCCAGGAGCGGCTGCACGACGCCGACGTGGTCCGCGTCAAGCTCGAGATCGGCAAGCTGTCCGGGGTCGCGGCCGACTCGGTGCGCTTCTGCTTCGACGTCGCCAGCATCGGCAGCCCGCTGGAAGGCGCGAAACTGGAGATCGACGAACCGACCGGGCAGGTCCGTGCCGCGACTGCGGGGCCGTCGACGACGTGCCCGACCTCATCGCGGTCCATCGCCTGCTGGCCTAAGCCGCGGGGCCTGAGGTGGACCGTCTCGGACCGATACGCTAGGACCCGATGAGACCAAGTAGGACCACCCCATCGTCGGGGGTCCTGCCGGCTGTCCTGGTTGGCATCTGGTCGCTGATCTTTGCCGGACCCCACTTCTACTGGGCCCTGGGTGGCCGCGCGGGCCTCGGAAGCCAGGCGGCTGCGGCGGACAGCGCGCTGCAGCAGGGGTGGTTCGCCGCCTACAACCTGGCCGCGGGATGCCTCGGCGTCCTTGGCGCTCTGGTCGCCGTCGCGCTCGCGAAAGGGTGGGGTGGCCGTCGAGTGCGCTGTTGGTTGCTGATCGCCGCGACCGCGGCCTGCCCTATCCTCCTCCTTCGGGGAATGCTGGGCCTGACGTTACTCGGCGTCGACCTGCTTACAGGAATGCTTGACGAGCAGACACCCGCGCTCCTGCTCGCAATCGAGCCCTGGTTCGTGGCGGGTGGACTCGCCTACCCTCGATGTTTCGCCCGCGTGCGGCGGGGCGGGTTTGGTTGCATAGGAAAGCCCTCCTGACCTGGGAGTATGCGTACTGTCGAGGCATGCAGGTCCCAGGAGAAGGGCTCACCTTGAGGGTGA
>Ga0136615_10001801_pt1 | contig 10472 bp, 8 predicted proteins | sample AntDrymUQ2882206_2_FD_106647 | JGI IMG/M metagenome (GOLD analysis project Ga0136615, IMG submission 106647) | Polar desert sand microbial communities from Dry Valleys, Antarctica - metaG UQ288 (22.06) | ecosystem: Environmental > Terrestrial > Soil > Desert | place: Antarctica: Dry Valley...
CCACCTTCCCGAGATGCGCCGCGTCACGAGCGAGCACTTGAGCCATGAGAAGCTCGACCGGGAGAAGGTCCTGGCGACGATGGCGCGCCTCATGAACGCCGCCCACTTCCGCGTCGGCGAAGAGCGGTATGCAAAGAAAAACAAGACCTACGGCATCGCGACCCTGCGGCGCAAGCACCTCAAGATAGAGGGCGACGCCATGATCTTCGAGTACGCCGGAAAGTGGGGTAAGTTCCAGCGCCAGTGCGTCACGGACAGAAGGCTTAGGGAGGTCGTCGAGGAGTGCGCCGCGCTGCTCGGGTACGAGGTGTTCAAGTACTTCGACGAGGACGGCGAGATAAAGGACGTCAAATCCCGTGACCTCAACGCCTACGTCAAAGAGGTCATGGGCAGCGAGTTCACCGCCAAGGACTTCAGGACCTGGGCCGGCACCCTCGTTGCGGCCGTCAAGCTTGCGGAGTTGGGCGCCGAGGAGGACCTCAAGGCGGCCGAGAAGAACGTCGTCGCGGCGGTGGACGCCGTGGCCCAGAGGCTCGGCAACACCCGCGCCATCGCCCGCTCCTCCTACGTCAGCCCGCGTGTCATCGATCACTACCTGGAGGGATCGGTGGTCGCCTACTACAGCGACCGCATAGAGGAGATCATCCTCGCCGAGCAGGGTGAACTCACCGAGAGAGAGAAGGCCCTTCTGGAGCTGCTCCAGAAGAAGCTACGGCGCGAGCTGGAGAAGGCTGCGTAGAGAACTATCGGGAGGCAACCCCTTGAACAAGAAGAATTTCGCTCTAAAGCTACTGAAGAACCCGCAGGTACGCCGGCTCGCCATAAACCTGCTCAAGAACCCGCGCGTCCGGCGCGCGATCTTCAAGCAGATCGAACGCCGGATCCGCCACAGGTAGGCCGGGGGACGAGGCCCGAAAGAGGACCGGGTCTGTCTCGCGGCGAGGCCGGCGCGCTACCCGTCCAGCAGCAAGCGTTCGAGGTCCTCGTCGGTCAGCACGAGAGACCACTCGTGGGGGCGCAGCGGCATGTGCTGAGCGCCGACCACCTCCAGCGCCCCGTTAGATGCCATGCGGGCTTGGGCTACCGCTGAAGTCGCGGACGGTCGTTGTGAGCTTTACCTTCATGGGGAGTCTTGCAGATCCTTTTCGAGTCGGGTGCATTGCCGGGGATCGGACATCCTCTTCTGGTGCTTGATCTGGATGACGATTCTCATTTGTCACCCCTGGTTCTCATCCGGTACCGTTGTGGCGGACGGGGGAGAGTCCGGACTGCGCTTGAAGGACCCGTAACGATGGGGATCGGTGAGCACGCGCTCCGACAGCTCCCAATACTCGGGGGGTAGCTCCTCGCGCATAGCTTCTAGTTCTTCTTCCGGCACTGCGTCGCCGAGTACGTCCCCGACGTGCCGGGCGTAGCGAGTGGCCATCTCGGGTGCGATACCGGCCTTCTGTGCGAAACGCTCGTGGAACTCCCACACGGCGAACTCCTCGCCCTCGCCGTCTCCCTCGAGGTGCGCGGCGAGTTCTTCGGGGAGATGGGCAGCAAGACTACCCGGTCTCTCACCGGAGAGGCGCTCGCGCAGTGTCTCCAGGTATGCTCCCGCGACCAGGACCGCTTCTTCGCGGGCGATGGGACCGGCCCTCCTCTGGATTTCGTCTACGAACTCCTCGTAGGTCACGCCAATCCTTTCCCTTTAATGCTCAACCCCGACAGGCACAGGTTGACGGAGCCTGTCCAGGAGCCTTAGGGCCACGCCGGAGTTCAGGGCCTCCCTGGCCCTCTCCACCCATCCTGCGAGCGGCGTGTCCTCGTCCGCAGCGGACCAGAGCCTGAGGGCGGCGTTGTACAGGATCAAATCCCCAACCGGCCCCGCTTCGCCTTCGAGGGCGGCTAGAGCGTGGCTGGTCTCATCCTCCGCGCTTTTCCAGGGTATGTTCGACCTCGTTGCCCGGGAAAGTCCTACGGAGTCCGGTGAGAAGCGGAACTCCTCGGTCTCGCCGCTCCTCACCCGGACCAGCGACGAGTTGCCGTCCAGGGGGGCCTCGTCCGATCCCTCTATGGCCTGAAAAACCAGGGCTTGCTCGACCCCAAGGTCCATGAGCGCCATCGGGACGCTCTTGAGGAACGGGCGGTGAGTGATACCTACCATCATGCGCGAGCCAGGGACGGGGGAGACGATCTTCTCGACCACGTTCAGCACGGTGCGGCGCATCATCTCCCAGCGGAGATCCAGGAGGGCGTGCAGCTCGGGCAGGTAGTGCTCCGCGCTCGTGGCCGCGAAGCCGTGCTCCGCCAGGGACAGCTCGGCCTCTATGGCGGTGTGCGGCGAGGAGATGCCGAGGCTCCGCAAGGCATCGAAGACCGTCCGGCCCTCCTTCGGGGGAGTGCCCTCGCAGCCAAGCATCAGCACCCGACCGCCGGCCGCCGCCGCGACCAGCGAGGCCGCAGCGCCCACGTTGAACGTCCTGACCTTCCCGTCGAAGCCGCCGGTCACGGTGACGACCGGCGAACCTGGTGCCGGCTCGATGGTCCTTGCGAGAGAGTACATCGGGCGGGCGTATGCGGCCATCTCGGCTGGAGAATCGCCGACGGCGCGCCCCACGAGGAGGAAGCCTCCGATCTGGACCGGGGTCGCGCCGCCGGAGAGCATCAGCTCCATCGCTCTCTCGCACAGCCCGGGGTCCAGGAAACCCAGGTGCGCAGGCCCGCGGGCGCGCAGCTTCAGGATCTCGCGGAACTCCTCACCCGCGCTCACGCTACGGCTTCCTCTTCACCGCCGTCATCTTCGCCCTCCTCATGCTCCTCTTCCTGGTCTTCCTGGTCTTCCTCTTCCTCCATCTCGGGCTGCGTGTCCAGTATCTCCGCGTCGACGAGGATCTTGCCCTCTTCGACCTTGACGGGGAAGGTGAGAACGCGGGAGAGGTCGTCGTTCTCGACCTCTCCCGTCTTCATCTCGATCTTGCGGGCGTGCAGGGGGCAGGAGACGGTCGTGGCGGCGACGTCCCCGTCGGCGAGCGGGCCGCCCATGTGCGGGCAGACCTCCCCTATGGCATAGAACCCCTCCTCGGTATTGAAGATGCCCACGTAGAAGCCGTTTATGACTACCCGCCGGCCTTCGAGATGGGGGACATCGTCCTCAGCGCAGACCTCGACGAAGTTGCTCATACTCGGCCCACCTCCGCCGCGAACTGGTTCTTTGTCATGTTCTCTCTCCTCTCCAGCCACGGATCGCTCGTCGCCTCCTGGGCCTTTCGCAGGCGCTCCCTCAATCGTCCGGGCTCCCCGGACTCCTCATCCAGGACGGACGCCTTGATGTTGTCCAGGCCGATGCGGGGGACGAAGTCGTAGGTGCGCTCTTTCGGCTGGCCATTCTCCCGGTAGTACTGCATAAAGGCCGTCATTACGTCCTCGGCCTCTTGCTTCGTCTCGACTGTGGTTATAACGTCGCCCTTGCGTACTTCCATCCCGGCGGCGCCTCCGACGTAGATCTGCCACCCGCCCTCGATCGCGATGGCGCCTATGTCCTTCACGCTCGCCTCGGCACAGTTGCGCGGGCAACCGGAGCAGCCCATCTTCACCTTCGCCGGGGTGTAGAGGTTCTCGAACGCCTTCTCCATGTCTATCCCGAGGTTCGTCGAGTCCCCGACCCCGAAGCGGCAGAAGTCCGTGCCGACGCACGTCTTTACCTGCCGGAACGCCTTGGTGTACGCAAACCCCGAAGGCATGTCGAGGTCCTCCCAGGCCTTGGGCAGATCCTCCTTCTTCACGCCCAATATATCCAGGCGTTGGGAGCCGGTTATCTTGATCATGCGGGCGTTGTACTTCTCGGCGACATCGGCCACTTTACGAAGTTGCTCAGGGCTGGTCACGCCGCCGTAGGAGCGGGGGACGATGGAGAAGGTGCCGTCGTTCTGGATGTTGCCGTGTACCCGGTCGTTGATCGAGCGGGCGTGGCGCTCCTCTTTGTGCCGGTTTGCGTTCTGTGAGGCGACGATGTAGGTGAGCGCGGGCTTGCAGTCCGGGCAGATCTTGCCCGCCCCGCACGCCTCTCCGACCTCGCTCACGCTCTTCAAGCCCCGCTCGCTCACGATCTCTCTTACGTCGTCGGCCATGAGCTCCATGCACTTGCAGACGTAGTTCTTGTCCTCCTCGACCTCGTCGGCGGACTCCTCCAGGATCTGGCCGACCAGCGGCTTGCAACTCCCGCAAGAGTTCCCGGCAGAGGTCTCCTGGACCACCTCGGAGACCTTTTTGAGGCCGAGGTTCTGTATCGTGGCGACTATCTGGCCCTTGGTTATGCCGTTGCAGTCGCAGACCTGGGCCTCGTCAGAGAGCGACTCGGACCCGATCTGCGAGGTGTCGACGTCGCCCACTACGAGGTCGGCGATCTCCTCGGCGTCCATCCCTTGCTTTACGGCCTCGGACAGTTGCGGCCCTACACTTACATCTCCGAGCAGGACAGTGCCTATCACCTTGCCGTCCTTGACCACGGCCTTGCGGTACACGCCTTCCAGGGGGTTTGCGCTTACTATGGCCTCGCACCCTTCATCTTGGCCGTAAGCGTCCCCCGCCGAGAGCAGGTCCACCCCCATGACCTTTAAGGACGTCGCGGCCCCGGAGCCCTTGTAGGTAGCCTCGCGCTCGCCGAGAATCGTGTCGACCACGACCCGGACTTGTTCCAGGGCCGGGGCGACGAGCCCTATTAGCTGGCCGTTGAACTCGGTACACTCGCCGACGGCGTAGACGTTCGGACAGCTCGTCTCCATATGCTCGTTGACGAGGATGCCCTGGTTCGCCCGGATACCGGCGTGGCCGGCCGGCTGAGAGTTCGGCCTTATGCCGGTGCAGATCACGACCATGTCCGCGGTCAGGTACTCGCCGCTCTCGAGGCGCACGCCCTCGACCTTGCCGTTGCCCAGGATCTCGTCCGTATCGGCCTCCACACGCACCTCGACGCCCATCTTCTCCATCTCGCGCCTGAGCATCCTGCCCGCCGGCGGGTCGAGCTGCTGGTTCATCAGGTGCTCGGAGCGGTGCAGGACCGTGACCTCTGAGTCGTGCTGCATGAGGCCGTAGGCGGCCTCCAGCCCGAGCAGCCCACCGCCGATGACCACGGCCTTCTCGGGCGAGGCCTCCAGCATGTCTTCGACGTCCCGGACTGTGCGGAAGACGAAGACCCCTTCTTTGTCGGAGCCTTCTATGGGCGGGACCGCGGATGAGGAGCCGGTCGCGAAGATCAGGCGATCGTACTCCACCCACTCTTCGTCGGTGCCCTTGACCTTCTGCTCTTTGGTGTCCACCTCCTCGAGATGCACGCCGCGCCGGAAGGTCACGTTGCGCTCCTCGTACCAGTCGTCGGAGCGCATCCCGAGCTCGTCCAGGTCGACCGCCCCGGCCATGTACTCCGAGAGGCGTATCCTGTCGTAGGTGCCGACCTCCTCGTCGCCGTACAGCGTGATCTCGATACCGTCCGAGTCTTTTGCGAGAAGACTGTCCACCAACGCCGCCCCGGCGTTCCCGTTGCCCACCACCACTATCTTCAGCTTGTCGCCCATAAAAACTCCTCTGTCACTTGTTTGCGGTCGTCGAAAGCTCGCCTTCTTCTGTCTCGAGCTGTTTTGCCGGCTCCAACCGGACGGCCGCCCCTTTTAGCTCCGGCTGTTTGCTGGTGGGGCAGGCCGCACCGTGGGTCGCGTTGTTCAGGCTACCGTCGCCGGTCCAGAGATCCCCCCAGTGAAACGGCGCGAAGACCGTCCCGGGTTCGATGCCCTCGGTGACGACCGCGCGAGCCTTGAAGGAGCCCCTGGCCGAGACTATCCGCGTCGGCTTGCCGTCTTCGATCCCCGCTTCCTCTGCGGCCTCCGGGTGTATCTCGACGAACGGCCCGTCTTCCAGGCCCTTCATCAGCGTCTCCGAGCGTCCGGTGCGGGACATCATGTGCCACTGGTTCTTCACGCGCCCGTTGGAGAGGGTAAGAGGATACTCCTCGCTACTCGGCTCGTGCAGGTCTGAGTGCGGGGTCGGCTCGAAGCGCGCCCGACTGTCTGGGGTGTTGAATTTCTTGTCCGTGTAGAGGCGGTGCGTGCCGGGGTGCTCCTCCTCTGGCTCGCGGCGCTGGAGTTTGCCGGACGGGCGCTCCTCGCGAAACGGGACGTCGGGGACGGGCCACTGCCTGGCACCGCGCCGGAGCCTTTCGTGCGAGAGACCCGTGACGTCCACCGGCGTGTCCCTGGTCAGCTCCTTATACTCATCGTAGACTGCGGCGGAGTCCTCCCAGGCGAAGTTTCTCTCGAATCCCAGAGCGCGGGCGACCCCGGCGAAGATCTCCCAATCCGCCCGCGCCTCGCCAGGCGGCTCGACCACCTTCTCTACGAGGCTCACCCGCCGCTCGGAGTTGGTCATCGCCCCGGCCTTCTCGCCCCACTGCGCCGCAGGCAGGATGAGGTCGGCCAGGAGAGTCGTCTCCGTTGGATACGCGTCCTGCACAACGACGAACTCCGCGTTTCGCATGGCGCGGCGGGCGCGATCGAGGTCCGGGAACGAGGCCGCCGGGTTGGTCGCCGCGACCCACAGGAACTTTATGTCTCCGTCGTCTAGAGCACGGAACATCTCCGTGGCCGGGAGACCCCACGCTTCGGGGATGCTGCCCGGCGCGAGGTTCCACGCCTCTTCGACCTCCCGGCGGTGCTCGGGGTCCTCGGAGGTGCGGTAGCCGGGCAGGAGGTTTGCCAGCCCCCCGACCTCGCGGCCGCCCATCGCGTTCGGCTGGCCGGTGAAGCTGAACGGGCCTGCGCCGGGCTTGCCGATGTTCCCCGTGGCAAGGCAGAGGTTGATGATCGCGCGGTTCTTCAACGTGCCGACGGTGCTCTGGTTTACGCCCATGGTCCAGAAGATCAAGGCCGCAGGAGCCTTCCCGAACGCCCTCGCCGCCCAGACTATGTCCTCCGCCTCCAGGCCGCACACCTCGGCGGCTCTCTCCACGCTCCACTCACAGGCGACCTCCGCCGTCTCCTCGAAGCCGTTCGTATGGTGCTCTATGAAGCGGCGGTCTACGAGGCCCTCGTCCAGGAGGACCCGCAGTATCGCGTTGGCGAGCGCCAGGTCGGTCCCCGGTTTGACGGGCAGATGGAGGTCGGCCATCTCCGCGGTGGGGGTGCGGCGGGGGTCGATGACGATGACCGAGAGAGTAGAGTCTTCTTGGTCGTCCCTCTTACGCTGCTTTATGCGGCCGAAGGTGATTGGGTGACAGTCGGCCGCGTTGGAGCCCCACAAAATTATGCATCCGGCGTGGCCTATGTCGGCGTAAGCGGTGGGGGGGCCGTCGGTGCCGAAGGCACCCTTGTAGCCGGCGACTGCGCTAGACATGCACAGCCGCGAGTTGGAGTCCACGTTGTTTGTCCCGAGGAAACCCTTGGCGAGCTTGTTTACCGCGTAGTAGTCCTCGGTTAGTAGCTGGCCCGATATGTAGAAGGCCGTAGCCTCCGGCCCGTGTTCCTCCAGCGTGTCTTCGAGCCGCCCGGCGATCTCCTCCAGGGCGTCGTCCCACGAGATGCGTTCCAACTCCTCGCTCTCGTTGCGCCGCAGGGGATGGGTCAGACGATCCTCTGAGGCGAGCGCCTCGGGGAGACCGGTGGGCTTGGGGCAGAGCTTGCCGAAGTTGGCGGGGTGCGTCTTGTCGCCCCGGATCTGGACAACCTTCCCTTTCTCGACCCCGACCTCGACCCCGCACCCCACCCCACAGTAAGGGCAGGTGGATTTGACCCAGGCTTGCCCTGACCGCTTCGCGCTCTTCGCCGACTTCTTCTTCGCCAACTACCACTCCTCGACCGCCGACAGCACGACCCGGAGCGCCAGCGCCCGATACCGCGCAAGGCGCGCTTCGTTTTCGATCCCGGCAAAGCGTAGCGGACGAACCGAGCTCCTTACATCGGCCCGATGTACATATCTGCGGTTGTAACCTAGTCGTATTTTGCTACCGCTTGACAAGCGGCCCGATGTCCACATATACGACCTATTACGCGCGAAGATTTTGTTACCTATCCACAAAGACTCCTGGAGTTCCCGCTACTAGCATGCGTCCTGGTCCCAGAGGCACGAGCTCTCTGGACCCCACGGCGGAAGCCGGCGGTGGAAGGGCGACTCGAAGGGAGTTCGATAAGTGGCTAGCACCACGGCCGGGAAGGCCAGGAGGACCGGCAACTGGATAGACGAGTGGAACCCGGAGGACAAGGCGTTCTGGGAGAGCGAGGGCAAGTACGTCGCCCGGCGTAACCTGGTCTTTTCGATCTTCGCGGAGTTCCTGGGCTTCGCGGTTTGGCAGCTCTTCAGCATCGTGGCCGCCCTGTTGCCCGCCATAGGGTTCGACTTTACCGCGGCGCAGCTTTTCGGGCTCGTGGCGATACCGCCCCTCGTCGGGGCAACCCTGCGCTTCCCCTACACCTTTGCCGTGGGCCTCTTCGGCGGGCGCAACTGGACCATAGTCAGCGCCCTGCTGCTGCTCATACCTTGCGTGATGCTTGGCATCATCGTCCAGAACCCGGAGACCCCGTACTGGATATTCGTGGTGGCGGCGGCCCTGGGGGGCTTCGGTGGGGGGAACTTCTCCTCCAGCATGGCCAACATCAGCTACTTCTTCCCCAGCGACCGCAAGGGCGCGGCTCTAGGGATCAACGCTGCCGGCGGGAACCTGGGCGTGGGCATCGTGCAGCTTCTGGTGCCGCTGGTCATTACCTTGGGCTTCCTGGGCGCTCTCTTCGGTGGCAACTCGCAGACTAGGGAGGCCTCCGAAGGTAGCCAGGGCCAGGCGACCGGCGTGGCGGCCAGCGAGGTCTTCGTGCAGAACGCGGCTTTTTTCTGGGTGCCGCTTATCCTGCTGTCGGCGCTCGGCGCGTACTTCTTTATGAACAACCTGAACATCTCTCAGGCCTCGCCTAGAGAGCAGGCGCCCGTTGCCAAGCGCAAGCACACCTGGGTCATGAGCTACCTCTACATCGGGACGTTTGGATCCTTTATAGGTTACTCGGCGAGCTTCCCGGTCCTCACCACCACTCAGTTCCCGGACTACGCGGCGGCCTGGTTCTTTGCCCTGGGTCCGATCGTCGGGTCTCTCTCCCGGCCTTTGGGCGGCTGGCTCTCGGATAAGATCGGCGGCGCTCGGGTGACGTTCTGGACGTTCATCGTAATGGCTCTGGGGGTCGGGACCGTGCTCTTCTTTCTCGCTGCGGGATCTTTCGTCGGTTTCTTCCTCTCGTTCATGGTCCTCTTCGCGACCTCTGGCATCGGCAACGGCTCGACCTACCGCATGATCCCGTTTATCTTCCGCACCGAGCGCGAGCGCGAGGTTGAAGGCCGGGGCGAGGGCGTGCATGCAGAGGCAATCCGGCAGGGACAGAAGGAAGGCTCGTTCGTGATCGGCTTCGCCGGCGCCATCGGCGCCTACGGAGGCTTCCTCATCCCGCAAGCCTACAAGTCCTCGACCGGGGCTTTCGGCGGCCCGCAGGTGGCTCTCATAGCATTCATCGTCTTCTACGTCACCTGCATAGCGGTGACCTGGTACTTCTACTCTCGCCGCAACGCCGAGATGCCCTGTTGAGCAGAGCCGGGAGTGGGGAGTAGGGGGTAGTGTTTTTCTCGACTCCCTACTGCCGACATCCCTACTCCCGCTATGAAGTGACCACTAATTCTTAAGGAGTAGCTCCCATTGGCTTATACGACCGTGTTGTTGCAGACGATAACCGACATCGAGGGTGAGGGGATAGATTCGCCGCAGGACTTGAACCTGACGTACAGCGTCTCGCAGGGATGTACCGCGGGTGTGCAGTACGTCCGCGCGGGGAACACCACGGATGGCATGATCAACATTACGGTGCTCAAGGACGGCAAGGCGATGCGTTACGTGCCCGTCGCGGCCGGGGGCGCCATGCACGTGCCTCTGACGATCGTCGACGAGCTACAACTGGGGACCGAGATCTCCATCGCCGCCGCGGCCGAAGGGTCGGGAAAGCTGATCCTGGACGTCGGCATCCTCGAAGTGAACACATCGTGATCTTCAGGTAGCCCCGTCGGTTGGGCGCGCGTCCTCTCCGCGATGTCGCGGACCACTCGAATGCGAGCTAGACGCGCTGTAAGGTGGCGGTCGGCCCCCGTTGGTTCCGCGGGCCTCCAAATACTCGACGAGCGCGCCCAGAGGCCTACAGGTGGCGCTCATATCGTTCATAATCTTCTACGTGACTTGCGTGGCGGTGATCTGACAGGAGCGATATGAGGACCAAAGACGCGGTCGTTGAGAACTGGCTGCCGCGCTATACGGGCACGCCGTTGGCGGAGTTCGGTGAGTACGTTCTGCTCACCAACTTCGGCAACTACGTCGAGAAGTTCGCGCGGCGCTTCGACGTGCCGGTGCGCGGTCTCGACCGGCCGATGCAGACGGCGACGGACAACGGGCTCAGCATCATCAACTTCGGCATCGGTTC
>Ga0136615_10001810_pt1 | contig 10444 bp, 10 predicted proteins | sample AntDrymUQ2882206_2_FD_106647 | JGI IMG/M metagenome (GOLD analysis project Ga0136615, IMG submission 106647) | Polar desert sand microbial communities from Dry Valleys, Antarctica - metaG UQ288 (22.06) | ecosystem: Environmental > Terrestrial > Soil > Desert | place: Antarctica: Dry Valley...
TGCCCCGAGGTGCAGCGCCGGCCGGCCGGCGCCGTGCCACAGCGCCGTGCCGTGGCGGATGCGCAACCGCCGCTCGGGCCACGTGTCGCGCAGTGCGGCGTAGCCGCCGGCCGAGAGGTGGCTGACCCACACCTCGTCGTCGGGTGCCAGCACGTCGAGCCAGCCGGCGATGTCGTCGGCGTGCTCGTCGTCGGTCCCGTCGACGGGAGGATGGACGGCGAAGGCGGCGATCTCCAGCCCGGCGGAGCGGACCCGCGCCGCCAGTGGGCCGAGCTCGTCTGGTGTCGCGCCGAACCGGCGCACCGCAGAGACCAGCTTGACGACCACCCGGCCAGGCCAGCCGGCGAGCGCGTCGACATGGGCGAAGGAGCCAACGGTGAGTACGGGACGCACGTCGTCTGGCGGGCGCAACGCCGGGGTCAGCACGACAGGGGTGGTGCTTGGCGGCAGCCCGTCGAGCTCGTGGATGGTGCCAACGGCGATGGTGTCGGACAGCTCGGCGGCGATCGTCGCCAGCTGCCGGCGTCCGAAGCCGTAGCCGTTGCCCTTGACGACGGGGATCAGTCCCGGCGCGTGCAGGGCGACATGGGCGACATGCTCCCGCCAGCGGGTGGTGTCGACGGTCAAGCGCAGCGTCACACCCGCTGAGGGTAGAGGGACCGCATCCGAGGACCCTTTCGCGCACCCCGAGGCTTTCCGGCCCGGACGGGGTGCGCGAAAGGGTCCTCAGATGATCAGGGGTGGTCTCGCGCGCGGTGGGGCCACGAGCGCAGGTCCGGTCGCAGCGCGGCGATGCAGCGCTCGGTGATGGCGCCCTTCCACACGCCGGCGCCGTAGGCCATGTCGTCGAGGATCCGCAGGGGCCCGCCGTCGAGCAGTGCCGGTGCGGCGGCGAGGAGCGCCAGCCATCGGGCGCGTCGAGACACGACGGCCGCCGCCGCAACTGCCGGCCACCACGCGCGACGCGCGGCGGCACCGAGCTGCTGCCCGGCGCGCAGGTGCCCTGTGGCTGCCAAACGTACCGAAACGGCGGCGGGGACGCCGGTGAGCTTGGGGACGAGCGCTGCCGACGTGCCGCCGGCGACAGCGAGCGCGGCACGTGGATGTCCGCTCAGGAGCAGCGCCCATGCCCCGGCGCTCCAGCCGCTGATCCTGACCGGGGCCACGGCGCCCGGGTGGCGGCGGGCAAGGGGCGCCGCCGACGACCCGTAGGCGACGCGTTGGCTGAGCAGCCGTCGCCACGATGACCGCGGCTGGTGATGGACGACGACTGACGGCTCGTAGCGGCATCGCCATCCCGCGCCAGCGAGTCGCCACACGACGTCGACGTCCTCGCCCACGCGCAGGGCGCGGTCGAACCCTCCGATCTCGCGCAATGCCGCGGCGCGTACGACAAGCGCAGCCGCGGGCACGTAGCCGACGCGCGTGCCAGGGGCGATGCGGGCCCGCTCGGCGCCGAGGTCGAGCGGCGAGCACCGCTGCTCGTAGCGGGCGAGGGCACTCGTGCCGGGCGCACTGGCAATGCGCGGGGCGACGAGCGCCACCCGCTCGTCGGCGAAGTGGTCGAGCAGGGGCTCCAGCCACCCGGGAGAGAGGCAGACGTCCGTGTCGATGAACGCGATCAACGGCGTCGTCGCCGCGCCGAGCCCGGCGTTGCGGGCAACGGCAGGGCCGACGTTCGTGCCCAGCCGCAACATGGTGCTGTCAGTCACGCCAGCGAGCGGCGGCTCCGAGGCGTCGTCGACGATGACGACGGCGGCCGCGCCGGCGCACGCCGCCCGCAGCCGCCGCAGCGTCGACGCGTCAGCTCCGAAGGCGGGGATGACGACGGTGACGTCGGCTGGCTCGAACGGAGATCCGCCGCCGCCCAGCAGCGGGTGGATGGCGCCGGTGTCCAGGAGCCGGTCGACGAGCGTTGAGTCGGTGACGTCCTCACCGGCGGCGAGCTGGTCGAACAGCGCGGCACCCGTGGCGGTCAGGCGAAAGAGACGCAACGGCGACCCGCCGATCACGACGTCGCTGCCGGCGGAGCGCATCGTCGACGCGTCGAGAGCGAACGTCGTCACGGGCGCAGCGGGCCGCACCACGACCGGACGTCGGCGACGAGTTGCTCGACGAGGTCGGCCAAGAGCGTCAGACCCTCCGCCGACGATGCGCCCGTCGGATCGCCGAGGACGCCGTTGGGGCTGACCGCGGCGACGCCGCTGGCGCGCAGCTCGGCGGCCAGGTCGGCCAGCGGGGATGTCGCGCCGGGCGCGGCACGGTCGAGTCGGACGAGATCTGGGCGCAGTGCGAGCATCATCGACGTCTCGGTACGCCCGGCGTGCGCATCGCCGTTGCGCACCGTCGGCCACCACGACAGCACGGCGCGGCCTTCAGCGGTCAGCTTCGTGACGGCCGCGTCCAGCGCGTCGCGGTTTCCGCCATGACCGTTGACGAGGACGATGCCGGCGGCCCATTCGGCCGAGCGGCCGAGCTCGACGACGACATCGGTCATCACGGCCGTGCCGATCGACAGGGTGCCCGGGAACCCGGCGTGCTCACCGCTCGCCGTGACGGTCAGCGACGGCCCGACGACGACGCCAGCGATTCGGGCGGCGACCGCCTTGGCCAGCGCCTCGGCGATCAGCGTGTCCGTGGCAAGGGGCAGGTGCGGACCATGCTGCTCGCACGATCCGACGGGCACGCACAGCACCGCCCGCTCTTCGCCCGCGCCCAGCTCTGGCCACACCCGCTCGGTCAGCCACACCACCCCAGCGACGGTACCCGTCCCGCCAGCGGAACGATTCTGAGTACCGTTTGGGGCGCGTGACGCCGCAAACGGTGCTCAGAATCGGGATGGTTCGGGTGGGTCGGGGGCGTCGAGGTAGCCCCACGCGATGAGCGCGTCGATGATCCGGGCCGCCGCAGCGGGCGGGTCGAGCACGACGGTCTCCGTCGTCGCCGCGGGTGCCGTGCGGGCGTCTGTGAGCAGCCTGATGCGCGCCAGCGTGTCGCCGCTCGGCGCGGCCATGGCCCTCGCCCTCGGCCGGTATGGGGCGGTGGCGAGCGGCTCCTCGCGCGGCCCGGCCGGGCCGGTGACGATGTCGATGGGCGCATCCGCCGAGGCCAACTCGGCCGGCAGCGAGGCGCGCCGCAAGCGGGCGACGGAGCCCTCGACCGAGAGCACCGCTGGAGCTCGGACGGCGAGCACCTCGCGCCGCCCACCGTCGAGGCGGCGCACGACGCGCAGTGGCGCGCCCGGCACGCCGGAAGGCTCGACGTCGACGGCGACCAGCCCGAGCGCTTGCGCCGCAGCCAGTTCGGCGGCGAGGAAGGCGGGCACGGAGCCGCTGCCGCGGTCTGCCGATGCGGCGCCGCAGACGATCCAGTGGGGACGCGTCGCGTCGCCTACGTCGCGGAGGTCGAGCGTCGCCGCGATCGCCGTGGCGACGGCGGCGCTGGTCAGATCGCCTGGGGCCGAGATGTGCACGGCGCGGGATGCGCCGGCGGCCAGCGCCGCGCGCAGACCACGCGCGGAACCGGCATCACCGACGCTGATCACGGTGACCGTGTCGTCACGAGTTGCCGCCAGCCGCAGACCGACCTCCAGGGCGGCCTGATCGCAGTCGGAGGTGCCGGCCCAGCGGTCGTCGCCGGCGGTCCCCCCGTCGCGAGTCCACTTCCAGCAGACGGTGATCACGGCAGGGCGGTCATGTTCGGCGGAAGACGACGCCGTACCCACCCTCCGGGTACGACCACGAGATCGCCCCCTCCTGGTTGCACACCAGGTAGCACGTCCCGCACTCGAAGCACTGCTCGTAGTTGAAGAGGATGCCCCCGTCGGCTGTCGGCACGAACAGGTTGGCCGGGCAGGCGACGACGCACGCCCGCGTGCTGCAATCCCTGCAGACGTCGCCGTCGACGACGATGTGCGCCCGTTCGTGCACGTCGAAGCGGGTCGAGCCGATGAGGTCCTCGAACGCCAGTGCCGGCCAGCTGTCGATGCGGCCGCCGCCAACTCGTTCCTCGCCGGTGTGCGCAACCGAGTCGGTGAGCTCTGAACGAGGCGACTCCCTCATCCGAACGTCCTGGCTCCGGTGATGGCGTCGCGCAGCAGGTCGCGGCGGCGGATGCCGAGGCGCTTGCGCTCGCGCGTGACGATCCGCCGCAGCCCAGGTTTCGGCGCAGGGTTGTCGACGCGGAACATCGACTCGAGCGTGTCGGCCACGAGCTGCGGGTAGCGGTGCTGCACGCGATCCGACAGGACGAGCCCTGGCGCCCGGCGCAGCTTGCGGTGGTCGCGTAGCACGAACGAGTCGCGCATCCTCCGCTCGTAGCCGGCCAGGCCGGTGTGCGACACGTCGCCGGCGGCCAGCGCCTCCAGCGCCGCCTCCGCGGCGTAGATGCCGCTGGCCATGGCGAAGTTGACACCCTCCAACCAGATGCCTGCGGCAAGGCACAGCGCAGCTGCGTCGCCGGCTACGAGCATCCCGTCGCCGGTCATCTGCGGCATCATCGCCATGCCGGCCTCGGGGATCAGATGGGCGGAGTACTCCTTCACCTCGCCACCTTCGACCAGCGGGGCGATGGCCGGGTGCTCCTTCAGGTCGGCGATGATCTCCTCCGGGCGGCGCTGCTGGGCGGCGAGCTTCGTCAGCGCCAGTACGACACCGACGGACAGCGTGTCGAGGTTCGTATAGAGGAAGGCCCCGCCGTTGACGCCGCCCGTGCCGCCGACGATCTCGATGTCGACGCCGTCGCGATCGCGGACGCCGAAGCGCTCGTCGATCACCGCCTTCGGCAGCGCGATCGTCTCCTTCACACCGACCGTGTAGTGGTGCGCGTCGACCGGGCGGTGGAGCCCGGCCTCCTTGGCAAGGAAGCTGTTGACGCCGTCGCAGGCGATCGTCACGTCCGCCAGCACGTCCCCGTCGGGACGGTCCGTGCGCACGCCGACGATCCGGCCGCGATCGCCACGCAGGACGCCGGTGGCCGTTGTGGAGCAGACCAGCCGGGCGCCGTCGGCCTCCGCCTTGCCGGCCAGCCAGTGGTCGAAGTCCGGACGGTAGGCGGTCGCCCCGTTGTATGGCGGGCGGCCCCAGGCCTGGGTGCGGAAGTCGACGGTCACGGCCTGGGTGGGGGTGAGCATCATCGTCGAGCGGCGCGTCACCCATCGCTGGATCGGCGCCTCCTCCCACCACTGCGGGTGCAGCCCGTCGAGGATGCGCGGGTAGACGACGCCGCCGTACATGTTCTTGCTGCCGGCGAACGGTCCCCGCTCCAGCAGCAGCACGGACTTCCCGGCCCGGGCGAGCACCGTGGCCGCGCACGATCCGGCCGGGCCGGCGCCGACGACGACGGCGTCGTACCGTGGCGGCTCAGCCATCACCGACCAACGCTCGTTCCAGCTCGTCGAGCACGGCATTGGCGTCGCTGACGACGGCAAGGTCGGCGAGCTGCATCATCGGGCAATGAGCGTCGGTGTTGACGCTGACGACGTGGTCCGGGTCACCGAGCCCCGCCGTGTGCTGCACGGCTCCGCTGATGCCGAACGCGACGTACAGGCGTGGCGCGACGACCACGCCCGTGGTGCCGATCTGGCGATCGTGATCGATCCAGCCGCGGTCGGTGATCACCCGCGTCGCGCCCGTCGACGCGCCGGCAGCGGCGGCGACGCGGGCGAGCTGGGCGAAGCGTTCCGGCGAGTCGAGCCCAGCACCGCCGCCGACGATCCGCTGGGCCTCGCCCAGGTCCATCGTCGCCACGTCGGCCGGCAGCACCTCGATCACACGGGCCTCGCCATCGTCGGCCCGAGTGCTCCCGGCCGCAAGAGCGGTCTCGGCCGAGATCGTCCTCTTGGCCCACTCGATCGTGTCCGGCGGCGGGGTGTCCACGCCGCGCACACCGGGTTGGAGCGTGACGACGGCCGGCCCGGCGATGGCGACGTCGTGCAGTTCGAGCCCGCCGCCTCTGGCCAGCCGCACCCAGTTCGGTGTCACCTCGACGGCACCGGCGTGCAGCGCCCGCCGGAGGACATGGGCCAGCCGCGGCGCCAGGTCGCGCCCGTCCGGCGACGCCGGCAGCACGATGATGTCGTCATCGCCCTCGATGATCGCCGCACCGATCGTCACGGCCCACGACCCGGGCGCGAAGTCTCCGAGCTCGACCAGCGTCACGTCGGTGACGGCGGTGCTGGCGGCCAGCTCGTCGATGCGCGGCGCCGAACCGGCGAGCAACGCCCGGCCCCCGCACTCGGCGACCACCTCCGCCGCCCCGAAAGGCAGCGCGCCATCGCGCACGGGGATGACGGCCAACATCGCCGTCAGCGTACGACGCCAGGCATCCGAGGGTTTCGTGACCCGATGGGGTGCACGGAAGCCTCGGGTGCACAAGAGCCTCCGCTGGGGTCTCGGTCGCTCATTGGTGCACCATCACGTGATGCGACGACTTCGGCGGTCCCGCGATTGCGCGGCACCAATGAGCAAAGAGAAGGACCGTAACGATTGTTCGCTCGCTCGAAGACTCGCTCGCTCACGGCAGGGGCTCGGGGCCGTGCTCGGACGGCTTGGCGCGGACGTGGCGGACAACCTCGATGATGATCGTGATGCTCAGCGCGGCGCCGAAGGCGAGGAGGAAGGCGGCGGTGTGGTTGTCCTTGAAACGGTTGCCGAAGATCGCGCCGAGGCCGGCGGCGTAGCTGGCCCAGATGACGGCGGCGACGGCTACCCAGCCGGCGAACCACGCGCGGGGCTGATTGGTCAGCCCGGACGTCATCGTCAACGCGGTGCGTCCACCCGGGATGAAACGAGCGGTGATCAGCAGCGCGCCGCCACGCTTGCGGATCTGCTCCCTCGCCCAGTCCAGCCGCCGCCTCGTCTTCTCGTTGCGTTGGGCGCGCCGGTTGATGGCAGGACTGAAGCGGCGCCCGATGACATAGGCCGCGTTGTCGCCGCAGAACGCGCCGACAGCGCCGGCGAGGATGACGAGGAGGAGGTTCTGGTCGCCCTGGCCGGCGGCGACACCGCCGAGGATCACCGCCGTCTCGCTGGGCACGATCGGGATGATCGAGTCGAAGAAGGCGATCCCGACGATGACGAGCAGGAACCACCAGTTCCCGGCGACCTCGTCGAGCCAGTCCGTGATGTCGGTGATGATGCTGGCCAGGATCATGTGGCCGGTGAGGCTAGCGAGGGTCGCGACGGCCGTCGTCTGGCGGTGACTTCAGCGCCAGGTAGGCCCAGGCGAGCCCGACGATGACGAGCACGACGAGAATGCTGCGCAGCAGCCAGAACACGGTGCCCAGCACGAACCGGAACGCGAACCACATGACGGCGGCGACGAGCACCCACCCGACGACGGTGGCCAGCAGCGAACGGGAACGATCGGCGACGGGCATGCCCGGCGTAGCGTACGGCCGCCGAGAGCACCGTTCTGCACGCGCCAACCAACCGGATCCGGTCGGTTGCGGCGTGCAGTTCGGAGGAATTGGTCAGGCGACCCTCAGTGGGCGGTCAGCACGCGGCCGAGCACGCGCACGTTCCGCCCGGCCCGGTCACCTTCGATCACGGCGGCGTGGGCGCGGCGGGGGGCGATGCAGTCGCCGACGCGTTCGACGGACGTGCCGGCGGCACGCAGCTCGTGATACAGCGCGTCCGCCGGCACCGCCGGGACGGCGAGTACGACCCAGTCCGGCGTGCGCGTGACGTCGGCGCCGGTGGGGTGGTGGAGCAGCGTCAAGGTCGTGCCGTCGAAGCCCATCGGCACGAGATCGGTGGACTGGGCGATCCCCTTGGCGCCGGCACGCATCCACCAGCCCTCCATGTCCAGCGTGATGCCCAGGTCCTGGCCGACGACCATGCCCGGCGTGACGACCTCCACAGCGCACCCCCGGTCGGCGAGCAACTCGGCGACGGACGTGGCGTGATGGAACCCGATCTCGTCGATCAGCACGACGTCGCCGGTCGGCGCGGCGGCGCCGGTGAGCACGTCGCGGATGTCGCAGGCGTTGCCGACGTCGTCGCCGACCCACCACGGTCGCACGGCGTGAGCACCCGTGGCGACGATGACGTGGTCGGGGCGGCGAGCGTGCACCGCCGCGGCATCGAATTCGACGCCGTAGTCGATTCTGACGCCGAGCCGCCGGGCCTCGGTGAGTTGGTTGCGGATCATGTCGCCGAGCTCGGCGCGGTTGGGCACGCTGGCCGCCAATCGCACCTGGCCACCGGCCTGCGCCTCCCGCTCCGCCACGGTGACCTCGTGGCCGGCGCGGGCGGCGGCGATGGCCGCCTGCATGCCGCCTGGCCCGGCTCCAATGACGAGCACGCGCGCCGGACCGTTCTGCATGTCGGAACCGACCGTTGCGGGGCGGTTGTGACGTGCAGAAGCGGCTTCGCGACCCGTCAGCGGGTTCTCGATGCAACCGAGCCAACGGTTGAGGCCCATCCGCCCGACGCACTCCTGGTTGCACGACAGGCACAGCCGGATCTCGTCGGTCGCTCCGGCCCGGGCCTTGGCGGCGAAGTCGGCGTCGGCGATCTGGCCGCGGACGATGCCGACGAGGTCGCAGTGGCCATCGGCCAGCGCCCGCTCTGCCTGCAGCGGGTCCTTGAATCGCCCGACGCCGACGACGGGCAGCTCGACGGCCTTACGGATGGCCGAGGGAATGAACAGCGCATAGCCGGGCGGGATGTGCATCGACGCTTCGATCATGAACAGCGAGGCGGTGGCGACGCCGATCGAGGTGTTGATGTAGTCGACCTGGCCCGTGCGCTCGACGATGCGGGCCACCTCGACCGCTTCGTCGATGGTCGTGCCGCCGTCGATCAGCTCGTCGCCGCACAGCCGCACGCCAAGGGCGAGGCGGGTGCCGATGACGGCGCGGACGGCGGCGACGATCTCGACGAGGATCCGGGCCCTGTGCTCAAGCGGGCCGCCGTAGCCGTCGGTGCGCCGGTTCGTGGCGGGGGACAGGAAGCCACGGACGATTGAGGAATGGCTGCACTGCAGCTCGATGCCGTCGAATCCACCCTCTGCGCAATGCTCGGCGACGGTGGCGTAGCCGGCGACGATCTCGTCGATCTCGGCCTTCGTCACCGCCTTCGGCACCTCCCGGAACAGCGGGTCGGCGACGGGCGACGGCGCCCACACCGGCAGTCGCGTGTACATCGAGGACGCCTGGCCACCGTTGTGGTTGATCTGGGCGAGGATCGGCGTGCCGTGGCGGTGGACGGCTTCGGTGATCCGCCGGTAGCCGGGGATGACGCTGCGGTGGAAGCCGTGGATCAGCTTCTCGTACGGCCAGTCCGTGGGGTGCGTGGAGTGCTCCTCCGTGACGATCAACCCGGCGCCGCCTGCCGCCCTGGCCGCGTAGTAGGCAGCGTGCTGCTCGGTCGGCAGACCGTCGCGGGCGTAGTTCGTCAGGTGCGCCGAGAACACGATCCGGTTGCGTGCCGTCACCGGCCCGATGGCCAGCGGCGTCCACAGGTACCGGTAGGCCACGCCCGCAGGCTACGACGCGCACGGTGGCCCGGCCGCCGCCAGCGGACCGCCCTACGGCGCGGCGTCGGCACGCCGTGGAGCACGTGAGCCGGTCGACACCGGGCGGAACAGGGCGGTGGCGAATGTCTGGTGTCACGCATGGTTGGATCGAGGTTGCGTGGGTGGGCAGGGTGATCCAGGTCAGGAGCGTGCCCGACGATGTCCATCGTCAGCACAACGGCGTGCTGCGGCGGCGGGAGTGTCGCGGTCCGACGACATCCTCGATGAGCTGCGGCGCATGCTCACCCGTAGCCCAACGCCGAGGTGCTCGTGCGCGCCGCAATGCGCCCAGGCAGGTGCGAACCACGACGTGCTGCTGAGTGGCCCGGACGCCGGTCGCGACGACCGTTGATCGTCGTCGACCGTCAGCACGCCGCGGCGAAGGCGAGCGCTTCGCAGACCTGGTGCATCCGCGCCGGGCCGAGGACCGTGATCCGGCTGGTCAGGTAGATCTGCTCGACGGTGGTCAGGTTGTCGATGGTCAGGACGCACGCCGCCGGCATGCCGTCTTGCTCGTCGAGCGCGACTTCCGTCGGGATGCGTCGGATCGTCCGTGTCGCCGGAATGGCGAGCAGCGTGGTCAGGACCGGGATCGCTTCGTCACGGGTCAGGACAAGGTGCGGTCGCGGGTCGCGGTCCGGCTCCTCGTACCACCAGATCTCGCCGTGCTTCACCATCGCTGTCCGGCGGCTTCCTCCTCGGCGTCGAGGCGACGCGCCGTCGCCAGCCGCCGCCGCCCGAGGTCGGCCTGGACGTCTCCCCACTCGTCGCTCGCCCCCTGCGGCACGCGCCGGTAGCCGTCGACGTACTCGCGCACCCGTGCCCGTTCCGTCGACGCCGCAAGGTGCTCGCTGATGGCCTCGCGCACGATCGCCGATCGTGAGCATCCCCGCTGCGCCGCCTCCCGGTCGAGATTGGCGACCAA
>Ga0136615_10001812_pt1 | contig 10439 bp, 15 predicted proteins | sample AntDrymUQ2882206_2_FD_106647 | JGI IMG/M metagenome (GOLD analysis project Ga0136615, IMG submission 106647) | Polar desert sand microbial communities from Dry Valleys, Antarctica - metaG UQ288 (22.06) | ecosystem: Environmental > Terrestrial > Soil > Desert | place: Antarctica: Dry Valley...
CGGGAGGCGGACGCGGCGCGGGAGGCCGAGGACGCAGCGCAGGGGCACCGGCGGGACGAGCTGGCCCGGTGGGCCGAAGAGGACCGGACCACCGAGGCGGCGCAGGTCACCGAGGTCGGCAACGCCCTCACAATGGAACGCTAAGCAGACGCGTGGTCTCGGCTCACGGTCTCGGCGATCAGGTTAGCCAGGTGCCTTGACCGGCGCTCGCGCTGCTCCGATCGGTCGCGCAGTTGGATCCGCCGCTCGGGCAGGCTGTAGCGCCAAGGCTCCGCCGCGACGGCCGCCGCGTAGAGTTCCTCAGCCGTCGAGATGCTGCCGTCCGGGTTGCGCTCCGGTACATCGAGTGGCGGCGGGCGATGCTCCGGCGTGTCCGCGATCAGCCAGTGGAGGACCTCCCACGCGCCGAGGGCGTAGTGCCGGTTCACGGCCACAGGCTCCCGGTAGGGCACGCCCAGCTTCGTGCAGTACGACTCCAGCGGCGGCTTCGCGCTGTCGCTGGTGACCCACATCGACGCCCACTTCTCCGCCTTCGCCAAGGCATGGGTGACCGGCTGCTCCTCCCGGAACGTCACTGGCGCGATGTGGACGCCACGCAGCCAGGCGGCGGTGCAGGCCATCCCGTCGTGCCGCGGCGACCCGACGTCGGCATGCCGGCGATAGGCGAGAACATGCAGGTCCGCGAGCGCTGCCGGCTTTCGCACCCAGTCCGGCGCCGCCGGTCGCCTCGTGTCCATCGCACAAGTGTGCGCGGCCGCACCGACAAGCGGAACACCTCCTGTGCTCCCGCAACCGCCACGTACTCCGCATCGCCGCGTGCGCGCCTATCTCTGGGTGCCAGCGGACCCTGGTTTGCTCAGAGCCGCGCCGGCCACGAAGCACGGTTCGAGCCACCTGAGGCTGCGCTGCCCCTGCTGGCCCCTCAGAGCGCCTTCAGAGCCCGTCTCGCCGCGGCCTGCTTCGCCAACGCTCGTTCAGCGAACTTGCGCGGTCCGGCCATCTGCATCTGCGCGAACTGGGTGCTCACGCCGAACCGTTCGGCGACGTCCTCGTTAGTCCTGCCAGCGAATGCGGCCTTGCGGGCGGCCTTTCTCGGGATGAGCAGCTCGCCGGAAGGGACTGGGCCTGGCCCTCCTTTGTCGAACTGGCGGCACTTCTTCTCCGCGTTGAGCAGGATCTCGTCGAAGGAGTGTTCGAGGAGGTGATGGGCGAGCTCGTGGGCAATCGAGGACATCCGTCGCACTGCGAGGTGAGCAGTGTTCTCGATGATCAGCCGGCCGTTGCCGACCGGGATCAGGGCGGCGGACCAGAGCGACTGTCCGGTGGTGGTGAAGCGCTTGATCGCCGCGACGGCACGAACCTCATCATCGAGCTCGTCGATCGGGTAGACGGGGATCGCGTGCAACGAGGCGAGGGCGTACGGGTTTAGCCGGTCGTCGGGACCCAGTCCGAGGTCGGCCCTCTCCTCGGAGGCCACCTCGATCATCTTTGCTTGCGTCCACCGGCTCCCCATCCGGCATCACTCCCCAGCCTGTGCCTTGGTCCGCGTTGAACCGGCGGACCGCCGACTCGATCAGGCTCTCCAGCAGGTCCACGTCGTGCGGCGCGAGGTCAGAGCGAGTTCGAACACGAAACGCAACTCACCTGCCATGCCGTTCCCTTCTCCTGCGGCCCACAACGAAGTGTAGGGGTTTACACTGGCCCGCAACCCGAGGCCATGTGACCGAGTCATCCGGGCCAGCAGACGCTTCGAGGAGCACGGCGCCAGGGGACTCTCTGACCGCCTCCGTCAAACACCGCCGCACTGAACGTTGATTTCTTGCCGCAGTTCTGCAGCTCGCGACGGTAAGAAATGGCCGGGCTGCGGAGTTTCTGCAGCTGCACTGGCCACAGCTATCGCTGACGTGACGACCTCTTCAACGCGCGTTTGACCTCGGGAGATCGCGAATATGAGCCCAGCAAGGAAGCAGTCGCCGCATCCAACCGCAGAAGAGACGCGAACAGGCGGTGGATCAACACTGAAGGCTGTGCCCTCAAGACTGCCACGGACAGTGTGCGGTCCATCAGTCAAAATGACGTTCTGCGCACCTCTCTCCAACACTTCTTTCACTAGCTCGTGGCCTGACTTGGAGATTCGAAGAGCCTCGGCGGCCTCGTGGCAATTCACCTTCATCAGCCATGGCTTCTCTGTTAGGCAGGATTCGAAGTACGGAGATGACGTGTCGCAGACCGTACGCACGCCCAGTCCCTGAGACAGGCGAGTCAACTCGGCCATAATCGTTGTTGATGCTGTCGGCGGCGGTCGTCCGGCGATCAAGAAGTACTGGTAGCGGCCGCCGCCCAGTAGGCTTTTCACCAGCTCGATGTGTTCTTGCCAGAGGCCGTCGTCGGCCGTGGGGCCCGGTCCATTGACAACCGTATCCCTTCCACGATTGCTTTCCGACACTGAAACGGCCACGCGAGTCTGTCCTGACACCTCCGAGATATGAAGGGTCAGGCCCTCGTTGTGCAGGAGTTCGCGCACGAATGCACCAACGTCTCCAGCAAGTGGTGCCACCCCATCACATTCACCGCCTAGCGCGGTAAGCGCACGAATGACGAGAGTCCCTTTGCCGCCGGCAGCAACTCCCTGGTAGTCTGCTCGGTGTACAGTGCCGACTGAAAGGGATGGAACGGCGCTGGCCACATCGAGTGTTGGATTCGTGTTCCAAACCAGGGTTCTAGGCCAGGCAATACTTAGATCCGGAGAAGATCGAGTCATTGAAGGATTGCCTCCTGTGCTGCCGCCCAGGACTTCTCATCGTATGCGCAGATCCAAGCGTCGTTGTGGAGATCCGAATCTAGGGCGACCTGGAGGGTGCTGCCGCTGAGCGACCGCAGAACGATGTTGTTGGCGGACGCGATAGCGATACAGGCGGCCAGGTCCCATGAATGCCATCCAGGGGACTTGCTCGACGGAAGGTACACGGATGCAGTGCAGCGTCCCTCAAGTACCGCGGCAACCTTCTCGGAAGCATGAGGGATGCTCCGCAGCTCGGCCCCGTGGTCCAGGAATCTGCGCCGGACACCCGCAGCTTCGTCGGCCTCGAGCTGGTCGGGGCTCATACCTATAGTGAAGTGATGGCTCTGTTTTTTCGCTGGGCGCATCGAATCATGCAGCACCTGAGTGCTCGGCTGGTAGATGAGGCCTCCGGCGGGCCTCTCGTCAACGAGCAAGCCTATTGAAGTCCACCAAGAATGTCGTCCATTCACTAAGCTCTCCGTTCCGTCCACAGGATCGACAATCGCTGTGATTTGCCGCGACGACGAGTCGGTTGCCGGGTTCAGGACCCCTATCTCTTCGGACACGACCGATGCTGTGGAGTAGTGTCGTGCCAGAATTACACGAATTGCGGTATCCAGCCTCAGATCGAGATCAGTTACTCGGCTGCCATCGGACTTTCGCCACTGCGCCGATGGCGAGCGGCCGCCCCATTCGTTGTGGATCTCCTTTACGACGGCGTCGACGAACCGAACCCAGAAATCCGTGGGTGACATAGCGCTCCTCACTCTTTCGTACTGTTGCGGATGGGATTTGCTCGCGGGGTTCCATGTCCTCGATTTAACGAACCTGACACCTGGTGCACGGAATTCGCCACGTACCGCCGTCGCCCGAACAGTCGGGTCGCGACCGGACTATCTGTCGGGCTGAGTTCGTCGCTACTTCGACACGCAAACAGCATGCTGCGGCGAGAATGGGTCGAAAGGTTCCTCCCGACGCTATGAAAGCAAAGGCAGTTGAGCAACAACACTCCACCACTTGGCATCTCTATGGGCAGTTCTTGACCGATCAGATGCCGGTACTCGTCGTGCTCGTCGGCCCAGTTCCCGCCGCCGTCCTCAGACTGTGTTCCAGCATACGGCAAGCCGTGGGATCCAGGAACGATGTACGTGCAGCCGTTCTCGACCCGCGCGGACTCCAGGTAGAAGAATACAGCCACCAATGATTGCGACCACTGCTGTATGTCACGATGCAGGCGGAACGGAATATCGCCTGCATTATTCAGGGTGGCATGATTGTGGCGTCCATGAACTACCTCGACAACAGGTCCAAGAATCTGTCGGAGCGGGTCGACGACTGATTCGTGGCGAAGGGCTTCGAGGAACACTGGGTCGCGGCTCAGCAGGGCATCAAGACGACATATCTGTCCAGTAGCGTTGACGCGGTAGGGTTCGACTCCGTTCTCGAAGTGGCTGCCCAGCAAGGAGTTTATCTGCTGCAGCAAGGAAGGTGGGATAAGGCCTGGCAGCTTTGCATACCCGGCCCTGTCAAAGAATCGGGCAAGATCAGTCACTGCGGCCTCCCGGCAACAAATTCGCGCGTCTCGCCATCGGCCCACATTTCTTCGAATTGGTCATGGAAGCGTTTATACCACAGAGGATCCGCTGCACCCCGCACCAGGAAGCCCGGGCGCCAGGCGGATGGCTGCCTCCAGGACCAGAACCAGATGTACGCGTGCGCGCTCTCGGCGTTCGGGTCGAAGAAGTAGCCGGTGAACGGAGGCATGATGTCGTAGAGGCGAAGCTGCAACTGATCGGAACCTGCAGCAATACGAATCGCCTCAAGCGTCGATATTCCGCTGCGATGCTGATGTCGAACCGCCTCATCGTGCGCCTTGGGTGTTGAGCTTCGGCGGTTCGCCTCAAGCACTGATCGGCCTTCAGGATCCTGCGCGAGAACCCGCACTTGTCCACCCGCCCTAAGCATCTGGCCAATTTCCACCGAGTATGCAACGGCCATCCTGTTGTGGCCAAAGCCGCAGATATCAACACACCTCGATACCTTCCACGACTCGTTGAAGCGCGGACTGTTGCGCACGTAGTCTTCGGTGAAGAAATTGCTCGCACTGACGTCGGTCCCCGGCTCGGTCCCCGGCTCGCGAGCGACACCTCCGTCCCACGACGGGATAGGCTCTGCCTCGGACGCCGGCAGAGTTCGGACAAGAAGCTGCAGTAAGGCTATATCTGCTTGGTGGCGAACATTGCGCGAGCTGCCACCCCATTCATACTGTCTACTGAAATTCTCAGTGCGATCGAGCCAGTCGAAGTCGCCCAAACGCCCCTCGATATTAAATGACATACGGAGAAGCTCTCGTTCGTGCGGCGGCGAACTTTCAATGAGCTTATTTAGTGTGCGCAGGCCCTGCGTCAGGTAGCTCTCTGTTTCCTGCTGAATTCCCAGCACTCGCTTGAGGTAACTTGAAAGCGTGCAGAGTGCGTCCGGACTGCTGATACCCCTGCCGCGGCGAAGCCGTTGGAGACTTTCGAAATCGTCGCGCAAGCCCTGCGCCTTCGCGAGCTGGGCGACGTTCATCCGCACGCGATGACCGTAGACCATGTTGGACGGGGTGTGCGGTCTCAAGCGGGATCTCGCGTGCCCCGGCTGATCGCGTTGTGGCATGAGGCGGGGTGACACAGGATGGTGCGGCGCTCACCCCACGCATGGGCGTGGTGCGGTGCGGTGTGTTGCCCGCCGTTAAGCGTGACGACGTAGCCGCCGTTGACGGTGACGATGTGGTTGACGTGCCGAGGCCCCGTCGGCTCGGTGCCGGACGGGGCCTGGTGGTCGGGGTGGCGGTCTGGTGGTCAGGGTGCCGGTCCCGGCAGGGCGAGGGTCGTCGGGGTGGTGGTCATTCGGCGGTGACCTCGGCGACGGCGGCGCGGGTGGAGGACTCGTCGACGATGGTCTTGTCGGTGGCGAACGCGGCGACGAGGGCTTGGAGGGCGAGGTTGTTAACTGCGCGGGGGTAGCCGCGGCTGGTCTGGTGGATCAGCGAGGCGGCGTCGTCGGAGAACAGCGGGTCCGAGCGGCCAGCGAGTTGCAGGTGGTGGCGTAGGTAGCTGGTGGTCTCCTCGGCGGTCATGGGGGGCATGGCGTAGCGGAGCCCGATGCGCTGGTCCAGCGCGGCGAGCGCGGCGCGGACGGCGACGGTCTTCCCGGCGCCGACTTCGCCGGTGATGACTCCGATGCGGCGTTCGACCACGCACCAGCCGATCCGGGCGACGGCCTCGCCGTGGCTGGTGTGGCGGTGCAGCATCGAGGGGGCGAGGTCGCGCCCGAACGGGGTGCGGGTGAACCCGAAGAACCCTTGCAGCCGGTCGATCATGCCGAGACCTCCGCGTCGGGCTGGCCGACGGGTCGGCCGGCGTGGTTGATCTCGCTGCCGGTGAGCAGATCGAGCTGCCCAGGAAGCTCGACGTCGGTGCTGGCCGTCGGGGTGCTGGTCAGGGCGGCGTAGTTGAGGCCTTGGGCGAGTTGGGCGTGGTGGGCGGCATCGACAAGGAGGGTGTAGTTGATCCCGGTCGCGGTCGGCGGTGCGGGTGGGGTCTCGGGGCGGGCCTTGACGTGGCTGTGGCGCCCGATCCGGTGCGGGAGCGCGGTTCCGGCCGGTGCACCGCGCAGCCGGACGGCGACTCGGGTGAGGTCGAACGGGTCGAACACCAGCTCCACCCGGCGCCCGACCAGGGCGGGGTCAACCTGGTAGGTGTTGCCCTGCAGTGACACGAGCGCGATCTTGGTGACCGTGCGGGTGGCCTCCCACCAGAACGCTTCGGCCAGCGCATCCGGGGTCGGCAGCGGGAACGGTGCGGCGGCCAGCCACCGCTGCAGGGGCGGTTGGTCGGTCTCGGAGTGGACGCGACGGTGGTAGACCTGCTCGACCCAGGCGGTGAACAGCCGGTTCAGCTCGCCCAGGTCAGCGACCCGGTGCCGTCCGCCTGCCTCGTCTGCGGGGCCGTCGCCGCTGGTGGAGCGGGGGTCGGTGGGCTCCCCAGTGATTTCGACGAGGAACTGCTCGCGGACGGTGCGGAAGAACCGTTCGATCTTACCACGGCCCTGCGGGCGCCCCGGTGTGGAGTGGATCAGCCGGATCCCCAGCTTGGCACAGGCCCGCGGCGGCCAGGCATCGACGAACGCCGACCCGTTGTCGACGTTGTGCCGACGTCGGCATAATCGACATAGAGCCCCTCGGGGACCCCGCGCGAGGCCAGCGCCGGGCGCAGCGCAGCCGCGAGGCGCACGGTGTCTTCGGCGAAGCCCCAGCGGTGCCCAACGATGGCGCGGGAGTGGTCGTCGAGGAACGCGAACAGGTAGGTCTTGCGCCCACCGATCCGCGGGCCGTGCAGCGCATCACCGGTCCACAGCTCGTTGGGGCGGGCGGCCTCGAACCGCCCGAACACCGCCTGCGTCGGATCCGGACCGCCGAGCAGGGCCGGGTCGGTGCCCGCGAGGTCGGCGAAGTGGCGTTGCAGGGTTCGCTCCCCGGGCGACCACCCGAGCTGGGCGCGCAGGATCCGCCGGACCTGGGTCGCGGTCCGAACCGGGTTCTCCCGCTTCAGCGCCACCGCCATGTCGATCACCTCGACGGGCAGCCGACGCGCGGACTGGCGCGGCGAGGGCACCAGCGCGTCGAACCCGCCCGCCCGCCAAGCCCGGATCCAGCGGTCCAGCGACTCCCGCGACACCCGCACCGGGCGCCCGAACGGGTCCACATGCGTGCGGGCGGCGATCTCGCGCACCAACCGGCCGCGGGAGCGGGTCGAGTGCGCCGCATCGGCCGGCTCGCGGATCAGCTGGTAGCGGAACAGCCCGATCGCCCGCGCACGTTCCGCACGAGCCGCCGCTTCGTCCGGGCGCACCCGTCCCACTCCCGCGCGGTCAGCCTGGGTGCTGTCGGTCCGGGCGCCGCTGTGGGTGTCGGTTGTGTCGTTCGTGGCCGCCATCGGCGACCACCTCCTTCTCACTCGCTGGTCGATCCCGGTGTTCCGGGACCCAGCGGGCGATGATCACGGGAGAAGATCAATCGGCGGCAGGGTGAACTCGTTTTGATCCACTCCAGGCGGCCCGATCGGGCCAGTCCGGGGCCAGCAGTCGCCCCGCCGACACCGCCACCGCCACCTCCCAGCGCGCCACCTCGCCGACCACGCAGCCGCCGGCACCGACGCCGCCGGGTCGGCTGCCGGGTCCGCTGCCGGGCCGGAAACGAGCCGACACCACCGACGCCGCAGCACCGATCACCCCGACCGTGTCCGCCCACGCCGACCCGGCCGGACCGGGCAGCACCCGATCCGGATCCGGCTCCAGCGCCCGACACCACCGGGTGAACACCGCCCGCACCGGCCCCAGCCACGCGGCGAAGCGCCGCAACCAGCCGCGCACCGTCTCCGCCGGACGCCCCAGCGACGCTGCGACCCGCCGATGGCCCACCCCCGCGGCCCGCGCGGCCAGCGCGGCATCGATCACCACGGCGGTGTCCGCGCGCCGGACCAGCAGCGTCACCGGCAACAACACGTGCGTGGCTCCACAGCCGGTGCACCGAGACCGTCGCGGACGCACCCGCACCGGCCCGTCCACGCCGCGCACCCCGCGGCACCGGGCATGACCCCACCCGGCCAGCGGCGCCGCACAGCACGGGCACTCCAGCCCCCCGGCCGCGAGTCGCTGCTCGACCCCGACCGCGTCTGCTCCTACCGTGACCACTGCGCCTCCAAGCGCACCGCACGGCCCTCCCGCACGGCCCAGCCACGGAAACCAGCGGGAGGGCCGTCGCCTACCCGACCCGAAGATCGTCACGGTGGCGGCGGCGACGAAGCAGATCAACACGGCTCGCCGGACACCAACCACATCGTCACGCCCAACGACGCAGGCCCATCACCACATCGCCATCCTCAGCGGCGGCTGACAGCGGTGGCGGCCGAATGGTGATCTTCGTTGGTTGGCGGGCTTCTCGACGGACTCGTCGCGCCAGCCACAGTCGTACCTGCGGTTCCTCCGAAGTGGGCGTTTTGAGAGCTGCGGTCCGCGCGGCCGGACGCGTCGGCGCCGAGGGTGATCGGGGTTCGACCGGTTGCGGGGTGGCAGTGTCATGCGGTCAGTGTTGTGGCCCTCGGACGCCGCAACGTGTGTCCACTGGATTCCAGTGGACACACGTTGCGGGCTGTTGGCGTCTAGGGCGGATGTCCGAACCTGTACCCGGCGGCCGAATGGGACCGGCGCGGAGGAGGGTGCGGCGGCCCGTGAAGGACGGATTCTTAGTTGCCGTAGGTTGAAGGAGGAGTGATGTCCGCCAGCGATCTCTATGAAGACCACCTAGCTCTAGTAGATGCCAGCACTACCGGCCTGCTCGCCATCGGTGTCGTTGCGCTCGTTCTTGCCCTCAGCGCCGCCATAGCGGGTCTCGGAGTCCTGTGGGGTCTCATCGCAGAACTGATGTCGGCCCTCTGGGCGACCGTGCGAGTTGTCCTACTGCTGACACTGTGTGTTGTCTGCTTCGTGGCCCTTATGGCCACGAGCGCCAAGGCCGACGGTGCTGTTGTCGATGTCGGCACAGCCATTGGGGTGTTGCACGACGGCCTGGGATAGACCAACCGACAGGACCTCGCTCCACCCGTGTTGGCCAGCTTTTCCTATCCGGGTGAACTGAAGCGAGATTCGGAGGGCAGCGCGTGATTCTCGGACTTGATGTGGGGACCTTCTACGCGGTTCTCGCGGTCGTGATCGCCGTGTCCACTGCGGGCATCATGGTTGCGTTGGCACCTCGAGCCTTATCAGAAACTCGGGCCGCCACCAGCATCACTGCAGGTCACGCGCACGGTGGCCCGAGTTTCTGATAAGGCTCCTCGCATTCCCCGGAGGTCCCGGATCGGGGAGCGGCTGTGGGTAACGTGGGGTCCGCCGGTCGATCGAGACGGCGTACTCGCCTTCGCGGGGCTTCTGGGCGGGATCGGCGACGACTACCTGTGGGTCCTGCGGTTCGCACAGGGCGACGGGGTCTCGAAGTACCTGGAAGGCAGCGAGGCGATCATCTCCTCCGGATCCTGGTATGTCGAGGTCCAGCCGGTCGGCCGCCGGATCAACCGGCGCGAGTCGTATGCGGTCGTGACGGTTCCGCCGGCGGCACGCTGGCTGTTGACCAGTCGACAGCTGAACAGAGAGACCGGCTCGCCCGCTGCCGTCGAGCTTCCACGCGACTGCACGATTCACGGGGTGATCCATGTGGACTACCAGAGCGCATGAGTTGCGCTTTGCTCCGGTCGCCTGAGCGCGGCCACGGATGCTCGCCTTGTCCGCATTGTCGACAATGCCGTCGACGCGCTCCTTGCAGCCGATCTCACCGTTGTAGTGATCAGCCGAACCAGGTCCACAACCTGCGCGGTCGCTACGGATCTGCCGGGAACAAGGACGACCTGTTTAGACGGGTTCTCCTGGCCGTAAGTCAGCCCCTGATCTGATGGCATAGCACGATCGCCGGTTGGCTGGTGGCCTCCGGTGTGTGCGGTTGGTGGGTGTTGTCAGGTGGGGGCGGGTAGTTCGGGTGTCCAGGGTCGGCCGGTCAGTGCGTCGCGTAGGACGCCCAGTTGGTTGAGGCCGTGTTTGGCGGCGGTGGAGAGGTAGCCGCGGA
>Ga0136615_10001813_pt1 | contig 10434 bp, 8 predicted proteins | sample AntDrymUQ2882206_2_FD_106647 | JGI IMG/M metagenome (GOLD analysis project Ga0136615, IMG submission 106647) | Polar desert sand microbial communities from Dry Valleys, Antarctica - metaG UQ288 (22.06) | ecosystem: Environmental > Terrestrial > Soil > Desert | place: Antarctica: Dry Valley...
CTCGTAGGTGCCCTCGTAGACGTGGCCGTTGTCGTGAACCCGCTGCATCACCTCCGCGACCTTGGCCGCGTGGCGGGGGTCGGAGGTGCGGATGAAGAAGTCGTTGGTGGCGCCCACGAGATCGGCCATGGCCTGGAACTTCGGCGCGTTGCGGTCGGCCAGCTCCTGCGGCCCGATCCCCTCGCGCTCGGCCGCCAGCGCGACCGGCTCGCCGTGCTCGTCGGTCCCGGTGAGAAAGAAGACGTCCTCGCCGCGCTGGCGGTGGTGGCGGGCGAGCACGTCGGCGGCGATCGTCGAGTAGGCGTGGCCCAGATGGGGCGCGTCGTTGACGTAGAAGATCGGCGTGGTTACGTAGAAGCTCACGGGCGGCTGAGCATAGTCGCGGCCTCGACGGGCGCCGGCCGGCGACAGGCGCTCAGAGCAGGCTGTCCTGCCCCTTCGGCGGCCGGCGCCGGCGCGGGATCCCGGCGGCCTCGGCGAGCGCCGCCTCGACCTCGGCGAGGATCGCGCGCTCCGAGCGCGAGGCGACCAGCGGCTCCGAGAGCCCGTCGACGTGGACATAGGTGCGGCGGCCGTCGCCGCGCTCGCCGGGCTCGAGCGGAACCAGGGCGAAGATCCGGTCGGCGCGGACGAAGCGCCCGTAGCCGAGCGAGACCAGGCGCGGCTCGCGGTCGGTCATCGAGCTGATCGGGGATCGTTCATCTAGTCCTCCGCCTCGGGGTCGAGCTTGTCGAGCTTCTTCTTCGCCTGCTCGGCGCACTCGGCGGCGAACGGAGGCAGACCCTGGATCCCGACGTTGCGCGCCTTGCTCGCGATCACTAGCCCGAGGTCCTCCTTCTCGGCCGCCGCGGTGACCTCGTCGGCGGTGTTGAGCAGCTGCTTTTTGACCTCGCAGAAGGGATCGCCGTCGACGGCGAATCCCGAGCTGGTCTTCTCCAGCTTCAGCTCTTCGACGATCTCGGAGTCGTCGTAGCGGACGCCTTCGCCGCTGCAACCGACGTGGATCAGCGCCGTCGCGGCCAGCGCGATCACAGCTCCTGCGCGCTTGGCCATCGTCGCCGGCAAGCTATCCGATCCGCAGGTCGCCTCGGGAACGAAAGAGGGCGGCCCCGCAGGGCCGCCCTCGAAACGAGCCGAAGCTAGGAAGCGGCTACCGCCTCTTCTTCTTGCACTTCTGGGAGGAGATGACGAACTCCTCCGAGTTGTCGTCGTAGGTGACCGTGCGCTTGAACAGGAACTTCTTGTCCTTGCAGCGGGCGGTGACGGCACCGCTCTCCTTGGTGATCGTCGCATTGAACGAGGTGATCGCGAACGCGTCGTTGCCGGCGTCCGGAGCATCCTGAACGGCCAGGGCCTGCCCGTAGCCGTTGGTCCGAGCCCTGACGATCTGGCCCAGAATCACCTGCGTATTGCTGGCCTGCAGCGTCGGGCTGTAGGCGTGCAGCTGGACCTGGCCCTTGTTCGGGCCGGCGAACACCGTGACCTGCTCGTCGTCGACCGTGTTCGACTCGTTGAGCTTCACCGAAGCGTCTCCGGAGCCGATGTCCGAGTCCGGGCAAGCCGCCTTGGCCTGTTCGGTGGTGGTGCCACCGGGGACGGTGCAGAGCGTCAAGTCGTCGAAGTCGAACTTGATGTTCTTGCCGAACTCGATGAACTCCTTCTCGGGGTTCTCCTGCTGGCCGTCGACGACGAGGTCGGTCTCGACCCCCGCCAGCATCGAGACCGGCTTGAACTTCTTCGGCGACAGCTTGGCCGGGCTGACCTTGCCGATCACGCGGGCGGTGGCATCGCTTGCCCCGTCCGCAAACGCCAGAGCGGAGCCGCTGACAGCGACAACCAGTCCGAGCGCCACGATCGTTCGTGACTTACGAATCACATTTCCTCCTGTTGCATGAAGCGCGCGGGACTCAGGCCCCGCACGCTCGATTTAATTGAAGCCTCTTGATCCTGCCGGGCAACCGCCCCGGTCTGCCACCTGTGGAAACCCAGCGGCTGCGCGGAAGTTGCTCTTCTACCAGATCGCGGCACGAGGCAATCGCCGCGCTCATGGCTGTGGATAGGTGTGCAGGTACCGGCTCGTCTCCGACGGATCGCCGATCGACTGGAACGGCGCCTGGGGGATGCAGGGTGGCGCCGCGATCGCGTCGGTCGAGTCCTGGCCGTTGAACGCGTACAACCTGATCCGGTCGAACAGGTCCTGAGCGGCGGCGCCCGGGTTGTCGGGGTCCTCCTCGGCGGCCGTGCGCTGCTGGAAGTCCGGGTCCTCGGGGGTCGAGGGATCGAGCGTGGCGCTGACGCCGGCGTCGCAGTGGCGGGTCTCGAACGACTTCAGCGCGGTCGCCACGTCGAGGTAGCCCTTCGGCTGCATGTAGGGGTTGGTGCGCTGGATCTGCAGCCGGCGCGGATAGGTCGCGACCGACTCGGGCGTCAGCGGCGCCTCCGTGCGCAGATGATGGAGCGGCTCGTTGGTCTGCTCGTCGAGCTGCACGAAGCCGTTGGTGGCGGCGGCCGCGTTGGCGAGGAAGGCGGTGACCTCGTGGCGGTACAAGCGCACCCCCTCGAGCAGCGAGTTGAGCGAGGCGAGGAAGGGGTTGAGCCGGTTGAGGATCGGGGGCAGGTCGTCATCGAGGATGCGGCGCAGGGCCGGGAAGCCCGAGGGGGCGCGATCGATCGTCGTCCGCAGGGCGACGAAGAACGACTCGAGCTCGGGAGCAAGGCGCCCCAGCGAGTTGAAGGTCGGCGTGACCTCTTGCGCGGTGGGGACCAGGTCGACGACCACCGGATCGGTGTCGACCGCGAACTGCTCGAGCCGGGTCAGCGTCTCACGCGATTCGCGCAGGAAGGTCGGGAAGATCGTGAAAGCCGCCTCGAGCTCCTCGTTTCGCGCCGCTGTCGTCTCGAACACCTCGGCGGAGTTCTCGATCAGGCCGCGCAGCTGCCCGGGCCGGTCCGAGAGCGCCTCGAAGACCTCGCCGCTGCTGCGGAAGAAGCCGCTGACCGCGGTCTCCTGCGAGTCGAGCAGCCGTAGCGCCTGATCCGCCTCGCGGGCGAACGGGTCGAGGCTGGCGATCGTCAGCGAGAGGTCGTCGCCGCGACCGCGCAGCGCCGCCGCCTGGCCCTGCATCCAGTTCTGGAAGGCGGTCCGGGTCGGCTGATCGAAGGCGCGGAAGATCTCGTCGAGCTGGACCGCGTCGGAGACCTGCGCCATCTCCAGCACCCCGTCCTCGGCCAGCGGCTCGGCCTCCTCGCTGCCGGGCGTCAGCTCTACGTAGGTCTCGCCGAGCAGGGTCTTCTGGCGCAGGATCGCCCGGGTGTCGGAGGGGATCGGCGCGTAGGCGGCTTCGAGCTCGATCGTCGCCTCCGCGTTGCTCGCGTCGCTGAGCTCGATCCGCTTGACCTTGCCCACCGAGACGCCGGAGATGCGCACGTCGGACTCGACCGCGAGCTGGGTCGCCTCGTTGACCGGCACCGTGAACCGGTAGCCCTCCGGCTTCAGCGGGATCGCCCCGCCGAAGGTGAGCCAGAGGAACAGGGCGAGCGCGAAGCACGAGATCGCGAAGCCGACGGCGATCAGGATGCGTCCGACTGTTGGCGGTCTGGTTTCCATCAGTCGATCACGGGGCCGGGGTCGCCTCGGGGGGCAGCGGAACGAAGTCGGGCTCGAACGGGCAGATCTGCTCCGACGGGGTCACGTTGGTGACCTGCTGGAGGGTGCGGATGAAGGGGCGCGAGGCGGCGAAGATCTCGGCGATCTCGGCGGTGTTGCACGACTGCAGCACGATCCCGCGGCGCAGCGGGCCGTCGGCGCTCTGGGTCAGGAAGATGTTGTTGGTGTTGTGGTTGAGCCAGGCCAGGTAGAAGAGGTAGCCCTCCTTCGCGCCGGGCGGGTTGTAGGCGAGCGAGTTGAACAGGCGGTTGAGCTCCTCGAGCGAGTTGCCGAGCCCCTCGGTGGTCGCCCCGAGCGGCTCCGACGCCTGGCGCAGATGCTTGACCGGGGTGCGGACCTCCTCCGTGAACGGCCGGATCTGATCGCGGATCGGGGCCACCGTCTCGGTGAAGAAGTCCTGCGCCGACTCCTGGGCTGGGCCGAACGCCTGCGCCGCCGGGATCAGCGCCTCCGACGCCGGACCGAGCTCGAGCGCCAGCTCGTCGCCGCTCTCCAGCGCCTCGCGGGTGGCGGTCAGCGCAGGCGGCAGCTGCTGCAGGGTCTCGCGGATCCCCGCCTCCTGGCGAGCGAAGGCCCCGAGCGCGGCGTTCTGCGAGGAGACCCATTCGGCGAGTCGGGTGTCGTTGGAGCCGAGTTCCTCGCTGAGCTCGCGGAAGCTGGTGATCACGCTGGCGATGTTGCGGCGTCGCTCGACCAGCGCGTTGCCGATCTTCGAGAGATAGAGGCCGAGCGGCTCGAACCGGCGCAGCGTCGCTGAGAGATCCTCGCCGCGGTTTCGCAGTCCCTCCGCCCCGCCCTGGATCAGCAGCTTCAGGTAGGCGCGCGTGTCGCCGTCGAGCGAGGCGAGGATCGCGTCGGGGTTGACATTGGGCTCGGTCTGGGCCAGCGGGATCGTGGCGCCCTCTTCGAGCAGCTCGCCGCTGCCCTCGCCGAGGTCGACCTCCATGGTCATGTCCTGGAGCCCGGTGCGCGGTCGCAGCAGCACGGTGGCGTCGTCGCGCAGCAGCGGCGCGTACTTCTGATCGACCAGCATCGTGACCACGGCGTGGCCCTCGACCAGCTCGACCTCGGTGATGTCGCCCGCGGTGACGCCGGCGATGTTGACCGTCTGCCCCTGGCCCGGGGTGACCGCCTGCGCCGTCTCGATCTCGGCCTTGAGCTCGAAGGTGTCGTCGCCGAGGATCGGGATCCACGAGGGATAGGGCTGCTGTTGCTGGGAGAGGACGTAACCGGCGACCAGCAGGCCGAAGACGAACAGCGCTCCGATCGCGACGAAGTCCCGCAGGTGCTCGCGAATCGCCCGCTTCATGGGGTCGCCGCCGTGAGGTCGGAGGGACCGACCGCCGCTGCCGGGCCGTTGATGTCGGGGACCGGGTTGTCGGCGCAGGGGACCTCGGGGCGGAAGGGCGGCGGCTGCCCCGCCGGGACCACCGGCTGCACACCGCCCGGAACCGCCAGGCCGTTGCCGAAGACGACGTTGTTCTTGAGCCCGCCCGCGGGCTCGGGCGCCTGCAGCAACTGCGGGCCTCCCCCGGACTGGAAGCGGACGTAGGGGCCGTTGCCGTCGAAGCCCTGCGACTCGCCGGCGAGGTTCACGGTCGCGTAGAAGAACTCGCGGTAGTTGGGCTCGTCGACGCTGAACCCGTCGTCGATGACGATGTCGCCGGCCGGGACCAGCACCTTGGAGGTGCAGCGCGCCAACGCCGTCTGCTCCTTGAACAGGGGCCGGGTAGCGGCCGCGGTCGTGGCCAGGCCGGGGCTTGCGTCGCGCAGCAGCTGCGAGAGGCCGCCGAGCTCGTCGGCGCCCATCAGCAGACGGGCCTGGTCGAGCCACGGGGTGGCGGCATCGATCGTCTCGGGAAGCTCTTGGATTCCCGGCCTGGAGACGATCGCCAGGGCTCGGACCGAGGGCAGCGCGTCGTTGAGGTGGCGCAGCGAGAGCTCGGTCTCGGCGAGTGTGGGGCCAAGCTCGGCGATCGTCAGCGAGAGGTTCTCCGACTCCGCGGCCAGCGCCCCGGTGAAGACGTTGAAGTTCGTGATCAGGTCGGAGAGGTCGTCCTCGACGCTGGCGAGCTTGCCGAAGGTCGTGCCGAGGCCCTTGACGAATCCGGAGAGGTCGTGCGGGTTCTCGCCGAGCAGCGCCGTGTTGACGACCGCGGCGCCGCGGCCGGCGTCGCCGCCATAGACAAAGGCGTCGTTGAGCGACTTGGCGGCGCTCTCACCGGCGACGATCGGGTCCTGGTCGATGTCGTCGCCCCCGGTCGGCTGGTAGGTGAGGGCGGTGCCGTAGCCCTCGAGCAGCTCCTGGAGGCCGCGGCGGTCGGGCTCCTGCAGCGCAGTGAGGATCTCGTCGAGCTGGACGGCGGTCGCGGTCTGGGTCACCGGGATGTCGCCGCCGTTGGCAATCTCGGGCGTGCCCGGGCTGCCCGGGAACAGATCGAGGAAGAAGTTGCCCTCGAGGAACAGCCGTGGGCGAATCTCGACCTCGGCGTCGGAGTGGATCGGCAGCCCCTCCTCGTCGATCGAGAAGCTGACCTTGGCGACATCGCCCTCGAGCGCCAGATCGGTGACCTCGCCGACGTTTACACCGGCGATCCGCACCGGGTTGCCGAGCCGCAGGGTCGCCGAGTTCTCGAAGGTCGCGGTGATCTCGTAGTCGGGGGTCGACCACGGCAGCTCCTTGGTGTAGGCGAGGTAGGAGCCGATGGCGAGCAGCAGGACGATCAGCAGGCCGAAGATCCACGGCGCGGGGCCGGTGTAGTTGCGACCCCAGATCCGGGCGTCGGGCGCCGGCCTGGAGGCGTGGGGGCGTGCGCCGCCCGACCTCGCGAAGGGGTTCCTCACCCTTCCTCCTCCGCGGGCTCGTCGCTACCGGGCTGGTCGTCGGTGACGGTGCCCTGGTTGCCGGGCACGTTGCCGATCACGGGCTGGCCGGTGATGAAGTCCTCGTTCCCGGCCTCGCACTCACGCGGCTGCCCCGGCGCGGCGGTGTTCGGGTAGGGATTGATGTGGAGGAAGTTGCGCGGATCCTCGCCGCCGTTGGCAGCCGCCGCGGCGACGCCACCCTCGCTGTTGGGGCCATCGGGGGCCTGGAAGACGATGAACCGCTGCCAGGTCCCCTGGCTGGTGCCGCCGGCGAAGACGCTGGCGGCGTTGCGGGTGAGCAGCGAGGCGTAGTTGCAGACCGTCTGCGCCGGGGCGATGAACGAGATCGCCGGCCCGAGGATGTCGGCGGTCTGGCGCAGCCGGTCGATTCCGGCGCGTACCGAGCCGTCGTTGTTGAAGGCGAGCAGCGACTCCGCGGTCGGCCCGAGCTCGCGGTTGAGGATCTCGGAGTCGCGCAGCACCGGGGTCCCCACCTCGAGCGAGTCGGCGATCACCGGCGAGGTCCGCGCCAGGGTGTCGACGCCGGGCTGCAGCTCGTCGAAGAGCGTGGCGCTGTGGGTGAGGAAGGGGCGGATCGTCGGCAGGGCGCGGGTCCCGACCTCGAAGGTGGGCGGCGTCTCCGAGATCGTCTCCTGGATGAACGGCCGGGCGACGTTGGCGAAGGCGGTGAAGGTGGTGTCGAGCGAGACGAACAGCCGCGCCTGCGTTTCGGCAACCGGGGCAACCTCGGCGGCGGCGGCGGCGCTGGCACTGATGAAGCCCGCGAAGTCGGTCTCCGACGAGTTCAGGTTGGTCATCACCGGCTCGAGGAACTCGAGTACCCGCGGCAGCCGTCCGAGCGCGGAGTTGAGGTCGGGGCCACGGCCGGCGAGGGCGTTGCCGAACTCGACCAGGTTCTCGCGGATCGCGATCCGGGTGGGCTCGTCGAAGGTCGAGAGGACCTCGTCGATCTCGACCGGCTGCTCGAGCTCGCCGGGGACGTCGGGGTCGACCGCCCCGTAGGCGGTGAGCGGGATCGTGCCGCCCTGCTCGTAGCCCTCGTCGGAGCTGCCCCTGAGGATCTCGAGGTACTTGAGGCCGAGCGCCGAGCGCGCCCGCACGATCACCGTCGAGTCGGTCGGCAGTGGATCGAGATCGGCGTCGAGCTTCAGGTCGAGGTTGGCGGTGACCGAGCCGTCCTCCGCTTGAACCGGCTCGATGTCCTCGACCAGGCCGACCCGGATGCCACCGACGCGGACCTCGTTGCCGACCACCAGCAGGGAGGCGTTCGGGACCTGAGCGGAGATCCGGTAGGTGGGTACGAAGGGCAGGCCGGTGTTGGCGTTGTAGGCCAGGAAGACGGTGACGATCACGATCATCACCGTGACCGCGCCGACCAGGGTCGGGCTCGCCGCGAGTCCGGCCGCGACGCCGCCGCGCCTCATCGCCGGGCCCCCCGGCCGCTGCTCGGCTCGCCGACCAGGAAGTCGAGCAGGTCACGGGTCGTCTTCATCGAGGGTGGTGCTGCCGACGGCGCGGGCGGGGTCGGCTCGGCCTCCGGCTCTTGCTCCTGCTCGGGAGTCCCCTCGGCGTCACCCGGCACGAGCCCGCCGATCTCGTCGGCCAGCGGCCCGAGGTCGGTATCGGGGCTGGTCCCGGTGCCGGGGGCGATCTGGATCTCGGGATCCTCACCCGCCGGGCGGCCGCGCCGCAGGGAGCCGTCGCCGGGGGCGACCTGGCGTCGAGCTTGCGCGATCGCCTTGGCCAGCAGGCGCTGTTTCGCCGCGGCGGTGATCGCCTGGTCGAAGTCGGCGCCGCAGGTCGGCTCGGGAACGATCTCGTAGTCAACGCAGTTGTTGACCGGCAAGAGCGCGCGGAGGAAGTGCCCGAAGTCGTCGAAGGCGTTGACCGAGCCGGCCGAGTTGTAGATCAGCTCCATCAAGGTCTGGTAGCCGTCGGTCTCGCGGAAGCTGGTCAGGAACTTCGCCAGGTTCTGAGTCGCCGGCTTGGCCGACTCGGCCAGCCCGCGGACCTGGCGGATCACCGGGTCGGATGCGGCGAGCGCCGGGCCGGCCTGGTCGGCGGCGTCGCCGAGGCTGGTGAGCGCGCCGACCCCGGCGTCGGAGAACGGGCCCAGTGCGGTGGCCGCCCGCGTCAGCGAGGGGGCCGCGTCGCCGAGGTCCGAGAAGACCGGCGTCGCCGCCGTCGAGAAGGAGTCGAGCTCGACCATCGTCGACTCGAGCTCGCGCAGGAAGCCGGGGAAGCGCTCGAACGACTCCTCGAGGTCGTCGGAGCGCTCGGCGGTGGCCTCGGCGGCGACGTTGGATTCGTTGATGAAGCCCGACAGGTGCTCGCGCTCCTGCGCCAGCGCGGTGATCACGCGGTCGGAGTCGGAAGCCAGCTGCGACAGAGTCCGGCTCTGACGGGCAAGCGTGGCGACCAGCTCGTTGGTCTCGCGCAGCGCCGGATTGCCGCGCTCGACGATCTCGGCGAGCTCCTCACCGCGGGCGGCAAAGGAAGCCCCGAGGTCGTTGAGGATCAGCCGGAAACGATCCGGATACGGCTCCTTCATGATGTTGTTGAGCAGGTCGATGTCAACGGCCTTGCCGTTGCGCTCGACCGGGAGCAGATACTGGCCCTCACCGGGCTCGCCCTCGGCGATCTGCTCGAGCGGCGCCGCCTCCAGCGAGTCCGCGGCGCGCGGCTCGGTCGGGCTGCACTCGACGTACTTCTCGCCGATCAGCGACTGCGGCCGGATCAGGCAGGAGGCGTCCTCGCGGAAGTCCTGAAACCCGGGATCGTCGATCCGCATCACGACCACGGCCTTGCCCGGCTGAGAGCCGCCGTCCTCGCTGGCGGCCTCGTCGACTCCGGTGACGTCGACATCGGAGACCGAGCCAACGTTGGCGCCGGCGATTCGCACGTCCTCGCCCTCGACCAGGAAGCTGGCGTTGTCGAAGATCGCGCGGACCTCGTAGACGCCCTCCTCGCCCCCGGCGGCGCTGCCCACCAGCAGCAGCGCGCCCGAGGCGAGTACCGCGACAACGATTGCGGCAAGGCGCCTCATGGGCCGGGGGGCACGTCGTCGGGGTTGCAGTCGCCGTCGAGGCTGCCGCCACCCAGGAACGGATGGTCAGTCGGCGAAGGGAAGCCCGCGTTGGGCTGCGTCGCGCCGCCGGGACAGCGGGCGAAGGGCCCGAGGCCGAGCGGCGGGAACGGGTCGAACTGCTCCGAGGGCGAGATCGGGTCGAGCTCCTCGCTCTCCTCGTCGTACTCGAACAGGTTCGAGGAGGCGGGCAGCACCCGGGCGTAGTGGCCGTCGGAGTTGTAGTAGGAGGTGACCTGGCCGAACTTGGTGATGAACCCGAGCAGGTCGGGGGTGTAGGGGACGGCGAAATCGACGGTCTCCTGGGCATCGTCGAGACCCTGGATCGTCGGCTGCACCGAGTCGGAGGCGGCGGACTCCGCCCCGGGCAGGTCCTGGAGCGAGTCGTTGAGGTCATTGTCGGGACCGTCGAGATCGATGCTCTGGCGCAGGTTCTGGAACACCGGCACCGAGGGATCGACCGTCGAACGCACGTCCCGCAGGAACTGGGGCAGGTCGGGAGTGACGACCTCGAAGTCGTTGATCAGCGGGTCGACGTCGTCGAGCGCCGCGCGCAGGTTGACGAAGGTGGTGTTGGCCTGCCGCATCGCCGGCGGCAGCTGTTGCAGCGCCTGGTCGAACTCGACGTTGCGGTCGGCGATCGCGCCGAGCCCACGGTTTGCGTTCTCGGTCAGTTGCGAGAGGTCGTCGCGGCGCTCGGCGATCGCTCCCAGCGCGGTTGAGCCGTCGGCGAGGAACTGGCTCAGGGCCTGCTGGTCGTCGGTGAGCTCGGCGAGCAGGCGCTCGGTCGCCTGCA
>Ga0136615_10001814_pt1 | contig 10433 bp, 9 predicted proteins | sample AntDrymUQ2882206_2_FD_106647 | JGI IMG/M metagenome (GOLD analysis project Ga0136615, IMG submission 106647) | Polar desert sand microbial communities from Dry Valleys, Antarctica - metaG UQ288 (22.06) | ecosystem: Environmental > Terrestrial > Soil > Desert | place: Antarctica: Dry Valley...
ACGGCACCACGCTGACCGACATCCACGGCATCGGCGACGTCGGCGCCGCCACCATCATCGGCATCGTCGACGACCCGACGCGGTTTCCCACCAGCGGCCACTTCGCCGCGTTCACGGGCACCGCGCCGCTGCAAGCCTCCTCCGGTGACGTCGAACGCCACCGGCTGTCGCGGCGCGGCAACCGCCAACTCAACAAGGTGCTGCACACCGCCGCCAAAACCCAGATCCGCCGCGGCGGCCCGGGCCGTACCTACTACCAACGCAAGCTCGCCGAGGGCAAAAGCCCCATGGAGGCGCTGCGCGCTCTCAAGCGGCAGCTGTCTGACGTCGTCTACCGCCGGCTGCTCGCCGACCACCAGGCGCGGGCGGTCCGGGGTGGACAGATGAGGACGAGCCCGAAGGCCGCGTGACCGGCTTGCACCTCTGACTCGGTTCTTTCTTCAAGTCACACCCCGAACCACACATCACGCTACGCCCACGACCACTCCGCTGTCATCACCCTCGACGCCGGAGTCGCTTCCACGCGCCCGACAACCCGCCCGCGAAAATCGTCGCTTGACAGAGAGAGGCTTCGATATCCGAGGGTCTGGGCGTCCTGATGGGCTGGCAGGGCACGAGTTAGTGCCAGGATCGAACCGGCTCACCGACTGTTCCGGTCCCCGACGGCGTCAGCCGGTGTGGTCCGCTGCTGCGACATAAGCCAGGTGTCCCTTTTCCTCATCGGCTCGCTACGAGAGCCGGCCGAGTCGGTAGCTGGAACCGGCACGATCTCCCGACCGCTCGTCACGTTCAGCTTCGGGGTGCTGGGCCGCAGCCAAGTCCTCGAAGAGCGAGATGTCTCAGCCGGGATCACGTCTGCGGTTCGTGATGGCGTGCCGGCGGTTGGGACGCCGCGCGTACTGCATCGAGCCACGTCCTATCCTCCCGAACGGTCTCGCCCGGGCCGAGGTTGTAGTCAATGGCGGTTGAGCTGGGAACGGGGGCAGCTGCCGCACAGGCAGGGCGTACAGGGACAGACCAGTGACAGCCGCGTCGGTGCTGCCCTCGCGAGGGCCGGGTAGCGGCGGGCGAGCGCAACGGTCAGCGCGGCGGCGGGCAGCACTGCGAGGTAAGCCAGGCGCATCGCCGCCGTGACGCCGATGGCCTGTTGGGCCACTCCGACAGCGACATAAGCGAGCGCGGCGACACCGACTGCAGCGCCGACCAACCCGGACGCGGTCGCAACGGCGTAAGGGGCGAGGTCTTGAGCGACGACGATTAGCAGTGGCAGTGCGGCGTTGCCGAGCGCTCCGGCGGCGATGACGGCCGCGAAATAGGCGATGCTGCCCACGGGCACGGCGAACACCAGGTAGAGAGCCGGCAGCGACGCGAGCAGCGTGGCCGGGACGACGGTTGCCCGTCGCAGCCGGCGGGTGGCTGTGATCGCCCCGATGCCACCAGCCGCGGCGGCGATATTGTAGGCGGCGAGGGTCCAGCCGATCAGTGCCGCGTCTGCGGGCTGTCCGGCATCGACCAGCCACACGGGGACAGCGGCGGTGAACGTGATCGCCGGCAGCGACGCGAATGCGACCACCAGGGTGATCATGCCGACAGGCCCCCTCAGCACCAGTGGCAGATGCCGAGGCGCGAACCGCGCCGCCACGGGGACCGCGGGCGGGCGCGGCGTTGCCAGGAGCAAGGCCGCGGCGATCAGCCCGGCTAAGGCGGTCCAGGCTGCAGCGGGTGTCCCGGCCGCCGCGATGATCGCGAGCACCACGACGGGGCCTGCAGCCAGGCCGACGGCACCGCCAGCCCCGAATACGCTGAGCGCCAGACCGTGGCGGCGCTCAGGAACGGCGTGGACAATTGCGGCGGCAGCTGGGTGGAAGGCCCCCGAGCCCAGGCCACCCCCGACGAGCAAGAGGATCGCAACCGGCGCTGACGGCGCGACCGCGACGACGCCGAGCAGCACGCCGGCCGCCACGGCCCCAAAGGCGGCGACACTACGGGCGCCGACACGGTCCGCGAGCAGCCCGAACAGTGGCTGGCTCAGCGAAGAGGCGACCCAAAGCATCGCGACGAGGGCTGCAAGTGCGGCCTCGCCCACATCAAGACGAGCCTGCAGCATCGGTCCCTGGGCGGTCATTCCACCCAAGACCCCGTCGACGCCAACGTGGGCCGCAGTGAGGGTTGAGGTTGTCCAAAGAGCGACGAGGTATGGCCTCTTGCCCAAGGCGTTGGCGGGTGCGGGGCTGGTCAATGTCGCGTTCATCAATCAGCTCCTTCCTGCAGGGGACTCGGCGGCGTAGAAGCCGGGCTGGCCAACGGTCGCGCCGGCATGGACGGTCTGGCCGGGTCGGGTCAGTCACACAAGCGGGGGATTGCGGTCGAACGTGCGCCCGAGCGACTTCGCCCGGTGTCGAAGGTATGAAGCTCTCCACGAGGGTCCCTGACGGCTCGTCGTCGCGGAGCGCCTGTCAGTGGCGCATCAGCTTTGGACGCGGCGCCTCGAGTTCGGCGGGCCGTCACGGCGTCCATGAGAACGCTCGCCTACGACGGTGACGAACGCGTACCAGGCGCCCACGGCGACGACGCCCCAGAGGGTGCCAGCAGGCCGGTCGCGGTGAGCGGGACCACGCCGACCACCAGATGTGTGGCGAGGCCAAAACCACAGGGTCTGGTCAATCCCCGCCACTGACCCGGGGCGGGACCCCGCGGAATGCGGCGGCTGTTGGCCGGTCGAGGTTTGGGTCGCGGTGCTCATGGTGGGCCCCTGGTTGATTGATGACCCGAGACTCCGCTCCGGCGGTGTCGCGGTGCCGTCCCATGCCTGTCCCTCGATCGGGGTGGCGGGACAGCGAAGGGACAGTGCCGAGACACAGCAGCACGCGAAGGTGGCCATCCGCGAGCACAAGGAGTCCAGGCCGATGCATGCAACCAGCGTGGAGGTGACCGTGCGGACCGTGGTGTGCCGGCACGATGTGCGGAGGATCAGCGCCCGCATCCAAGGCGTCCAAGGCGTGGTCGCGGTCGACCCGGTGCCCGCCTCCATCCGAAGCGGTCGGCAAGGTTCGGACAGTTACCCCCTACCGGTATCCTGTAAGAACCAGACGATCTTCAGGAGGCGCGATGCGCGGATACACCATCAGCAAGGACGACTACATAAGGCGGCTACGCCGTATCGAGGGGCAGGTGCGTGGGCTGCAGCGCATGGTGGACGAAGACACGTACTGCATCGACGTTCTCACGCAGGTTGCGGCAACCACGAAGGCCCTGCAGAGCGTCGCGATCGGGCTGCTGGACGAGCATGTCCGCCACTGCGTCATCGAGGCGTCGAAGAACGGTCCAGACAACGCCGATGAGGTCATCACCGAAGCCACCAAGGCGATCGAGCGGCTGATCCGCTCGTAGCAGCAAGCTCATAGCAGGAAGAAGGACAGCGCCATGAAGCACGAACACGATCACGACCTGCACGTGGCCACGGCGGTGGACGAGGGGCGCATGCCTCACGACGCACACGCTGGGCACGGCATGGATGCGGGCGACGGTGAGCAAGCTGGTCACGGGTCGCATGCTGGTCATGGCGACCACGCCGCCATGTTCCGCGACAAGTTCTGGCTGACTCTGGCCTTCGCTGTCCCCATCGTGGCGTACAGCCACATGATCCAGATGTGGTTCGGCTTCACCGCGCCGGCCTTCCCAGGCTCGCAGTGGCTGGCACCGGTGCTCGGCACGTTCGTGTTTTTCTACGGCGGTTGGCCGTTCCTGGCTGGCGGCGCCGACGAGGCGAAGCGCCGCCGGCCCGGGATGATGCTGCTGATCACGTTGGCGATCACTGTGGCCTTCGTCGCCTCGCTTGCCACGACATTCGGGCTTCTGGCCGACCTCGACTTCTGGTGGGAGCTGGCTGCACTCATCGCCATCATGCTGCTGGGCCACTGGCTCGAGATGAAAGCCGTCGGACAGGCCTCGGACGCGCTGAGCAAGCTCGGCGAGCTGCTGCCCGACGACGCCGAGCGCGTGACCGACGCCGGCATCGAGACCGTTCCAATCGGCTCACTGGGCACCGGCGACATCGTGCTCGTACGTTCCGGCTCACGCGTCCCGGCCGACGGGACCATCGTCGAAGGTGGCGCCGAGATCGACGAATCGATGGTCACCGGCGAGTCCCGCCCCGTATCCAAGGGCAAGGGCGACCGTGTCGTAGCAGGAACCGTCGCCACTGACTCCGCGATACGTGTTCGGGTCGAAGCCGTGGGAGAGGACACTGCCCTGGCTGGCATCCAACGCCTGATCGCCGAAGCGCAGACCTCGCGCTCCAGGGCGCAGGTGCTCGCGGACCGTGCCGCGGCGCTGCTGTTCTACGTCGCGGTCGTCTCAGGCGTGTTGACGTACCTGGTATGGATGCTGCTGGGCCAGACCGACGCGGCCATCACTCGGACCGTGACGGTGCTGGTGATCGCGTGCCCCCACGCCCTCGGGCTGGCGATTCCTTTGGTGATCGCTATCTCGACGTCGCTGTCGGCGCGCAACGGAATCCTGGTCAAGGACCGGTTGGGCCTGGAGCGCATGCGCAAAGTTGACGCCGTGCTTTTCGACAAGACAGGCACGCTGACCAAGGGCGAGCACACCCTGGTCGACGCGGCCGCGGTCGACGGCGACACTGACACGCTTCTCGCTCTGGCCGCAGCAGTGGAGGCCGACTCCGAGCACCCGCTTGCCCGCGCCATCGTGACGGCTGCCAAGGCCCGTGGTGCCGTGACCGTGGCGTCGGGGTTCAAGTCAATGACCGGCCGCGGCGTGACGGCGACAGTGCAGGGCGCGACCGTGGCTGTCGGCGGGCCCACGTCTCTGCGCGAGTCCGGGCTGCGCATTCCCGACGAGCTGACCGAGCCGATCAACCGTTGGCGTGACCGCGGCGCGGCTGTGCTGTACGTGGTGCGTGAGAGCACCGTCGTCGGTGCACTCGCACTGGAAGACGAGGTCCGCTCAGAGTCGAGGCAGGCCATCGAGGAGCTGCACCAGGCTGGCGTGAAGGTCGTCATGATCACGGGCGACGCGCAGCAGGTTGCCGATGCGGTCGCGGCCGACCTCGGGATCGACGAGGTGTTCGCCGAGGTCCTGCCCGAAGACAAAGACAAAGCTGTCGCCGAGCTGCAGTCTCGAGGCCACACGGTCGCGATGGTCGGTGACGGCGTGAACGACGCGCCGGCGCTGGCTCGCGCGGATGTCGGTCTGGCTATCGGTGCCGGCACCGATGTCGCAATCGAGTCCGCACATGTCGTGCTTGCCTCCGACGACCCGCGTGCCGTGCTGTCGGTGATCCGCCTGTCGCGCGCGAGCTACCGCAAGATGATCCAGAACCTGTGGTGGGCCGCGGGCTACAACCTTGCTGCGATTCCGCTGGCAGCCGGCGTGTTCGCGTGGGCGGGGATCGTGCTGTCACCTGCACTGGGCGCTGTGCTGATGAGCCTGTCCACCATCGTGGTTGCCCTCAACGCGCAGCTGCTGCGCCGCACCGAGCTGCGCATCAGCTGACGCCGATAGAGGCGCGGCGCCCACAAAGGCGCGCCGGGTTTGCACCTGTCCGCCGTCCCGAAAATTGAACGGGCGCGGCCGGACGCGCCCCTCCATTTTCTAAGCGAGTTCCGCCCGCACGAACCTGGCAGCTACGCAATAGGGGGTGCGGTGCACGCGCTACGAGAGAGAGGAACCCCTGATGCCACGACTTCCCGCCCTCACCCCTGAGTCTGCACAAGGCAAGGCACGCGAGCTACTGGGCGACCTCGTGTCGCGCCACGGCGAGGTCGGGCTGATGGTGCGGTCGATGGCGAACTCGCCCGCGGTCCTCGGCGGCTACCTTGAGCTGAGCCGCGCCATGAAGCGGGCCAAGCTCGATCGACGGATAAGCGAGCGGATCTCGATCGCCGTCCAGCAGCGTCTCGGCTGCCCGTCATGCCTCGTCGCGCACATTGACGCGGCCAGGCAGCATGGCGTGGACGACGACGAGATCGAGCGCGCTCAGGCGGGCACCTCATCTGAGCCGGCGATCGCCGCGATTGTCGCCTTCGGGCTGCAGGTGCTGTCAGAACCGGCCGCCGTCGACGATGCAGTGATCGCACGGCTGCGCTCCTACGGCTACAGCGACCGCGTCATTGCCGATGTTGTGGGCGTAGTCGCCTTGAACGTACTGACTGGTGCGTTCAACCTCGTAGCCGGAGTGTGAATCACAGCCACGCGTCACTTGGGGTGCGGCGCGACTGCTTGAGCTAATCCCGCTCGCTTAGCGCCTACCCGCACTTCGCGTCTCTCGGCTCCCCAGCTGTCCCGGCGGTGGTTCGGTCGTGGCGAGACAACACGCATGACCCTGGCGAGTCGAGGCAGCGGAAGCCAGTCAGCGAGGTGGAGGCGGAAGCTTCGTCGCGTGGCACGGCCCGTCGAACTTCTCGCTCGGTTGCGGAATACCCCGTACCCGTACATGGTTCCTATCGACGTACCCAGTGGGGGTATCGGAATGAGAAGCAAGGAGTACCTGATGAGCACGACTGAGTACCAGGTGACCGGTATGACCTGCGGCCACTGCGAGATGTCTGTTCGCGAAGAGGTCGCGACCGTCCCCGGCGTACAGCAGATCGATGTAAGCGCTCAGACCGGAAGGCTCGTCATCACCTCGGACGCCCCGGTCGACGACACGGCCGTGCTCGCAGCGGTCGACGAGGCGGGTTATGAGGCGGTGCGCGTGCCATGAACACCCCCACTCGACTCGGGCTGTTTGGTGCGGCGTTGGGCGTGGTGTTCGCCGCCGCCTTCGCCGCCGCGAATGCAGTCGTCCCTGCAAGCACCGTCGCCCGCTGGACTGACGCAGCGAGAGAACACGAGATGAGCACAGGCAACACCGGGCAAGGCGGACAAGAACAATCCGGTGGGCCGGCCGAAAACGGCGACCACGCCGCTGCGACCACCCAGGATTCAGTCCGGGGCGTCACCAGCGCCCGGGGCGGCTACCTGCTCAGCCCGGTTACCGGGCCGCGCGAAGTGGGTCAAGCGGGGACACTGTCGTTTCGGATCCTGGACGAGCGAGGCCGCGCGGTGACGCGCTTCGTCGAGTCCCACGACAAGCAGCTCCATCTGATCGTCGTGCGGACGGACGGGGCCTACTTCCGGCACGTGCACCCGGTGGTGGATGAGGAAGGCACCTGGTCACTGTCGTGGGACTGGGCGGCCGCAGGCACGTACCGGCTGTTTGCCGACTTCGTGTCAGCGACGGGCCAGGAGCCGGTCACTTTGACGCGGACCGTGGAGGTGGCCGGGAACTTCGCCCCTGCTCCGGCAGCGCCCAGCGACACGGCATCGGTCGACGGGCTCACAGTGGAACTCACTGGTGGCCTTGCCGTCGGTTCCAGCTCCCCGCTGACCTTCACGGTCGCCAGGGGCGGGGAGGCGGTCACCAACCTGCAGCCGTATCTAGGAGCCTTCGGACATCTGGTCGCGCTGCGCGAGGGTGACATGGCGTACCTACACGTCCACCCCGAAGGTGACGAGCCCGCCGCAGGTGAGCTGTCCGGGCAGGACATCGAGTTCGCCGCTAAGGCGCCCACGCCGGGCCGTTACCTGCTGTACCTGGACTTCAAAATCGACGGGCAGGTCCACACCGCGCGCTTCGTTGTTGACACCGGCTCCAGGGCCGCGCCAGCAGTCCCCCACGGCGAGCCCCCGGAACCAGCGCCCGCATCCGAGGGCGGCACAGATTCGAACGCCGAGGCCGATGACGGCCACGGCGACCACTGAAACCACCTGACACCCCGGAGGAGAAACCCGTGACTGCATCCATAGCCCAGACAGCGGCCCCCAGCGTCGAACTCGAAATCGGCGGGATGACCTGCGCCTCCTGCGCGATGCGCATCGAAAAGAAGCTGAACAAGCTTGAAGGCGTCACCGCGACGGTGAACTACGCCACTGAGAAGGCACAAGTTCACGCCGCCGATGGTGTGGACGTCGAAACGCTGATCGCCGAGGTGCAGAAAACGGGCTACACCGCATCACTGCCGCGCAGTGCGGACAGCGCGACCGGTGACGGAGCCGAGCAGGACGATGTCCTGGATACCGAGCTGGTGACGCTGCGGCAACGCCTGATTGGTGCGGTGGTGCTGTCGGTGCCAGTGATCGCGATGGCGATGGTCCCTGCGCTGCAGTTCACCTACTGGCAATGGGCGTCCCTGGCCCTGGCAGCACCCGTCGTGTTGTGGGCTGCGTGGCCCTTCCACAAGGCCGCCTGGACCAACGTCAAGCACGGCACCGCCACGATGGACACCTTGGTGTCGCTGGGCACCATGTCGGCTCTACTGTGGTCGCTGTACGCCCTGTTTCTCGGTACCGCGGGTACCCCCGGCATGACCCACCCGTTCCAACTGACCGTGCAGCCCAGCGACGGCGCTGCGAACATCTACCTCGAGGTCGCAGCCGGCGTCACCATGTTCCTCCTCGCCGGTCGCTACTTCGAGAAGCGCTCGAAGCGGCAGGCAGGAGCAGCGCTGCGCGCGCTGCTCGAACTCGGCGCCAAAGACGTCGCGGTTCTGCGTGATGGCGTCGAGACGCGCATACCGACCTCTGAGCTCCGCGTCGGTGACGAGTTCGTTGTTCGCCCTGGGGAGAAGATCGCCACCGACGGCATCGTCGCGTCTGGCAGTTCGGCAGTCGACGCCTCCATGCTCACCGGCGAGTCGGTACCGGTCGAGGTCCGTGAAGGAGACGCCGTGACCGGCGCGACCGTGAACGCCGGTGGCCGGCTGGTAGTGCGCGCCACCCGGGTCGGATCCGACACGCAGCTTTCGCAGATGGCCAAGCTGGTCGAAGACGCACAGTCCGGTAAAGCGCAGGTGCAGCGGCTCGCCGACAGGGTGTCGGGGATCTTCGTCCCAATCGTCATTGCCATCGCTGTGGCCACCCTCGGCGCGTGGATCGGCGCCGGCTTCCCGCTCAGTGCCGCGTTCACCGCAGCCGTAGCCGTCCTCATCATCGCCTGCCCATGCGCCCTCGGGCTGGCGACGCCGACCGCGCTCCTGGTCGGCACCGGCCGTGGCGCACAGATGGGCGTGCTGATCAAGGGCCCTGAAGTGTTGGAGTCGACCCGCAAGGTCGACACGGTTGTGCTCGACAAAACCGGCACGGTCACCACCGGCAAGATGACGCTCGTCGACGTGGCCACAGGCCCCGACGTCTCCCGCGAGCAGCTGCTGCGCCTGGCCGGCGCCCTGGAGGCAGCCTCCGAGCACCCGATCGCCCAGGCGATCGCGAAGGGTGCAGCGCTCGAGGTCGGGGTGCTGCCAACACCGGAAAACTTCGCCAACGTCGAAGGAAGAGGCGTTCAGGGCATCGTCGATGGGCACGCCGTTGTGGTTGGACGCGAGTCGCTGCTAACCGAATGGTCACAGCACCTGAGCCCAGACCTCGCCGAGGCGAAGGCTCGCGCCGAGGCGCAGGGCAAGACCGCAGTGGCAGTTGGCTGGGACGGCCTGGCCCGCGGCGTTCTCGTCGTGGCCGACCAGGTGAAACCGACCAGCCGCGACGCGATCGCACAGCTGCGTGCCCTGGGACTCACCCCCGTATTGCTCACCGGCGACAACCGGACCGTCGCCGAGCAGATCGCCGCCGAGGTCGGCATCGAGCAGGTCATCGCAGAGGTGCTCCCACAGGACAAGGTCGACGTCATCGCCGACCTTCAGGCTCAGGGCAAGGTCGTCGCGATGGTCGGCGACGGTGTGAACGACGCCGCCGCTCTGGCGAAGGCTGACCTCGGCCTGGCCATGGGCACCGGTACCGATGTCGCCATCGAGGCCGCCGACCTGACCCTCGTGCGCGGCGACCTGCGCAGTGCCGCCGATGCCATCCGCCTCTCCCGCAAAACCCTCTCGACCATCAAGACGAACTTGTTTTGGGCGTTCGGCTACAACGTCGCCGCGATACCCCTGGCCGCGCTCGGTCTCCTGAACCCGATGCTGGCCGGCGCCGCGATGGCGTTCTCCAGCGTGTTCGTCGTCGGCAACAGCCTGCGGCTGCGCTCCTTCAAAAGCCGGGCCGTGGACTCCTAGGCCGCAGCCGCCCCGTCAACACCCGCACCGACCAGCCCGCATCCGCCTGACCACGTTCACGCTCCGCCACCGAAAGGAACCCACCACGATGTGCAACCACCACCAGCCCAACTCGAGTGATGTCGCCGCCGAGTCCGCGACAACCCAACTCGACGACCACCTCGCACCCTGCCCGGTGATGCCCGGCAGGGTGGCAAACAAGGCCAAAGCCGAGGCGGCCGGTCTGTACCGCGAATACGACGGCAATCAGTACTGGCTGTGCTGCGCCCCCTGCGGCCGACTATGGGACGCCGACCCCGCCAAGTACGCCGCCGCCTGATTCGCGCAGCAGCTCCAGGGCTGGCGCTCCACCGCTTGGATTTGGCC
>Ga0136615_10001817_pt1 | contig 10431 bp, 15 predicted proteins | sample AntDrymUQ2882206_2_FD_106647 | JGI IMG/M metagenome (GOLD analysis project Ga0136615, IMG submission 106647) | Polar desert sand microbial communities from Dry Valleys, Antarctica - metaG UQ288 (22.06) | ecosystem: Environmental > Terrestrial > Soil > Desert | place: Antarctica: Dry Valley...
TCGAACGGCAGCTTTTCGCCGTCGTCGAATCCGTTCGCCGCCGCCACCGACCAACTGCCCGTGGCAATTGCTTTCGCCCCGGCTTCCTCTATCGCCTTCGCGCTTCCCGCATCCCAGATATTAAATAGTATCAAGGGATTTCCTTTGATGTGCAGGTCTCGAAATATATCGGCTCTCTCTCTTTGTGTTGTCATGTTAATTTCCTTTTTTTCACGCTTATTGATTTGCCGGATTCGGGGCAAAATCGAAAAAGCCCATCACAAGCTGCAATTTTCCGTCAACGACGATAGCGAAATCCACGCCGGCGAGAATGGGCTTGCCGTCGGCTTCCGAAAGCGTGAAGTTCCATCGAAGATAATTGCCGAATCCATCAATTTTGCTGGTTAGTCGAACCTTGCTGTTCGGAAATTTTTTGTGAACTCCCGCAACCAGCGCGTCAATCGCACCCTGACCTTCAACCTCGACGTCGCTCACTTGTCATCTTCCTTTTCAAGTGACGCAATATCGCTCTTCAAGCGACTGTGAGTAGCGGGTCAACGACCTCGTCAGTTCGTCGTTGCGGCGGCTGAAGCGTTCGTCCAGATGTCGCAGAACAGAGCGTTCGGTTTCGTCGATTTGCCGGAGCGCCTCACGTCTCGCAAGTTGTTCGCGCGGCGGCGCGCCGCCCTCGAACACCCACATCGCTCGTCTGAGCAATGCCGCCGCATCAATCGCTTTCATGACGAGCAGTGCGTTCAGCGTCTCCTGCGCTTTGTCTCCGGCGGCTGCGTGAAAGAATCCTTCAAAGCCGTCGCCGGCAACAACGGACTGAAAGCGTTCGACGTAGCGTACGACCTTCTCTTCGTTACCTTTGTTCATAACGACCATCTGTTTTATGTGAAAATTTTTTGACTCGCCTTTTCCGAGTCGCGCTCGCGCTCGCGCGCCTCCCGGTGCCTCTATCAATCCTCTCCGGGATGCGAAGCCTGCTCTCCAAACAAGCTCCTGAAGGCGCGCTTCGGCTCCGTGCGTCGCTGTTGCTGGAATTCACGCACCCATGCGGAGACGGTGGCTCTCAGTACAGAGCGCGCGGATCGGGTCGCCGTCTCGTCACTCTTGAGTGCGGCTACCGTATCTTTGCCATCACTGCGCCCGCGCTTGATAACCCTGATAGAAGTTTTCGTGATCATGGTTGTTCCACCCTTCTACTCGAACCGTCACCCGGTGATGGCGCGTGTTCTAATGGGACTCCGCTTGACCTCTTTGTGATGCGCGCGAAGGTCACTTCTCCGATTCCATAGGACGCCTGATACATATAACGCCCAGAGGATGAAGATCAGTTGAAACAAGGGTCGCACCCAGTAGTACCAAGCCCCGAATTCAAGCCCTTGTACGCTTCTGCCTTTCAGTGCGACGTTAATGTTGGCAATCACCAATAAGGCGAGCATGACTGCGAGTCCAACACCTGCACACCTCCGAAGATTTGGTAGTCCGAGTCGCTTATATATTGCCAGCGGAACAACCAGACCGATTGCCCCGGCAAGTTCTGCCACACCGGTGAAGTACACGAGCGGCGGCGCGTGGTCGGCTAAAAAGTCTGGCATCATCGGCACATACCGCGTCTTGGCGTTCACAAAATGATCGATCCCGGTAAAAGTGAATCCTCCAGCCATACCATGACGCAAAGCCATTCGGTAATCCCGACGACCACCAAAAAGCAATTGTGGGATGTACGCCAGGATGCTGAAGGCAAGCATGAGAAAGAGAAAACTCATTTCATCACTTCCGTAAATACTTAAGGCTTGTTGGCTGCATACCTCCTCACTTGTGCAACAAGTGAGCCATTACCGTCAGGGAAAGGGCGAAGCGAGCTAAACTATTGCGGGTCAACTGAAAAAGAAATTATTCAGCCAGTGCGGCGCTTTATGTGGATGAGAGGAGAGAGGGGAATTGGAGGCGATATATCGCACTCGATGCGATATATCGCAATGGTCGCGGCATAATTGGCTGCATTTCGTTGTCGGGCAGCACCAAGCCAAGTTTATCCGAAAGCTGTGAGGAAATTACTCTTTCGCACGCCCTCGCTTCAGAATCACGATTTCAGAAGCCCCCACCTGTAAGGGATACATCATGACAGTAGGGCCTTCGACGAATTGAGCTTCGACCACATCCCCGACTGTGAGGTCTTCAAACGCCGCCTGACGGCGCTCCTCGCCTCGCCGTGCGAAAATGCGGGTCTCATTCGTAACTATCAGGTTGGCTTTATCAGGCTTCGCATTCGCCTCTTTGTCCCCTTCGATTAGGACAGTGCCGATGAATCTACTTTCGTCTTCGGCGCTCGCCCGACGAATCCTTGTGATTGTGCCACGAATATCTGCGTCGCTGCCCTCCATGCCGCTCGTTGGAACAGAAGCGAAAGCTAACGAGAGCGCCACAATGAGGAACCCGACTAACTTAACTTTGTTCATACCCTCGCCTCGTTTTAATTCTTGCGTAGAAGTGAATAATGTTTTCCATGTGCAACTCGTCGTTCTATTGAACGCCCGATGTGGAAAGAACTTGCAACTGTGCCGCCTGTTCGAGTGTCGGGTAATCGGTGTAGCCTTTTTCGCCCGGCGTATAAAAAGTCGCGCGGTCGGGCGCGTTTAATTCAGCATTCTTCGCAAACCTCTCCGGCAAATCTGGATTCGCCAAAAACAATGTGCCGTAAACGATGGCGTCCGCGTAGCCCGCAGCCAGCAGTCTTTCGCCGGTCGCTTTGGTAAATCCGCCGTTGGCAAAATAAACGCCTTCATACAAGGGGCGCAATCTTTCGTGCCAGTTAATTTCTGTAGTCGGTGTTTCTTCAAACCCGATGTGCAGGTACGCGAGATTTCTTTCGTTCAATTTCTTGATGACGAACGGATAAAATTCTTCGGCATCCGTCTCCTGCATATCATTGAAGGGAACGCTGGGCGAAAGTTTCACGCCGACTTTTTCCGCACCGATTGCCGCGCTTATCGCGTCCAAGACTTCCAACAAAAACCGCGCCCGATTCTCTTGCGAGCCGCCGTATTCATCAATTCGCAAGTTGGTGTTCGTTCCCAAGAATTGATGGACGAGATAGCCGTTCGCGCCGTGCAGTTCCGCGCCGTCGAAACCCGCTTCAATCGCGCTTTTCGCGGCGGCGCCGAAATCATGAATCGTTTGTTTGACTTCTTCCGTCGTCAACTCACGTGGGGTCACGAAATCTTTCATCCCCGCGTCGGTGTAGTTTTGACCTTTGGCTCTGACGTTTGAAGCCGAAACCGGCTGCGCGTTGGCGGGTTGGAAATCCGGCAGAGCGATGCGTCCGGTATGAAAAATCTGTAAAAAGATCTTGCCGCCCGACCGGTGAACCGCGTCCGTTACTTTGCGCCAAGATTTGATTTGTTCGGCGGTGTAAATTCCCGGCGTGCGAACGTAACCTTTCGCCGTCGGCGAAATGTTCGTCGCTTCGGTGATAATGAGTCCGGCAGAAGCGCGTTGAAGGTAATACTCGGCGACAAAATCCGGTTGCACGCCCTCGTCATTCGCCCGACTCCGCGTCATCGGAGCCATAATGATTCTGTATTTCAGTTCAAGATTACCGATTGTTAATGAATCAAATAACGTCGCCATAAGTATTCTCCTGTAACGCGAGTGTGTCCGCTCTCACTCAGTTCGTGAGCGGGTCTCGCTTCGCCAAGCGGGAAGCCGGTTGTGCGCCGTGTAAGCGCGCGGTCTCTTCAGTAGGACGCTGGAATAGTGCTGCGCCGTCCGAAGGCATCGAACGACGCAGCACTTAGCACACGTCGAAACTTTACGACTGCACGCGCAGCACCAGCTTGCCCGTTGTGGCGCGACCTTCTAACTTGCGGTGCGCTTCCGCCGCCCGCTCTAATGGCAGGACTTCGGTAATGTCAATCTTCACCATGCCCGCCGCGACGAGGTTGAGTGCCTGCCGCGAGATGGTCGCCAATCGCTCCGGCGCGGAGAAGCTCAGATGACCAATGCTGAAGCCCATCACCGATTTGTTCTCGGAACACAAGTCGAGCGTCGAGGGTCGCACGGTCTCGCTGTGGCTCGCGTTACCGAAGATGACTACTTTGCCGAACGGCGCGAGTGTCTTCAGGCTCTCCTCAACGACCGAACCGCCGATTGACTCTAACACCACGTCCACACCCCGCCCCCGCGTCGCTTCGAGCGCAGCTTCGCGGAAGCCATCGCGCAACAACGTCGCGTCGTAGCCAAAGCGTTTCGCATAATCGCCCTTCTCGCGGCTGCTGACTGTGCCCAAAATCATGCCCGCCCCTAGATGGCGCGCGATTTGTGCCGCCACCGTGCCGACGCCGCCCGCCGCCGCGTGGATGAGGACCGACTCGCCCTTCCGCAGCCGAGCGACCTCCGTCAGCATCGCGTAAGCTGTTGGCACGATGGTCGGGAACGCTGCGGCGGTCTCAGGTGCGACCTCGCCATCGAGATCGTCAAGCGGAAACGTCATCGCGGCACGGGCAATCGCGACCTCGGCATAGCCGCCGATCACAGTCATCGCTGCCACGGGCTGTCCGACGTGCAAGCCCTCGACACCCTCACCGATTGCGTGAACGTAGCCCGACACCTCGAAGCCAGGAATCAACGGCAACTTGCCCGCTTCGGAATCGCCGCGCCGCACCATCACCTCGACGTAGTTCACCCCGGCGAACAAGACGCGAATCGCTACCTCGCCCGCTCCCGGCTGCGGCTCAGGCATTTCGCGCATCTCCAACACTTCGGGGCCGCCCGTCTTCGGAAACACAATCGCCTTCATAACTTGATTGTCCTTTCTACTTCTTTTGCTCTCTGTTTTTGCTCGCCGTGCAGATAACCCGCCCTCTCCACGAACGTTCCAAAGAGGACAGGCCCGATCACCATCCCTAGGTTCATGCCCGAGGTAACAACCCTCAGCCCGACGCCGGTCAACTGAGTGTTGGGCATCTTCTCTTTTTAAGATGCCCTCTCTCTTTGTCATTTTAATTGTCACTTTCAACCGCGAAGACCCGGAATTGCAAAACCCCCATCAACCAAAATTGATTCGCCTGTCACAAATCTAGCTTCGTCCGAACACAGCCACACGACGACTTGCGCGGTTTCTTCCGCCGTTCCGATTCTCCGCGCGGGTGTGTGCCGACAAACGGGACGAGCTGCCGCTCAAGATTGTCCGGTTGTCCCTCAGGATCGAAGAAACGACGCATCATCTCCGTATCAATAATGCCGGGATTGACGTTGTTGATGCGAATGTTAGCGGCGGCGACTTCCAACGCGGCGGCTCTTGCCAACGAATCCAATGCGCCTTTGCTTGCCGAATAAATTGTTGAACCAACCATCGCGCCGCGAGCCAGCCACGACGAAGTGTTGACAATCGCGCCGCCGCCCTTTTGCCGCATCATTTGTTCGATTTCGTATTTGAGCGACAGCCAAACGCCTTTGAGGTTAATGCTCATCGTAAAATCGAAATCGTTTTCGGTTAATTCGCCCATCGGCGCAAATTTGCCTTCGACTCCCGCGTTGTTAAATGCATAGTCAATTTGTCCGTAAATCGCCACCGTTTGCTCGATTAAATTTCGGATGTCCGACGGGTTGGCAACGTCAGTGCGGATGAACGTCGCTTCGCCGCCGTTGGCGACAATCGCGCGCGCGACCGCTTCGCCTTGCGTTTCGCGTCGGGCGGCAAGCACAACGCGCGCGCCTTCGCGTGCAAACAAATGCGCTGTCTCGCGCCCAATTCCTGAACTTGCGCCGGTTACGAGTGCAACTTTTCCATCAAACCTTTTCATTGCGGGTCCCCTTTCTCTGGCACGTTACGCTTAGTGCAAGCCATTGACCATACGTCAAGACGAGTCGCCGAGAAGCCTTAAACTGTTAGTTAATAAAGGAAATATGACCGTGAACCGGCGTGGGGTGGCGGGCTGGATGAAGTTCACTCGCGGCGACATGTCGTTTCGGATGCGGTATGTCGCCGCGAACCTCGCGTCTATCGTCCTCACAGTCGCCGCGCCCATAAAAACGGGCACGTGGATACTCGGCGCTGAAGTCCACGACATCGCCCAGCTTGCCGGAGCCGTGCATCACGAAAGCAACGCCGGTGAAGAAACGCATCAGTAGTAACGCGACGCCGTGGCGACCGTTCGGAAAATCCATGTGCAAATTTTCAATCACCGATCTATCTCGCACTGTTCACACATGGGCGGACGATGTCGCCCGCGCCGCACTCCTCAGCACAATGCACACTACGGCGTCCGGTCGCCTGTCAAGACCGACGCCGCCCGCTGACTTGCGGTCTCTCCGGTCAGGCTTCCGCAGAGGTGTGCGGTCGTCGCCGGACTGCTCGTCATCCATCTATCTCGCTAACGGTCGCATCATCGGCAGGCGCGGCGGCGACGTGTCACGTCGCGGCGAGGTTCTCGAAGTGGTTCAAGGCGGCTGACGCGCAGGACAAGCGCAAGCGTAAGGCGCGGTCTCAGCAATCAATCATTGTTTTGCATTGACCACGCTTAGCGCCTTGTGGCGAATCACTCCGATGGATGGAATGATCACCACCCAAAATCCGGAAGCGGGCATGAACAGCACCCCTATGATAGCTATGGTCAATAAACCCCAGCCTATGGCTGGCGGCAATTTAATCCCTTTCGATTCACACCAATCAATCAGGGCACCGAAAACTATCATCGAAAAACCGAAGAAGGTAAACCAGAAAGCCATCTCACGATCCGGCTGCCCATTGACTGTATTGATGATGCCTTCACGCAACAGCAGCGCGAATGTGCTTCTAAAGGCTATAAGTCCGAAAATCGTATGAAGTAGCCCGATAAGAATTACCGAGCGACCGATCCAGCGTTTCATGTCCACCTCACCTTTTGTCCGCAACCTTTAGTTTGACATCAGCCGATAGCGGCTAACACTGTCGACGCAAAGTGCGACTCAGCTATTTGTAGTCCCTATAAGAAGCACAAGACTGTGGTTGCCCTCATTCTCTGTAAGGTCTTCTACGATTTCTTGCACCGTTAAAAGGATATAGTGCCCTCAGCCACGATCACTGACCGCCCGGCGATTTCGACCCGATTGCCCTGCACGCGCATCTCTATCCGGCTCGGACGGTTCATCTCAACACCCTGTTCAATCACCGCCCAGACACCTTCGGCGATCAAGTTCCGTGAAGCGAGGTATGCTCCTAGTGGTCCGGCGGCACTGCCGGTAGCAGGGTCTTCTGATATTCCGATGCCGGGGAAAAAAGCGCGGGCGCGGGCTACCGTCCGCTGTTCGTGCGTCTCCAAACAGAAGAGATAGCAGCCCTCACAGCCCAGTGGTCGGGCGAGCGTAATCAGGGATCGGGCATCGACGCGAACGCGCTCTAAAGCCGACAGACTTCGCACCGGAACCAGCAGATGCGCGGCTCCGGTGGAGACAGCTTGTGGCTCCAACCCATCAACCTCAAGGTCTGAAGAATCAAGTCCGAGCGCGCGAGCTAATGCAGTTCGGTCGGTCAGCTTGTCTCCAAAGTGCGGCTCGTCTTGTGTCATTGCAACTCGGAGAGGCTTACCCCCCGCGGAGTAAATTCCGACCGGCAGCACTCTCTCGCCGATCTCCTGCCACAGCGTTGTCACGGGATCACTCAAGTCAATAGCGCCGTGATGGGCTAAGACCCACCACGCGCCGAGTGCGTTATGACCGGCGCCGAACACTTCCGCTGAAGGAGAGAAACTACGCAGCCGCCAAGCCGCTTTCGCCTGACGCGACGGCAAGAGGAAAGTTGTTTCTGAATAATTGAACTCGCGTGCGATAGCCTGCATCTGGCGATCAGCCAACCCTTGAGCATTCAGAACTACTGCCAGTTGATTACCGGCAAGCGGCTGCTCGGTGAATACATCTACTAACACAAATTTGAATGAGTCCATTCTGCACTCTCTCCTAAATACAATCCTCGTCACTGACCGAAGCTAGTCAGTCGTCTCAACACACCTCTGCGGTACGAGACCGGGAGCGTAGTTGTCGTCATCGTCTCTGTGACCGCGCGCGCGTGAGCCACGCTCATCTTCGCGCTCGCCCTTCGCTTTCTTGCCGCTGATTGTGATGATTACGGCTCCGACGATCACCGCCGCGGCGACCAGCGTGCGCGAAGTCATCTGCTCGCCGGCGACCGCCCAGCCGAGCAGCACCGCCACCACCGGATTGACGTAGGCGTAAGTCGAGGCGCGCTCCGGCGTCACGTTCTTGAGCAACCAACTGTAAGCGGTGAAGCCGACGAGCGAGCCGAACACGAGGAGGTAGCCCCACGCCAGTAGCGAGCGCGACGAAATGCTTCCCGCGGCGAACGTCGCCCACTCGCCGAGGATGCTACTTGCGACCACCAGCAGCGCGCCGCCCGCGAGCATCTGCATCCCGGCCGCCAGTAGTGGTGAAGCTGCCCCCTTAACGCGCACCGAGTAAAGCGAGCCAGCCGCCCACGACAGCGCCGCCACGACGAGCGCGCCAGTGCTTAACGGATGCACAGCGCCCTCCGCCGCGCCCGCTCCGACCAACATCAGCACGCCGACGAAGCCGACCGCAAGACCGACGAAAGTCCTGCCGCCGGGGCGCTCGCCGCCCGGCAGCGCCCAGTTGATCGTCACGACCCACAAAGGCTCGGTCGCAATCAGCAGCGCCGCCGTGCCGGACGCGACAAACTGTTCTGCCCAAGTTACTAGCCCGTTGCCGACGAGCAGCAGCGCCGCGCCGGTGACGGCAGCCGCGCGCCAATCCCTGAGTTCAGGCGATGCCGCGCCGCGCGCACGCGCCCAGATGTAGAGCACGCTCCCGGCGAGCAGAAACCTCGTCCCCGCCATCAGGAACGGCGGCAGCGTTTCAATCCCGACGCGGATTGCGAGGTACGTCGAACCCCAAATCAGATAGACCGCCGCAAATGCCGCCACCACTAATAGCGGCGACGGTCGCGCGCCCTTCCTCGTCTTCAACCCGACCTGATGTCCGATCCGCCCCATGCCTTTCCCTCCACCCTCCGCGACGGTCAAACCGCCGCTGTGGTAAGCGCCCCGGCGCAATCCTTCGCGCAGATGCTCGATGCTCCAATGTTCGATTGCTTGCACGGACGTGTCACCTCACCCTCGCGCGCGGCGGATTAGCTCGTTTGTATTCCTTCACGAACGCGCGCACAAAGTTCGTGCGCGGACTGCGCTCGAACGAACCGGCGAGTGATTCGCCTCTGAAACTCATCAGCAGGCGCATGCGCCCCGGCTCGACCGTCTTCAAGACCACGCCCGTGCCCACTACGACCGGCGCAAGTTGCGACGCGACGACAGTCGTGCGCACACCGTCGTAACCATGACGGGCGGATGCCCCGGACACGGGCGCGGACTCACTGATCCAAGTCAGCGCGCCCGGCACGTGCAGCGTCTCGCTCCGGTAGATGAGGTACACATCCGCCGCCTCTGGCGTCTCGGTGATCTCGACGCGCGGGAGCCGCTTGAGCAGTTCCCGAATAAGTTCAGCGCGCGCCTGCATGTCCATATCGGTGAACACGAACAGCTTAACGATGCCTCTCAACTCGCCCGCTTGTCCGTACTCGATGTTTGGCTGCTGAGCCGCCGCCGTCACGCTCAGCAAGAGCAGAAAGATTGTGTTTTTAAGAATCTGTCGTAGCATCGTTTGTTAACTCCCGAACGGATTTTTGAGTGAGTCGCCTTCCTCTGACTTATCATTCTGTTCTGCCATCTCGATGACACGTTGAACGAAAGATGAAGCCCCTCGAACGACACGCCTTGCTCCGCTCTTAACCGGCACAAAAGGTGCGCGCTGTCGCTATCAAGGAAGCATAGATCAGAGAGGTCGAGCGTGACGCTCCGCCCCGATTGCCGCTTCAAGTCCCGGCACATGTTTTCGAGCAACTCGGCGTCTTTCAACCTGAGCGTTCCTTCAACGCGAAGCGTCGTGCGCTCTCCCTCCGGCGTAGTAACTTCGGTGATGCGAGTGGGCATGCCTACCTTTCAAGTAACTATGAGCTGGTTGCAAAATTAAACGGAGACAAGGATGACAGTATCCAAAAGGTTAATTTTGCAACCAGCTCTAAGTTCAAAAAATTCCTCGCGTGGCATTCACTTCCGCGACGGTTGTTTCCCTCATACCCCTTCAGGGCAAGCGCCTTGCCACACCGCCGCACAGAGCTTCTTCACGACCTCAAGTCGTTGCTGCGCTGTGAAGTAAGAGTTCTCGGAGGCAACCAGAGCGCGGCGGCTGTCAGATCAACAGATGTAGGATTCGCGGCGATATGTCGCATCCGAAACGATATGTCGCCGCAAGTGCAATCCTCCCGCCCGACGTGCCGCGCCGGTTGACGAACACATTTCCTTTATCCAATAACGGTTTAAGGTATATCGGCGGTGGGTCTTGAAGTGTGGCTAGAGGCTTGCAGTAAGGCGGAGA
>Ga0136615_10001818_pt1 | contig 10425 bp, 9 predicted proteins | sample AntDrymUQ2882206_2_FD_106647 | JGI IMG/M metagenome (GOLD analysis project Ga0136615, IMG submission 106647) | Polar desert sand microbial communities from Dry Valleys, Antarctica - metaG UQ288 (22.06) | ecosystem: Environmental > Terrestrial > Soil > Desert | place: Antarctica: Dry Valley...
CCGCCCGGGCATCGTGCATGCTGTGTCCGGGTTCCTGACCGAGCGCACCTGCAACATCCTGGACAGCCAGCAGTACGGCGACCCGGAGACCGGCCGCTACTTCATGCGAGTGCATCTCGCACCGCTCGACCCGACGGTTACCGCGGACCTGCTCGGCACGGAATTTGTCGACGTGGCGACGTCGTTCGCGATGACCTGGGCACTCGTCCCGGCGGCGGAGCGGACCCGCGTGCTGATCATGTGCTCGCGCGAGGGGCACTGCCTGAACGACCTGCTCTTCCGCTGGCGATCGGGCACGTTGCCGGTGGACGTCGTCGGTGTGGTCTCGAACCACCTGGATCTCGGTGGCCTGGTCGAACCGTACGGCGTGCCGTACCACTACCTCCCCGTGTCGTCGGAGACGAGGGCTGACGCCGAGAGCCGGCTGCTCCAGCTCGTGGGCGATCTCAACGTCGAGCTGGTCGTTCTCGCTCGGTACATGCAGGTGCTCTCGCCCGAGCTGTGCCGAGCGATGGTCGGGCGAGTGATCAACATCCACCACTCGTTCCTGCCCGGGTTCACCGGCGCCCGCCCGTACCACCAGGCGCACGAGCGAGGCGTCAAGATCATCGGCGCGACCGCCCACTACGTGACCCCCGTGCTCGACGACGGACCGATCATCGAGCAGGACGTCGTACGTGTGCGCCACGACCAGGGTGCGACAGCGCTCGCTGCGGCCGGGCGGGACGTCGAGTGCCAGGTGCTCGCACGAGCCGTGCGGTGGCACTGCGAGCGCCGCGTGATCACCAACGGCGCCCGCACCGTCGTGTTCAGCTGAGTGCTCGTCGCCGAGGCGACTCAGGGCTGGCTGCGGGCGAGGCGCTCCAGAGCCGCGCGACGGTGCGGCCCCGTACGCCACGTAGCCGGCAGGGTGTTCAGGGCGCTGGCGAGAACTCGGCAGGACAGCCCGATCGCGAGGTCGGTCGGCGCGATCGCGGGCAGACCGTACATCCGGCGGGCCCAGCGGGGAAGGCTCGCGAAGGCGAGTGCGGCCAGGAGTGCCCAGGCCGGACGCGCCGGCGTGAGCGTGGCGATCCTGGCCGGCATCGGCGGCCTGAGAAGGAATCGCGCTGCGGTCCGCGCTGCCTCCGTCGATCGGAGCTGCGGGCGGACATCCTCGAAGTACGCAGTCAGCTCGGCGACGCTCGAGGGCACGATTCGCCGGGGGATCCCGACGACCTCGGCGGCGGCCACCTGCTCCGCGACGTATCGGTCGGACTCGCCGGCGGTGAGGCCGAGGCCCGCGCGCTGGACGGTGGTGAGGAAGCACTCGACCTGGCAGCAGTGCACCCAGAGCAAGAGCCTCGGGTCGGACACCACGTACCGGTCACCGCTCTCCGGCTCGACGCCCCGAAGCCCGCAGTGCACGCGCCGCACCATCTCGCCGGCCGCGACGGCTTCGGCGGTGGTGCCGTACGTGACGACCCCGACGAACTCTGCGGTCCGCCGCAGCCGGCCCCAGGTGTCGTCCCGGAAGCTGGAGTGCTGAGCCACGCCGGCCATCGCGAGCGGGTGGAGCGCCTGCAGGAACAGCGCGCGGATCCCGCCCACCCACAGGATCGGCTCGGCCTGCACCCGCCAGGTCACCGAGCCGGGACCGAACAGGCCGACGTCGACGGCCTCGGCGGTGGTCTCGGCCGGACTGGTCACCTGATCACCTTCACACGTCCGCGGCCTGCGCGTGCGCCAGGGCGGGTCGACGCCCCAGGTGACCAGCCGGCGCCCAGTTGCCGGTGGCGCGGTGAAGGCTGGGTGAACACCTGCGAGGTACTGCCGCTGGGGTCGCTCTGGCGGCGACGGGAAGACACCCTCGAGAGGTGAGCAGCCTGGCGATCAGGCACGGCAGCAAGCAATCCTGCGCCTCCTCCCCCTCCTACGGTGACGATCACGGACCGCTCGCCATCGCCCACCGTGGTGGCGCCGGGCTCGGCCCGGAGAACACCCTCGACTTGTTCGCCCGCTCCACCGCGCTCGGATTCCGCTACCTCGAGACCGATGTGCGAGTCACCCGGGACGGGGTGGCCGTCGCGTTCCACGACGAGTCGCTGCTCCGGGTCACCGGCCGTGACGCGCGGGTTCGAGACACGGACTGGGACGTAGTCCGGGGCCTGCGCGTGCTCGGCACCGGGAGCCGGGTCGAACGCATCGAGGACGTGCTCGCCTGCTTCCCCGATGCGCTCTTCTCGGTCGACGTGAAGGAGCCATCGGTCGTCGTCCCGCTCTCCGCGGCGATCCGTCGTACGGCATCCGCGCACCGCGTATGCGTCGCCGGTGGTTGGGACCGTTGGTTGGCCGCCGTGCGCGAGCTGACCAGCCGCGAGCTCCGGACGGCGCTCGGCTGGCGCGCGCTCGCGACCCTGACCGCGTGCGCGCGAGCTGGGGTGCGCCCGCCGAGGCTCGGCGGGCAGTTCGTCCACCTGCCGCCGAAGTTCGCCGGGATGCCACTCCTGCGGCAACGGGTGATCGAGCTGGCGCACGCGCAGGGGTTGAAGGTCGTCGTCTGGACGATCGACGAGCCGGCTCAGATGGTCCGGCTTCTCGACCGCGGCATCGACGGCATCATCACCGACCGCCCGGACGTCCTGCGGGAGGTGCTGGTCGCCCGCGGCACCTGGCGGCCGATGTCGCCCCGTCCGGCGCCCGCCAGATCCCCACGATCGAGGCTGTCGCAAACGTCGTGATCGGGCTCGGCTCATCGGGCGGGTGCGGGGCGTCGGGTGGAAAGAACGCTGGCGGCCACAGCGGTGGTCTTGGGCTTGGCTCACCCGTCGGTGCGGCCCTCCCCCGCACAAGTCCCAGCCAACCTGTAGTTGATCATGGACGAATGCGTGTCAGCGGTGGGTGTGGATGGCTCATTCGCCCCCGCTCGAATGCGACAGCTTGAACCAACCACTCGGCGACCTTCCTTCGTTCCGGGCTTGGGAGCGCACCAGCAGACACACCCGCCTCGGTTCCCGCAACGCCACCCTGATGTGCGTGGGCCAGCGTGAAGTGCCACCCACTTGGGGGCGGAGTGGTAGCCCGGTGACCGGCGAGAGGCAGTGCCCGCTGGGACGATTCCCGGCCCGCACAACGGTGCTGTTCATGTTCAAGTGGCGCAAGCCGCCCACCAACGTCGGCGTTCGTGGGCATCTCGTGCCACTTGAGCGAACCCCATCCACGCTGCCGGCCTCCGTCCCACGAAGCCCGCGCCGACCGCGAGCCCGAGCCCAAAGCCGCCTCCGTCGTCGCCCGCTGCTCTCCGACCCACGAAGCCGCCCCGATCAGCGACCGACGCCAGAATCCATGAATGGTCATGGGCAACTTGCACACCCCGGCTGGGGATTCGGTCGCCGACTGGTCAACCTGTACATGGACGGCGCCTAGTTCCACTGATCACCGCAAGTGCAGCCGCCCGCTGCCGTTGATCACGGACATCTGACGACCACCGGCAAATACATCGCGTCCGTACGCTGGTGACGTGGGGACGCAGATCGTGTTCGAGACGCACTCGATCACGGAGGACAACGAGCGCGGCGTGGCGACCGGCTGGCTGCCGGGTCGGCTGTCGGCGGAGGGCCGTCGGCTGGCTGCCGAGCTGGGCGACCGCCGGCGCGACGACGGGGTGGCTGCGGTCCTGACGTCGGACCTTCGGCGCGCCGTGGAGACCGCCGAGATCGCGTTCGGCGGGACAACCGTTCCCGTGCTCCACGACTGGCGCCTGCGCGAGTGCGACTACGGGCGGCTGAACGGCGCGCCCAGCGACGAGGTGGTCGGACAGCGCCGGCACCGGCTCACGACGCCGTACCCGGGCGGGGAGAGCTGGGAGCGGGCCCTCGACCGGGTCGAGCGATGCCTCGGTGACCTGTCGCCGAGGTGGGACGGCTGCCGCGTCGTTGTGGTCGGGCACGTCGCTACCCGCTGGGCGTTCGACCGCGCCCTCGCCGGCCGTTCGCTCCGTGACCTCGTCGACGAGGACTTCGCCTGGCAGGAAGGCTGGGTCTACGAGGTGCGGTGACCGGTCCGCCCGGCGCGCCGCGACTACCGTGGCCAGATGACCGAACCGCGGCCGGACTGGCCCGATGTGCTGCCCGACGCGTTCGTGATCATCCCGCGCAAGGCCCCGTACGCGATCGGGCTCGCCGCCGCGGTGCTGGTGCTGCTGGGCCTGGCCGCGCTCGCGTCCGGTGCCAGTGCGGGTACGCGCTTCGCGCTCCTCGTGGCGGCCGCAACGGTCGGACTGGCCGGGTCGTCGTTGCTCTTCCGCCTCCTGCAGGCCGGCAAGCCCCAGCTCATCGCCGACGCCGCGGGAGTGAAGACGACGCTCACTCCTCGTCGCATCCCCTGGGACCGGATCGAACGCGTGCGGATCATGCCCAACCGGGTCGGTGGCAGCGCACGGGTCGGGGTGGTCCCGGTGTCCCTCGACGAGGCGCTCAGCTCACGGACGGACACCGGCCGCGTGATCAAGCTCCTTGAGTCCCGGCAGCGGCGGGAAGGCGCGCCGTTCGTCGTCAGCCTCGCCACGAGCGGTATCTCGCCGGACGAGGCCACGACCCGCTTGCTCGAACTGGCTGCCGGCCGCGCCCCGGTCACCAGCTGACCGTTCTCGTCCCGCGCCCGAGCCGACCCGTCATGATCTGCAGATGGTGTGGCTCGAGGTCGTCGGCTGGGTCGGCTCGGCGCTGCTGGTGTGGTCGCTGCTGCAGACCCGGATCCTCCGGCTCCGCGCACTGAACCTGGTCGGCTCCGCCGTGCTGATCGTCTACAACGCGGTCGCCGGCGTCTGGCCGATGCTCGGGCTCAACACGACGCTTGCCTTGATCAACATCTGGCAGCTGCGCACGTTGATCAAGACCCGCCACGATGGGGCCACGTACGAGATGGTCGAGGTCGAGCTGGGCGGCGAGCTTGTGCAGCGCCTCCTCGAGCGCCACCGGGAGGACATCCGGCGGTTCAACCCAGACCTTGCGCTGGACGGTTCTGCCGGCGGCCGGACGACGTTCGTGGTGCTGTGCGGAGATGAGCTCGTGGGCGCCGTGCTCGTCCGCGACAGCGGGGGAGGCGTGGCCCAGGTCGAGCTGGACTACGTCACGCCGAAGTTCCGCGACATCACGCCTGGCGAGTTCGTCTTCCGCCGCAGCGACGTCCTCGCCGAGCGCGGTTTCACCAAGATCGTCACCCCGCCCGGAATGGTGAGCCCGTACTACGACCAGCTCGGGTTCGAGCCGGAGGGTCGGTCGTACGTGCTCCACCTCCCGGTGGTGGACCTGGGCGACGTGGCTGACAATGGATCACGACGACGAGGAGAGTGAGGCCACAGATGCTCTGGCCAGCACGAGTGATCGGGGCGGCGACTGCCCTCTACAGCGCGGCGGTGCTCCTGAAGCCCGAGGTGCTGGCCAAGCCCACCAGCCTGGTCGGGCCCGACGGCCGGGCCGACCGTGGGATCTCCGTGCTCGCGCGGGCGAGCTCGGCCCGCGACCTCGTCAGCGGGCTCGCGATGGCTCTCGCGCCGAGCGCCTCCGGGGTGCGGCTGGCCGGGGCGATCCGCATCGGGGCGGACCTCAGCGACGCCATCGGCATGGGACTCGCGCTTCCCGACGCCGAGGCCCGCCGCAAGGCGGCGGGCGTGGCCGGCGGGTGGGGCGTGCTCACCGGGTTCGCGCTCTGGCTCGCTCGCAACGACGACAGCTGATCACCGGTCTGAGCAGCTGCCTGCCGACCGGCTCGTGATCACCTGCGGTCGGGCACCTCGCGCTCGATCTCACCGACGTACACCTGACGGGGACGGCCGATCTTCGTTGTCGGGTCGTCGATCATCTCGCGCCATTGCGCGATCCACCCGGGAAGCCGCCCGATCGCGAAGAGCACGGTGAACATGCGGGTCGGGAAGCCCATCGCCTTGTAGATCACCCCGGTGTAGAAGTCGACGTTGGGGTAGAGCGAGCGCTCCTTGAAGTAGTCGTCAGCGAGCGCGACCTCCTCCAGCCGCATTGCGATGTCGAGCAGCGGGTCGTCGACACCGAGCCCGTCGAGCACCTCACGGCTGGCCTGCTTCACGATCGCCGCCCGCGGGTCGTAGTGCTTGTACACCCGGTGGCCGAAGCCCATGAGCTTGATGCCCGGCTCCTTGTCCTTCACGCGGCGGACGAAGGCGTCGACGTCGTCGTCGTCGTCGTGGATCTTCTGCAACATCTCGAGCACCGCCTGGTTCGCGCCACCGTGCAGCGGGCCGAAGAGGGCGTTCACCCCGGCCGACACCGACGCGAACAGGTTGGCCTGGCTGGACCCGACCAGCCGGACCGTCGAGGTGGAGCAGTTCTGCTCGTGGTCGGCGTGCAGCACGAACAGCATGTCGAGCACGCGCGCCATGGTCGGATCCACCTCGTACGACGCCGCCGGCACGCCGAACGTGAGGCGCAGGAAGTTCTCCACATAGCCGAGGGAGTTGTCCGGGTAGAGCAGCGGCTGGCCCACGGACTTCTTGTACGCGTACGCCGCAATCGTCGGCAGCTTGGCCATCAGCCGGATGGTGGACATCTCGACGTGGCGCTCGTCGAACGGGTCGAGGCTGTCCTGGTAGAACGTCGAGAGCGCGCTCACCGCCGAGGACAGGACGGCCATCGGGTGCGCGTCGCGCGGGAACCCGTCGAAGAACCGGCGGAGGTCCTCGTCCAGCAGCGTGTGCACCCGGATCTTCGCCGCGAATCGCTCCAGCTCGTCGGCGGCCGGCAGCTCGCCGTAGATCAGCAGGTAGGACACCTCGAGGAACGTCGTCTTCTCGGCCAGCTGGTCGATCGGGTAGCCGCGGTACCGCAGGATGCCCTGGTCACCGTCGATGAACGTGATCTTCGATGTGCACGACGCTGTGTTCACGAAGCCGACGTCGAGACTCACCCGGCCGGTCTCGGCAAGCAGCTTCTTCGCGTCCAGCCCGGCTGGCCCGTCGGTCGAGGGGACCTCGGGCAGGGCGAGCGCGCCGCCGTCGTACGTCAGCTCGAAGTCGGCCATCCAACTCTCCTCTTTCGCTGCGGTCGGCGTCGTTCCCGACGTCCGGTGAGTCTGGCACGGGCTCGTACGCGGACAGCACGACGTCGGCCAGCACTAGCGCTTGGGTCCCCGGTCGCGCCGGACCTGGACGCGCCGGCCCTTGACGTGGGTCTCCTGCAGCGCGGCGATCACCTCGTCGACGGCGCCCTCGGGAACCTCGACCAGCGAGAACCGGTCGGTGATCTCGATCGCTCCGACGTCCCGGCCCGACAGCCGGGTCTCGTTCGCGATCGCGCCGACGAGGTCCTGCGGCCGGATGCCTGCGGTGCGCCCGGCCGAGATGTAGAGCCGGGTGCCGCCACCCGGACCGGCATCTGCCTTGCCGCTCCTGCCGCCCCCTGGCCGACCACGTTGCTCCCCGCCGGAGCCTCTCCCGCCGCTTTGTCGCTCGAACCGCTGGCCCGGCGCCTCGTCCCGCTGGACGCGCACCGGGACCTCCGGGATCTCCTCCTCGCCGGTGCCGCCTCCGGTGGCCTCGTGCGCGAGCCGTACGGCTGCGAGGGCGACCTGCATGACGTCGAAGTCGTCGGAGAGCGCCTCGACGACGACCCGGAACTGCTCCAGCTCGTCCTCCAGCAGCAGTTCGTGCAGCGCAGCGCGGGTGAGCTCCAGCCGACGCGCCCTGAGGTCGGCCGACGTCGGCACCTTCGCCACCGGGATGCGCTGCTTCGTGACCCGCTCGATGGTCTTGAGCATGCGGTGCTCGCGTGGCTCGGCGAGGGTGATCGCGACGCCCTCGCGCCCGGCCCGACCGATCCGTCCGATCCGGTGCACGTAGGACTCGGCGGCGGAGGGAACGTCGTAGTTCACGACGTGCGTGAGCAGCTCGATGTCCAGGCCACGAGCAGCGACATCCGTCGCGACCAGCAGATCGGCGGTCCCGTTGCGCAGGCGACCCATCACCTTGTCGCGCTGGTCCTGGCTCATGCCGCCGTGCAAGGCCTCCGCACGGTAGCCGCGGCCGTTCAACGTCTCGGTCAGCCGGTCGACCTCCTCGCGCGTACGGCAGAAGACCAGCGCCGCGATCGGCGCCTCGACGTCGAGGATGCGACCGAGCGCCGCCGCCTTGTGCGCGCGGGCGACGACGTACGCGGTCTGGCGGACCCGCGGCGCCTCGCCGGACGGCTGGACGTCGCGCTCGATCTCGATGCGGATCGGGTCCTGCAGGTGGCGACGCGCGATGCCGTTGATCCGCGCCGGGATCGTCGCCGAGAACAGCACCGTCTGCCGGGTCGACGGCATGGCGGCAAGGATCGCTTCGAGATCCTCGGCGAAGCCCATGTCGAGCATCTCGTCGGCCTCGTCGAGCACGACGCACCCGATGCGGTCGAGCTGCAGGCTCCCGCGGTTCAGGTGGTCCAGGGCCCGGCCCGGGGTCGCCACCACGACGTCGATGCCGCGCTCGAGCTCGCGCAGCTGCCGCCCGATCGGCGCCCCGCCGTAGACCGGAAGCACACGTGCGCCGAGTCCGCGGCCGTAGCGGTGCAGCGCTTGGGACACCTGCATGCACAGCTCGCGGGTCGGGACCAGCACCATTGCCACCGGGTGACTGCCTCGGTTCCCCGTCGGCAGCTCGTTCAGGATCGGCAGGGCGAAGGCCGCGGTCTTCCCGGTGCCGGTCGCGGCCTGACCGAGCAGGTCCCGGCCCTGGATCAGCGGCGGGATCGCCTCGCGCTGGATCGGGGTGGGCTCCTCGTAGCCGAGGCTGGTCAGTGCCTCGAGGAGCTCGTCGCGCAGGCCGAGGTCGGCGAACGTGGTCAGGCTGTCGGTCGTCGTCACCGCACCATCGTCCCGCAGGTACGCCCGTCAGCGTCCCGGCGGCCAGGAATCCCACGCGTGGAGAGAACCTGATCGGCGGTCACAGGTCCTTGCGCAGGAAGGACGCCGCCGCCAGCGCCCAGACCATCGACACCCACACCGCCGCCCACGCCAGGTAGGCGGCCGTCAGCGGCGCCTCGCTCAGGAACGGATGGCCTTCGAACGCGGCGCCGAACTGCGTCAGCAGGGCCGGGTCCTGGAACGCATGCATGGCCCCGCGCCACAGGCCGTCGGTGGGCAGGAGCATCCGCGAGACGGTGCCGATACGAGCGACGCTCTCGTTCCCGAGAGCTTGACCGATGCCACCCACCACACCAGCCACCCAGGTGGCACCGAACAGTCCGACCGAGACCACACCCGACGCCATCGGCGAGATGACCGTCGACAGCATCACGGCGAGGGTGAGCAGCACGATCGTCTGCGCCGCGAGCAGCGCAAGGGCGGCCGCCGGCTGCGGTGGCCAGTAGTCCACCGTCCACCGGACGACGAGGCACTGGGCCAGCCCGGCGAGCACGACGAAACCGCTGCCAAACACCACCAGCCCCAGCCACTTGCCCAGCAGAAAGGCGGAGCGACGGATCGGCCGGGCCAGCACTGCCAAGGCGATGCCCGACTCCGTCTCACCCGACAGCGTGGGGCCGGCGAGGAATGCAGTACCGAGCGCCGCGATCAGGCTGAAGCCGAACATCACGAGGTTGAGAACCGTGGAGGCCACCAGCCGGGCCTCGCCGCTGGTGAGCGCGCCGGAGCCGTACTCCGCCGCCAACCGGGAGAATCCCCAGCCGCTCAGCCCGAGCAGCAGGACGGTGAGGACGGCGAGGGCCAGCAGCACGCGCCGGCGCGACGCCTCGCGCAGGGTGAGCGCGGCGATGGTCAGGACCGTCCGGGCCATCGTCACTGGTCGCCTTCCGACGGGCCCGCAGACCCCGCCCGCAGGATGCCGAGCAGGCGCGCCTCCAAGCTGATCCGCGCGGGCTCGACCGCGTGCACCCGTGCACCCAGGACTACCAGGTCACGAACCAGGTCCGGAACAGCCGTTCCGTCGTTGTCGGCCGGAAGCGCCACGGTGAACACGTCACCGGCTCGCTCGACGTCCCCGGTCGCGGCCAGCCGTGCCTCAGCCTCCGGGGAGAGGTGGGTCAGCTGGAGCCGGACCTCTCGCTGGCCGAGCAGCTCGAAGAGGGTGCCCGCTGCGGCGACCCGTCCCCGGTCGAGGATGACCACCCGGTCGCAGACCCGCTCGACCTCGCCGATCAGGTGCGAGTTGAGCAGCACCGCGACCCCCCGCGACCTCAGTGCCAGCACGATGTCGCGCACGTCGGCCCGGCCGAGCGGATCCAGCGCGCTGGTCGGTTCGTCCAGGACCACGAGCTCCGGCCGGGCGACCAGGGCGACCGCCAGCCCGAGGCGCTGCTGCATACCCTTCGAGAAGCCGTCCACACGATCACCCGCGCGTTCGGCCAGGCCCACGAGGGACAGGCAGTCGCGCTGCTCCTCCGCGGGCACCCCGAAACCCGACAGCCGGACGTGGAGGGC
>Ga0136615_10001819_pt1 | contig 10419 bp, 9 predicted proteins | sample AntDrymUQ2882206_2_FD_106647 | JGI IMG/M metagenome (GOLD analysis project Ga0136615, IMG submission 106647) | Polar desert sand microbial communities from Dry Valleys, Antarctica - metaG UQ288 (22.06) | ecosystem: Environmental > Terrestrial > Soil > Desert | place: Antarctica: Dry Valley...
AACAGCTCGGGGCCGCTGAAGCCCGAGTATTTCCCTGAGGATGCGAGGTGCGGTTCCAGCGAGAAGAAGCCGTCGAAGTCGGAGGCGCGCAGCGCGGAGAGTGTCTCGGGCAACTGTCCGTCTCCTTCACCCGCCGGAACGACCCTGTTCGAGCCTGAGAGCGCGTCCTTTACGTGCACGTACTCTATGTAGGGCCGCAACGACGCGTATCCCTCTTTAAATGGGCTGATGCCGCACTGCACGAAGTTGGCCGCGTCCCACGCCGCGCGAAGGGCAGGCGATCCGACACCGGCGAGTATGTCAACGCAGCGGCTCGGGACGTCGCCGTAGATCTCCTTCTCGTTCTCGTGCAGGAGCGTGACCCCAGAATCCTCCGCCTCGCCGGCCAGGATCCCCATCCTGTCTAGTACCTCTTCCCGATATTGATCCGGGTCCTGACCTTCGGGAATGAAGAACGAGAAGACGCGGACGTAAGGCGCTTCCAGGACATCGGCGGCGTACAGCGCACGCCTGAAACGCTCCAGGTGCGGCCCGAAAGGGTCTGTTACTGGTACTTTGCCTATCGGCGAGCCTATGGAAGACATCCCTATGCCGCGCAGCGCGGCCGCTGACTTCACCCTATCCAGCTCACCGTCCGTAAGGTCGAGCACGTTGGTGTTCCATACGCTGCGCAGCTCCATGTAGCTTATGGACTCCTCTGCGAGCGTGTTTAGTTGCTCGTCCAGTTCGGGGGAGATCTCATCGGCGAATCCTGTCAAGGTCCACACTTGTCATAACCCCTTTCCATGGGGCGACCCTCCGCCCGCTGCGAGAGAACTGCCCCTGCGTGTCTAACCCTCGATACGTACGGGCCCGCCGGTACGGGCCGACTCGTAGATACCCTGGATTATCGCGAGCGGCTTGCGTCCTTCTTGGAGGTTCACGAGCGGCTCGCGGCCCCCTCTGACGGCCTCGACGAAGTCCAGTATCTGGTCGCGGTGCGCCATGGAGAGGCTGCCAGGGTCCGCGCCGGCGCCAGATCCCGGCCCCACCTCACCATACCGCGCCATTACCTGCTCGGCCTGGTTCTCGCCTCCGCCTGCTCCGTAGGCGTCTCCTTCCTGTCCCTCGCCGGCGACGTGAAAGTAGGTCAGTTCATCGTCGTCGATGACGGCCGACCCCCTATCCCCGTGCACGGCGATCCTGGCTGTGAGTCCCGGATATGCTGCCGTCGTCGCCACTATGGTGCCGAGGGTGCCGTTTGCAAACTTCAGGATGGCTACCGCTGTGTCTTCGACCTCGATCCTCTCGTGGGCGAGCAGGCCCGTGTAGGCAGTAACCTCGAGTACCGGGCCCATCAACCACTGCAGGAGGTCGATGCTATGGATGGCCTGGTTGATTAATACTCCTCCACCATCGAGCTCCCAGGTGCCACGCCAGCCACCAGAGTCGTAGTAAGACTGCGACCTCCACCACCGCACCTCGGCGGACCCCGAGGTAAGGCGGCCGAACTCTCCTCTCGTGAGGGCCTCGTGAACGGCCCGCGTGGCCGAGTCGAAGCGGAGCTGGCTCACGACGGCGACCCTCCTGCCCGTGGCACGCTGTGCCTCGATGAGCAGGTTCGCCGCATTTAGCGTGACGTCGACGGGCTTTTCGATGACGACGTCCTTGCCAGCCTCGAGAGCCGCTAGGGCACCCTCGGCGTGCATGCCGCTGGGGGTGCAGACGCACACGGCGTCAAGCTCCACGCCCGATAGCATCTGTTCGAGGCTGGCGTAATAGGAACACCCGTACTCGCCGGCCAGCTCCTCGGCAAGTTCGGGGACGACATCGGCTACTGCCACAAGCTCTGCGCTCTCGAGGCCGGAGATGGCCCGCGCGTGGTGGGGACCGATGACACCGCATCCCAATATTCCGAAACGCAGCTTTTCGACGGTCATCTATCCTCTCCCCCTCTGTTTGTTCGGGACGGATCATATATTCGCGGTGCGCTCTCGCGGACGATTAGCTCGGGCTTGAGCAAGACTTCGCTCTCCCCGGGCCGGCCGCGGATGCGGTCGAGGAGCATCCTGGCCACAGGAGCTTCCTGGCCACGGTGGCGCCGATATCGTATTTGGGCGCACTGAGGGTGGTCAGCGCCGCCCAGAGCAGGCCGGTGAACAGCTACCCCTATGCGTACGCTATCATAAGTCTCGGCACCTATCAGCGGGTCTGGAGGGAGGAAGACGTGGAAGGGCGTGGCGGGCCCAGGATAGCGTTTGTGGGTGGAGGAAGCTATCAATGGGGACCCAAGATCATTCAGGACGTCGCTTTGAACGAGGCGTTGCGCGGGGGTAGTTTGGTCCTGCACGACATCGATGGTGAGGCGCTCGATGACATGTACGAATGGGGAACGAGGGCCCTTGATGTGGCGCAAGCCGACCTGAAGCTGGAGAAGACGCTGCAGCTCGAGGAGTCTCTCCGAGGGGCTGACTTCGTAGTCTTGAGCATCTCGACCGGGGGTCTGGACGCTACGGCTTTGGACCTGGAGATCCCCGCCCGTTACGGAGCGGTGCAGACCGTTGGCGACACCGTTGGGCCAGGAGGCCTCTTCCGCGGCCTGAGGAACATCCCTGTGGTCGTCGAGATCGCACGCGCGATGGAGAGGTCTTGCCCCAATGCCGTACTGTTGAACCTCACCAACCCACTGACGGTTCTGACCAGGGCCGTCACGAAAGCCACTTCCATAAGGACCGTCGGGCTCTGTCACGGGCTATTCAGCACCCTCGGCATGCTCTCGAAGATGTTCGATGCGCCCGAGGAGGCCATCAACGTGAGGGTGGCCGGGGTCAACCACTTTATCTGGGTGACGGACGTGGCGGTGCATGGACATGACGTCACCGGCGAAGCGTTCCGCAGGATCTCCGGTGGCGAGGCGCGTGAGATCTCACTCTCAGATGCCGCTGGAGACACCGACCCCTTTGTGAACACGTGGGGATTCCGCACAGAGCTGTGCCAGCTTTACGGGTATCTGCCTGCGGCTGGCGACCGCCACGTGTGCGAGTTCCTTCCCGGATACCTGCAGAACGAGAAGGAGCGGGAGAGGCTCGACCTCAGGATGACCACCGTAGATGTCAGGAGGGAGCGACTAGCCGCAGATAGGGAGAGGGCTCGGCGTATGATCCGGGGTGACGAGTCCATTCCGACCGGGCGCTCGCGAGAGGAGGTCTCCGACATCATAGCCGCCATGTGGACCGGCGAGGACTCCGTGAACATCGTGAACCTGCCGAACGCCGGCCAGGTCAGGGACCTTCCGCTTGGGGACGTCGTCGAGACTTACGGCGCTCTCAACGGCGCCGGGGCCTCCGGCATCGTTTTCGGGGAGCTTCCCCCACCGGTAGCCGCGCTCGTGCACCCGCACGTCTTCAACCAGGAGGCCATCGTGCAGGCCGGTCTGACAGGTGATATGGACCTCGCCCTCCGCGCCTTTTCGAACGATCCCCTGGTTGGTAGTGGTCCAGATGCCAGAAAGATGTTCGAGGAGATGTGGGAAGTTCAGAAGTAGGTTTCAGGTGACAGCCTTCGACTGTCGCTTGTCAGTTTGACATAGGATCTTTCGGACCTATGGACTTTCAAGGTGGTACATATCGCCTCTTGATCCAACTCTGTTTGCAGAGAATTCCTGATGCCTGTAGCCTCGGTTTGTTCAGTGGGAGATCTGGTGCAGGATTGTTGGGTCTTTTGTTTTGGTGTCTTCTGCCAGGAGGAGTGCTTTGCTTAGTATCATGGCGAGGGTGCGGTCGCCTTCGAAAGGTAGGAATAGTTTGTTTCCGAGTCCTCCTGTTGAGGATCCTCGGGTTGGGACGATGCAGAGGTACTGGTCGTTTGGCTCCAAGAGTATGTTGCCGCTGCCGAGGTGAATTTTGTATGTGCGTACGTCGCCCCTGACGATCAGGAACCTGTCTTGTAGGCTACAGCGGTCCGAGATTTTGAGGCGGGGGATCAGACGTTGCAGGACTTGTCTGCGCGTCTTTGCCGTCTGGGAGAGGGCGCCGAAGGAGTAGCTCGTCTAGTAGTCTCTGTAGCGGCCTTCTGGTCCGCCGTCAGCCCAGTTCGGGTCGTTGCCGACGCTGGCCACGCCGACGAACATGTCCGCGTCACGCATCACCTCCGACAGGACGAGTGGTGGGATCTCTTCTAGGGTAATTGGCCCTGAAGGTGCGCCCTGCCCGCGGAATTCGGCGGCGTACCCGCCGCCGCCCGCGTGGGCGTAGTTCTCCCTGGCGTCGATGTTGTAGAAGCGTACCTGATCCGTGGCCAGGTAGAGATAGGTCCCAGCCTCTGTGGTGTCGGCCCCGTAGTTATCGCCGAGGCCCTCGACCCAGAACTCGGCCCTCAACCCCCACGCTGGCAGCTCCAGGGTTGCAGGCGGGTACTCGTCGTCGACCATCAGCCTCAGCTTGTTCTTCCATCCGCGCGCTGCGCACAGGGCGTTGAACTGATGCTGCTTGATGACGTGGGCGGCGAAGCGATTGGAGTAGGTCCTCGTCGTACGCTCCGCGTCGGTGAGCAGGTAGACTTCCCTGTGAGCCTGCTTGAAGGGCTGGCGTATCTCCAACTCGGCGAGCCAGTCCCGCCAGGCCAGGACCTCGTTGGGCTCCTCCTGCATGGGATGCCACAGCTCTACGCGGGTCGAGTCGTCGAGCCAGGCCAGAACGTGGCCGTTTCGACCGACGATCCGGCCTTCGTGGAAGACGCCGGCGCCTGTGCGTTCTCTGTTTGTAAACTTCCAGATCAGGCGCCGCGCTAGCGTGCCGACGACAGGATAGTCGAGATAGCGCCCGCGCCAGGAGGGGTACGTCCAGCTCTTCTGCTCCAGATACAGGTTCTCGATCCTGTCGCGCTGGGCCGGGAGCATCTTCCGCAGGTCGGTAGCCGCCGCCTTGATCTCTTTCAACTCCTCGGGGTTGTGCTCTTTGACGGCCTTTGGCACGGATATCTGCGGTTTGCCATCCGGCCTGATCCGCCGTAGTTCCGTCGTGCTCGTGCCGGTGACTACCAGCTCGACGCCGAACTCGCCCAACATGGCGCGCCTAACCCCCACCTCCTGCAGGCCGTAAGCGGGGACGGAGATCTCCTCTATCTCCCGAAGCGACATCCCGGCTCGCCCCGCTGCGGTGGCCAGTACCTTCTCGATACCCTTCTGCGCCGTGCCGAACTTCACCCTGGCCTGTAGCATCGCGAGCTGCCCCACGCCCCCTGCGTCAGGCATGGCGCCCAACGCCCACACGCAGGCGTCGCCGACCCTGACACACCTCGGGCCCATCTGCGGCACCTTACGATACGCCGAGAGCGCCAGTGTGCCCAACGCACGCGCGACCTCGGCATCCTCGCTCCCCGCGCACAGCCAGGCCAGCGCCTTGAGGATGTCCGCGTTCTCGTCCTGCAAGAGCAGGTTGGGGTCGGCCTGCCACTGTGATCCCCCCTCGACGGACCTGGTACGCGGCCTGTCTACCAGGGGAAACCAGTGCAGCAAGGCTCTGTCGAAGACGGGGCGTCCGATCTTCTCTATCAGCGACATCGCGTCTCCGGACCAATTCTTGCCGGGCCTCGCGCCTCTGGCCCTGGCACAGCGTTGCAGGAGATCGACCCAGGCCGCACGCGCTTCGCCTTCCATGGCCCCGATGTCGCCTATCGCCGCATCCGACCAGGCCTCGCCGGGTACGAGGGGCATGGTCGAGGTCGAAAGCCTCCCCAGCTCTTTCAGCCTTGCTGACCAGCGGCGCGTCTCTTCTGTGCTGTGGCCTTCTTCGAGACACTTTGTGAGATTGTTCATCCTCTTGCGGAGATCTGGTGTGAGCCCGTGGTCCTTGAGGTGATCCTGGAGCACTTTGATCATCTGTGGTGTTCCGCGCACGGACGTATACGGCTGGCGGATGGACCAGTCCAGGAGGTGACAGACGTCGTCATGCTCGAATGGGAGCCTGCGTCTGAGCACGGTGTGCATGGTTTGACGGACCGCCCAGGTCTCGTAGAAGGCCGTTGAGGGTTTACTGTGGCGGAGATCCAACCACATCGCCGCGGCCAGCACGAACTCGCGCTGTTCCTCCTGGCTTGCCGCGAGGATCCGACGACCGGCCTCGGAGTCCCTGTTTTCGAAAGTGTACCGGCTGTATACCTCCTCCTTCTCCTCGGCCACGAGGTCGTCGATCCAGGCCCTGTAAGGTTGCGGGATGCGCCGCCTGAGGAGGAACACGTTCAGCCTCCGACGAGCGGGACAAGCTTCAGGAAAGTGACCGTGGTGTCAGGCCAGATCTCGATCTCCTCATCCAGCTCATCCACCTGCCGGTCATCGACCAGCAAGATGAACCCGTTGCTGTAAAACGCTTTGATCGCCAGTTCGAACTGTTTCTCTGGGTCTATCATCCGCCCCTTGCGCATCTTGAAGCCGTTGAATGACCTCTCCGCGTCGGTCGGCTGGACGAGACCGCGGAAGTACTCGGGCTGGCTGAGGTTGTAGTCGCTGACCTCGTTTGCGACGCGGGCGCGGATCAACTCCCGCACCGTGACACGGCCTGCCAGTACATCGAGCGTAAAGGCTCAATCTTCATCACGCCCGAGGCTGAAAGTCGTTTCGTCCCGGATCTTCAACGTCGTAGACATCGCCACACTCCGTCCTCGAAACCCTCTGGAAACGTACAAGAAGCGTACGGCTCGAGGGTTACCAGGACAAGTACCAATAGCGCTTGAACAGCGAGGATTCGCTGCTACCGGGCGGCTCGGGCGGGGAAACACGCTCTCAGACGCGTAGAGCACGTGAATCATCAAGGTCCAGCGGTCGGCCTGCTCGGGGTGGCGCACTCTCGTCGACTGCGTGAGGGCTCATGCGCCGCGCACCCGCGGAACGATCGCAGCCCCGCCGCGGCATTACCGTGCCGCTTCACGCATTCAAGGGCACTCGGGTGCCTGTGGAGATTTTGATCCAGCACCTCGCCGCCGGAGACTTGCTGGATGAGTTCCTGGAGGGTTTCCCAGGCCCCTTTCGCGAGCAGGCGGTCGCCTACCTCGAGGATGCGGCAGGGTTCGGGAGGTGCGATCATCGGGGCGTTGGCTAGAGTTAGAGGCGAGCGGGGTCAGGGCGGGTTGGAGACTCACATCCTGTTCTTTGTGGCGGCTGTTGCAGCGGGCCTGATCAACTCGCTCGCGGGTGGTGGCGGCCTGATAACGTTCCCGCTGCTAGCCCTCGTAGTCCCGCCAGTGGTCGCCGACGCAACGAGCGCTCTCGCCCTGCTCCCCGCTTACCCGAGCGCCGTATGGCGTACCCGCAGCAAGTTGCGCGAGGTACCCCGGCTGTGGTTGCTCCTCATCCCAAGCGCTTTGGGCGGGCTTGTGGGGGCGCTGATACTGGTATGGACGGGCGACCGCAATCTCTTGTTCCTCGTGCCGTGGTTGGTGCTTGGCGGCACGGTCCTGTTCGTACTCGAGCCGTGGCTCTCCCGCCGCAACGCCGGTGGCCAGGAAAACCGCGGCCTCGCGACGGCGCTGTGGCCGCTCGCAGTGGCTGTCGTGTTCGCTGTTGCCCTCTACGGCGGCTACTTCGGGGCAGGCATCAGCATTTTGATGATCAGTGCCCTCAGCCTGCTGCGGATGGGAGATGTCCACCGCGTCGTGCCCTTGAAGAACCTGCTCGCGGGGAGCCTGAGGGGCGTGGCTGTGGTCGTGCTGGTGATCTACGGTGAGATCCACTGGGGATACGGCGTGCCGATGGCCGTCGGCGGCCTGATCGGCGGTTACCTCGGGGGCGCGCTAACCGGCAGGGTAAACCGCACCGCCCTACGCGTGCTCGTCATGACGATCGGGTTCGGGCTGGCAGGGTACTACTTCTTGACCCTCTACGGCCCATCGGGGCTACACTTCGGCGGCGAGTAAGCCCGACCGAACACTCTCGCACGGAGGTAAGCCAATGCTCAGACGGCCTGGATTGCCGCGGACGTGCGGCCGGCGGAGGTGGAACGCACCGCTCAGGGTTCCGTGATCGGCTGGCCAACGGTGAGAGCGGCGCCTTGCGGGTCGGCCACGACGGTTGCTCTGAAGCCCAGCGCGTCGTAGGGGCACACCACCAACCTTCCCCCGAGCTCGGCGGCCTTGGCGGCGACCGCGTTGGCATCGGGGACCCAGAAGTTGACGCTCCAATGCGGCGCCGCATCCTCCTTGGCCCGCACCAGTAGGGGCTGCGGACCAGCCTGGCCATCGTCTGGGAAGCCCTCGCCGGTGATTGACGCCATCGCGGCGACCACGTCGTGAGGCACCGGCTGCTCCGACACTCCCCCGACGTACCCGGGCAGACGCCACATCGTGAGCTCGCTGCCTCCCGCGTCGAACGTCTCCGTGCCCCAGCCGAACACGGCACCGTAAAAGCGCTTGGAGCCCTCTACGTCACTGGTGTTGAGCACCGACATGGCCCAGACACCCAGATCGTTGACGAGTCCGGCGCCCCGGTGCGCGCCCGGCTCCAGGACGCCGAACACGGCCCCGGCATAGTCGGCGAGCATCGCCGCTCGCCCGCCACCCAGGGTATCGATCGGCTCGAGGACCACGTTTCCGCCCGCTTCGATGGCCTTCGCCGCAGCATCATCGACGCTGTCGACCCAGACGTAGGTGTTCCACTCGGGAGGCACGTCCTCGGATGGCTTCGAGCCGATCGCGGCAACGTCGCGACCGCGGAGCTTACACACGAAGTACTTCCCGGCTGGGTCGGACGCCGTCCGGCTGTCGGCATCCCACCCGAACAGCTCCGTGTAGAAGCCGACCGCGCTATCGGGGTCTGACTGAAGCGTGTCGACCCAGCAGGGGACGCCGGGCTGATACCAATCGCGCTTTTTCATCTCTCCTCCTCGGTCGTACTCGTCGTGAAGGCGAAGACACCGGCTCGCCTCCTTGCGTCCTTTGGGCGCGCGAACTAGCCACTGCCACATCCTCCAGAGGGCGTCCGTGACGCGAGCGAAGGCCGCGTACGCATGGTAGACGAAGCCGTCTTCCAGGACGAATGCGTTCATGCCTGTCAGGTCCTTGATAGGGCTGTCCTTGGACTTCCGGATGGGTTCCGCGGACGTGCACGGAACTCTGCGCAGACCCCTGGAAACCGATGCGTCGTAGCTGGTGCTAGTCAAGAGACAACCAACGCGAGGACCTGAAGCCACAAAACGGAGGCGGCGACCGCCACGAGCCCAAGGCCAAGGTCGACCAGAACCGCGTCACCGCACGGGGTCTTCGGGTCTCGGGAAGCACGGTGCAAGAACAGCCCAATAATGGTGAGGAGCAGCACTGGCCACGTGTAGGCCAAGCAAGCGCCCCAGGAGCTCACGCGGCCATCGTATCCGGTACGACCGCGCGCCCGGCGTTCCGACTTTCGACGCGGGAGGGCAGGAACTCCGTTACATTGGCCTCGACGGCCGGCACGCCGTGGTAGCGGGCGACGGAGACTCGGTGGTTGCCGTCCTCGACAAAGTAGGCATCCCCCAGTTTGTACAGGCTCACCGGCGGAAGCACCTTGTCCCGGTAGAACGCCAGATCCACGCGTTTCCACCTATCCCACGCACTCGCGCAAAGGGGCATGAAGCAGCGGTCGAAGTCCCTGTGGCGTCCCACGCTCCCGACGATCTTCTCCAGATCGACGACCCTTATCCCCCTGCGGACGCGATTGTACGCTCGAAGCAACCTTCTCGCCTCGTCGAAGGACGGCGATGTGTCGTGAGCGGTGGGTTCCCTTCGCAAGCGCAACATCAGCCGTCTCAGCCATGCCTTGCGCCGCGCCCGACCGAAGTCCCTATCCGCCTGCTCGTTGAGGTCCATCAGTATCATCACTCGACTCCCCTGTTCTGGCTTCGAGGCCAGTCTAGGAGCCGATAGCCCGAGTTTAATCTACCGAAGGTCGTACGCGATGGTTTACTGCTGGTTTATTTTGGAGTGGCTAACCGAGCATGTGTAGTTCCCTTGCCCTCGCGACGGCCTGGGAGCGGTTACGCACGAGGAGCTTGCCGAAGATGTGGTGGACGTGTGCCTTGACGGTCCCCACGGAGAGGTAGAGTTCCCCGGCGATCTGTGCGTTAGACCGGCCGGAGGCGACGAGCTCGAGCACCTCTATCTCGCGCTCGCTCAAGGGTTCGAGCCCAGGGCTCCGGCCACTTCGTGAAATCCCGTTTCCGGAGTTGCCGTAAAGCCCCGTCTCCGCAGCAAAGTGTTCCAACAGCCTGCCTGCGTAGCCGTCAGGGGTAGCAGCGTAAGATCCATCTTCCCGCGGCTCTCGGATCAGCCTCTCGAGTAACGCGGCTATCGGCGGTCCCTCGTCGACGAAGAGGGACACGAAGCCCTCCGGTTCGGCCAGGGCGAGCGCGCGTTCGAGGTGGCCCAACGCTTCAACCGTTGCGTCCCTTCTCTCGGAGGCGAGCGCGAGCAGCGCGA
>Ga0136615_10001820_pt1 | contig 10419 bp, 10 predicted proteins | sample AntDrymUQ2882206_2_FD_106647 | JGI IMG/M metagenome (GOLD analysis project Ga0136615, IMG submission 106647) | Polar desert sand microbial communities from Dry Valleys, Antarctica - metaG UQ288 (22.06) | ecosystem: Environmental > Terrestrial > Soil > Desert | place: Antarctica: Dry Valley...
ACGGGGGGTAGGGGCGGTCGATAACGCTGTGGGCTTCGCGCGCAGTGGTGGTGAATTGTCTATGTGGCTATCTGACGACCAGTCGGGAGGGAGTCGCTATACCTCCTCGTGCGCGATGACCTCGACGTTCACGAGCGCGTTGACTTCCTCGTGGAGATGTACTTCGACCGCGTGGGTGCCGAGCAGCCGGATGGGGTCGTCGAGACGTACGCTGTGGCGATCGATGGCCTCGCCGAGCTGCTCCTCGACCGCCCTGGCCACATCCGAACTGGTGACCGATCCGAACAGACGGCCCCCCTCGCCCGCGCGCGCCGAGATATATACTGGCTGCGCTCCGAGAGTGGACACGCGCGCTACGGCCTGCTGCTTGCGCCTGCGTTCGGCTTCTTCGCGCGAGCGCCTCATCTGCTCCGCCTGACGCAGCGAGCCTTTCGTCGTCGGAAGCGCAAGTCCTTTGGGTACAAGGTAGTTGCGCGCGTAGCCGTCGGCGACGATGACCACGTCTCCCCGCTGCCCTAACTTGTCGACGTCGGTTGCAAGAATCACCTTCACGATCGCTCCCTTAACGAGACGTGTACGGCAGCAGTGCTACTTCGCGAGCATTCTTGACGGCGGTTGCCACGCGGCGCTGATGCTGGGTGCAGTTGCCGGTCACCCTGCGCGCCCGGATCTTCCCGCGCTCGCTCATGAACTTTCGAAGCATCGCGATGTCCTTGTAGTCGATGCGCTTTGATTTGTCGGCACAGAACTGACAAAACTTCCGCTTCCCCTTGCGGGGAGGCTTGCCCGGTGCCGTCCGCGTCGAGCGCCGGTCGCGACGATCTCGAGCCATCAGAAATGCTCCTGCGCGGAAGTAGCGTCAGCATCCAGGGCGGCACTGCGCGACAGATTGAATCCCAATTCCGACCTCGGCGGAGCCGTGGGCAAGGCGCGAGGAGTCGAGCGTACCCGGAGGGTACGTGAGCGACGAGTAACGCCGCCATCGTCGATGCAGGGACGTTCTGGTGCGACGGGACTTACGTAAAGGGGCATCAAAACCCTCCTTCGTCTGCGGGGACGCCCGAAGGCACCGGTGCCGGCTGGGGCGCGGGGCCCGAAGCGGAAGCGGGGGCCGAGGCCCAGTCCCCTCCACCCGAGGACCCGGACGAGCGCTGCGACTTCTCTATCGTCGCGCTCGCCCACCTCAGCGACGGACCCACTTCATCCACCTGGACTTCGAACACCGACCTGCGATTACCATCGGGGTCGTCCCAGGAGCGCTGCTGGAGGCGGCCCACGACAACTACTCTGGTCCCTTTGCGGAAGGACTGGGCGACGTTCTCGGCCATGTCTCGCCAGCAGTTACACCTGAAGAACCCGTCGAGCTTGTCTTCCCACTGACCATCGTTGTTCTTGTAGCGCCGGTTAACGGCGACGGTGAAGTTGGCGACGGCTGCTCCCGAGGGAGTGAATCGAAGCTCGGGGTCGTCGGTGATGTTGCCTACTAGCGTCACCGTGTTGTCGGATGCCATGTTGTTTCCTTTCTCTGGGCCCCTGATCTGATCTTGTGATTCGAACTATCGATCAAACAACTGTATTGAGGCGAGCTTCTACTCGGGCCGGAAAATCTTGCCACGGATGTACTCGTCCGAGACGTGCAGGGTCTGGTTGAGCTTCTCGACGATCTCTTCGGCAGCCTGGAAGTTCGTGACGAAGTAATAGCCCTCGTTCTTGTGATCAATCTCATAAGCGAACCTGCGGACGCCCCAACGCTCGACGCCGGTCACTTGGCCGCCCCCGTCGGTAATGACCGCGTTGAAACGGCTCACGGCCTTCTGGATGTCCCCCTCTTCGAGGCGGGAATCGACGATCACCATCGCTTCATAGCTACGCATGCTCTCATTCCTCCTGTGGACTCGGCGGGCGAACCTCACCGAGGCCCCGTCTTGCTGCCGCCCGGCATGATGCCGATGGGCTGCGGGGCAGGGGATACGCGACGGCTGCGCCGTCGAGGCTATTTATGCTATCACCTCCGTTCGAGCTGCTCCTCGTTCCTTCCGTCGCGATCGCCGAGCCGATCGCTCGTGCGGATCTGTTCCCGATACTCGAGCACACGCCTGCGACATCAAAGTGTGGCGCGCGCCACACTTTCACAAGATCGAGCATCGGGCGGCACCAAACCGCACCACCCGGCTCTGCCGGACAGAGGCGAACCGTGGACACTTGCCTCCGCCGGGGCAATTGTCAGACCCGGCCGGCAGGCGCGGGAGAGTACGGCGTTCGAGGCGCGGACGGGGCCCTCATGAAGACTATGAAGAGGCCGGCGAGAAGGACCGTTCGCCCCCACACTCCCGCCACCAACACGGTCTTCGCCGCGGTCCAGGTGACCTGGTCGCCGGTCAAGCTGAAGTCGTAGAACCAGCGGAAGATGCCCACGTACACGGCGAGATCGGCAAGAGCGTAGGCGAGCCACCACCCCGGGCTCACCCGTAAGAGCACGAAAAAGGGCAGGATCCACAGCGCGTATTGAGGAGAGTGCACCTTGCTCCACAACAGAAATGCCACGACCATCGCCGCCGAGACCTGCAGAAAAGGGTAGAGCGAAGCGCCTTCAGAGGTTCGACGCATCCAGCCGAGCGCCAAGGCGGCCCCCCACGAGATCACGCTCAGCCCCAAGCTCACCAGGTTGAGCGCCTCCGCATCGCCTGCCAGGCTCGAGAAGCCCCAGCTATAGAAGGCGTTGAAGTCGGCGGTGCGACGGCTGTGGAAGGCATAGGTGGCCCACCATCCGTCAAAGTTCGCCACGATGAAGGGGAGGTTGAGTGCCCCGAAGACTGCCGCCCCGACCGCTACGACAAGCCCCGCACCGCGCCGGTCCCCCTTGCTCCAGCGCTCCAGCGCGAGCGGCGCGAGCAGGAGCGCGGGGAAGAGTTTGGATGCGGCCCCCAGCCCCAGCGCGGCGGCGGCGCCCAAGGGGCGGTCGCGGGACCACAACCACACTCCTGCGCAGAGGGCCGCCGCTGCGAGCAAGTCCCAGTTGTGGAAAGAGTAGAGAACCAGCGCCGGAGCCAGCGCCCACAGCAACGCTCTGCGACCGGCGAGGTCGTGCAACAGCCACGCCGAGAGCAGGGCAAACGGGGCCAACGCCGCGGCGCTGATCGTCAGATAGGCGCCGAAGTCCGAGACCACCCTGGAGGTGAGCCACATGAACACCCCGGTCACGACCGGGTATTCGATTGCGCCTCCCACCAGACCTTCGGCCGCCAGATCCCCGTGTATGTAGACGAACGCATCTCCGGAAAGTCCGCGCGCCTCATAGAGCGCCTGGATGTCGTTGTAGCAGAGGCGCCCGTACTGGCTGCCGTCCCACGACAACCGTGTGCACTGGCTCTTCAATGCATAGGCGGCCAGAAGCGACAGGGCACAGGCCGCCAGCACCAGGGCAAGCTCGCGCTTCCGCTTCATTGAAGCGTTGGGGGGTTAGCGGCAGGGTGCTCCGTCGTCTGAACCGAAGCTTCTTCGCTACAAGACGCTGACGTATCGTCCGTTTCGCAAAGTACCAAGCCGGCCCCCTCTCTATGCGGCACCAGTGGCGAGCCTAGGGCCCGGGACTGGCGGCCGGGTCGGGAGAGGCTGCCGGTGAGGGACTCGGTGCCGGCGTGAGAGAGGGACTCGGCGCGGGGCTGGGGCTGGGCACAGGGGTGGGACTCGGAGCCGGGGTGGGACTGGGACGCGGAGTCGGACTGGGGGTTGGCGTGAAGCTGGGACTGGGACTCGGCGTGGGAGTGGGACTCGGTGTGACGCTGGGCCGGGGCGCGGGGCTGGGGGACGGGGGCGGCGGGGAGTTGAGAACCTCGTTAGGAAGGTCCCCGGGGGTGGCGAACTCCTCGACCGGCGTGCCGGCCACGGCTTCGGCCATGAAGGCTGCCCAGATGCGCGCCGGAAAGGAGCCACCGGTGACGTCGATGCCCTGCACCGGGCGGCACAGCTCCGCATCCGCACAGAACCGCATCTGCGGCACCAAGTCCTTGTTCTCGAGTCTCGGATAGCCCATCCACACCACCGTGGTGAGCTGAGGAATCGAGCCTGCGAACCACGCGTCGACGTTGTTCTGTGTGGTCCCGGTCTTGCCTGCCGTGGGGCGCCCGATATCCGCGGCCGTCGCCGTCCCTCCCTGAACGACGTGAGTGAGCACCTGATTCAGGACATCGGCGGAGTTACGCTCGACCACCCGGCGGCCCGTCGTTCGACGGACGCTCCCGCACCTCTCCTCGCGCTGGTTGCCATACTCCAGCAGGCAGTTTCCGTCCTGGTCCTCGACGTAGAGGACGGGTGACACCTCGGGCTCGGCGCCGCGAGCGGTAAAGCCCGCATAGGCGCGTGCCATCTGCAGAGGTGAAACGTCGACGTCGCTTCCGCCCAGGGCCAGCGAGCAGCGTGCCGCCACCTCGTCTCCCGAGGGGCCGCTGAAGCCGAACCTCTCCAGCAAGCCGGCGACGGTATCCGGTCCGATCTCCGCGATGAGCTGGGCGTAGACCGTATTGACCGAGTTCGTCGTGGCCTCGTCGAGGGTGATGGTGCCGTAGGACGCGCCTCCGTAGTTCTCCGGCTGCCACGGGGTCCCATCAGGGTTGTCGCAGGCGGGGTCGGAGATCGTCGCCGGGCTCGGGCCGGGGAACCGAGACATCGGCGAAATCCCCTCCTCGATCGCCGACAACAGCGTGAATGGTTTGAGTGCGGAGCCCGGTTGGCGCCGGTTGTCGGTGGCGAAGTTGAAGCCGCGCGCCGCATCCACATTGTGAAAGCGGCGTCCCCCCACCATCGCCCGGAGCGATCCCTTCGGAGTGAGCGCGACGAGCGCAGCCTGTGGTTCGGACCTCTTCTGCAACAGAGAGGAGACCGCAGCCTCCGCTTGCGCCTGCATGTCAAGATCGAGGGTGGTGTGGATCTGCAGCCCGGAGGTGTACAGGCTCGCGCCGAGCTGGGGCTCCAGGACGTCCTTGCGCAACCATTCCATGAAGTAGGCGGCGTTCTGAGTACCGGCCGCCGGTGAGCGCGCAAGCCTGAGCTTCGCCTGCAAGGCTTCCGACATACGCTTCCGGGTGATGTATCCCTGTGCCTCCATCTGGGTGAGCACGCGTGCCCGCCGCTCCTTCGCCGCTCGAGGGCGCCGGTCGAGCTGATAGGACTCGGGGGCCGGGATGATGCCGGCCAGGTAGGCTGCCTCGGACAGCGTCAGCTCGGTAGCGTGCTTGTCGAAATAGCTGCGCGCTGCCGCCTCGATGCCGTAGGCCCCTCGCCCCAGATAGATAGTGTTCAGGTAGAAGCCGAGGATCTGGCGCTTCGAGAAGGCCCGATCCAGCTTGAGCGCCAGCACGGCCTCGCGAGCCTTGCGCTCCACCGTGCGGGAGGCATCCTGCAACACCGCGTTCTTGACGTATTGCTGCGTAATGGTGGAGCCACCTTGGCTGATCTGGCCTCCGGTCAAGTTCGCCCATGCCGCCCTGATCACCGCCCTTACAGAGACGCCCTGATGCTCGAAGAAATCCCGGTCCTCCGCGGCGATCACCGCTCGCCACACATGCGCGGGAAGGCGCTTGGTGTCAATCGTGAACCGTCGCTCCTCGCCCGCGAATATGCCGATCAGCTCCCCGTCTCGATCGAAAACCTCAGCCGCCGAGGGAAGCTGCACCTGCTTCGGCAGGGGAACTGAGGCGAAGGCGTAGACAATCACCACCCCGACCAGTCCTGCCCCCAGGGCGAGAACGGGCAGCACCCACAGGAAGCGGGTCCACCGCCGAGGCGGTCGCGCCGAAGGCAGGACTTCGGAACTACTCGTCATCTCTTACCGACACAGGGCTGGAAGGGGGACTCCTTTTAGCGCCGCCCCCGGCTGCTGGGATGAGAGGCGAGCGCCTGATATCGGCGCCCGGCCATATAGGACCGCACCAGATGGTTCCAAGCGCAGTCGACGCACACCTCGACGAGGTAACACGTGAAGCTGTCGTGGGCGGAGGCGAGCTCGGACAGCCACGCCGCGGGGTAGACGACCCGGCCACTGTCTCGCTTGAGCTCGTCTCCGTAGACGTACCGCACCCAGCGCAAAGACTCGTGGGAGCAAATCGGGCACTGTCCCGGAACTGCATCGCCGATGTTCTTGGCTGCCCGCAACAGCTCGGGATGGGCATCGCAGACATCCGAGGTGTCGAGCCGCCCTCTGCGCAGAGACGAAATCGCCGAGCGCCGAGCCAGCGTGTAGTCCACCACCGGCCCGACCATGCCCGGAGGCCGGTGCGGGTCGAACGATCTCCCCGAGGAAATGACCATGGTGCAGATGGTAAACGGCAGGGGGAGGGTGCCGGAAGCCTGGCTGCGGAAACCGCGGAGGCAGAAGCGAACCGTGGACATGGCCCGACCGATTCGGGTGGGCAGCAGCGAAGCGCGGGCAATCGAACCGGTGCCCGTGGCAGCCGAAGGCCGCAGGGGTGTGGCAAGCCGGAGTGATCGCGCGACCGGCCCAAAGGGACGGACGATATATCGGGGCGATATATCGGATAGAATCAACCCGTGAAGACATCCGGAATGCTCGAGCTGCCCGTTCTCGGCCTCCTGAAGAGCCGGGACATGCACGGCTACGAGCTGCGGAAGCAGCTCACCGCGATGCTGGGGCCACTGTGGGGCGTGTCGTGGGGCTCGCTTTACCCCACCTTGCGCCGACTGGCGCGGGCGGGGGCCGTGGTCAAGCTCACCGACGACCCCTCCGTGGCCTCCTCGAACCGCAGCGGTAACCAACGCCGTCGCACCGTATACCGCCTTACCCCCCACGGAGAAAAGCTGTTCGTCCAACTCCTGGAGGAAACGGGAGCGCCCGTAGATCAAGAGCGCTTCTCGCTGCGGCTCGCCTTCTTCCGCTACCTCGATCCTGAGACGCGGCTCGCACTACTCGAGCGGCGTCGGGCCTACCTCCAGGAAAAGCTTGCGCAGTTCAAGGCAAACCTGCAGGACTACAAAGGCCGTATGGATCGCTACTCCCTGTCGCTGCAGAGCCACGACATGGCGGCGACTCAGAACGACCTCGCCTGGATAGACGAGCTGATCATCAGCGAGAAGGAATCGGACAACCACGCTCGGAGCGATTGAGCTGCGGGCCTACAGACCGCATGGGGAACCCGGGAAGACTGGGGAAGAAGGGAAGAATTGACATGGGTAAAGTGAGAGTTGGGCTGGTGGGGGTCGGCAACTGCGCCGCGGCACTCGTTCAGGGCATCGAGTACTACGCAAAGGCGCACACTGAGGAGCACGTGCCCGGGCTGATGCATGTCAATCTCGGCCCTTATCACGTCTCCGACGTCGAGTTCTCCTGCGCCTTCGACGTCGACGCCGGCAAAGTGGGAACCGATCTATCCGAGGCCATCTGGGCCGAGCCCAACAACACCACCAAGTTCTCGGACGTGACCCCGATCGGAGTGATGGTGCAGCGCGGCCCCACCGCCGACGGGCTCGGCACCTACTACCGCCAGGTCATCACCGAATCCGCAGAACAACCGGTGGACATCGCCCAAGTGCTTCGTGACACCGGGACGGACGTGCTCGTCAACTACCTGCCGGTGGGATCCGAGCAGGCCGCCGTTCACTACGCGGAGCAGGCTCTCGAGGCCGGAGTGGGCTTCGTCAACTGCATGCCGGTGTTCATTGCGAGTACGCCCGCGTGGGCGCGCCGCTTCGAGGAAGCGGGAGTTCCCATCGTCGGCGACGACATCAAGAGCCAGGTCGGTGCAACCATCTCGCACCGGGTGTTGGCCAAGCTCTTCGAGGACCGGGGCGTGGTAATCGATCGGACCTACCAGCTCAATTTCGGCGGCAACATGGACTTCATGAACATGCTCGAGCGCAGCCGGCTCGAGTCCAAGAAGATCTCCAAGACGCAGTCCGTCACCTCTCAGATTGCGCGCGGCATCGACGCCTCGGACATCCACATCGGACCCTCCGACCACGTCCCCTGGCTCGAGGATCGCAAATGGGCCTACATCCGGATCGAGGGCCGCGAGTTCGGCGACGTGCCTATCTCCATGGAGCTGAAGCTCGAGGTATGGGACTCGCCCAACTCGGCTGGGGTCGTGATCGACGCGGTGCGTTGCGCCAAGCTCGCCATGGACCGCGGCATCGGGGGAGCGCTTGTGGGTCCAAGCTCTTACTTCATGAAATCGCCTCCGCTGCAGCACTCGGACTCGCAAGCGCGCGACCTGGTCGAGGCCTTTATCGTCCCGAGCTCGGGCAACGGGGCTCACCGTAACGGGCATGGATCCGGCGCCGTCACGCCTGCTGAAGCAGCGGGGACCGGCAGCCCTTAAGAGCGCCCCCCGGAATGAGGAAGGCCATTGCGGCGCGCCTTTCCGGATCATCGAGGCGCCCCGCTACCGGCGAGCATGAGCCGTGGTCTGAATGGATCGGACGCGACTTCCGGCGGCTCCTCGGCTCCCAATTTGCAGCCCAGGCGGCCGACGGAACATCGCAGGCCGTCATCGCCAACATCTTGGTGCTGGAACCCCTGGGACAGGGCACTTCGGGACGCGTGCTCGAGGTCAGCGTCCTTACTCTCTTGCCCTATTCACTGATCGCTCCCTTTGTGGGAGTGTTCGTCGACCGCTGGGCCCGTCGCAGCATCCTCGTAACCACGAGCGCCCTGCGGGTGATCCTACTCGGTGCCGCCATCGCGGCCCTGGTGGGAAGCGCCGCCGAAACCACTCTCTACGCGGTCGCATTGGTGCTGCTTGGCCTGGGACGACTCTTCCTCACCGCCAAGGGCGCCTCGCTGCCCCTGACTCTGCACGAGCAACATTTGCTGCAGGGCAACTCGATATCGGGAGGCGGGGGCATGATCGCCGCTCTGGTGGGGGGAGTCGTGGGGCTGGCGACGGTCGCATTCAGCGGTGCCGGCCTCGCTCTCGGGCTGGCTGCCGCCCTCTACCTGGTCTCGGCCGCCGTCGCGGCTTCCATCGGAAGTGCGATGAGAGCAGAGCGCCGCGATACGGCGGGGCTGTCGAAGGAGATCGCGCGAGTCGCAGTCGAGCTGTGGGACGGATTACGCCAAGCATGGCGTAGACCGCCCGTGCGACTGCCTCTGGCCGCGATCTTTCTCCTCAGGGTGGTCGTTATCTTCGTCGCCATAGCCACGATCCTCGTGATTAAGGAGCAGTTTCCGCAGACCGGAGACCAGTTCGGGCGATTGTCGGCGAGTGCGCTGGCGCTCGGGGCGGCGGGCGTGGGGGCCTTCATAGGGGCCGCCACTGCCCCTCTGCTCGGCGCCCGCCTGGAGCGCTCCGGGCTCATCCTGGTCGGTTTCGGAGTTTCCTCCGTCGGACTCCTGACCCTCGGCTGGGTAGCCTCGTTGACTGCCATGCTCGTGCTTGCGCTCGTCACGGGTTACGGGACGTTCGTGGCAAAAGTCGCCGTCGACGCCCTCGTGCAGGAGGGAATGCCCGACGAATACAGAGGGCGGGCATTCTCCCTCTACGACATCCTCTACAACCTCGCCAGCGTCGTTGCCGCGGGGTTCCTGGTTGCGTTCGGAGTGTCGGACGCGGTGCGCACACCGCTTGTGGCCGCCGGAATCTGCTGCGTGGGAGCGGCCCTGGCGATGCGCACGGCGTTCAAGAGGGCGGGAATGCTGGGGGCCTAAGATGTGTCCAGGTCCATCTTTTCGCCGTAACCCGCGCTCAGCGCGGGTTGTAGTGAAAAAGTCGGGCTAACGGCTCAGCTCCCGGCCGGCCGCCCATTTGTCGAGCTCCTCGTAGACCTCCCCCTCTGGTAAGGGGCCGCGCTCGAGGCGCAGCTCCAGCAGATGCTCGAGCGCCTGGCCCACGAGGGGCCCGGGTGGAATCCCAAGGTGGGCCATGACCTGCTTGCCGTCGAGGTCGGGCCTCAGCTTCTCGAGCTCCTCCTGCGCGGCAAGCTCCGCGATGCGTTTCTCGAGCTCGTCCATGCGCGCTGCGAGCTTGGCCGCTTTGGCGCGGTTACGGGTAGTGCAGTCCGCTCGTACCAGCTCGTTGAGGTCGGCGAGCAGGGGACCTGCATCACGGGCGTAGCGCCTCACGGCAGAGTCGCTCCAGCCCAGACTGTAGGTGTGGAAACGGTGGTGCAGGCTGATCAGCTCGGCAACCGCAGCTACCGTTCTGGTCGGATAGCGCAGCGCCCTTAGGCGATCGGCGGCCATCCGGGCGCCCACCACCTCGTGGTGGTGAAAGGACACCCCCGAGGGCTCGATGCGACGGGTCCGCGGCTTGCCGATGTCGTGCAACAGGGCCGCTAGCCTCAACTCCTCCTCCTCGGGAGCCTGCTCGAGAACGGCGAGTGTGTGCAGAAACACGTCCTTGTGCTTATGGACGGGGTCCTGCTCGAGCTTGAGCGCACTCAGCTCCGGCAAGAACAACTCGACGATCC
>Ga0136615_10001821_pt1 | contig 10414 bp, 7 predicted proteins | sample AntDrymUQ2882206_2_FD_106647 | JGI IMG/M metagenome (GOLD analysis project Ga0136615, IMG submission 106647) | Polar desert sand microbial communities from Dry Valleys, Antarctica - metaG UQ288 (22.06) | ecosystem: Environmental > Terrestrial > Soil > Desert | place: Antarctica: Dry Valley...
TCGGCAGAGGCCGTGTAGTCGGCCCTGATGACCGGAGCGTCCTCCTCGATCTTCCTGTCCTCGTAGGCGATGTCCTCGAGAACTATCTCGGCGAAGGAATCGTAGGTCCCAGACTCCTCACCGGGAGCCGTAATCTCAAGCGGCACATCGGGATAGGGGGCGTGAGCGGCGCCGATCTCCTCGGCCAGCGAGTTGGCGTCGGACCAGCTGTTGAAGCCCTCGGACTCGGGGCCTATAAGGGCGTAGAGGTCCTTGAAGTCGAGACACGAGATCTCGTTGTTGTTCTTGCTGGTCAGCACCGAGATCCCGTCGATGGCGACCTTGAGCTCGATGTATTCGATGCCGCCGTCCTTGCAGGCCTGCTGCTCTTCCGGCTCGATGGCCCTCGAAGCATCAGAGATGTCGGTCTTGCCCTGGCAGAACAGCGCGAAGCCATCGCCCGTGCCGGGCCCGTCCACCGAAAGAGACACATCCGGGTTTTCCTCAGCGAACAGCTCAGCAGCCAGAGAGGTGATCGGCTCGACCGTCGAGGAGCCTGATGCCACGATCTTGCCGGTGAGGGCTGCCCCGCCCGACCCGCCGCTGCCGTCGTTGGTGGCGTCGGCTCCGCCGCAAGCAACCGCAACGAGCGCCAGTGTCATAGCGGCGAGCAGGGCCCTGAATCCGGCCGTGTCGCGAACCCTAAACATTCGAGTTGGTACCTCCTGTGATGGACGCCCCGCTTGAGGGATATCGGTGATGCTCAAGCTACAGAGGGCATGTGGCAGAGTGGCATCGCTACTATGAATTTCGCATGAACAGGGTTTTCGGGTTCTGAACAGGGCCGGCTCCGGTACAAACGCGCGCAGCGCGCCTCAGAATCCCAAAAACGCACTCAAGAGCGCATTGCGCGCGATTGACTTCCGCGGCACCCGCCCGCGCCGTCCCAGCCGGCTCAGGCTGAAGAGAAGGTCTTTCGGGACCAGCGACTCAATAGCAGCAGTGTGGCTATCGCCAGCAACTCGAAGCCCACTTCGATGCGCCCAGTCGACGAAGACTCAAGTAGCCGGCGGTTAGGAGGGCTCTCCTGTACTGCGCTCGAATCCCCGAAGGCGTCGGTTCTTGCCAGAAGCCTGGGAAGGCGTGGGACGAAGGACGCGAGAGTCAACTTGTTCTCTGCCTCGGCGCGCCCCTCGGAAGCGCCACGATTCGAGCCTCGCCCATCGTCGTGGGCGAGCCTCAGCCCACGCTCGGCGGCTCGCAGCCAGCCAACCAGATATGTCATTGGATCAATTGCTCGCCCATCCGATCCGTAGAAGCCGAAATGGACGTGCGGGGAGGAGCCGGCCGCGTTACCGCTGCTGCCGCAGTACCCGATGACGTCGCCCCGGGCGACTCGATCGCCGGAAGCGAAATCACGCGAGTTCCAGGCCGACAGGTGAGCGTAATACCAGTAACTCCCATCGGCCCTATGGAGCCTAGCCACCTTGCCCCCGAGACCGCCCTCGTCGAACTCCACGTACCCACTCTCGCTTGCCAAGACGGGGTCGCCGTAGCGACAGAACACGTCCTGCCCCTCATGTTGTCTCGTCGACGAGCCCGGCCCGAAGCGGGGAGCTCCCCACGTGTTCGTCCACGAGGCGGGGCCGGCGATGATGAAGGGGGCAACCTCGGGGACGCGTTTCCTGGCGCGGAGGGCCTGCGCCGGGGGCAGCGCATCGAGCAAGGCCGCCGTGCTGAAGGACCCTGCGAGGTTGTATCCCGAAACCACACCCGTGGGGCCGAACGGAGCTCGTTCGCCGTCGTGCACCTCTTCGTCGGAGCCCGGGTCCCTGGGACCACTCCGACTCGCCCCCACGACCGGTCCAGGCTCCGCGGACCCTGAACCCCCTGATTCGGATCCACCAGCACCCTGGGAGTTGTTGTCTTGGTGACCTCTTCCGGGGGAACCACCGGCTGCGCCGGTCGGATCCGGTGATTCCGAAGTGGCTTCGGCATCGGTTGGAGGCTTATCGATGCCCGGCCCGCTCTGATCCGGACCGGTCTCAGCGGGCCCCGGCGGCTCCTCTTCCGGAACATCGCCACTGCTTGCCCCCGGTTCGACGTCATCGTCCGGCTGCTCGGCCTCGTCAAGCTCTTCCGCCTCTTGGTCGTCCTGGCCTCCGGCGGGCTCGTGCTCAGCGGCCTCGCCGGCCTCGTCGTCGACCCCCCCGTCGGCTTCGTCGGCCTGGTGGTCGTCGTCTCCTTGCTCGGCTTTGTCGGTCTCGTGGTCGTCGGCTTCTTGCTCAGCTTTTTCGTCGGCGTCGTCGGGCTCATGGGCGTCGGACTCAAGCCCGCCGGCTTCATCGTCGACCTCGGTGTCGACTTCGTCGCGCTCATGGTCGTCGACTTCGTCGGGCTCAGGCCCGCCGGCTTCATCGTCGACCTCGGTGTCGGCGTCCGAATCATCCCGGCAAGCGATTGCCTCCGGAGCTGGCTCCCGCCCCTTATCTGAGGCGTCCTGATCGCCTTGGGACTCCACTGCCTCAGGTGCCGAGCAATCCCGCTCTACATCCGGCCGCTCCCCGTGGTCCTCGTTTCTCCCGGCCACGGCGTCGGAAGCCGCCGCCCCCTGCAGGCCCAGCAAGGCAACGAGCGCAAGCACTTCGAACAACGCCAGGGCGCGCAGGCGCCAGCCGCGCACGTGTGTCTCAGGCCCCATGAATCCTCCCAGTCAAGTCCGATCCTCAGAGGACATTCCTGGGTTAAGACGTGCACGGATTGGTCTTAGTGCCATGAAATCGGATGACACAGGCTTCAAGGCAGCCAACATCCTGTGGGATGCTAAAGACCTGCGGGAAGTGGCGCAGCTTGGTTAGCGCGCGGCGTTCGGGACGCCGAGGTCGGGGGTTCAAATCCCCCCTTCCCGACTAAGAGCTAGCCGAGTGGTCGCAGGATGCGATATAGCGACATTTCACGAACACTCGGCAACAATGAGCTCGGCGATCTGAACCGCGTTGAGCGCGGCCCCCTTGCGCAGGTTGTCGGCGACGCAGAAAAGCTCGAGCGCCCGCTCATCGAAGGGGTCCTGGCGGATCCGTCCGACGAAGCAGGGATCGCGCCCCGCCGCCTCCAGAGGAGTCGGATAGGCGAAGGCTGCGGGATCGTCGACCACCTCGACACCGGCCGCTTGCGCGAGGAGCGAGCGCGCCTCGTCGGGCCCGAGGGGCTGAGAGAACTCAGCGTGAACCGCCACCCCGTGGCCGGTGACGACCGGCACGCGCACGCAGGTCGCCGTGACCCGCAGCTCGGGTAGGCCCATTATCTTGCGGGTCTCGTGGCAGAGCTTGAGCTCTTCCGAGGTGAACCCGCCCGCCTTGAACGAGCCCGCCTGGGGGAGCACGTTGAGCGCGATGGGGTGGGAGAAAGCCTGTCCCGCCGTGAGAACCTCGCGGGCGAGTCCCGCGCGCACGAGCTCGCCCTCCTTGGCAGCGGTCTGGGTCTGATCCCAAAGCTCGTCGACCCCGCCTTTCCCGGCTCCCGATGTTGCCTGGTAGGAGGCAACGATCAGGCGTTCGAGCCCGGCTCGATCGTGAAGCGGCGCCAGCGGGACCACCATCGCCAGGGTTGTGCAGTTGGGGCTGGCGATGATTCCCTGGGGTCGGTCGGCGGCCGCTTGCGGGTTGATCTCGGGGACGACCAAGGGCACGGAGTCGTCCATGCGCCACGCCCCCGAGTTGTCGACGACGACACCTCCGGCGGCGGCCGCTCGCGGCGCCCAAGCGCGCGCCACCTCGTCGGGAACGTCGAAGAGACAGAGATCGGCCGACTCGAACACCGCATCCTCTAGAGCCACTACCTCGATATGACCGCCGCCGAAGGGGAGCCTTCGTCCCGCCGAGCGCGCCGAAGCGACCGCGACGATGTCGTTCAAGGGAAAGCTTCGTTGCTCGAGGATCCTCAGGATCTCAGTGCCGACGGCGCCGGTGGCGCCGACCACGACGAGCTTCATCAGCCTCTGACTGCTCGGATCTGATCGGTGGCGGTTAGCGGGTGCTTCTCTCGCAAGATCGCCTCCTCGGACAGCTGAAAGCGATCGTGGATCGCCCGCACCGCCCGCTCGACCTCCGAGGCAGCGACCACGCAGGAGATGCGGATCGAGGACGTGGAGATGATGTCGATGTTGATACCGACCTCGGACAATGCATCGAACATGTCGGCGGCGACCCCAGGGTGTGATTTCATCCCGGCCCCGACGAGGGAAACCTTGGCGATGTCCTCGTCGGTTCGTATGCCTTCAGCCCCCACCGACGCGGCGGTACCCTCGAGAATCACCCGCGCCCTCTTGAGATCCTCTTTGGGGAGGGTGAAGGAGATGTCGGTGCGGCCGTGCTCGGAGACGTTCTGCACGATCATGTCGATGTTGACGCCTTCATCCGCCAGGGGTCGGAAGATGCGAGCGGCCACACCCGGCTGATCCGGGACCGCCACGATCGTCACTTTGGCCTCGGAGGTATCGTGTGCTACCCCCGCGATGATGGCCTGCTCCATGCGCTCGTCCTCCTCTCTGACCCAGGTGCCCTCTTCCTCCGAGAAGGAGGACCGGATGTGAATGAGTACACCGTAATTGCGGGCGTATTCGACCGAGCGCAGCATGAGCACCTTGGCACCCGACGCCGCCAGCTCGAGCATCTCTTCCCACGAAACCGCATGGAGCTTGCGTGCCCCGGGGACGATTCGGGGGTCGGCCGAGAACACACCCTCCACGTCGGTATAGATCTCGCAGACATCGGCGTCGAGCGCGGCCGCCAGGGCCACCGCCGTCGTGTCCGAGCCTCCCCGGCCCAGGGTGGTCACGTCGTAGTCCGTCGAGACTCCCTGGAAGCCGGCGACTATCACGATCTTGCCGTCATTCAAAGCTTCCAGCACCCGCCTCGCCCGGACCTCGACGATCATGGCGCGCCCGTGGCTGGTGTCGGTGACTATGCCTGCCTGGGAGCCTGTGAACGAGATCGCCTCGTGGCCCAGCTCGATGATCGCCATCGACAGCAGCGCCATCGAGATGCGCTCGCCGGAGGTAAGGAGCATGTCGAGCTCGCGCGCGTGGGGGGTGGGGGAGACCTGAGCTGCCAGCGACACGAGCTCATCGGTGCTGTCGCCCATCGCCGAGACCACCACGCAGACGCGCTGTCCGGCCCCGGCTGCGGCCACCACACGCCGGGCGACGAGCTTGATGCGTGAGGCGTCGGCGACCGAGCTGCCTCCGAACTTTTGGACGATCAGGGCCATAGCCCGAGATTAACGTCGCCCGCCCCGCCGAGTGGTCGTGGGATGACCTATATGACCATCTGGCGACCACTCGGCCGGGAAAAAGCTAGCGGCGCAGCAGGAAGAGCTGGCCGTCCTCGACGGTGTTGGGCTTGGGGGCCGTGGTCGGGGAGTGGGCCTGGACATCGCCGAGCCACGCTTGGCCGCCAACCAGCGATCCGGCGTAGGTGATGCCGCTTGACTCCCACGAGCCGGTGGGGACCGGGATGCCGTCGCGCCCGGGTGGATTCACCTCGGCAACCCGCCGGGCCGAGTCGACGTCCACGCCCGACCCTCCGCCACCCAGCTTGAAGCGCCAGATGCTTGCGTCTCGCTCCAAAGCCGCCATGACCAGCTTGCCGGTGTCGGTGGCGTCTTCTTGGATCATGAGGTGGCGGCCCGAGACATCGACGTTGTCCGGGCTGATGGCGATGTCGCCGCCCACGAGGACCACTTGGTCGGCGTTGTAGGCCATGTGTAGGGCGGCCTCGCCCAAGGGATTGGGGGAGTTGAGCTTGAGCGAGTAGAGGCGGCCGAGGACGTTTTCGTAATCGGGGGCACCACCGGTCGTCACGAAGAAGAAGCGGTTGTCGTCGGTCTTCGAGAAAGCCCCGTCCTCGATGCGGACGAAGCCGAACGCGCCCGCCTCGTCGGCGGCCTCCTCGAGCTCGACATCGTCAAGCTTCGACGCCCCGGGAATCTCTGTCCACGTTCCTTTGGTCGAGCCCTCCAGGAAGGTTGTCTCGTCGGCCACCTCGGGGTCCGATCCCGTGAACACGTACAGCTTCCCGTTGTCCAGACCGTTGCGCGCGAGGACTGAAGCGCCGGCCGAAGTGTCCTTGGTACCCACGTACATGTAGAGCTGCGAGTCGGTGGTGGTGGGGCCGTCCTCGAGCGAAATGATCACGGTCTTGGCGCCGGTGCCGGGCATCACCACGGTGTTCTCCTTGGGGAAGAACCCGAGCTTGGGCAGCGTGTGCGCCTCACCGTCGAAGATGGCCACGCTCTGACCACCCTTGGGGTCGAAGGTTTCGGGACCGTCCGCTTCCTCGTTGGTGAAATAGATCGGCCGGTCGAAACCCGTCGTGCTGGGGAGGGCGAGGAACGAGGAACAGAACCGCCCGAAGGCCGGGGTGTCGTTGTTCGTCTGAGCCGCCCGTCCGACGAGCTCGTTCTCCTGGTAGACACGGTCGTAAGCCCTGGCGCCCGATAGCACCTTGCCGTCGTCATCGAGAACGAACCGAGAAACATACGCACCTCGGTTGAGCGCACCGCCCACAACCGGCTCGGAGGTCACGTCGAACTCGAACTCGTGGTTCATGTACAGCGCCCGCTTGTCATCGCTCGTGGCATAGACACCGAGCCCGTCGGGGATGCCCACCATCTGGTAGCGCTTCGAGGAGTCGCCGGTCACCGGCACACGGTCGCCCACGCTCAACAGGGGCTTGACCGAATAACCTCCGCCTTCGGGGCTGAGATAGCTCGGGGGCTTGGCCTCAGCGGCCGGTGCCAAGATCAGCACCAACAGCAAAGCTACCGGCAAGGCTCGGGTGAGCAATGGAACGAGCAGGTACATCAGCGTCCGCCTCTCCTTAGGGGTCTTTGAGGCGCTACGCTAGGAGGCGCATGTGAACGTGATTTGACGACGCGACGGCGATCAGGTGTCCATTTGGCGAGCAACTCCTGCCGAGCGGTCGTGAGATGACTTATAGCAGCATTTGACGACCGCTCGGCGTGTAAGGGGGTCAGCCGCTGATGCGGCGGCGGCCCTCCAGGGCTCGGCCCAGGGTGACCTCGTCGGCATACTCGAGGTCGGAGCCGACCGGGAGGCCGCTGGCGAGCCGTGTCACTTTGATTCCCGAAGGCTCGAGCAGGCGCGCCAGGTACATCGCAGTCGCCTCACCCTCGATATTGGGATTGGTGGCAACGATCACCTCGGAGACACCCACGCCGCCGTTGTTTTTTGGTAGGCGGACGAGAAGCTCGGCGGTACGCAGGTCCTCGGGCCCGATCCCCTCCAGAGGCGAGATCGCCCCCTGCAATACGTGGTAAAGCCCGCGAAATTCGCGCGTCCGCTCGATGGCGACGATGTCCGGAGGCTCCTGCACCACGCACACAACGGTCTGATCGCGTCGGGCGTCGCGGCAGAATTCGCAGAGCTCTTGGTCCGAGACGTTGAAGCAGGAACGGCACAGGGCCACCTTCGCCTTCACCTCAGCGATCGCCTGCGACAGGCGCCGCGCCTCCTCCACAGAAACCTTGAGAAGGTGAAAAGCCACTCGCTGCGCGCTCTTGGGGCCTATCCCCGGCAGCCTCGCCAGCTCGTCGATGAGTCGTTGAATGGGGCCGGCATACATCACAGCCCGGGCAGGCCCATGCCTCCCAGCCCGCCGGCCATCGGCCCCATCGCCTCTTGTTGAGCCTCGCGCGCCTTGTCGAGAGCGTCGTTCACGGCGGCGGTGACCGCGTCCGCAAGCGTCTCTACATCGTCGTCATCGGGCTCGCCGTCGAAGAAGCTGGGATCGATGGCGACGCTCTCGACGTGCAGGTCCCCCGTCGCCACCACCTTGACCACTCCCCCGGCGGCGACGCCCTCGAAGGACAGCTCGGCGATCTCCGCCTGGGCCTTTTGCATCTCGGCCGCCATCTTCTGGGCCTCTTTCATCATTCGCTGCAGGTCTTTCATGACTCTCTAATCCTCTCTTCGACGATCTCGGCCGACAGGCCTTCCTTGAGCAATGTGACCGGGTCCGGAGCCTCGACCGCCTCCCCGACTTCCGACGGCTCGACGGTTTCGGGGGCGGGAGCTGAGGGAGTGGTGCCGCGCGCCACGAACTGAAGCCGCGGTGACACGCCGAGGGCGACGTGCAGAGCACGCGCGAGGACCTCTTGGTTCTTTTCCTTCTCCATGTGCTCCTTGTGGTAGGCGGCCTGAACCTCCACGAGCAACAAGCCCTCGTCGAGGCGCAGGGGTCGAGAGGGTGTGAGGTAGGCACCCACCAACCGATTGCCTCTCACCACCTCCCTTAGCGCGGCCGCCCACGCGTCCTTGATGTGTGAGAGCCCGACATGGTCGGCAGCGTCGGGCTCGGGCTGGGGGGTCGCTGAGGGCTCCGGGCGCGAGGGAGTGTGCTGTGCCGCGACCGGCTGCGGTTCGGGCCGCACGGTCGGCACAGGCGCGGCGCGCGGAGGTTTGGGATCGCTTCGCGGAGGTGTGGGCTGCGCCTTGGTGGCCGTAGGGGCAAAGGCGGGCATGGGGGCAGGGTTTTGGGGGGCAGGCCCGGGCTCGGGTTCGGGCCGCGTGGACGCTTCCGTCCGACTGGTCTCCTCGGTCTGCTGAATGCCCAGACGCCGTTCGAGCCGCTCGATGCGGCCCAGAAGCCCGGTAGCGGACGGATCGGTTACTGGGGCGGCGGCCCGGACCAGGGCGATCTCGAGCAGCAGGCGGTGGTCGGGGGCGGTGCGCATATCGGTGACGGCCCGGGCCATGAGATCTAGGATGCGCACGATCTCCGCAGGGGAGAACGCCTCGGCCAGACTCGAGAGCCTGGAGACATCCTCTTCCGCCATGTCCAGGAGCTCGCCGGAGCCCGGCGCCGCCCGCAGCAGCAACAGCGAACGAGCGTGGTCCAACACCCCCATCCCCAGCCGCCGTGCGTCTGCACCCTCGGCGATCAGAGCGCTGACGATGCTCAGAACCGCGCCCACATCACCGCCGGCGATGGCTTCGAAGAGGTCTCCGAATGCGTCCTTTCGATGTGCACCCAGCATCCGTTCGGCGTCCTCGAAGGCGACGTGCCCGCCGAGGCTCGACAACTGGTCAAGGGCCGAGAGCGCGTCCCTGAAGCTCCCCTCGGAATGGCGGGCGATGGCGGCCAGAGCGGCGGCCTCGATCTCGATACCCTCGAGTCGGGCGATCTCCGAGAGGTGCTTCTCCAGGACCTCGGTCGCCGCACGCCGGAAGTCGAAGCGCTGGGTCCGGGACACGATCGTCTGCAGGACTTTGTGGGCCTCGGTCGTGGCCAGGATGAAGACGACGTGGGCCGGAGGCTCTTCGAGCGTCTTCAGGAGCGCGTTGAACGAGCCCGTAGACAGCATGTGGACCTCGTCGATCACATACACCTTGGTCCGGCCCTGAGCCGTCGCCAGCGGGACCCCGGCCAGCACCTCCCTGGTCTCGTCAACCTTGGAGTGGGAGGCGGCGTCCATCTCGATGACGTCCAGCGAGGAGCCCTCCGCGATCGCGATGCAGGAGGGACAGCGACCGCACGGCGTCGGGGTGGGTCCCTCGGCGCAGTTGAGCGCCTTGGCCAGTACCCGCGCGGCGCTCGTTTTGCCCGTCCCCCGGGGGCCTGTGAACAGGTAGGCGTGGGAGACACGATCGTCGAGGGCCGCCCGGGTCAACGTTTGTGAGACGTGCTCTTGTCCGAGGATCTCGGCGAAGGTCTGAGGGCGGTACTTGCGATAGAGGGAGAGGTAGGCCACGGCCGCCAATCCTAGTCGCGGCCTGCGACGAAAACGCCGGGTGGTCACGATTGTCGGGGGGATGCTCTGTATGGTCATCTCACGACCACTCGGCATGAAAAGAGAGGCCGTGCGCCCCGTCCTGGACCTCTGCGCGGCCGTCGCTATCCCCGGCAGCCGGCTCCGGCCGGATGACCCTGCGGCGCACCCGGTACACCGCTTACGGCTGCTCCCTTCCGGGCCTGACCGGGTTCACGGCTCCAGGTCGCGCAGGACCCGACCATCAACGCTGCTTACCGGGGGCTGCCCGGTCGCACAGAGGCCGCGGACGAGTAGTCAGCCCGGCGTATCGAGGGTTTCCGGTATAGGGGACCCCGAGCCCCCCGCCTAGCACGGCCTCGCGGAGACGAAGGGATTTGAACCCTTGGACCTCTTGCGAGGTCACACGCACTCCAGGCGTGCCGGTTAGGCCGCTCCCGCACGTCTCCGGGAGAATCCTATCCGCCGCGTGGGGGGCGGGATTTGAACCCGCGGACCTCTCGTGGGAGTCACACGCACTCCAGGCGTGTCGTTTCAAGCCGCTCCCGCACGTCTCCGGGAGAATCCTATCCGCCGCGTGGGGGGCGGGATTTGAACCCGCGGACCTCTCGTGGGAGTCACACGCACTCCAGGCGTGTCGTTTCAA
>Ga0136615_10001822_pt1 | contig 10413 bp, 7 predicted proteins | sample AntDrymUQ2882206_2_FD_106647 | JGI IMG/M metagenome (GOLD analysis project Ga0136615, IMG submission 106647) | Polar desert sand microbial communities from Dry Valleys, Antarctica - metaG UQ288 (22.06) | ecosystem: Environmental > Terrestrial > Soil > Desert | place: Antarctica: Dry Valley...
CGGCTGCTGCGCGAGGCGGTGCTGCCCGCCTGCCGCGAGCATGATTTGTCTCTGGCGTTGATGATCGGAGTGCGGCGCAGGGTCAACCCGGCGCTGCGTGGGGCGGGCGACGGCCTCGGCCGCGCCGACGTGAGCGTGGCCGCGCGCCTGTGCGAGGAAAATCCGGACGTGCGTTTTCTCGTCACCTTCCTCTCGCGCGAGAACCAGCATGAGCTGTGCGTTGCCGCGAGAAAGTTCAGCAACCTGATGCCGTTCGGCTGCTGGTGGTTCCTGAATAACACTTCGATCATCTCCGAGATCACGCGCGAACGCTTTGAGCTGCTCGGCACGAGTTTCATCCCGCAACACTCTGACGCGCGCGTGCTCGACCAGTTGATTTATAAGTGGCAACACTCGCGCCTTGTCATAGCCGACGCGCTTTATGAATCTTACGAAGGACTCCTGCGCGACGGGCGCGCGGTCACACGACGCGAGATCGAGCGCGATGCGGCGAAGCTTTTCTCCGGCAACTTTCGCCAGTGGGTCGGATTGGATTCAATCGGAAAGGTCGAATCAAGCGCGACGCTGCACACAGCTTAACATTCAGACGGCGACAGCAATGACCAAAGCGGAAAACATTACAGACTTGACAGGACGTGTCGCGGTCGTCATCGGGGGCACGTCCGGTTTAGGCCGCACCATCGCCGTCGGTCTGGCACGCTCCGGCGCGCACGTCGTGCCGACGGGTCGCCGCGAGGAACTGTTGGAAGAAGTCTGCGCCGAAGTCGAAGCGTGCGGGCGCGAAACTTTGCGGCAGACGGCGGACGTGTCGCGGCGCGAATCAATTGACGCGCTGCGCGACGCGGTGGTGAAGCGTTTCGGCGGGGCGGACATTCTCGTTAACGCCGCCGGGCGCACGGCGCGCCGGGCCACCAGCGAAGTTGATGAGGCGGAGTGGGCGTCGATCATGGACACGAATTTGACGGGCAGCCTGCGTGCCTGCCAGTCGTTTTACGAACCGCTCAAACAGAGCGGGCGCGGGCGCGTCGTCAACATCGCTTCACTCGCCTCCTTCGTCGCATTTCACGAAGTCGCTGCTTACGGCGCGTCGAAGGCGGGCGTGCTCGCCTTGACGAGAAGTCTGGGCGCGGAGTGGGCGCGCGACGCGATTAACGTCAACGCGATTGTGCCGGGCGTGTTCCCGACCGAACTCAACGCGAAGCTGCTCGACGGCACGGAGCGCGGTCGCGAGCTTTTGCTGCGCACGCCGCTGCGCCGTTTCGGTCGCGCGGAAGAATTAGTCGGCGCGGCTGTGTTTCTCGCCTCCGACGCGGCGAGTTTTATCACCGGACAGACGATTGCGGTTGACGGCGGCTTTCTCGCGTCGGGAGTGAACTCGTAACTCATGTTACGCAACCTTCATCTGAGCAATCAGGATCAACGAGCCTGCGCGCGCGGGCGGCAGAGTGGTAGCCCCGCGCGTGAGCGCGGGGGAACACGCCGCATCCACACGTCGAGCCTGCGCGAGCAGGCGACAGAGGCGGAGTTTAATGAGGAGCGTTCCGATGTCTCACACGAATCTGCTCTATCACATCAGTTTTGCGACGAAAGAACGCGCCCCGTTGATCACAAACATACTGCGTCCCAGGCTGCACCAATACCTCGGCGGAACGGTTCGCAACTTAGGCGGCACGGCATTAGAGATCAACGGCGTCGCCGACCACGTTCACCTGCTCGTCATATTGCCGCCGACAATCGCCGTTTCGGATTTTATGAGCAAGCTCAAGTCAAACTCATCTGGTTGGGCGAAAGATCAGTTGAAGGGACGGTTTGCATGGCAAAGCCGCTACGGGGCGTTCACGGTCAGCGAGTCGCAGGTCGAGCGTGTGCGGAATTACATTCGCGCTCAAGAAGAGCATCACCGCCGGGCGACGTTTGAAGATGAGTACAAAGCCTTGCTGCGGGCGCACGGCATTGAAATCGACGAGGCGCATCTGTGGACATGAGACTTCTGTCGCCTGCTCGCGCAGGCTCATTGAATCTATGGATGCACCTACCCCATGCTCACGCATGGGGCTACATGCTGCCGCCTGCTCGCGCAGGCTCGTTGACGCGCTTCGTGAAACTTCCGATTGCGTGAAAAGAATTATCAAAAAGAAGGAGAGCTTCATGTCCCAGTCAGGCACGCCGGCGGGCGCGGGAGTGACCGAGCAGGTCGGGTTGAGCAAGTCGCTGGCTGATGTCTCTCCGTCGCAAGCGGCGGGCGCGAGTGCGACAGGCGCGTTTGCTGCCGTCGTGGGCGAGGGGGGAAGCGGAACGCGCGTCGGGCGTTACCGTTGGCTGATCTGTGCGCTACTCTTCTTCGCGACGACGATCAATTACGTTGACAGGCAAGTGCTCGGTCTGCTCAAGACGACTCTGCAAGGCGAGTTGGGTTGGAATGAGATTGATTACAGCAACGTGGCCTTCGCGTTTACGACCGCCTATGCGATAGGGCTGGTGTTAGTTGGTAGGTTGATGGATTGGCTCGGCACGCGCAAAGGTTTTTCGCTGGCAATAGTGTTTTGGAGCCTCGCGGCGATGGGGCACGCCTTTGTGCAATCGGTGATGGGCTTTAGCGCGGCGCGCTTCGCTTTGGGGTTGGGCGAGGCGGGGAATTTTCCGGCGGCGGTGAAGACGGTCGCCGAATGGTTTCCGAAAAAGGAGCGCGCCTTCGCCACCGGCATTTTCAACAGCGGCTCAAACATCGGCGCGATTGTGACGCCGCTCGTCGTGCCGTGGATCACGGTCGCTTACGGCTGGCGCGCGGCTTTCCTCATCACGGGTGCGCTCGGTTTCATCTGGCTCGTCTTCTGGCTGCTTCTATATCGCCGCCCGGAGGAACACCCGCACTTATCACCCGCGGAACTCGCTTACATCCGCAGCGACCCCGAGGAAGCCACGACGAAGATCGCCTGGGCGCGGCTTATCCCGCACCGGCAGACGTGGGCGTTTGCGATGGGGAAATTCATCACCGATCCGGTGTGGTGGTTTTATCTGTTCTGGCTGCCGGACTTCCTCGGTAAAACTTACAAACTCGATCTGAAAAACATCGGGCTGCCGCTGATCGTGATTTTCATCATGGCGGACATCGGCAGCATTATGGGCGGTTGGCTCTCGTCGGCGCTCATCAAGCGCGGTTGGACGATCAATGCGGGGCGCAAGACTGCGATGCTGATTTGCGCTCTTTCAGTCGTGCCGATTGTGTTCGCGGCGAGGGCGGCGAACTTGTGGGTCGCGGTCGCTCTGATCGGGCTGGCGACGGCCGCGCATCAAGGCTGGTCGGCGAATCTTTTCACGCTGACCTCGGACATGTTCCCGCGTCGCGCGGTCGGTTCGGTCGTCGGCATCGGCGGCATGGCGGGGGCCATCGGCGGGATGCTGATCGCCAAAGTCGCTGGTTACTTGTTGGAATGGACGGGCAGTTATGTGCCGCTGTTCGCTTTCGCGGCTTCGGCTTATTTGGTGGCGCTCCTCGTGATTCATTTACTTGTGCCGCGCATGGAGGCGGCCAACGTGGGAGATGCGGCTCCGGCGATGAGCGCAGAGTGAAGTCCGTTTGCATCACGCGAACAGTAACTTTATAACTCATGTTACGCGATGTAATGTTTAGCCGTCGAAGACGGCGTCAGCATACATCCCCGTGCGTGAGCGCGGGGTGAGAGTTGATGAATAAATGTCAAAGCTCTCGAAGAGAGCGACAGCGGCTTATCATCAAACGTCTGTCGCCCGCTCACGCGGGCTTGGGACTCTATGCGCGGTCTGACCCCGCGCTCACGCACGGGGATGTATGCTGACGCCCGCTCTCGCGGGCTGAAATCAACACCCCGAAACGTGAGTTTATAGGTCAGGCTGTTGAGGGCAAGCGATAATGAAGGCCGCAAGTAGGGATAAGCTAGAAATAAAAACAAAAGAGGAATGCCGTTGGGACTGTGTCAGCCTGGGCGAGGTGATGCTGCGGCTCGATCCGGGTGACGAGCGGATTCACACGACGCGAAGTTTCCGGGTGTGGGAGGGCGGCGGCGAGTACAACGTCGCGCGGGGCTTGCGGCGTTGTTTCGGTCAACGCGCGGCCATCGTGACGGCGCTGGCTGATAACCCTGTCGGGCGACTGGTTGAAGACCTGATGTTGCAGGGCGGCGTTGACCTGTCGCATCTCAAGTGGGTGAAATACGACGCGGTCGGGCGCGCGGTGCGTAACGGCTTGAACTTCACCGAGCGCGGCTACGGCGTGCGCGCCGCGCTCGGCTGTTCTGACCGGGGGCACACCGCCGTCTCGCAACTCAAACCCGGCGAGATTGATTGGGAGCGGATTTTCGGGGCGGAAGGCGCGCGCTGGTTTCACACGGGCGGGATTTTCTGCGCGCTGTCGGAAACCACCCCGTCGGTCGCGCGCGAAGCGATGGAGGCGGCGAAGCGTCACGGCGCAGTCGTCTCTTACGATCTGAACTACCGCGAATCTTTATGGAAAGCCATCGGCGGACGCGAGCGAGCACGCGAAGTTAATCGCAGTCTGGCTCCTTTCGTTGACGTGATGATCGGCAATGAAGAGGATTTCACCGCCGCGCTCGGCTTTGAGGTCGCAGGCCTGGACGAACATCACTCGAAGCTCGATGTAGGCAACTTTCAAAAGATGATTGAAGAAGCGATTAAAACTTTCCCGAACTTCAAAGTCGTCGCCACCACGCTGAGAAACGCCAGGACCGCGTCCGTCAACGATTGGGCGGCGGTCTGCTACACCGGAGGCGAGTTGTTTCGTTCGGCGGCGCGCGAGAACCTGGAAATTTTCGACCGCGTGGGCGGCGGGGATAGTTTCGCTTCGGGACTCATCTACGGGTTTCTGGAAGGGAAAGGCGCGCAGTGGGCGGTCGAGTGCGGGGCGGCGCACGGCGCGCTGGCGATGACCACGCCGGGCGACACGACGATGGCGACGCTCGCGGAAGTCGAGCGGGTGATGAAAGGCGGCGCGGCGCGCGTCGCGAGGTAGGCGCGAGATGGATTGACGATGAATAAAAGCGAAGTCTTAAAACGCATTCGAGAGACCGGCATCGTGCCCGTGGTGCGCGCCGCATCAGCGGACGAAGCGATGCGCGCGATTGATGCGATCAAAGAAGGCGGCCTCGGCATTTTGGAGATCACGATGACCGTGCCGGGCGCAATCGCCGTGATTGAAGAGGTGGCGAAGCGTTTCGGGGATGAGGTGACGGTCGGGGCGGGCACGGTGCTCGACGCCGCCACGGCGAGGGCGTGCATCCTGGCGGGCGCGCAGTTCGTCGTCTCCCCGTCGCTGAATTTGGAGACCATCGAGACGTGCCGGCGGTACTCAATCGCGGTGATGCCGGGCGCATTGACGCCGACGGAAGTGATCACCGCGTGGGCCGCGGGCGCGGACATGGTGAAGGTGTTCCCGTGCAACTCGATGGGCGGCGCGGGCTATTTGAAGTCGTTGAAGGCGCCGTTCCCGCAGGTGGAGCTGATCCCGACGGGCGGAGTGTCGCTGAAGACGGCGGCCGACTTCATCCACGCGGGCGCGAGCGCGCTCGGCGTCGGCGGCGATCTCGTGGACACGAAAGCGATCCGCGCCGGGGAGCCGGAAAAGGTCACGCGGGCGGCGCGGGCGTATCTGGAAGCGGTGCGTGAGGCGCGCGCGTCTGGTTCGGAGTAGTGACAAAAGGGGGCAGGGTAGTTGTCCTCTTGTCCGTGATGCACTTCTCATCAAGTACCAATTAACGCGGACAGAAATCAGCCCATTCCCTGACTGCATTCCTCCCTTTCTCAGCTTGGCAAGCATTCAATGGAGGTCGTCTTGAGAGACAATCGGCGGCGCTTTTCCTGGCTCATGTTGATCGTTTGTGCACTGCTTTCGCAGGTTGTGTATGCACAGAAAGCTATCACGGCGGGAAAGGCGAGCGTTGCTCAAAAGCAATTACGGCCCGGTCAAACAATCGAACTGGCGGGCGAATGGCTTTACAAGCCGGGGTATCTGCTGCAAGCGAACGAACAGCCGCAACTCGCGGAGAAGCTGGGCGGTTACGTCGCGGTTCCGGTTCCGCAACTGCTCAACCGCACGCAGTGGTGGCTGGATGATTCGGAGGATTTCAAAAGCTATGAAGCGGCGCGGCTAAAAAAATTCGGCTTCGACACCGAACGCGCCGAAGATGGCTGGTATCAACTCTCGCTCGACGTGCCCGCGTTGCCGAAGCATCGCCGCGTCTTCATCGAATTTGAAGGCGTCGCGATGAAAAGCAAAGCGTTTTGCAACGGTCAACTCCTCGGCGAGCACGCCGGCATGTTCAGCCGCTTCGCTTACGACTTGACGCCGCACTTGAAAGCCGGGCGCAACTTGATTTCGGTCTTCGTCTCGATGGAAAAGATTCCGACCTCGACGCTCTCGCTCGGACAAGCCGTCACGGTGAACCTCACCGCCTCTAAGATTTTGACCTTGAGTAAGGGCATGTTCGGCCCCCTCTCGCCGGATCAGAATAATCGCAGTTACGATCTGCACGGCATCTGGCAGCCCGTGAAGCTGGTCGTGCGCGATTCCGCGATGATTGATGATGCGTGGTTCATCCCGTCGCTCGACGGCGCGCGCGTGCAGGTGGAAGCGCGCAGCCTCGCGGGCGCGCAACCCGCCGTTTTGCGGGCGCGTTGGACGGACGTGAAGACGAATAGAGTCTTTGCGACGACTGAACCTGTCGTCGTGCAACTTGGCGAAAACAAGGTGACGCGAGATTTGACGCTGCGAGGCGTGCGGCCGAAGTTGTGGACGCCCGCCGACCCGAATCTCTACCGTCTGGATGTGACGCTCGAATCCGCTGCCGGCGAGGCGCTCGACCGCTGGACGCACAACGTCGGCTTTCGCACGTTTGAGGTGCGCGGCAACAAGTTCTTTTTGAATGGCAAGCCGTACTGGTTGCGCGGCGCGAATCAACTCCCTTACGGCAAAAACTCCTGGGACGGGGCGTTGCCCCGCAAGTTGATTCAGTTAATGCACGACGGCAATCAGCGCGTGACGCGGACGCACGCGACGCCCTGGAATGAAGCGTGGCTCGACGCGGCGGACGAGATCGGCCTGGGCGTGAGCGTCGAAGGCATTCGCCCGTGGGCGCTGGCGGGAAAAATCGGTGCGACACCGCCCGGCATGTTCGCGCATTGGTTGATGGAAAATGAAGATGTCGTAAAACGCGGGCGCAATCATCCGAGCATTTTGCTTTGGACAATCGGCAACGAAATGCTCCTGCGCGACGACAAAAATTTGGAGAAGTGGAAACAACTTTCCGAAGTCGTCAAACAAACGCGCCGGCTCGACCCGTTTCGTCCCGTCGTCGCCGATTCAACCTATAAGCGCGAGGCCGATTTCTACAATGAGACGCTCAAGCCGAACCAGATTGACGACGGCGACGTTGACGACATCCACCGTTACCGCGGTTGGTACAGCGATTCGCCGTTCGTGATTGACTCGAAGGCCGACATCAAAGACCTTACGCCGAACCGCCCGCTCATCGGTCAAGAGGTGTCCACCGGCTACCCGGACCTCGACACAGGGCTGCCCGTGTTGCGCTACACGCGCGATCTCGTCACCCCGCAGGCGTGGGTCGGGCAGGACGCATACCCCGGCAGCGATCCGTCCGTCTTTCTCGAGCACAATCGCGCCGTGACGAAACGCTGGGCGGAGCAGTTGCGTTTCCAGCGCGGCGAGCGCACGGCGGGCTTCATGCTTTTCTCCGCCGAGTGCTGGTTCGCGCACAGCTACGACGCGCGCCGCGTCGCGCCGTATCCCGTGTTTGAAGCGATGCGCGAGGCGTGGTCGCCCGTCGGCCTGGCGTTGGAGACGGGACGACGGCGTTTCCAGGCCGGCGACGAGATTGAGACCGCCGCTTTCATCACGAACGACGACGAGCAGTTCCGCGACCTCCGCGGGCTGATGCTGCGCGCGGCCTTCGTTGACGAACAAACGGGAAAAGAAATGGCCGCGATTGATGCCGTCAAGATCGAGAGCCTTCCTTACTACGCGACGCTTCGTCAGCCGTTGCGCCTGCGCGTGCCGGAGACGAAAGAAGCGCGCCTCTCCGCGCGCCTCGTCTTGCGGCTCACTGACGACAAGGGAGAGGTCAGCCGCACGCGCGATAGAGTCGAAGTTTTCGCTAAACCTGTTCCGCTTGCCGCGCCGCCGGCGAACAGTCGCGCGGCGACGCTTTCGCTCGGCAAGGGACTGCGGCAGTTCGTCAACGAGGCGCGAGTTTTTCAAATTGTTTCGGACGGGATGTCGCCGAATGGTGAAGCCACTCCCTCCGTCCTGCTCGTCGGGGCCGGAGACGCGCTGAAAGATTTGGGGCGGGGCGGGCGCGTGCGTGAATTAGTCGAACGGGGTGCGACGGCGATTCTGTTCTCGCCGGGCAAGGGCGCGGCGGATTTATTCCCGGACGACGTGCTGAGCGTCAGGAATGTGACGGGCGAATACGCCGACTACGCTCCATCCGCCGGAACGAAGTTGACGGAAGGGCTGCGTGCGATGGACCTCAAGTGGTGGGGAAGAAAAGACGACTGGCGCGTCTTCGTCGCGAGCAGCGCGCACCGCTTGAAGCCTAATGGTGCGGCGCGCGAGCTCATCCGGTTCATCCCGGCTCACGGCTATATTTCGGCGGAGCGAGTGCCGGAGCAGTACATGTCGGCGCTGTTTGAAATCCCCGTCGGACTTGGCCGCGTGTGGGTCTGCGACCTCGATCTGGAAGAATCCGTCGCGGTTGATCCGGCGGCGCGTCTGCTGGCGATGAATCTCTTACGCGCCGCCGCCGATCCGTCGTCAACGAAGAATTTACCCGTTGTGCCGTCGCATCAAGAGAGTCTGGCTGGGAGGCACAAACTAATTGCGAAGTAGTTACTCACGTTACGCGGTGTTTGATTTTAGCCCGCGAGAGCGGGCGACAGCATCAAGCCCCGTGCGTCAGCGCGGGGTCAAGCATCAGCCATAGCACCCAAGCCCGCGAGAGCGGGCGACAGACGATAGATAACAGGCCGCTGTCGCTCTCTTCGAGAGCTTTGACATTCATTCTCCAACTTAACCCCGCGCTCACGCACGGGGCTGTATGCTGACGCCGTCTTCGACGGCTAAAACATTACATCGCGTAGTGAGGTAGTGAGACGCATCAGAGAGAAATCGTAAAGCGTCTCACCTTGATCAGGCAGGCGTTGGAATGGAAACTGGCGGCAAGAAGAAAGCAGTAAGAGAAGGCTTGTAAATATCGCGGCGGAGAAGGGAAGCGAAGACAAATGCTACGTTCGATTCTAACTGTTTTCGTTCTCATTCTTAGTTGGCAAACAGTCGGCGCGCAGGAATTCATTCCGCTGTGGGACAAAGACAAAATGCCCAATTCCAGGGGCATTAAGCTCGAAGATAAAATTGAGAACGAGCGGATTTCTCAGGTCGGGACTCCGGGCGTGTACGCCTTTTTTCCTTCCTCACAGGAGAACAAAGGCGCGGCGGTCATCATCTGTCCGGGCGGGGGATACGGACAACTCGCTTACGTCATCAGCGGAACGCAGTTAGCCAAGTGGTTCAACTCGATGGGCGTGAGCGCGTTCGTGCTGAAGTACCGCTTGCCCAATTCGCCCGACCTTAAAGAGAGACAGATCGCGCCTTTGCAGGACGCGCAACGCGCGCTGCGAATCGTTCGTGCGAATGCCGACAGGTGGGGCGTCAAGCCGGATAAAATCGGAGTCATGGGGACCTCGGCGGGCGGTCATCTTGCCGCCACGCTCGGAACCGGCACGGAAGCCGTTTCGGCAATCGGCGACGCTTTGGATAAGACCGCTTTCAGCGCGAATTTCATCATTCTCGTTTCGCCAGTCATCAGCATGGGAAGCTACGCCCATGCGGGAAGCCGCAAAAATCTACTAGGCGAAAATCCCGCGAAAGATTTGATTGAAAAATATTCCGCCCACTTGCAGGTGAAACCTACTACGCCGCCGACATTTATCGTCCACGCTTCTGATGACAAAGCGGTGAGCGTTCGCAACAGCCTGATGTTTTACGGGGCCCTGCTGGACAAAAACGTTTCGGCGAGTATTCACGTTTTCCCGCACGGCGGGCACGCCATCGCGCTGCGCAACAACCCCGGCTCGACCGAGCAGTGGACGAATCTGTGCGAAATGTGGCTCGTGGAAATGGGCTTGATTCCGGCGGTTAAAAAGTAACCGATAATTTAAGACGATGAGAATTCACAGGAGCGTGCAGAGACGATTCTTCGCCGTCATCATCTGCGCTCTCTGGAGGGTAGTGTTGCAGGAATCGCTTCTCCGGCTATAATCCGCCCCTCAGTTCAGCCATCACTCATCGGGAATCATACTCTTGAAACAAAATAAATCACCGTTCAAATGGCGGCACTTCGAGCCAAC
>Ga0136615_10001824_pt1 | contig 10409 bp, 6 predicted proteins | sample AntDrymUQ2882206_2_FD_106647 | JGI IMG/M metagenome (GOLD analysis project Ga0136615, IMG submission 106647) | Polar desert sand microbial communities from Dry Valleys, Antarctica - metaG UQ288 (22.06) | ecosystem: Environmental > Terrestrial > Soil > Desert | place: Antarctica: Dry Valley...
CCCCCAGATCCCTCTTATTCGAGAGGTGCTCAAGGTTATGGCGATGCCGATCTTCGAGATGCCGGGTCACGAGGCCGACGATCTCATCGCCTACCTCGCCCGCTACTCCCAGGATCGCGATCTCGACGTGAGGATCGTCACGGGCGACCGAGACTTCTTCCAGTGCGTCAACGACCGCATTCACGTTCTTTACAACAGGCGCGGGATCAGCGACATCGTCGACATGGATACGGCGGCCGTCGCCAAGCGCTACGGCGTGCCACCGAGCAAGTACGTGGACCTCAAGGCGCTCGAGGGCGACACCAGCGACAATCTTCCCGGCGTCCCCGGCGTGGGCACCAAGACGGCGGCCAAGCTGGTTCAGAAGTACGGGAGCGCAGAGGATGCGGTCGCTCATGCCGAGGAGCAAACTCCGAAACTCGCGCAGAATCTCGCAGCGCATGGCGAACAGGTTGCGCTCAACAAGAAGCTCTCGACGTTGGTCGAGGTTCCGCTCGAAGGAGTCGACCTCGACGACATGCGCATGGGCGGTTGGGATCGCGACGCGTTGACGGAGTTGTTCAACTCGCTCGAGTTCCGCACCCTTCTCGAACGCCTGCTGCAGGATTTCCCCGAGGCGGTCGAGGGTGAGGGCGAGTCGTTCGAGCTCGACCTCAATGTCATCGGCACAGATGCGGAGCTGCAGGCCCTTGCGCGTGCGCTCGACGAGGCCGGAAGCTTCTCGCTCGACCTGGTTCCCACTGCGCCCAGGCGAGGCCCGCGCTCGCTCGCCCTGGCTTGGGGGGACAGCAAGACGGCGTTCGTCCCGTTCGGCGCCGCCGGCTTCGAAACCGAGGCAATCGTGCGCGCTATCGGACCCCTGCTGAGTGATGCGAAGGTCGCCAAGCTGGCACATGGGGCGCGCGCCGTGATCCTGTCGCTCGAGGTCGCGGGATTGCACCTCGACGGGCTCGGCCTCGACACTCTCGTCGCCGCTTATCTGCTGGACCCCGGGGCGAACGGCTACGCGCTCGAGGAGGTGGCGCGTCGTTACACGGGCCACGAGCTCAAGGCCGTCGAGGGAGTGGCCAGGGCGGAGGGGGACGAGGATCAGACCGCCTTCGATTTCACTGAGTCATCGCTCGAGGTGGACGCGGAGGACTCGAGCTTGCGTGCCCTCGCGGTGGCGCAGCTTGCCGCTGCGCTCGAACCCGAGATGCAGCGTCTCGGCATGCGCGGGCTCTACGAAGACATCGAGCATCCCTTGATCGACGTCCTTGCACGCATGGAGAGAGTCGGCGTCAGGATCGATCTCAATTATCTCGAGGCGATGGCGACCGATCTCGACAAGCGCATCGGCCAGCTCGAGACCGAGTGTTACGAGCTCGCCGGCGAGCGCATCAACCTCGGGTCTCCCAAGCAACTGCGGGAGCTGCTGTACGAGCGGCTGGGACTCAAGACCACCCGCCGGACCAAGAGCGGCCTCTCGACCGACCAGCGCGCGCTTCAGCAGCTCGTCGGAAAGCACCCCTTCGTGCAGAAGCTCATCGATTACCGGGAGCTCGCGAAGTTAAAGAACACCTACATCGACGCGCTGCCCCCTCTGGTCGATCCCACCGACGGGCGAGTGCACACCACCTACGACCAGACGGTGGCTGCGACCGGCCGGTTGTCGAGCACCAATCCCAACTTGATGAACATCCCCATCCGCACGGAGCTGGGGGCCAAGATTCGCCGTGCCTTCATTCCCGAGGAGGGCCATTCCATTCTGTCCGTCGATTACTCGCAGATCGAACTGCGGGTGATGGCGCACCTCAGCGAGGATCCGATACTCGTCGACGTCTTCAAGACCGACGAGGACATCCACACAGCAACTGCGGCGCACGTCTTCGACCTGTCGGCAGACGAGCTCACCGTCGGCCAACGTTCCACGGCGAAGATGGTGAACTACGGCCTCGCCTACGGGATGGGCGCACCGGGGCTCGCCGACCGCTTGAACATACCCGTGCCCGAGGCCCAGGAAATCATGGACAGGTACTACGAACGATTCGAGGGCGTCGCCGGATTCCTCGACCAGATCGTGCGGCAGGCGCACGCGGACGGGTTCACGACCACCATGTTCGGTCGCCGCCGTTACCTTCCCGAGTTGGGCAGCGGCAACCCGCGCGTGCGCGCCATCGGCGAGCGTCAGGCCCTCAACGCTCCGATACAGGGAAGCGCGGCCGACATCATGAAGCTGGCGATGATCGGAGTGGATCAGGCTCTGCGCGAGGAGAAGCTGAACACCACGATGATCCTCACGGTGCATGACGAGCTCGTCTTCGAGGTCCCCACGGGCGAGGAGGAGGCGGCAAGAGAACTCGTCGAACGCGAGATGGTCTCGGTCGCCGACATGAAGGTTCCTCTCCGAGTCGAGTCGTCGTTCGGGCCGAACTGGGCGGAGGCCAAGGGCTGAGCCCGTACACTTCTGCGATGGGGATGGCTTACCCAATCGTCACCGATCACAGGGCCATACGGACCTGGGATGTCATCCTGAGCGTGTGGGTGGTCATGTGGTCGGCGATCGCCCTGGTCATCGCCTTCGAGATTCACGATCTCACCCGCATCAGCGACACACTGGTCGATTCGAGTGAGGTTCTCGAGGAAACCGGCGTCGTGCTCACCTCGTTGCGCGACGTGCCGGTGGTTGGAGATCGTGTCGAGGACGTCGAGCGCGAGATCATCGAGGCGGCGAGAAGCGCCCGTATAAGCGGTGACGCCAGCCGGAACAACATCACAAGGCTGAGTGTTCTCCTGGGTCTTGCGATCGCGTTTTTGCCCACCGTGCCGGTCGTCGGGTTGTACGTGCCCCTGCGCGTGTCGTGGGACCGAGACGTGCGCGCGGTGCTGAAAGCCTTGCGGGAGTCGGGGGACGACCCCACGTTCAGAGAGATTCTGGCGCGCCGAGCTGCCGAGAGGCTTCCGTTTCATCAACTCGTCGAGGTCTCGAGCGATCCCTGGCGCGATCTCGAACGGGGTCATTACGACGCCTTGAGCCGCGCCGAGCTACGGAGACTCGGGATCGTCCAAGAGGAGTCACCCGATTGACGAGACGCATCCGGACGGCGCTCGGGCGAGCTCACAGCGCTCCCGAGCGCCCCTCGGGCGGATTCGGTCGCTTCGCCTGGTTGCTGGTTCGCTTTCGCCTCTACGTCGTCGTCGGTTGGCTCGTTCTGCTCGCTCTGGCCGAGGTCGTCCTGCCGTCGTACGGAAGCGGCGGCGGCGGCGGGTTGCAGGGGCTCGTTCCGGCCGATTCGAGGGCGATTCAAGCGGAGATCGACTCGTTCCAGCTCTTTGGCTTCCCGCTGACCACCAGAACCATGGTCGTGCAGCGAGATCCGGACGGGTTGTCGCGCACGGCACAAGCGCGCGTCTTCTTGCGGGCGCTGCGCCTCAATCGAAAGGACTATCCGAGGCTCGGGCGGATCGAGGGCGCCCTGCCCATCACGAACACGCTCAAGCTCCTTCCGGGATCAAGCGAGCGCTCAACTACGGCGATCACTTATCTCTTCTACCTGCCGAGCGTCAGCCTCTCGCGCCGGGAGGGTTACGCCGATCGCTTTGCCGAGGAGGTCGTCGACGAGCCCGGCGACGCTCTCGTTGGGGTCACGGGTGCTGCGCCGGGACGTATCACCGAAGGAAGGCTGATCAAAGAGGCTCTTCCGAAGATCGAGCTCGCAACGCTGCTCCTGATTCTGCTCATCGTCGGCGCGCACTTCAAGTCGATCGTGGCGCCGGTAGTAGCGCTCGTGGCGGCCGGAATCGCCTACTTCATCACTCTGCGGGTCATCGAGTTCGTGGCCGCGCTGCTGGGACTTGGTGCTCCTGAAGAGCTCGAGCCGCTCATCGTCGTGCTCTTGCTCGGGATCGTGACCGACTACTCGATCTTCTTCATGTCGGGGACGGAAGCCCGGCTGCGCGCCGGGGACCCACCACTCGTAGCCGCAATGTCGGCGACGCACAGCGTGACGCCCATCATCATCACCGCGGGAGTGACCGTGGCCGCCGGCACGGCAGCACTTTACGTCGCGACTCTGGGAGCCTTCAAAGCACTCGGACCGGGCCTCGCCGTCACCGTGCTCATCGGACTTGCGGTGTCCGTGACCCTGATCCCGGCCATGCTTGCGCTTTCGGGCCGCGCTATGTTCTGGCCCCACGTCGCGCGTGCCAGACGCCGGCCCGGTTGGGCGGCCAGAGCCAAGCGCCGTTACGAGACGTTCCGCAATCGAACGACGAGCCGGTTGTCGCATCGCAGACCGGCGGCGGTGATCGCAGCACTATCGATTGCGCTCCTTCTCGTTCCGGCGGTCTTCATCAAGGACATGGAGCTCGGCTTCAGCATCGTCGGAGGACTGCCACGCGATTCCGAAGCCCGGCAGGCGGCGCGCGCGGCCTCGCTCGGTTTCGCGCCTGGGATTGTGTCCCCCGCCGTCCTAGTCATCCAGGGCGAGGGGGTGGGGGATTCAACGAGACGTCTGGGCCTCGTGCAGTCGCTGATCGAGCGTTCTCCCGGCGTCGCCGCAACGGTCGGGCCGCGCGAGCTCGAGTCGCTGAGGCAAGTGCTGACCGGGCTGCCTGAAGAGAAGCTCTCGGCTGCCGCGGTGGAACCGTTGCTGCAAGCATCGGTGTCGAGGAGGGCGGACGCCGCGCGCGTCGTGGTCATCTTCGAGGACCCACCGCTTGGAGCTGAGGCGATCGACTCTCTGCGCTATCTGCGCGGATACATTCCCACCGTGCTTCGGGCCGTGGGCTTCGAGGGCGCCGTCGCCGCTTTCGCGGGGGACACCGCCCTGGCAGCCGACACGATCGACCGCACGATCGACGATCTCGAACGAGTCGGAGCAGTGGTCATCGCGGTGAGCCTGATCATCTTGGCGTTCTACCTGCGATCACTCGTAGCTCCCCTGTACTTGGTGTTCGCCAGCATCCTGGGGTTCGTGGCCAGCCTAGGACTCACGGTGATCGTCTTCCAGCTGTGGCTCGACCAGGGGGCCCTCAGTTTTCTAGTTCCCTTCGCCTCGGGTGTGCTTCTCGTGTCCCTCGGGTCGGATTACACTATCTTTCTGGCGGGTCAGATCTGGGGCGAGGCGCGCACGACATCGTTCAGGCGGGCGGTGGCGCGAGCGACCCCGCGCGCCAGCGGGCCTATAACCGTCGCCGGAGTGACACTGGCGGCCAGCTTCGCCATCCTGGGCCTTGTTCCATTGGAGTCGTTCCGTCAGATCGCCTTCGCGCTTTCGGCGGGCGTGCTCATCGACACCTTCATCGTGCGCTCTTGGTTGGTTCCGTCGTTGGTGGCGGTGATGGGACGGGTGAGCGCGTGGCCGTCGCGTCGCTACGGCGCGGTGGAAGCGAAGCGAGGGTGAGAGCGTTACTGCGCGACGCTGTTGGCCGCTGCCTCGATGAACTCCGTCGGTCCCCAAGGACGATTGGGGTTGTACGACGCCTGTCTTCTCTCCACTCGGATCAAAGATGGCCAGCGGCCGGCTCTGCGAGCCGAAGCCCCAGCCGCGTCGACCTGTGCCAGCAGGCGGTCTGCGTGGGCTTCATCTCCGAAGGCGAATACTGCGAAGCGACTGTGGTCAAGCCGAGCGCTGAAATCGGGTTTGCGGACCACGCGCGCGAGCGCTTGACCGAACGCACACAGCCATTGATCAACGACCTCACGTCCGTGGGCGCGGCTGGCCTCCTCTAGTCCTTCGACGTCGAGGAGAACCATGGTCGCCGGCATCTGACTGCGGCCGATTGCTTCCAGCTGCTGCTCCGCGAGCATGTAAAACGCCCGGCGGTTGGGTAGACCGGTGAGGTCGTCCTTCAGGGCCAATTGTTCGAGTTCGAGCACCCGGCTCGCCAGCTCTCGCTGGAGGTTCTTGCGCTCGGTGATGTCGTTGAAAACGGCGATCGCTCCCTGAACCTCTCCGGCCTCGTCGTAGACGGGCGCCGCCCACACCTCGATGTCGACGCTCCCGTCCCCCTGTCGGATCTCCATGTCGTCGACGGATGATGTGGCGCCCGACAGGGCCCGTACGACCGGCATTCGGGCCGCCGGGTACTCGGTCTCGGTTCCGGCCACGTAGGCCTTGTAGACCTGGGCCAGACGCTCGGGCTTAGCGGAAGGCACGATGTCTTTTCCAAGAAGCTTCACGGCGGAGTTGTTGGCGTAGATGGGCGCGCCGGTGGCGTCGATCACGAAGACGCCCATCGGCACCCCCTGCAAGTACTGGCTGAAGTGCCGGCGCGTCTCCGAAAGTTTCCTCTCGGTGGCATCTCGGAACGTGACGACCGCTCCGGTTACCCGGCCCTCCTCCCAGATCGGCGTAGCCGTGTAATCGACTGGGAAACTGCTCTTGTCTTTTCGCCAGAAGACTTCGTCGGTGACCTGATGATTCGTGCCCTGACTCAAGGTCCGGTGGATGGGGCACTCATCCTTGGGATAGGAGCTTCCGTCGGCGCGCGAATGGTGGAGGGTGGCGTGCATGGGGCGACCAATGATCTCGACGGTCTCCCATCCGAGCATCCTCTCGGCAGCGGGATTGGCGAAAGTCGTGTTGCCGTGCCTGTCGAGGCCGTAGATGCCCTCGGCCGCTGCGCCCAAGATCAAAGATGTCAGACTCCCGAGCTTGCTGGTTCCCGAGGAATCGACCTTCTCGGGACGGCTGATTCTTAGTTCGCCGCTTTCGCCATCCATGGACAGTGACTCTACTATCCCGACTAGTAGTAGGGACGTGTTAGGGACAGGGAGTATGCGAAGCGGCGCCCTGACCTCCGACCGTGGTGTGGGAGCAATCTTGAGCCGCCGCTCAGACCAGAGACGATCGGACGAACGGACGGTCGATGAACAAACGATCTACGTGGTTCAGCGTCGGAGGGATCTTCGCCGCGTTCGCGATCGGTCTGCTTGCCGGATGGTTGATCGGCGGCGACGGGGGCGGCCGGAACGGCACGGAGCAGGACGAGGACATCGAGTCGGCTCAGGAGGTGCCGCAAGCATGCGTGGACGCGATCAACGCGGCGCGTGAAAGATTGATCTTGACCGACGAGACGCGCGACCTCGCGTCCGAGTACACCGCGTTGCTCGACCAAGCCGTCGAGGCCGTCCGCGATGGGCGCGCGGATGAGATCGGAGACATCGTCGAACGGGCCGACGAGCTCAATCGGAGGGCGGGCGCCCTGCTCGACGACTCGACTGAAACGTCCTTCAGCGCACCGGCCGGAGAGTGTGAGGAACTGGCCGAAGAGTAGGTCGGCCCGACGGGCCTCGGCCTCGCGTGATCGATTCTCGGTCGTGGTGCGCGCCCAGCGCGCACGAGCCCCCACAATCACTTGAGCCGAGCCCCGGTCCGGATAGCTAGAATTCGATGGTGTTGAAGAAGTCGGTCGCCGCCTCGTTGGATGCAACTCCAAACGCGCCACAGGAGAGTCGTCCGTTGCTCCACACGACGATTTCCTCGAAGACGCTGCCGCTCGAACCCTGACTCACCCTTGCGACCAGACCTATTTCGTTTCCGCTCTCATCGGTCAACACGGCGGGCGGGTCCTCGAGCTTGAATCCGTTGCCCTCGAACTCCTTCACGTTGGCCTCGACGTCCGCCGCTGCGTCCTCGTCGCTTTTGGTTCAGGGACAGCGTGAGGACAGCTCCACTGCCCCCCGTTTGGTCGAGATAACCCGTGGCCTCTTCCTGCTCGCGCCCCTGTGTGCACACCTCGCCCTCGACCCCGCCGAGAGCCTCGACCGGAAAGCGCTCGAGCGAACCCACACTCTGGGGAAGCAGCTCGTTGAGGTCATCGGGGATGTCGGTGAACGAACCCGGGGCGAGATCGCCCCCACCCCCACCACCTCCTTCGGGCGGGGTCCCCTCGATGAGGTCGTCGAGATCCCCGCCGCCGCCTGCGTCCTCGTCTCCTCCGGGCGACGCCTCGGGGTCGGGCCGATCACCGGTCCCGGTCTCCACCGACAGGGGCTCGAGGCCAAGAAGAGCAGGCCCCGCCAAGGCGAGCAGGGCGACGACTGCGGCCGCGATGATCCAGGGGCTCCTCCCTGCGCGGGTCGGAACCGTTGGGCCGGGCGAGGGCGCGGGACGGGCTCCCTGTGCGCGCCGCCCGGAGAGATGTCGGGGGTTGGGTATCGGCTTGATGGTCTCGCCCGGCGTCGGCGCGGCCGGGGCGCCGGCGCCAATGGTCTCGGTGGGAGACGAGGCCGTGTCCAGTCCACCGAGCGCGGCGCGCGCTGCAGACATGAGCTCGCCGCACGACGGGAAACGATCCGCGCGTTCCTTGGCCATCCCCTCCGCGACGACTGGGTCGAGGTCGGCGGCGAGCTCGGGGCGATGGTCCGTGAGCTTCGGTAAGTCCTCGTGCAGGTGCCCGATGATCGTCGCGGTGAAGCTTTCTTTCGGATAGGGGACGACGCCCGTGAGGCACTCGAACAAGACGCAGGTGAGCGAGTAGACGTCCGCCCTTGCGTCGACGTCGCCCGCTCTAAGTTGCTCGGGGGCCATGTAGTCGACGGTCCCTACCATCGTTCCCGTCTGGGTCATGCCACTGGTGGAGTCGTAGTGTTTCGTCAGGCCGAAGTCGGTCAGGTACGCGCTTTCGCCGGGACGAAGCTCAGAGCTCTCACTCACGAGGATGTTCTGCGACTTCACGTCCCGGTGTACGAGCCCCCGCCGGTGAGCGTCGTCGAGAGCTCCTGCGATGGGGGCGAGAAGGGCGAGGGCGCGCGCCGGAGCGAGTGGACCGTTGACGCGCAGCAACTCCTTGAGATCGCGCCCGTCGATGTAACGCATAGCGATATAGAGGAGACCTTCCTGCTCGCCCGCATCGAAGACCGTGACGATGTTGGGATGCTCGAGCGAGGCGGCCAATCGCGACTCGCGCTCGAAGCGCTGACGGAAGTCGTCGTTGTGTGCGAGGTCGGGCGGCAGCAGCTTCAAGGCCCGGCGTTGCCTAAGCCTGATGTGCTCCGCCAGGTAGACAACCCCCATGCCGCCACGACCGAGCAGGCGCTCGATGGAGTATCCGGCGAACTCGTCGCCGATCTCTGGCATGGATACGCTCACACCTCGCCGCCTCAGCTTGTCTTGAGTGGCCCTTCGCCCTTTCGGGCGCGAGGCTATCCCGGTTCGGCGTTTGGAGCACGTCGGGGCCGCAACCTCTATACTTTCTTGGCTCTCCTTCTCGGGGGGCAAATCCCTGTAAGGAGGAGATCCATCTACATGACGCAAGACCAAGACGCATCGCAGGCTTCTGCCGCGTCTGCCCAGGAAGAGACCATTCCCGACGGCAGCGGCGGCACCATCACCCGCACTGCCCCATCGACCTCCGGCGCCAGCTACGCCGGGGGAGAGATCGTCCTCAACGACGTAGGCGACTCACAAGAGGAGCTGATGGCCGCGATCGAAGCGACCATCAAACCGTTCGACGAGGGTGACATCGTCGAGGGAATGGTCGTGAAGATCGACAAAGACGAGACCCTTCTGGACATCGGCTACAAGTCCGAGGGTGTGATCCCAGGGCGCGAGCTGTCAATTCGCAACGATGTCGACCCCAGTGAAGTCGTAAGTGTGGGCGACCGTATCGAGGCCCTCGTGCTCCAGAAGGAAGACGCCGACGGCCGTTTGATCCTGTCCAAGAAACGGGCGCAATACGAGCGAGCATGGGGCCGCATCGAGGAGATCAAGAACCGCGACGGCACGGTCCTTGGACCGGTCATCGAGGTCGTCAAGGGCGGGCTCATCCTGGATATCGGACTCAGAGGTTTTCTGCCCGCCTCACTCGTCGAGATGCGACGGGTGCGCGACCTTCAGCCCTACGTCGGCAAGGAACTCGAGTGCCGCATCATCGAGCTCGACAAGAATCGCAACAACGTCGTGCTGTCGCGCAGGAAGTTCCTCGAGGAAAGCCAGGCCGAGCAACGCCAGGAGTTCCTCACCAGTCTCGCCAAGGGAGAGGTGCGCACCGGAACGGTCAGCTCGATCGTCAACTTCGGCGCCTTCGTGGACCTCGGCGGAGTCGACGGGCTCGTACACGTTTCCGAGCTCTCCTGGAAGCACGTCGATCACCCGAGCGAGGTCGTCGAAGTCGGCGCGGACGTGCAGGTCGAGGTCCTCGACGTCGATCTCGAGCGCGAGCGAGTGTCGCTCAGCCTCAAGGCCACTCAGGAAGACCCGTGGCGGCAGTTCGCGCGCTCGCACGAGGTCGGGGACACCATCGAGGGTCGGGTGACCAAGCTGGTTCCCTTCGGTTCCTTCGTCGAGCTCGACGACGCAATCGAAGGGCTCGTCCACATCTCCGAGCTCGCCGAGCACCACGTCGACAAGCCCGAGGACGAGGTCAAGGTCCACGACCGCGTGCCGGTCAAGATCATCGACATCGACCTGGACAGGCGCCGC
>Ga0136615_10001825_pt1 | contig 10408 bp, 9 predicted proteins | sample AntDrymUQ2882206_2_FD_106647 | JGI IMG/M metagenome (GOLD analysis project Ga0136615, IMG submission 106647) | Polar desert sand microbial communities from Dry Valleys, Antarctica - metaG UQ288 (22.06) | ecosystem: Environmental > Terrestrial > Soil > Desert | place: Antarctica: Dry Valley...
ATCGGCGAGGCCCGTTACCGCGTGCCCGCCGGCCAAGTCGCGTACGTCAAGGTCAGGATCTCCCGACGCGGACGGCGGCGGCTGCTAAGCAGGCGGACGATGCGCTGCCAGATCTTGGTCCGGTCGAGCGGAGCGAAGCCCGTGCGTAGAGCTGTCACGTTGAAGGCCCCCAAGCGCTAACAGCGGACACCGGGCGCATGAACGCGATCCCTCACTCCTAGGTCAGGCATGGCCCGCCCGCTACACTGGCCGCGCCGTTCGCGTGTCGTGGACTCCGTCGTCGTGCGCTGATACGGAGCGCCGGTGGCGCCGTCCGCGCGCCTTCTCACCAGACGTCCTGCATGGGTTTCTTCTCCTATCTCACCGGCATGGGCGGCCGCGACATGGCCGTCGATCTCGGCACGGCCAATACGCTCGTCTATGTTCGTGGACGCGGTATCGTGCTGTCCGAGCCGTCGGTCGTGGCGATCGACTCACGTAGTGCCGAGGTGCATGCCGTCGGCATCGAGGCGAAGCGGATGCTGGGCCGCACGCCAGGCACGATCCAGGCGATCAGGCCGCTCAAGGATGGCGTGATCGCCGACTTCGACGTGACCGAGCAGATGCTGCGCCACTTCATCCAGAAGGTCCACCAGAACCGGTGGGCGCATCCACGCGTGGTGGTGTGCGTTCCCAGTGGTGTGACCGGGGTCGAGAAGCGCGCGGTCGAGGAGGCCTGCCTGTCGGCCGGGGCACGTCAGGCCTACCTGATCGAGGAGCCGATGGCCGCGGCGATCGGTGCCGGGCTGCCGGTCGGCGAGCCGACGGGCAACATGGTGGTCGACATCGGCGGCGGCACGAGTGAGGTTGCGGTGATCTCGCTCGGTGGCATCGTCGTCTCGCAGTCGATCAGGATTGGCGGCGACGAGCTCGACGACGCGATCATCAACTACGTCAAGCGCGAGTACAAGCTGATGATCGGGCAGCAGACCGCCGAGGAGGTCAAGCTCGAGATCGGCTCGGCGTTCCCACTCGACGAGGAGATGCAAGCTGAGATCCGTGGCCGCGACCTCGTCTCCGGGCTGCCCAAGACTGTCGTGCTGACCAGCGAGGAGGTCCGTCTCGCGCTGGAGGAACCGCTGCAGGCGATCATCGACGCCGTCAAGGAGACGCTCGACCGCACCCCGCCGGAGCTGTCGTCGGACATCATGGATCGCGGCATCATGCTCGCCGGAGGCGGAGCCCTGCTGCAGGGCCTCGACGAGCGTTTGCGCGACGAGACGCAGATGCCCGCCCACCTCGCCGAGTCGCCACTGACCTGCGTAGCGGTCGGCTCGGGCCGCAGTCTCGAGGAGTTCGAGGCGATCCACCGCGCGAACAAGAGCTCCCGAACCGGCCGTCGGCGCTAGCCGCTCCGGCGCCGGGGGAAGCGCCCGACGTGCCGACCGATAAGCAGATCCGCCGACGGCGAGCGGCGCTGGCGACGTTCATCGCAGCCTCGGTGGTGATGCTCACCGCCTATTTCGGCGAGTCCAGCGAAGGCGTCTTCCACACTTTGCAGCGCGGGGCGCAGGAGGCCTTCGCGCCGATTGAGACTGGCGCCGGCCGGGCGCTCAAGCCGGCTCGCGACCTGGTCGGCTGGATTGGGGACACGGTCGAAGCCAAGGGCGAGAACGAAGATCTGCGCGCGGAGCTAAAGGACCTGCGCGAGCGGCTGGGGCGGAGTGAGACGGCCATCCGCGACGCGGAGCAGCTGCGCGACATCGTGAACCTCCGCCAGGCCGAGGGGTTCCCGCAGGGCACGCGGTCCGTGGCGGCCCGGGTGATCGCACGCTCGCCGACCGTCTGGTACTCGACGATCAAGATCGACAAGGGCGCCGGCGACGGACTGCGCGAGGACCAGCCGGTGATCGCCGAGGGCGGGCTCGCGGGCAAGTTGACGCGCGTCACCGGCGGCACGTCCGAGGTGACGCTGATCACCGACGCCTCGAGCGCCGTCTCGGCGCAGATCATGCCGGCGGGAGCGAACGGGATCGTCAAGCCGGAGGTCGGCAGGCCGTCCGACCTGCTGCTCGATTTCGTGCAGCGTGGCCGGCGGGTGACCGAGGGAACGACCGTCGTGACGTCAGGCTTCCGCTCGGGGCGCGTCGAATCGTTGTTCCCGCGTGGGATCCCCATCGGACGGGTCTCGCGCGTGGATCTCGACGAGGTCGAGCTCTATCAGCGCGTCCACATCAAGCCCTTCGCCGATCTGCGCTCGATCGACTTCGTTGCGGTGTTGACGAGCCGAGGTCAGGCTCCCGCTACCGAGACTTCGCAGGCTCCTGACTCCGCGGGGGCGGGCCTCCCGTGACGTTCACCCCGGGGTCCTTCGCGCGCGCGGGCTTGATCGCGTTCGTGGCCACGGTCGTCCAGCTATCGGGCTTCGGCGCTATGCGCCTGTTCGGCTCTTCGCCCGACATCATCCCGCTTGCGGTCGCCGGTGTCGCGATCTACGCCGGCAGTGTGAGCGGTGCCGCGATGGGCTTCGGCACGGGTCTGCTGCTCGACCTGGCCGTCGGCAGCACGATGGGCGTCAGCTCGCTCGTGCTCACCGCAGTCGGCTACGGAGCCGGGCGCTACCGCGAGGTCCGCGACCCGGCCCATGGATTGATGTCGATCCCGGTAGGTGCGGTTGCTACGTTCGGGTGGGTCACCGCGTTCGCCGCCGTCTCGTTCATGCTCGAGGTGGGGCCGTCGGTGAGCCCCCTCGTCTTCCGCGACATGCTCCTGACGACACTCATCGGAGCCGCCCTGGCGATGCCGGTCTTCGCCCTCTGTCGGCGTGTCCTGCGGTCCTCGCTCGTGGTCGACCCCTACGAGCGCCGGCGACGCCGCAGCTCGCCGCGCGAGGCCGGACCGCTCGGCCTCCGCGGCATGGAGGTCTGAGGATGGAGAGTGGTTGGGCCGGTGCTCGCCGGGCCGACGCGCCGGCTGCGCTCCTTCCCTGGAGTCGGTTCGGTGCTCGCCGGGCCAACGCCCCGGCTGCGCTCCTCCCCAGGCGGGTCGCCTGATGTACCTGGACGGGGACGACCGCCGCCCATCGCTGACGCCGCAGGTGGCGTTGCGGGTTGCCGTGATCGGCGCCATCGCGCTGGTCGCCTTCGCGGCCGTCTTCTTCCGCCTCTGGTACCTGCAGGTGCTCTCGGGCGACAAGTACCGCGCCGAGGCCAACGACAACCGTGTGCGCGAGATCAGGGTTCAGGCGCCACGCGGGAAGATCGTCGACCGCGAGGGGCGCGTGCTTGTCGACAACCGCGTCGGCCTCGCGGTGCGGGTCAGCCCGAAGGACCTGCCCGAGGATGAGGCGGCCCGACGCGAGGTCTACGAGCGCTTGGCGAAGGTCCTGAAGATGAGGCCCGACGCGGTCGAGCGGACCGTGGAACGGCAACTGAAGGCGCTGCCCTACTCCCCGGCGACCGTCAAGGAGGACGTCTCCCAGCAGATCATCTACTACCTCTTCGAGAACCAGCGCGACTTTCCTGGGGTGACGGTCGAGCAGGTCTTCCTGCGCCAGTACCCACACCGCGCGGTCGGCGGGCAGCTGTTCGGAACCGTCGGGGAGATAACCAAGGAGCAGAAGGGCGACGACCGCTACCGTGGCGTTGACCTCGGCGACCGCGTCGGCCAGTCTGGGATCGAGTACCAGTACGACAGCTTCCTGCGCGGACGCAACGGTGCGACGAGGGTGGAGGTCGACGCCCTGGGCAACCAGAGCAACGAGGACGATGGTCTCGCGACGCGTCGTCCCCAGCAAGGCCGCCAGATCAAGCTGTCGGTCGACCTCGACGTGCAGCGGGTCGGTCAGCTGGCACTCGGCAACGCGCCGGGTGCGTTCGTCGCGATGAACGTCAGAAACGGCGAGGTGCTCGCGCTCGGCAGCACGCCGTCGTTCGACCCCAACCAGTTCGCGAAGGTGATCCGGCCAAAGGACTACGAACGGCTGAACTCCGAGGCGGCGGGCAAGCCGCTTTTCAACCGGGCTGTCCAGGGCGGCTACCCGACGGGCTCGACGTTCAAGCTCGTGACCGCGACGGCGGCCCTGATGGGCGGACTGATCACTCCCGACGAGGTCGTGTACGACGGTGGGCTGCTGAAGGTAGGCGGGGTGGAGTTCAGGAACGCGCGTGATGCGGTCCACGGCGCGGTCGACTTACGCAAGGCGCTGTCGGTCTCCAGCGACGTCTATTTCTACCGTCTCGGCCAGGAGGCAAATGGGATCGGCAACGGACTGCTGATCCAGGACTGGGCGCGCAAGCTCGGCTTCGGTAGCCCGACGGGTATCGACTTGCCCGGTGAGGCCGCAGGCATCGTGCCGACGCCGAAGTACCGCAACGACCTCTTCAAGCAGGAGCTCACCGACCGGCCGTGGACGGTCGGTGACAACATCAACCTGTCCGTCGGGCAGGGCGATCTCGCTGCCGATCCGTTGCAGCTGGCCGTCGCGTACGCGACGATCGCCAACGGTGGACGAGTCCTGCGCCCGCGCTTGGGCAACCGCATCGAAGACGCGTCTGGGCGACCGCTGCAGGAGCTGGCGGCGCCCAGTGCGCGTCGACTGAAGATTCCCGTGGAGTACCGCACAGCGATCATGGAAGGATTGCGTAGCGCCGCCAGCGATCCGGGCGGCACGTCGACGCCGATCTTCCAGGGATTCAAGATCCCGATTGCCGGGAAGACCGGCACCGCCGAGAAGGGCATCGGACGCAGCGATCAATCCTGGTACGCCGCGCTGGCTCCCTATCCTGACCCGAAGTACGTGGTGGTCACCACCTTCGAGGCCGGCGGCTTTGGGGCCGAGACGGCCGCCCCGGCAACGCGCAAGATCCTCGCGGAGCTTTTCGGGGTCAAGCCCGGGCCGACCCAGGCTGGCACGGCGCCCGACTGATGGCAAACGGCTACGGCCCCTGCGCCGCTCGTCCCGCGAGTAGGGTTCTTCTCTGATGCACGCCTCTCCGTACGGCACCTCGGTCAAGGGATTCCGGGAAGCCGCGGGTCCGCGCTACCTGCGGATCGACCCGTTGCTCTTGCTGGCGACCTTTGGCCTGGTGGCGTGCAGCCTCTACACGATCGCGACCGCCACGAGCAACGATATCCCCGGCCAGCCGCACTTCTACCTGTACCGCCAGATCGCATACGCGTCCGTCGGCCTGGTCCTGATGTTCGTGCTGTCCCGGGTCGACTACTCTCGCTTCAGGGAGTGGAAGGCCGGCTTGTACGTGACGCTGCTTGGGCTGATCGCGCTCGTGATCGCCTTTGGTGGCGTGACGCGCGGCACACGCCGCGCGCTGCAGCTGCCCTTCTTCGAGGTCCAGACCTCGGAGCTGGGCAAAGTGCTGTTGATCGTCACGCTCTCCGCCTTCGTGGTGGACCGCATGCGCCGTCTCGGCGACCGCGACACGACCAGCCGCGTCGTACTGATGGCATTGGTGCCGGCGATGCTCGTCATCGCCCAGGACCTTGGCTCTGGACTGGTGTATCTAGTGGTCCTCATCGCCACGCTTTTCGTGGCGGGCACGAAGTGGACGCACTTCCTTGCGCTTGGTGGTCTTGCCGCCACGGCGGTGGTCGTAACGCTCGTCGCGGCGCCTGCCGTCGGCGTCGAGGTGCTCAAGCCCTACCAGACGGACAGACTCACCGCCTTCGTCAACCCGGCCGAAGATCCGGGCGGCGAGGGCTATCAGCAGGCGCAATCGCTGGTTGCCGTAGGGGCCGGCGGAAAGACCGGTCGCGGCGCCGAGGCTACCCAGACGAAGCTCAACTTCCTGCCCGAGCATCACACTGACTTCGTGTTCTCGGTGGTCGGTGAGGAGTTCGGGTTTATGGGTGCAGCACTCGTGCTGTCACTGTTCGCGCTGATGATCTGGCGCTCCCTGCGCATCCTCACCGTGTCGAAGAACTTCTACGGCACTCTGATCGCGGCGGGGATCACCGCCATGCTGATGTTCCAGATCTTCGTCAACGTGGGCATGACCATTGGGATCATGCCGATCACCGGGGTCACGCTTCCCCTGATGAGCTATGGAGGCTCGTCGGTGATCGTGACCTTCCTCGCCCTCGGGCTGCTCCAGTCGATCCACGCGCAAGCGCGCGAGACGGCGCTGGCCAAGGGCCGAGAACTAACTATATGAACCTGAGGCGCTCCCCGAGCCACGTAGGCCTCGCGCTGATCCAGCGCGCACCTGTTCCGGGGCCGGACGCCGAGAGAGGAACCCTTGAGAAAACAAGTGCTCGTCACGGTCGACCGTGACGAAACTCGCGTCGCGATCCTCGAAGCCGAAAGCCCGCCCCCAGCTGAGAATGGCGCCACCGGCGACCGTGGCCGCGGAGGCCGCGGCGGCTCTGCCAAGTCGGCGGAGGCCAAGCCAGCCGAGACAAAGCCATCGACGCGTCAGGTCCAGCCGCGTGTTGTTGAGCTCTACGTCGAGCGGCGCGGCTCGCGCTCGATCGTCGGCAACGTCTTCAAGGGCAAGGTTGACAACGTCCTGCCTGGCCTCGAGGCCGCCTTCGTAGACGTCGGCCTCGACAAGAACGGCTTCCTGCACGCCGACGACATCGTCCTCCCCGGTGTCGATATCGCGCGCCGCGGCCGGCCGGGCGGCAGGGGCCAGCGGATCACTGATCTGCTCAAGCCCGGCCAGGAGATCGTCGTGCAGGCGGTCAAGGACCCGCTGAAGACGAAGGGGCCGCGTCTGTCGATGCAGCTCTCGATCGCGGGGCGCTACCTGGTCTACGTGCCCCAGGGCGAGGGCATCGGCACGTCGCGCCGGCTCGGCGACAAGGAGCGCGACCGGCTGCGCAAGCAGGCTGCCAAGCTCGACATCGGGGAAGGGGGCGCGATCATCCGCACCGCCGCCGAGGGCGCCACGCGCGCCGATCTGGAGCGTGAGATCAAGTATCTGCACGCCCTTCACGATCTGCTGCAGAAGCGGGCGCGAGAGAGCTCGGCACCGGCGATGGTCTTCCAGGAGGCCGACCTTTCGGTGCGCGTCGTGCGCGACATCTTCTCCAAGCAGTTCGAGCGCGCCATCGTCGACGACGAGGGTCAGCACCACCGGCTCGAGTCGTTCTTTACGCGCACCGCGCCCGAGCTGCTCGAGCGGCTCGAGCTCTACAAGGACCAGAAGCCGTCACTGTTCGAGCGCTACGGCATCGACGAGGCGATTCAGTCGACGTTGCGCCGTCGCGTCGATCTGTCCTCGGGCGGCTACCTGATCATCGACTATGCCGAGGCGATGACGGTCATCGACGTCAACTCGGGCTCGTTCACGGGCCGCGGCAAGGGTGCGCGGCTCGAGGACACGATCACCAAGACCAACCTCGAGGCGGCCGACGAGGTCGTGCGGCAGCTTCGGCTGCGGGACATCGGCGGGATCATCGTCATCGACTTCATCGACATGTCACGGGCCAAGAACCGTGACGCGGTGCTCAAGACGCTACGCAAGGCGCTCGATGAGGACCGGACGAAGACCTACGTCGTCGAGATCTCGCCGCTGGGTCTCGTCGAGATGACGCGCCAGAACGTCACGGAGGGGGTCCGCGAGATCCTGACCAAGAGATGCCCGACCTGTGATGGCGAGGGGGTGGTCCTATCGGAGGAGACGGTCGCGATCGACGTCGACCGTCGTCTGCGCGAGCTGGCGACCGAGCGGTCAGCCTCCGAGGCGTTCCTGATCCAGGTCCACCCTCGCGTCTCGGCGATCTTGGCAGCGGGCGCGGGTGCGCCGCTGCCCGAGATCGAGACCGAGACCGGCAAGAGCTTCCACTTCGAGGGCTCGGAGGCGCTGCCGATCGACCACTTCGCTGTCGCCCTCGAAGGCTCTCGCGAGGAGGTCGAGGACCGGGCGTTGCCGTTCCGCGAGGGCGAGGAGGTCCTGGTCCGCATCGAGGAGCCGCACATGTACGCCGAGGACGACGCTGTCGCCAAGCTGGATGGGTACATGATCTCGGTCGCCGGTGCGGGCGGAATGGTCGGCAAGCAGACGCTTGTTCGTATCGAGAGCGTCGGACGTTCGGCGGCCGCGGCGTCGCTCGTCGAAGGTGCCGAAGTGACCGATGTGCCGGTCGTCGACAACACCGTCGGCGCGACAGGCGTGGGCGCCGCGGATGCAGACAAGCCAGCGCGGCGGCGAGGCCGCAGAGGTGGCCGCGGCAGGCGCCGCAAGACGGGCGCGGGCGGGTCAGACTGAGCCCCCACGCCACACCTACCGAGGAGGGATGGGGGACCGTGTCGGTCGCGCGGCACCGCCGAACCGCTTGTACGCTGGCAAGTCGGGCGGCTTAGCGAAGTGGAGATAGCGACACAGCGATGAACACGAGCCGGGTGATTGCCGGGGTGCGGCCGCTCGTCGTAGCGGCTGTGTTGTCTGCGCTCGTGGTCGGGGCGTGTCGCGGCGATGAGGATGCCGACCGTGATGCCGTCGCCGAGGTCGCAGACCTGTTCGCGCGCAGCGAGCCGGCGATCTGCGAGCGCGTCAGCGAGCGGTTTCTCGACCGTTACTTCAACGGCCGCAAACGCGCCTGTCAGGAGTCGGCGCGCAAGGACGACGCCGGAGACGCCGCGGCAAGCGGGATCGAGGTCGACGGCGACAAGGCGACCGCACTGGTGACCGATAAGGACGGCGATGTCCGCGTCGCGTTCCTCAGGCGGGACGGCGAATGGCTCGCCGACTCCGTCGCACGGACATCGCCGAGGCGCCGACCAAAGGGCAAGGCCCCCGACCCCGCGGATAAGGGGCCGAAGTCCAAGCCGGCGCCGAGGAAGGCGAAGCCCGACGAGGACCGCGCCGCCGCACGCGGCGCAGTCGCCGCTTTTCTGCAGGCGGCCAAGGAGAATGACGAGAGGGTCCTCTGCGGACTTCTCAGTGAGCGGTTCGCTCGGCGGATCGTCCGCGTGAAGTCCGACGGAATCGCTCGCTGTGTCAGCGTCCTCAAAGGGCAGGATCTAAGCGCCTTGCGCAAGCGCTTCAAGGGAGCCAAGGTCGAGGCGGTCAAGGTGGACGGCGACCGAGGCAAGGCGACGCTGACCAGCGGCGTCACGATGTCACTCCTCAAGGAGGGGGATCGGTTCGTCATCACCGACGTCAGCCGCGCCGGCTAGCTTGAGGCGATCAGCCGGACCGCCGCGGTGGCGCTAGACTGCCGGATCTCCGGCGTTCTGCCGCGGTGGCTTCGAAGCGATCCCGCCCCGATCCAGACGGCGCTGTCTCTCATGTACGCAATCGTCAAAGTCGGCGGCAAGCAGTATCGCATCGAGCAGGGTGATTCCCTGCTCGTCGATCGAATGCCCGAGGAAGAGGGCACGAAGGTGACCCTCGAGCCGCTGATGTTCCGGCCCGATGGCAAGGATCACGCGGTCTTCAGCGGTGAGGACCTTTCCAGGGTCGAGGTCGAGGCGACCATTGCCGGTCACGAGCGGGGCAAGAAGCTTCACGTGCTCAAGTTCAAGCCCAAGCGCGGCTACAAACGCCGGCAGGGCCACCGCTCCGACCTCACCCGCCTCGAGATCGACGACATCAAGCTGCTCAGCGGCAAGTCTGTGGCGGCAAAGGAGGACAGCAATGGCTCATAAGAAGGGCCTCGGCTCGAGCCGCAACGGCCGCGACTCCAATGCCCAGCGCCTCGGCGTCAAGGTCTTCGCGGGCCAGGCGGTGACCGGCGGCGAGATCATCGTTCGCCAGCGTGGCAGCCGGTTCCGCGCCGGTGACGGCACCGGCATGGGCAAGGACGACACGGTCTTCGCCAAGCGGGCCGGAGTGGTGAGCTTCCACTCCGGTCACCGCGGCCGCAGCATCACCGTCGACCCGGCCGAGTAGCCCGTAGCGACAGAGCGTCACGCAGCGCGCGGCTTTCGCTTGCCGTTCGTCTCGGCGCGACGAATGAGCCTCGACAACGTCGTCGCGCCGTATCAGTGCGGTAGCGTGGCGAGCAGCCGCTGCGCGGCCGGCGGGTACACGACTCCCCCCAATCCGTCCATGTTCAGCGACCACGCAACGCTCTTCGTCCGCGCCGGCGCCGGCGGTGACGGCGCGGTGTCCTTTCGTCGCGAGGCCCACGTCCCCCGCGGTGGTCCCGACGGGGGCGACGGTGGCCGCGGGGGTGACGTGGTCCTGGTCTGCGACGAGTCACGGCGCGACCTGTCGGAGTTCCAACGTGGCGTGTGGATCACCGCTGGGCGCGGCGGCCACGGCGGAGGCTCCCAGCGCCATGGGGCGAGGGCGTCGGCGCGGGATATTCGCGTTCCACCCGGGACGGTCGCCGAGGACCACGAGCGCGGTATCCGATTCGACCTTACCCAGGCCGGCCAGCGCGCCGTGGTCGCACGTGGCGGCTCGGGTGGGCGCGGCAACAAGTCTTTTGCCGGGCCGACGCGACAGGCGCCGCGGATGGC
>Ga0136615_10001828_pt1 | contig 10406 bp, 11 predicted proteins | sample AntDrymUQ2882206_2_FD_106647 | JGI IMG/M metagenome (GOLD analysis project Ga0136615, IMG submission 106647) | Polar desert sand microbial communities from Dry Valleys, Antarctica - metaG UQ288 (22.06) | ecosystem: Environmental > Terrestrial > Soil > Desert | place: Antarctica: Dry Valley...
CACCACGAGGAGGAGGCGCGCATCCTCTACCGCTTCGTCGAGTACGACATAGAGAAGGCGCAGGCCAGTATCCGGAACGCCGGCCTCCCCGGCATGCTCGCCGACCGTCTGGCCCTCGGCCGGTAACCCGGACTCCCCACCGTGGAGCCCTCCTTCTCGAAACTCTTCACCGTCGAGGAGGCGAACGCGCTCCTCCCAAAGCTCCAGGAACTCCTCCTGGACGTGGGGCGCCACCGTGATGAGCTGCGCGAGAAGGCCCCGAGCCTGGAGCCCATCCTGAAGGCCGCGGCCACGAACGGCGGCGGGCGCGTGGGCTCGGAGTACGGCGTCGAGGCGTATAACTTCTACCTGGCGATAGAGCGCATCAGGGAGGAGGGCGTCATCCTCAAGGACCTGGAGATGGGCCTGCTGGACTTCCCGCACGAGCGCGACGGCCGCGTTGTATTCCTCTGCTGGCATTCGTCAGAGGATCGCATCGAATACTGGCACGAGATAGATACCGGCTACTCCGGTCGAGAGCCCATATAACCCCCGTGCGCATAGTCCTCCAGCGCGTCAAGAGCGCCTCCGTCACCGTCGAAGGTGAGTTGGTATCGGAGATCGGGGGCGGGTTGCTCCTTCTGGTCGGCGTGGCGCAAGGGGATGGCGAATCCGAGGCCGCCTGGCTCGCCGGGAAGGTCGCCCGCCTCCGCGTCTTCGGCGACGAGGAGGGGAAGATGAACCTGAGCGTGGGCGACACAGGGGGCGAGGTCCTCGCGGTCTCGCAGTTCACCCTCCTCGCCGACACCCGCAAGGGCAACCGCCCGAGCTTCATCCGGGCAGCCCTCCCCGAACAGGCGGAGCCTCTCTTCGACTACTTCCGTGAGAAGCTCCGCGAGGAAGGCGTCGCCTCAGTGAAGACCGGGCGCTTCGGCGCAATGATGGACGTTGCGCTCGTCAACGACGGGCCGGTCACCATCTTGCTGGAGCGGTAGCCCTTCAGCCGGAGAAGACCCGCCTGAACAGGTCAGGGTAGTCAAGCACCAGGCTGTCGGCGTCCACCGGAAGATCGGCCATGAACCCGCCGTCCAGAGCCTTGAAGCGGTAGAGGCCGCCGTCGGAGCGCCGTTCGAGGCACGTGTAACGTTGCGGCTCATCCCAGACCTGCATCTCGCCGACCCCGACGTAGGCGACCGCTATATCCACGGACTCTCCCGGCGCAAGCCCGAGCCGCCGGATGGGGAGGGTGTTGGTGAAGGGTGTGGCGGAGATGTCTACGTCCACGCACCCGTCCAGCTCCGGCGCTGCTTCCCCGCCGCGCGTCTTCCAACTTCCTTCGCCATCGGAGAGCAGGTCCACACCCGGCGTCTTGGAGGAGTCCAGCGCAGCGACGCGCACCGACCGCACGCGCCAAGCGGCGTCGCAACGCACTTTGTAGCGGACACGGAGCGGGTTTCCTTCCCGCAGGCCGACGATCATACCGTCAGCGAAGATCTCGCCGCCGGACGTAGTCAGGAGCAGGTGCTCGAGCATCGGCTCCTCCCACGCCGACCACATTACCTCGCGCCGCACACCAGCCTCCTCCCATCCGTTCTCCGTGCCTGGATTTAGCCTACCGACAACGCGAGATATAGCAACCCCTGGACCGGAGGCCGCGGCGCAGGTTCAGCCCTTCGAGGGACGCCGGTTGCCGAAGAGCGTCTCGCGGGTCTCGTCGTCCATGTCGCGGTTCAGAGACTGGCGCAGTTCCGCGCCGACTTGCATGCCGCGTTGCACGGCGGGGCGCTCCCCGATCTGCTCGAACCAGCGTTTCAGGTCGGGGAAGTCGTCCATGCTCTGGCCCTGATCCTCGTGCGAGACGAGCCACGGGTAGATCGCCATGTCCGCGATGGTGTACTCGCCGCCAGCGACGTACTCAGCCTCCGAGAAGCGACCGTCCATCACGCCGTAGAGCCGGGCCGCCTCGTCGGTGTAGCGTTCGATGGCGTAGGGGACCTCCTCCGGTGAGTACTTGCGGAAGTGGTGCGCCTGGCCGAGCATCGGCCCCACGTGAGCCATCTGGAACATAAGCCACTGCATGACCTCGTAACGGTCTCTCACGGCTTGCGGCAGGAAGCGGCCCGTCTTGTCCGCCAGGTAGACCAGGATCGCCCCCGACTCGAACAAGGAAATGGGCTCCCCGTCCGGCCCTTCCGGGTCGATGATCGCGGGCATCTTGTTGTTGGGGCTGATCTCCAAAAACTGCGGGTCGAACTGGTCGCCCTCCCCGATGTTCACGGGCACGATGTTGTAGGGAAGCCCAGCCTCTTCGAGGAAGATGGAGATCTTCTTCCCGTTCGGCGTCGGCCAGTAATAAAGGTCTATCGGCTGCGTCATGCGCCCTCCTTCTAACTAAAAAGCCAATGTCACGACAAAGGCTATCAGACGCGGCGCGAAGGGGAGCGATCAGCGTTTCGGACGCGGGAGGCCAGCTTCTCCCTCGATTCCCGGTACGCGGTGTAGCCGCCCGCATGGGATCGCGCCTCGCCGTCGCGCACCTCGATGATGCGGTCGGAGATGCGGTCGAGGAAGTAGCGGTCGTGGGAGACGAAGACGACGGTGCCGGGGAACCGTTCCAGCTCCGCCTCGAGCACTTCGAGGGAGTCAATGTCCAGGTGGTTGGTCGGCTCGTCCAGGACGAGGCAATTGGGCTCCCCGAGCATGAGGAGCAGGAGCCCGAGCCGGGTGCGCTCCCCGCCGCTCAAGGCGCTCACCGGCTGACGCGCCTGCTCGTAGCGGAACAGGAAACGTCCCAGCAGGCTCACGGCCTCGCCCTCGTAGAGCGGCTTCGCGTCCCGCACGAGAGAGATGGGCGTCGCACCGGTCGGCGGCTCGTAGTCCTGGGCGAGATAACCGACCCGGATGGAAGGCCCAGCCCACCACTCGCCTTCCGTCGGAGGCAAGACGCCGGCGAGCAGCTTCGCAAGGACGCTCTTGCCAGCGCCGTTCGGCCCCACAACGCCGATCCGCTCGCCGCGAATGATGGTGAGATCCGCTCCAATGAGAACCGGATCTTCGCCGAATGCCACGCTCGCCTCGCGCAGCTCCAGGGCCTTCTGTCCGCCCCGGACGCCCTCGCGGAACTGGAGCCCGATCCTGCGCCGTTCCAGCGCCGGGCGTTCGATCTTGTCCATGCGTTCGATCTGCCGCTGCTTGTTGCGAGCTTGCCTGGCGTGGCGCTCGTTCTCCGTGTTGTGCGCCCACTGCTGAAACCGCCGAACCGCCTCCTCCAGCCGCGCTATCTCCTTCTGCTGGGTGACGTAGAGTTGCTGCTGGCGCTTCATCTTCAGCTCCCGCGCCACGGCGAACGCCGAGTAGTTTCCGGGCCAGGTAGTGATTCTGCCGTCCTCCAGCTCGGCGATTTCCCGAACTGTCTCGTCCAGCAAATAACGGTCGTGAGAGACGATCACCACCGCGCCCTCGAAGGTGCGTATCCGCTCTTCCAACTGCTCCCGCCGATCCGGATCTAGGTGCGCCTCCGGCTCGTCCAACAAAAGCACGTCCGGGTTTTGCGCCAGGCAGGACGCCAGCGCCGCGAGCTCGCGTTGCCCGCCGCTCAGGTCCGCAGTGGGCCGCTCCATATCTGCATCCGCGAAGCCCAGGGTCCGGAGGTGGCCTCGGGCCTCGCCCTCGAAGCCGCGTCCGCCCGCCTCCTGGAAACGCTGTGTTAGCCGCCCATAGCGTTCCAATAACCGCTGCATGCGGCGCATGTCCGCCGCGGCCTCGGGAGAGCCGAGGTCGCGCTCGCACGCCTCCAGCTCACCCAGAAGCTCCGAAATCTCCGGCCTCGCCGCCCGGACGACCTCAAGCGGCGTCCGCTCGCCACCCTCCACATGCTGCGGCAGGAAGGCGACACGCAAGCCACGACGACGAACCACCGTGCCCCCGTCCGCGTCGTCCAGGCCGGCGATGAGGCGCAGCAGCGTGGACTTGCCCGCGCCGTTGCCCCCGATCAGGCCGATCCTGGCGTTCGGGGTGACCTTCATCTCCAGGCCGTGGAGCACGGGCCTTCCGCCGTGGAACTTCTCGATACCGCGAGCTTCGATCAGGGTCGTCAGTCTCTCTCAGATCCGGTGTTCACGAACCGAAGGATGTCATCCACGCCGCCCTGGCATATCACCCATTCGGGGATTTTTCCTTCCCTCCACGTAAAGCGTAGCCGGACGACCGTATCCCTCGCGCCGGATGCGCTCCTTCAAAGCGGCGCGGCGCGCGAGAAGCCTTAGCCGCGCGTCGCCGGAAAGGGAAGCATACTCGGCGGGCTCGGAGAGCATGATCTTATCCAGGTGGCGCAGAGGATATGGGGATGAGACGCGCCATCGTATGTCGCCAAAAACTCTTTCGTGAATCCGGATCAGACGCCCCGGCGGCCCGATGCCGTACAGTAGCGTACCGGAGACCTCATACTCCGCTTCGGCCTCCATCCTCTCCCATTCGAGGTCCACCGGCGAAGGTTTTTCACTCGTGTCCACCCAATCGCTCGCCGCCACCTGTCCGCCGGATCTGACCACGCGAGCCAACGCCACGAGGACATCTTCGGCGGGCTTCTCCCTCACGTCCAGTTCGTGAAAGAGACCCGCCGAGTACACGAGGTCGAAGACGCCGGATGCGAATGGCAACTCGAACATGTCGCCCACGACCAGGCTCACCGGTGCGGAAAGTTGGGTGTCTTCGAGAGATTCTTGCGCCTGTTCCACGAGGTCAGCGTCGGTCTCGATGGCGGTGAGGCTGCCGCCGTCTCCGATGCGCTGGCTCAAGCCTTCGAGCCAGAGGAGCGCGGCGCCGCCAGCGTAAAGGACGTTCAGGCCGCGGATGTCGCCGAGCAGATCCAGCTCCCGATCGGAGAAGGAGATCAAGTCCTCCTCGAACGCCGTGCGCTCCTCCGGCGTCAGGGGATCATCGTCGTATAATCTACTCGCCATGAAGGTCATTGTTGCAAGAGATATCGTGAAGTACCACGGGGGCGACTTGAAGGTCCTCTCCGGGGCGACGCTCGCGGTCGAGGCCGGGGAGAAGATCGGGCTGGTCGGCCGCAACGGCGCCGGCAAGACGACCCTCCTGAACGTCATCTCAGGCAATGCGGAACCGGACTCGGGCTCCGTCGAGAGGGTCGGCGGCGCGAAGGTCGGTATGACCTCCCAGAACCTGTACGCCGGAGAGCGGGGCAAGCTCTCCGTGGAAGAGGAGATCGTCTCGGCGTTCTCGGGACTCATCGAACGTGAAAAGGAACTAGGGGAGTTGGAGAAGCGTCTCTCGGACAACCCGTCGGACGCGCTGCTGGAACGCTACGGCCGCATGCAGTCGGATTTCGACCGCGACGGCGGCTACGGGTACAGGGCGCGGGCGGCTTCAGCTCTCTCAGGGCTCGGCTTCTCCCCTGAGCAGTGGAAACGCCCCGTCGGTTCGTTCTCCGGTGGGGAGCAGAGCCGGGTGGCGCTGGCCCGTCTCTTGCTGGAGGAGCCGGCCCTCGTCCTCCTCGACGAGCCGACGAACCACCTGGATCTCCGGGCCATAGAGTGGCTGGAGAGCTTCGTGAAGAACGCGAAGAGCGCCGTGCTCGTCGTCTCCCACGACCGCTACTTCCTGGACGCAATAGCGGGCTCCATCGTGGAGCTGGAGGACGGCAAACTCGTCCGCTACCCCGGCAACTACAGCAAATACACCACCGAGAAGAAGTCTCGGGACGAGCAGCTCGCCCGCAAGGCGAAGGCGAACGCCGAGCGGCGGGAGCAGTTGGAGCGGTTCGTCGAGAAGAACCGGGCGAAGGCCAGTAAGGCCACCCAGGCGAAGAGCAAGCAGAAGCTTCTGGACCGGATGGAGAAGGTCGAGGCGCCCAGAAACGGGTCGAAGAACATCCGGCTCGACCTCGGCGGCGAGACCTCGCGAGCGGGCCGGGTCGTTCTGGAAATGGAGGGTGCCCGCTACGGCTACGATGACGGGGAGCCGCTACTGGAGGACCTGGACCTCGTTATAGAGCGCGGCGAGCGCGTCGCCATTCTCGGCCCGAATGGGACCGGCAAGAGCACCATCATGCGTCTGGCGGCAGGTGAGATCCCACCGCAAAAAGGCATCGTCCGCCCCGGTCACAACGTGACCATCGCCTACCAGGACCAGCAGCTAGCCAGCCTCGACGACGGGAAGACCGTCCTCCGGGAGACGATGGACGCCACGGGCTTCGACGCCCCGGAGGCCCGCGAGTTACTGGGATCGTTCCTGTTCTCCGGCGAGGACGTGTTCAAGCAGGTCGCCGCGCTCTCAGGCGGCGAGAAGAACCGGCTGAACCTCGCGGAGATCGTGGTCAGCGGCGCCAACCTCCTCCTGCTCGACGAGCCGACCAACAACCTGGACATCCCGGCCCGCGAGGCGCTGGAGAGCGCGCTCCTCCGCTACCGGGGCACCATCTTCTTCATCTCCCATGACCGCTATTTCCTCCGCAAGCTGGCGACCCGCATTGTGGACCTGGAGGACAAGAAGCTCACCAACTACCTCGGCGGCTACGATTACTACCGCGCCCACCGAAGGTTGGACGTAAAAGAGAACGGAGGCCGCCGTCCCCGCCGGCGCGTCAGGCCGGGCCAGAGCAAGGAGCAGAGTGTCATCGCCACCCGCCTCGTCGCGGTCGAGGGTGAGATAGACGCCACCGAGCGCCGCGTCTCGCGCCTCGAGAAGGAACTCGCGACCTCCGAACTCTACGCCGACGGCCAGCGGTCCCGCGAAGTCGTCACGGAACACCGGCAACTCAAGGGCGTCCTTGAAAACCTCTACGCCGACTGGACCCAGCTCCTCGAAGAAGCCGAAGAGGCAGGGCTTTGAAAAGCTATCAGCCATCAGCGCTCAGCCGTCAGCAAAAGCCAAAAACATCAGCCCTCTGAAGGAAACCCGGCGAAACACGGCATCAGCCAGTGCCTACGTCTGGCAAGAAGCTGATAGCTGAAGGCTAAAAGCTGACCGCTACAAAAGTCGGGACGAGAGGATTTGAACCTCCGACCTCCTCGTCCCGAACGAGGCGCGCTACCAGGCTGCGCTACGTCCCGACTGCGGGCGACATTATAGCAGTTAGCTATCAGCCGTCAGCCGGTCAGCAATCAGCTTCTTGCCGTTCGCTCCGTACCCGAGCAACGACATCGAATCCTGCTTCGGGGAATGCCGTTCTTACTGACTAGCTGACGGCTATGAACGCTGCGTCCCTTCCGGCGTAGAGTTCCAGGGCGCCGGCCACGGCCTCGGCGACGGTGGCGGGGTAGTATGGGTCGGAGGCGAGATCCAACTCCCTGGGGTTCGTGAGGAACAGAGGCTCCAGGACGACGGCCGGGATGTTGGTCTCGCGCAGGATGTCGTAGGAACGTCCGAACTCCCCAACGTCGCAGGTGCCCAGAGCCCGGCTGACACCTTTCTGGACGTAGGCGGCGGCCATTCTTCCGCGGTGCGACTGGTAGCCCAGCCGCTCGAAGTAGAAAGAGGACGTCCCGCAGGCGATCGGCGTGTGGTGGGCGGCGTGGTGGATGGAGACGACCATCTTCGCCCCAGAGGAGTTCGCCAGGAACGCCCGGTCGGCGGAGGAGACTTCCTCGTCGTCGCTGCGGGTCAGGAGTATCTCACGTGCCGGTAGGATCTGGGCGAGTTCATGCGCCACGGCGAGGTTCAGGTCCGCCTCGGAGACCCCCGTCCCGGTGACGTGGCCCCTTTCCCGGCCACCGTGGGCCGCATCCACCACGATGGTCCCTGAGAAGAGGTCTTCGGGGAAGTAACCACCGCTCTTGTCCGGTAGCTGGTGGGTGCCAAGAGTCTGGCCCGCGTAGGTATAGAGAACCTTGAAGGTCGCCGCGTCCACGACGGCATCCACCACCAGACCGGCATTCTTCTGGAAGTCCCGGATGGCTCGGGCGGTACGGGCGTCGAGGAGGCCGTTGACGGCGCCTGGGTCGAAGCCCAGGTCGTTGAGCATCTTCTGGAGTTCCGCCACATCCGCGCCCCGGAAGGGCGGCTGGCGCAGGTACAGGAGACGTCCGCCGGGACGGTATCCCGCCTCGACGATCTCGCGCCAGGTGATCCCATCCACCAGACCGTCAGCCAAGAGGCCGACGTCCCGCTGGAAAGTCTTGACGGCGAGTCGGCTCCGGGGACCGAAGACGCCGTCTATGCCCCGGTTGCCGAGGTCCAGCCCCAGCGCCTGGAGACGGGTCTGGAGGTCCACGACCTCCCTCCCGCGATCTCCTATCCTGAGCGTGCGCACGGCCTGGAACGTCCTCCCCGTCGGTCTCCGGTCGCGTTGGGTAGCAGGTTCGGGCTAGACGAAGAGCGCCGGGCTCATCACCGCCCGGCGCTCCGAGATAGCCCTGAATAGTCCCCGGAGGCTAGTCCTCCACCACCCCGAGGATGTCGTCGGCGTCGAGGATCATGTAGTCCTCGCCGTCAAGGTTGATCTCGGTCCCCGAGTACTTGGCGAAGACGATGATGTCGCCCTGGGCAGCCTCGATCGGCACACGCTGGCCGTCATTGTCGAGCTTACCTTCGCCGACCTCGACGACCTTCGCCGTCTGCGGCTTCTCCTTGGCGGTGTCGGGGAGCACTATCCCCGAGACCGTCTTCTCCTCGCGCTCGAAGATCCTGACCAGCGCCCGCTCTCCTAGCGGCTTGAACTTCATACACATACCTCCTTTTATCGAAACGGCGTTCCGAATAGCCTCGCCCCGTGGCAGGCTCCCGGATTTTCACGCCGAGATTGTAGTCCTCCAGGTTATCTTACGCAATTCTCGGGCCGTTACAGGTCCGCTAAAGGCCGAGTTGGGCCGAGAGCTGGTTCTTCGGCAGGGCGCCGACCGCCTGCTGGGTGACCTGGCCGCCCTCGAAGCGGGCGATGGTCGGGATGCTCGCTATGCTGTAGTTCATCGCCGTCGAGGGGTTGTCGTCCACGTTGACCTTGACGAACCTCACGTCCTCCCTCGAACCGGACATCTCCTCCAGGATCGGGGATATCCGCCGGCACGGCGCGCACCACGGCGCCCAGAAGTCCACGATTACCGGCTTTTCGGACTTGAGGACGTCGCTCTCGAACGTGGCGTCCGTTACTTCACCAACCGCCATAAATAAAACCTCCATGCTCCAGACCAGCAGTTGCCCTGGGATTCTAGCACGCCCCGAACGAGATTCCGCCCGGGTCGCGCTCCTCTCGCAAGGATCGTAAAACTCTCCCGGCTCCCCTACACGCTGCCCTGTTCGAGTACCGTGTCTCGCGTCTCCACGCGCACCTCTTCGGCGAGCTCCTCGGCCCGGCGAGCATCGAAAAGACCGGCGCCCAGCGTCTCGGCGTTGGCCGCGGCGCACCCGGCCGCGAGACGCGCCGCGTCAACGGGACCGAGGTCGCGGTGCAGCAGCCCGGCGAGGAGGCCGGCGAGGTAGGCGTCACCGCTCCCGATGGTCGAGACGGCCTCCACATGGGGGGCGCGGGCGGAGATCACACCCTCCGAAGGTCCTTCGGAGGAAGGCAGGGTCAGGTAGGAATGGCCCTCGGGCGAGGTGATGCAGGCGTCCCTGGCCCCGAGGTCCGTGAGCCGCGCCAGGCCGCGGACGAAATCCTCTTCCTCGATGAAGTCGAAGCCCACCGCGCCCTCGGCCTCGTGCTGGTTCGGGCTGACGAGCGAAGGCTCCGCCTTGAGCGCCGCCCGCAACACCGTCGGGGTGGAGTCCACAACGGTGTAGAGACCACGCTCGCGGGCGCGCAAAACCAGGCCGGCGAGAAAGTTGTCGTCCAGGTTCGGCGGGAAGCTCCCGGCGAAGACGACCGCCGTGGCGTACTCCATCAGGTGCTCCAGGCGCCGGGAGAACTCGCGCGTCTCGGCCTGGCTCACCTCGGGTCCGTACTCGTTGATCTCGGTCTGCGCCCCGCTCGTGGGGTCCACCAGGGCCGTGGAGGTGCGGCTGTGGTTTTCTATCTCCACGAGGTCGAAGGGGATGGCCGCGTCCGAGAGGCCGTCGCGGATGGCGTCTCCGTTGCGCCCGCCAGCGAACCCCGTGGCGAGCACCGGCACGCCCAGAGCCCTCAGGCTGCGGGCCACGTTTATGCCCTTGCCGCCCGCGAGCGTCACGCTCTCAGGGGCGCGGTGGCGCTGGCCGAGCGTCAGGCTCGGCACCACCAGGGTGCGGGCGACAGCGGCGTTCAAGGTCACGGTCAGGATCATGCCTATTCTCCTCTTTCCCCTACTCGAAGAGTCCCCCGACGGTATACCACACCCGCTCCCCCAGGGACGCCTCTTTGTAGCCCTTTTTTGGACTTGGTACGGTTAGGTGGACACCTGAAGGCTGTGGGATAGAGATTCGTTGAAAGGAGTTGTTTCGGGTGCCACCGACAAGACCACCGTATCCACCGGAGTTCAAGGAAGAGGCCGTGA
>Ga0136615_10001830_pt1 | contig 10406 bp, 10 predicted proteins | sample AntDrymUQ2882206_2_FD_106647 | JGI IMG/M metagenome (GOLD analysis project Ga0136615, IMG submission 106647) | Polar desert sand microbial communities from Dry Valleys, Antarctica - metaG UQ288 (22.06) | ecosystem: Environmental > Terrestrial > Soil > Desert | place: Antarctica: Dry Valley...
AATTGCTGGATTTATTGCCAGTAAGATTGTCAACAAAACGGGTGATGGTATTTTGATTGATATTTTACTTGGTCTTGTTGGCGGGGTTGTCGGGGGCTGGCTGTTTAGCCTTCTTGGTATTAATTTTGGTCAGGCAGGTGGTTTGAATATTGCAAGTATTATTGTTGCCGTCATTGGTGCTGTGATATTGCTTGTCGTATATCACGCTATTCGGCGTAATACTTAACTAAAGACTGGACATAATTCAATTTGTTCTTTGAAAACAACTTAGCTCTTTGAATAAAGGTCGGGTGGCAAAAATCTGCTGACTTTTGCCATCTTGAAGATGTGCATCAACTTCAAATTCCCGACCACCTATTGCTCGTTTTGCAACAGGCAAGAGAAAACTATCAACAACCTGCGATGAAACGCAAGGTGGGCAAACCGCCGACTTATTCCGACTTCTCCTTTCTGCTCTTAACAATCGCGGCAGTCGTTCTTCGCACTTTTGACTCGATTGAACTGCATCGTTTATTAAGCAAGGATGAAGGTTTGCGAACGGCTTGTGCGTTTCCTCAAGTTCCGCATCGGAAAACCATTGGCAGGCGACTTTCAAAACTGATTCCGGCAGCCGAAGAGCAAATCCGTTTGTGCGGCGAGCAAATTATCAAAGAAATCGCCGCCCCCGATGCGCCGCTGGTGAGTGCCATTGACGGACGGATGTACGAAGCCTGTGGTGCCAAGTGGCACGCCAAAGACCGCCGCGAGAATCTCATTCCGACGGGTTTACGGAACGTGGACACCGATAGTTATTGGTCAAAGAGCGATTATCGCGGGTGGGTGCAAGGTTATCGGTTAATTGTCCAAACACTGGTTTTTCCCACACCCGTTCCACTGGCGGCGCGGTGGACGGGAAACGAAGTCGGCGAAGCGACCACTTTCAAACAAATGCTTGCCCGGCAAGAAATGCCCGTCACCGCTACTTTGCTGGCGGATGAAACATTCGGTGCAGCCCAGTTGGTGGAACTTTATGGCGCAGCGGGCGGCTGGCTTTTAACGCCAAAACAGTTGCCCGCGAAAAACTACACCTAGAAAGATGACTTGTTTGCTTATCGCCGCGAAACAATTGAGTTGTTATTTCAACGTATCATTCAAACCGCTGATTTGAAACAATGCCAAGTCAGAGGCAACGGCGCGTTTGTGTTGGCAAGCGTCTGGTTATACCAGATAATCTTTGTAACCAATCATCGGCAGCAGAAACCATTAGCAAATGTCAAAGAACAAGTGGATTACGCGCGGTGGCGCATTCCAATTTGAATTATGTCCAACCTTCACTTAACTAAACTGCGCTCCGAAAAATTTCGCGCCGATTTTAGGCGCGGTACTGGCAGGTTTCTTCTACACTTGGATGTCTGACGACGATTACAAAAACTAACCGGATATAGTCGGCGACGAAGGAATTGACAAAAGGTAAAATTACGGTTTTACCAATTCAAGCTACACACTAATCGCAAATTTAATGTTTAAACTATATTTTTCAGAAAGGAGAAGCAAATGGCAGGAAAATTTGAAATTAAGCAATCTACTAACGGCAAGCACTACTTTCATTTGAAAGCTGGAAATGGGCAGATCATTTTGTCCAGCGAGTTATATGAAACAAAATCGGCAACGGAAAACGGAATCGAATCGGTTAAGACAAATGCACCAAATAATGACCGCTACGAACGTTTAACGTCAACAAACGGAAGTCCGTATTTCGTTTTGAAAGCGAGTAACGGTCAAGTTATCGGCAAGAGTGAAATGTATAATTCCGCTTCAGCAATGGAAAACGGGATTGATTCGGTCAAAACCAATGCTCCGGCATCTGAAACTGTTGATATCACTAAAGCTTAAAACTTACAACCAATCATAACGTCGTCAAACGAAAGTCTGTATTTCGTTAACAGGAGGAATAGGAAAATGTTTCTAAAAATCAAAACAATCAAATTTTTAATCGCCGCTTTTGTCGTCGTTTTACCGCTCTACTCGAACGCCTTTGCGCAAAAAAGTTGGCTTGACCAAAAATCTTTATCAAATTGGAACAGCAGCAGCAAGATTACGAAAACCAAGAAAATTTCGTCCGCTGAATTAAAGCGTTGTGCCAATGAAGTGCGAACGCCCTCGCTAGAGGCAGATACTCCTTTAATGAAAAATGGTTGGACACTGCTGGGCAACCCGACAAAGGTTAATGGAGACACTGTGGTTGTGAGCGTTGCCGGAGGGTTTGACGCAAATTGTCGTCCGCTTAAGTCTCAAACGTTTGTGTTTATCGGCAGCAAGTTGGCGGGAACACTTTCGCCTACACTGATGGATTCGCGCACGGACGGTGTTCTGACAGACGTAGAGCTTACTTCGGCAACGGCTCTAACCGCTAAATACGCTCGTTACAGAGCGAATGACCCGCTTTGCTGTCCCTGGAAAACCCAAGAGGTTGATTTTGTTATCAGGCAGGAGGGCGGAAACTTTCTTCTCACGCCCCGGAAATGAAGATTGATACAAGAATCGACGGATGTAAAGTCGCGCCTTTTATCAAGCATCTAAAAGTTGCAACAGGTGGTCTAGTTGCTCTTTATGTAAGATTCAAGGTTGGGTCACAATTACCAAAACCTGAAAGAATATGGACTTGTTCGGAATGTAAATATCTAAACGAAAGTTATGCACTGTTTTGTAATGCCTGTAATCAACCTTGGGCAACAGAAAGCAATAAACAGCAATGAATATGAAACGAATACTTCTTCTTCAATTAGCAATTGCGTTTGTTTTTATCTTTTGTTTGTCTGCTTATGGACAAAGCAATCGTAAATCTCGGAATGTTTTATCCTTTAACAGTTTTGGTGCGGTTAAAGTTGGAATGACAGTTTCACAAGCATCCAAAGCACTTGGCATTCCCTTAGTAACGCCTGAAGAGGTTAATAAGGATTGCTATTATGTGTCACCCAAGCAAAGATTCAAAGAAATTGATTTTATGGTAACTAATAACCGCATTGCACGAATAGACACTAACAGCAATAAATATATGACTTCAGAAGGTGCAAAAGTTGGTGATACCGAAATGAAGATTAAGCGTCTTTATAAAGGGAGAATTAAAGTGAGTCCGCATAAATACGTTGATGGACATTATTTGAGTGTGGAACAGGGAAAATTTGAGATTATCTTTGAGACTGATGGAAAGCGAGTCACTTCTATTCGCGCAGGGAAGTCACCTGAAGTTGGTTATGTTGAAGGTTGTTCTTAATAATTGATACAAGAATCGACGGATGTAAAGTTGCGCGTTTGGCGGACTACAATCGCAGAGGCGAAACCTAAAAAGCAAACAGAAGCAGCTTGACGTTCTTCGGTATTTTCGTAACGAAAATGGCATTCAAAAGAAAGGTATTTCGAAACTAAAAATAGAAAATTGAGAGAAGCAAATATGAGCAAAATTTACAATTGGACTGCCGTCCTACTAATCGCCTGTTTAACTGTATTGACACCGTTAACAGTAGCAGCGCAAAGCGGAAATATTACTTGCGAGAGTAATGGCGGGCAATATCAGTATTGTCGAGCAAACACGCAAAATCTAGTTAGACTCACAAATCAACTCTCCAATGCTACTTGCGAGCAGGATTACAGTTGGGGTTATGACTATCAGGGAATTTGGGTGGATCGCGGATGCCGCGCCCAGTTTTCATACGGCAGAAGCGGTGGCGGCGGCAAAGGAGGTCTCATTGCTGCCGGTGTACTCGGCGCCATTTTCGTCGGTGCCGCGGATGCTTCTCGCAAATCAGGGAACAGCGGCGGCGGCGGTGAATACGTGGACCCGGAAAAAAGTGACACTTACGACCAAGGTTATCGCTATGGTGGGCAGGATTGGGATCAGGGTATACCGCCAAACTACGAGTCGCACAATAATCACTACACGGCTCAATACGAAAGCGATTTCGCAAGTGGGTATTCTGACGGCTATCACCACCGATCTCATAAATAAAATTGAATTAGCGTGGTGAGTGATAATCCATTCTACTTACTGAATAAAACGAATTTTGAGGAATAAAAATCATGATTAATCGAATCTATTTCGGACGGTTACGCAATGTTTTGTTGATGCATACAATTCTAGTTTTTTGTGTTTCAGCCGTGCTCGCACAACAAAAACAACTACCGCAGCCATCAACTATGGTCGTCGCTCCGCGCAGCAATGTTGATACGCTGGCAGAGATTAAAAAAAGTGGTAAATTGCGCGTGGGAGTAGCAAAAGTTGTTCCTTGGGCGTTTCATGACAAAAATGACAAAACCAACAAACTGGTTGGCTTCGAAATAGATGTGGCGAGGAAGTTGGCGCGCGACCTGGGTGTCGAGGTTGAATTTTATCCGGTGCATTTTGATCATCTAATTTCCGATCTGCTGGCTGAAAGATTTGACATTATTATCTCTGGTTTCTCAATCAGTGCCGAACGGGCGCTAAAGGTCAATTTCAGCGCACCGTATAACGTAACAAACTTAACGCTTGCCGCTAATCAGAAAATGTCGAAGGGTTTCAATACGGTGGAGTCATTTAACAAAAAAGGGATTACCATCGGCGTAGTTGAGGGAACCACGTCTGAAGAAATCGGCTCGCTTACTTTTCCGAACGCTAAGATCAAACACTACGAGGAAGACAGCGCGCTTTTTCAAGATTTAACTGAAAATAAAATTAACGCCGCCATTTCGGATGCTCCAAGACCAGAAGCAGTCGCCAGGAGTTTTCCCGGAGCCATAACATCTCCTTTAAAACCTCTAGCTACTTACCCAACGGCTTTTGCCGTACGTCGCGGCGATTCGGACTTTATCAACTTTTTAAATGCTTGGATACAGGAGCGTACAGTCAATGGGTATTTAGAAAGCAGGCGGAAACATTGGTTTGATTCTTTTAAATGGTGGGAAAGGCTTTGAAAAACGGCAATTCAATGAAAGGTAATACTTTTAAAGATAGCGAACTTTGATTGCAGCAATTTTAAGAAAGACGCGCTTGTAACTTTTTTAATACGCTGACGACGAGAATTTGATTTGGCAACCGGAAATTATTTTGAAAAAGTAAAATTTTATGAAACGAAAAGTGCTCGAACTTGAAGGCTAACGTTTACGAGCGTTAGCATTTCTCGTACAACGGCTTGAAACTCAGCGTGGTTAGTCGCGCCGATAAAACCCAAAAAGGAGGCTTATGAAAAAACAATTTTTAATTTTATTCACTGTCGTTTTGCTAATTGTTCCCATATCAACTTTCGGACAAAAAGTTGTGCGCGTCAAATTCGCCAAAGGTGCAACCAAAGCCATTGCAACCGGAAGTTTGACGGGTTACAAAAGCAAAGCCGTTATTTTCCTGATTCGCGTCAAAGCAGGACAGACGCTGGGTGTCGAACAATTGATGTCTAACAATAGCACTAATTACACCTCATTTCGCATTACAAGTCCTTTGGGCGAAGATGTAACAGACGCAGAAGCCAACTGCAACAACAACAAAACGATCGAAACCACAGTGGAGGGTGATTACCGTATTGAAGTTACCGAGTGTGCCAAGGCGGACGCTTGGAGCGGCAGTTTCAAAATAAAATTTACGGTGAAGTAAAATCTTTGAAAGCGACTCCATAAATTCAGCGAGTTTTGTTTTTGAAGTAAATCAATGATGTTCTTCAAGTCTACAATTTAGCGGCAAGGAGGAATTTTCTATGGTTAAAAAATTATCAGCAGAGTTTATTGGAACGCTCTGGCTTGTTTTGGGGGGTTGTGGGAGTGCCGTTCTGGCAGCGGCATTTCCGAATGTCGGCATCGGATTGCTCGGCGTTTCTCTGGCTTTCGGCTTAACCGTTTTGACGATGGCTTACGCCGTCGGACACGTTTCCGGCGCTCATTTCAATCCGGCGGTAACGCTCGGACTTTGGGCTGGCAAAAGGTTTCCGGCGAATCAGATTTTACCGTATATCATCGCGCAAATTTTGGGCGCTATCGCGGGCGCGGGAATTTTATTTGTCATTGCCAGCGGAAAAGCTGGATTCACCACAGCAAGCGGATTTGCCGCTAACGGATTTGGCGATAATTCGCCGGGGAAATATGCGTTGCTTGCATGTTTGGTAACTGAAGTTGTGATGACTTTCTTCTTTTTGATCATCATTCTTGGTTCAACGCACAACCGCGCTCCGAAAAATTTTGCGCCGATTGCAATCGGACTTGGCTTGACGTTAATTCATTTGATAAGCATTCCCGTCACTAACACTTCGGTTAATCCGGCGCGAAGCACAGGACCGGCATTGTTTGTCGGCGGCTGGGCAATTTCTGAACTTTGGTTATTCTGGGTCGCGCCGATTTTAGGCGCGGTACTGGCAGGTTTCTTTTACACCTGGATGTCTAACGACGACAAAACCGAACCGGATATTGTCGGCGACAAAGGAATTGACCAGGATTCGAGATGAAGGAGATATATTTATGTTTTCAAGTGAAAGATTTTTTTCTAATCACGCGGCATTTTTGATACTGATATCTCTAGCGTTTTCTATTACTCTACCCGTCGCGGCACAAAGCAATAAATTACCCGTTGGCGTCAGTGCCGATAATCTCGTCAGTTCGACGCGCACCGGAACAATGTCTATCGCTCAAATTAATCAACGATTAAAAACGGTGTTCGGCACATCCGCCCCTTCTCCGACATCAAACGCGGTTGACCTGTATAAAGTGAATTATCGCTCACAGGACGATAATGCTCGCCCTGTTATCTTGAGTGGTTTGGTTGTTTTACCGCAGGGTGGTGCGCCGAAAGGATTGGTTATCTTTAATCACGGCACAACGGCAGACCCCAATGTTTCGCCGTCGCGCTATGCCGGAGGCGCGAAACCTGCCGAAGTGGAATCAGTGATTCTTGCATTTGCCTCCGGCGGTTATGCTATAGCGATGCCGGATTATCTCGGCTTGGGCGACCATAAGGGCGCGCATCCCTATCCGCTCGGCGACATTAACAGCCGTTCCGCTATTGACTTAATCGAGCCGGCTAGAACGCTTGCCGAGCGTCAAAATGTCAATGTCGGTTCGCGCCTTTTTGTCACCGGTTATTCCGAAGGCGGTGCGGTGGCGATGTGGACGGTGCGGAATCTGGAACAAAAATCAAGTGTAATGACGCCGCTGTCGTTGCGCAATCTGGGACAAAAATCAGGTGCGATTTATGATGTTTTCGCCGCTGCGGCAATGGAAGGTCCATATGACCTTTCCGGCACAACAAGAAACTGGTTACTTGACGAACCGACCGATCAAGAGGGATTCGTCATTCGGCTTTATCTGATGTCTTATATGGTTTATTACTTTCATAAGAACAGAGGAGTTAAACTTACAGATTATTTCAAGCCGTTAATGGCTCTCGCCGTCTCGCAAGCCTATGGCGCCAATCGTTCTGATGAGGATATCGTTAAAAGGCTTGCGGTGACGGCGGTTTTGATGCGGTCTAAAAATTCGATTGATAATGTCATCACCAAGCGATTCAAAAATGCGCTGCAAACTTTAGATACCTCCGACCCGGTTATCAGCGAAATGCGAAAGAATGACGTATATGATTGGAAACCGCGCACGAAGATGCTGTTGGTCACTCTCAAAGAAGATAAAATTGTTGATCCCGGCAACACAGAAAGAGTATTCCAGACAATGCGCCGTAATGGTGTTGGAGACGCAATGCTGCGAAAATATGTCATTAATGATTTGAGTTTGAATCACCTAACGGCTATCCCTCCGGCACTGATACAAGCGCGGCGGTTCTTCGACGACGGATTTACCAGCCTCAGCGCGCCAAAATGAAATGCTCTCTACTCTTAAATTATATTGCAATAATCGGTAAAAATTTTTTACCGATTATTGCAACCTTCAGAAAAACTTTCAGCGGGTGCTATTACTCAAGCCACCATTTGATAAAAGTCAAAAGTGTTAAAGATTAAATCTAGCAACGATGATAACCATTGCGCGGATAATTCGCTCCGCAATTATTACAATGCCTTGTTTGTTTCTGATGCTCCCGGTAATGATTGCGAAGCATCGCCACGTTTGAAAACAAACGGCGGCAAACGGAACATTTCAATGGAGAAGCACTCATAGATCTATTTTATTAATAATTAGAAATTTCACCGCATCGGATAAAATCATCGGCTGGTATTCACAGCTTAACAAGCAGTCAAAAATCGTCAAGCAGCCTATAAAAAGGGGTATAATTTGACGCTAATTTGGGTATAACTATGTTATAGGCTCCGGGCTGCAATCTCCAATAGTATCAACAACTTACGCCACTAAGTTATAGGGGCTTTAACTACCGAAAAACGGTAGTTGAATGTCGCTCGCGGGCGCATCGTCGCTGGCGTAAAATGCTGCGTCCCGAAGCGAGGTAAAAGTGTCGAGCGTCGCATACGAAATGAACGGGTAATGAATGGTCTTTCGTGCCAGCACGAGATCAGGTTCACGTTCAAATACAAAACCGACACGCGGGTTGTTTTCGATTCGTGCGTAGCGTTCAGCTTTTCTAACCAATTCCTGCACGCCCTCGGTTCCGCGATCAACTTCAAAATAAGCGAGTAGGGGAGCGCCGTCGCCGTCGGCGACAAATTCAATTGTCAGATCAGGATTCAAATCGGAAAGATTGTCATTAAATTTCACAGACCGGACGGCGAAATTTGAAGCGATGATTTTGACAAACAAATCGCGGACGAGCAGATTGTGCGTCGTCGGGTTGCAGGCGCGTCCGATGAAATAGATTTTCGGACGGCGGTCGTCGAGCGATTTTATCTGTCCGGTTTCGACCAATTTTTTGAGCGCGGTGCTGGCGTTTGAGGGTTGGAGATCGGCGAGCGCGATAATCTGCGGCTGCGTCAGATATTCAGACTGGCGGAGAAAATACATAATCTTTTCCGTGTTCGTCGCAAACGTGAGCGGGGGAGCGGTCGCCGGTCGGCGATTATCTATTGTCGGCGATGCGACTGGTTGGGTGGTTGGATTCGGTTGCGGCTGAACATGTGAAGCCTGCGGCATCGAGAATTCTTGTCCGGCTGACGCCATCGGCGTCGCATACTCTTTGCGCGTTTGTTCAATAATCGCGTTCTTATAATTATTCATCGGCGGCGGGGGCGGCGCGGCGGTCGCAAAAGAAAAGGTTTCTCTCGCCGAGGTCGCCGGTCGGCACAGAGCGTGGTATTTTGGCAGATTGGCAACGTCTGCCGGTTCAAAGGTGCCGAGTTCGTGCCGCGCCGCGCCGAGATCGTCCGGCGATAGGGCGAAGAAAATGAGTGTCCCGACATTCCCGAAAACCGCTTTTTGCAAGTCAGTCGGAAGCTGCGAGACAAATTGATGGGCGATTGTTAATCGCAATTTTTGTTTTCGCGCCTCCGATAAAATCGTTGAAAAAGCGCTCGTCGTAAAGTTCTGCACTTCATCGACAAACAACGAGAAGGGGATGCGCTGCTCGGCTGGCAGATGCGCCTGCCGCATTGCCGCCAGCTGTATCTGCGAAACGATAATCGAGCCGAGCAAATGGCTGGTGGATTCGCCTAAATAGCCTTTGCTTAAATCAGCCAGAAAGATTTTGCTTTCGGTAATAACATCGTAAAAATTCAGACTGTTCTTATTTTGTGTTAGAACGCTGCGTAATGTGCCGCTCGTCGTCAGTCTGTCCATACGAATTAAAATCGGCTCGGCTTGCCGCACGTCATAGCGCTGTTCCCAGAAACCGGCGAGCTGCGGGTGGTTTATTTTCGATAGAATTTGACGGCGGAAATTTTCGTCCGTTAAAAGCCGGGTGATGTCGGTGAATGAACTGCCCGGAACGCGCAAGAGCGTTTGAAACGCCATCTGAAGAATCGCCTGCATCTTGTCGCCCCACGATTCGCTCGTCCGGCGAAACATCGTAATCAGATCGTCGCTCAATAAATCTATTTCGTGTTCATTGTCGGCGGTCAGAATATCGAGCGATACGGGGAAATGCTTCGGACTGAAAAGAACGCAGTCCGAAACGCGGTGTTCGGGCATCGTCTCAAGCAGGTGATTTATAAGATCGCCGTGCGGGTCAATGACTGCGACGCCGCCCCCCGCGGCAATATCGTTGCGGGCAATCGCTTCGATAAGCGTTGACTTGCCCGTGCCGGATTTGCCGACGAGATAAACGTGGCGGTCGCGGACGCTTTCGGGCAGCGTGACGGGAAACATCTGACCGCGCGCCCGGCTGACACCGATCGCCACCTCGCCGCTCTTATACAGATCGGGCGGCTGAACATTTTTCATAGATACTTTTTCGAGCCGCTCAATCGGTAGTGGGGTAATCGGAAAATGCGCCAACGAAGCTAACTCTTCCGTGTTGCACATACTTATGCGGGCTGGATACAATAGCGGAAAGCTCGTCTCTATAGCATAAGTGG
>Ga0136615_10001832_pt1 | contig 10398 bp, 10 predicted proteins | sample AntDrymUQ2882206_2_FD_106647 | JGI IMG/M metagenome (GOLD analysis project Ga0136615, IMG submission 106647) | Polar desert sand microbial communities from Dry Valleys, Antarctica - metaG UQ288 (22.06) | ecosystem: Environmental > Terrestrial > Soil > Desert | place: Antarctica: Dry Valley...
CGACCCCGGTCGTGGCGATGCCGACCGACAGGATCCGCGCGCCGCGGCCGTAGCCCGAGCGCGGTGCGCCCGCGCCCACTACAGGCAGACGAGCAGCATGGTCCACGGAAACGGCGAGCGGGCTTCGACGACCTCTCCGTGGCGGGAGAGCAGCGAGACGAAGCTGCGCTTGGACCAGTGGTTCAGGTGCCCCGGCGTGTTGCCGAGCTCCGCGAGGTATGCCCCGCGCGCCATGTTCAGGCCGCGCCACAGCGGCTCGCGCGGGACCGAGACGAGTAGGTGGCCGCTTGCGACGCGCGCCATCTCGGCGACCGTGTGCGCGGGATCGGGCACGTGCTCGAGCACCTCGATCGCCGTCGCGACGTCGAACTCCGCGTCGGCGAAGGGGAGGTTCTCGGCCTTCATCACCTGGTAGGTGAGGTTGGGCGCCTTGCGCTGCTCCCACTGCGCGTGCAGCAGCGGGTCGTCGAGATCGATGCCGACGACGCGGCGGTCGCCCAGCCGCTGGGCCCACTTGTGCGTCAGGACGGCCTCGCCGCAGCCGACGTCCAGCAGCGACGCCGGGTCGGCCCGCGTGAAGAGCTCGTCGAGCGTGCGCTCGAACGCGCTCATCAGCCGCCGCACGACCGGGTTGGTCGAGCCGTACTTGTCGTAGGTGTTGCCGGTGACCGTGCCCTCGGCGTCGACCGTGACGGTCGGTGCAGGCGGGCTCACAGGCGCAACGCCTCGCGGTCCTCGGTCTTGCCCGTCGCCGCGCCGGCGTCTGCGCCGGTCGTCTTGGCATGGCCCGTTGCGGTCGCGCCCGGCTCGTAGTGCGACGGCTCGACGCCGAGCTGCAGCTCGATGCGGCGGACGCGCTCGAACGTGCGCTGGGCGATCGTGCGCTGCGCCGCCAGCAGGTCGCCCATGACCCCGAGCGCCGCCAGCACCATCGCCGCGTTGAAGAGCACGGCCCCGAGGATCAGCGACTGCACGTGCCCCTTGCCCTCGGCTTCGAAGATGTAGAAGTAGGCGAAGCGCGCCCACACGACCATCGCGATCGCGCCGACGATCGCGGCCGCGCTCATGAAGACCTTCAGCGGCTCGTACTGCGAGTAGATGCGGAAGATCGAGACGCTGTTGCGCCGCACGTAGGACCACATCGACGGAAACAGCCGCGACTCGCGCGTCTTGGGGTTCGTCCGGATCGCGACGTGGTCGACGGCGACGAGCAGCTTGCCGGCCTGGATGATCGTCTCGAGCGTGTACGTGAACTTCGAGACGACGATCAGCTGGATCGCCGCCTCGCGGTTGTAGGCGCGAAAGCCGGAGGTCGTGTCCGGGACCTCGGTCGAGGATGCCTGGCGCACGACCCACGAGCCGAGCTTCTGCAGCGTCACCTTCAGCGGCGAGAAGTGCTCGATGTTCTGGACCTCACGATCGCCGACGACCATGTCGGCCGTGCCGGCGAGGATCGGCCCGACGAGCTTGGGGATGTCGTTGCCGTCGTACTGGTTGTCGCCGTCGGTGTTGACGATCACGTCGGCGCCGAGCTTCAGGCACGCATCGAGACCCGCCTGGAAGCCCGCAGCGAGGCCCTTGTTGTTCGTCAGGCGAACGATGTGGTCGACCCCGCCGGCGCGCGCGACCTCGATCGTGCGGTCCGTCGAGCCGTCGTCGATGATCAGCCATTCGACCATGTCGAAGCCGTCGACCTGCCGTGGGAGGTCGGCGAGGACGAGCGGGAGCGTCTGCTCCTCGTCGAAGCAGGGGATCTGGATGATCAGCTTCATGCGGCGGGTCGTCATGGGATCCTAACGGCCATCGCCTCGTCACCAGTGTCAAGCGCGCAAGACCAGGCCGCCGTCGCGTCGCCCGAACCCACCGAGGCTCCCTCGGCGCGACGCCGGACAACCGCCCTCACGACCCCCGTCCTGGAGCGCCTGGGCCTCGGGCTGCTCGTGCTCGCGGCCGTCGTCGGCTTCGTGATCTACCCGACCTATCCGAACTACGACTCGTACTACTCGCTGCTGTGGGGCCGCGAGCTGCTGGCGATCGACCAGCTCTCGTTCACGGCGTACCGGGCGCCCACCGAGCACCCGCTGGCGATCGCCTTCGGCGCGCTGCTCGTGCCGCTGGGAGACGTCGCCGACCGCGTCATGGTGGGCTTCGCGGTGCTGTCGTTCATCGTCCTCGCGGCCGGTGTCTATGTTCTCGCAAAGACCGCCTTCACGCCGCTCGTCGGCGCAGCCGCCGCGTTCCTGCTCGTGACGCGCTTCGACTTCCCGTTCCTCGCGGCCCGCGGCTACATCGACATCTCCTACCTCGCGGTGGTGATCTGGGCCGCGGTGATCGAGGCGCGCGCTCCCCGGCGCCACCCGCTCGTCGTCCTCGGGCTGCTCGCCGCGGCCGGGCTGATGCGTCCCGAGGCATGGCTGCTGGCGGGGCTGTACTGGCTGTGGCTCGTGCCGCGCGCGAGCTGGGTGCAGCGCGTGCGCTACGCGGCGCTGGCCGCGATCGGCCCGCTCGTGTGGGCCGCGGTCGACTTCGCGGTCACGGGCCGGCCGCTGTACTCGCTGACGGCGACCAGCGAGCTCGCCGAGGAGCTCGGGCGCAACAAGGGCGTGGAGGCCGTGCCCGAGGCGCTCTACACGTTTCTCATCAAGCTCGACAAGTTCCCCGTCTTCGTCGCCGGCGTTCTCGGGCTCGTGCTCGCGATCGCGCTGACGCCGCGCCGCGCGGCGATGCCGCTTGCACTGCTGGGCGCCGGCGTCGGCACGTTCGCGATGGTCGGCGTCGCCGGCCTGACGGTGATCGAGCGCTACCTGCTCGTGCCGTCGCTGTGCCTGATGATCTTCGCCGCCGTCTGCGTCGCCGGCTGGACGATGCTGCGCGAGGACAGCGGCTGGCGGCGCGCATGGGCGGCCGCGGGGGCCGCGGTGGTGATCTTCGGCGTCGTCTTCACGGCGACGCGCGTTAACCTGCATCAGCTCGATGTCGAGCTTCGATTCCGCGGCGACGCCCACGCGGCGCTCGAGCAGGTGCTGAGCGCCCCGGCCGTCGTCTCGGCGCTGCGCTGCGGTCCCGTCCACGTGCCAAACCACAAGCTCATTCCCGACGTGCGCTGGATCCTGGACCGCTCGCGGACCGGTGTGCTCGCGCGTTCGGCCCGGCGCAGCGCGGGCAGACCCAACCCCTCTGCGCCACGGCGCGGGGTCGTGATCCTCGTGCACCAGCGCATCGCGCTCTTCAAGCAGGCCCTCGTCAGCACGAACGACAACCCGCTCGACAACCTGCCCCCGCCCGGCTTCACGCGCGCCGCCACGAGCCGCTACTACGCCGCCTATGTCAGTTGTTGAGCGCCCCGTGGCCCGCGCGGCCGGCCCGCAGGACAACGGCCACGATCCCGGCGTCGTGCTGATGTCGCCGCCGTCCGGCGAGGGGAGGTTCTCCCTCGAGCGGCTGTGGTGGGGCCTCGCGGTCGGGGCCCTGCTGGCGTTCGCGTTCGCCCTGCGCCTGTGGGGCGTCGACCACGGCCTGCCCTATGCCTACAACGCCGACGAGAACGCACACTTCGTCACGCGGGCGGTCGGCCTCTTCGGGCACAGTTGGGATCCGAACTACTACGTCAACCCGCCCGCCTACACCTATTTGGCGCACCTGCTGATCGGCGCCTGGTACGGCGGGCGCGAGGGCGTCTCGAGCGCGTTCGCCGCCGACCCGACGCAGATCTGGATCATGACCCGCGTGCTCGCCGCGGTCCTCGGGACGCTCGCGATCTGGCTGACCTATCTCGCCGGCACGCGGCTCGTCGACCGCCGCGTGGGGCTGCTGGCGGCGGCGATCTTCGCCGTTGCCTTCCTGCCGGTCTTCTACTCCAAGCTCGCGCTCAACGACGTACCGACGCTCGCGCCGCTGTGCCTGGCGCTGTGGGGCGCCGCCGGCGTCCTGCGCTTCGGTCGCGTGCGCGACTACGTCATCGCCGGCGCCGGCCTCGGGCTGGCGTGCGCGACGAAGTACACCGGCGGGATCGTGCTCGTGCCGCTCGTGGCGGCGACCGTCGTGCAGTTCACCGCGCCCGGCGGCCGGGCCGGCGCCGCACGCGGGATCGCCGTCGCCGGCGCCGTCGCGCTCGTCGCCTTCCTCGCGGCCAACCCCTACGCGGTCCTGAACTTCGACGCGTTCGCCAACGGCCTGACGCACCAGTCCGACGCCTCGGGCGATTCCGCCGGCAAGCTCGGCCTGACGCAGGACAACGGCTACCTCTACTACCTGTGGTCCTTCGGCTGGGGGCTGGGTTGGATCCCGCTGCTGTTCGCCGTCGGCGGCGCCGTGCGGCTGTGGTTCGACGAGCGTCGCCTGGTCTGGGTGCTGGTCCCGGCGGTCGTCCTGTTCGTCTTGTTCATGGGCTCACAGGAGCGCTACTTCGGCCGCTGGCTGATGCCCGTCTTCCCGTTCGTCTGCATCCTCGCGGCCTACGCCGCCTTCGAGCTGGCCGACTGGGGCGAGCGCTCCAAGCCGGCGCTGAAGCCGACGTTCGTCGTCGCGGCGGTGCTCGCGCTCTGCGCGCAGGGCTTCGTCTACTCGCTGCACTCGGGCCTCGTGCTGTCGCGCGAGGACACGCGCAACCTCGCCCGCGAGTGGATGGTCGCGAACGTCCCACTGGGCGCAAAGATCGTCGTCGAGCCGGTCGTGCCGGACCTCTGGGCGCAGGACATCGGCAATCCCTCGCCGCTGACGAGCAACGGCAACCGCTGGCTGAAGTACCCCACGAGCAAGTCGACGATCGACCTCGACACCGGCCGGCCGCTGCCCCTGGGCCAGACCGAGCCGGTGAACATCGAGGACTTCGAGAAGGTGCTGACGCCCGACCTGATCTCGACCTTCGAGCAGCAGCAGTACTGCTGGATCGTCGTCGGCTCGACGCAGCGCGGTCGCGCCGAGGCCGAGCCCGAGGCCGTTCCGCGGGCGCTGGACTACTACCGCGAGCTCGACAGCCGGGCGAAGGTCGCGCACGAGGTCTCGCCCTACGCGGCCGGCAAGGGGCCCGTCGAGTTCAACTTCGACTGGACCTTCAACTACTTTCCGCTGGCCTACACCCGCCCCGGCCCGGAGATGACGGTCTACCGTCTGCAGGGCGGGCAGTGTGCGTCGCCGCTGCGCCGCTGATCGGCTGCGACGATGAGCCCTATGCTGCGGTCATGTCGGTGCTGACCGCGGCAGACCACGACCACCTCGATCGCGCGATCGAGCTCGCCGAGTTCGGGCTCGGGCGCGTGCACCCCAACCCGATGGTGGGCGCGCTGCTCGCCCGCGACGGCATCGTGCTCGGCGAGGGCTGGCACGAGCAGCACGGCGGCGCGCACGCCGAGGTCAACGCGATCGCCGACGCTGCGTCCTGCGGTGCCGGGCTGGCGGGCGCGACGCTCTACGTGTCGATGGAGCCCTGCTGCCATCACGGCAAGACGCCGCCCTGCACGGACGCGATCCTCGAGGCCGGCATCGAGCGCGTCGTCGTCGCATCCGACGACCCCAGCGAGAAGGCCAGCGGCCGCGGGCTGGGCATCCTGCGCGACGAGGGCATCGGCGTCGAGGTCGCCGGCGGCGACATCGCACACCGCGCGCGGCTGGTCAACCAGGCCTTTCGCAAGCACGCTCGCACGGGCCGGCCGTGGGTGCTGTTCAAGTCCGCGATGACGCTCGACGGCAAGGTCGCCACGCGAACGGGCGACTCGCAATGGATCTCCGACGAGTCCAGCCGCGCCCGCGCGCACCGCTGGCGCGCGAGCGTCGACGCCGTCGCGGTCGGGATCGGCACCGCGCTCGCCGACGACCCTCAGCTGACCGCGCGCGTCGACGGCGTACACCACCAGCCGCGCCACATCGTCTTCGACGCGACGGCGCGCCTGCCGCTGGACTCGCGGCTGATCGTCGCCGCGCCGTCGCTGCCGCTGACCGTCGTCGTATCGCGCGCCGCGCGCCGCTCGGCGACCGAGGCAATCGAGCTGTCGGGCGCGGACGTCGTCGTCGCGACCGGTGAGAACGAGCCCGCGCGAGTGCGCTCGGCGCTCGATCAGCTCGGCGCCGCCGGCGTGACCTCGATCCTGCTCGAGGGCGGCCCGCGACTGGCCGGGGCGTTCCTGGACGCCGGCGAGATCGACGAGGTGCGCCTGTTCCTCGCCCCGATCCTGCTCGGCGGCCGTGCGGCTCGCGACCCGCTCGAGGGCGAGGGCGTGGAGCGCATCTCAGACGCGCTGCGCGCGCTGACGCTGAGCTGCGAGCGCGTCGCCGAGGATCTGCTGATCTCCGCGCGCCTGCACGAGTGGTAGCGGCGTGTTCACCGGCTTGGTCGCGGATCTCGGCGCCGTCGCCGCCGTCGACGAGACGCCCGACGGCGTCCGGCTGACGATCGCGACGGCACTCACGAGCGAGTTGGGGGAGGGCGACTCGATCGCCGTCGACGGCGTCTGCCTGACCGCGACGGCGATCGACGGCGAGCAGGCCGAGGATCTGCTCGCGCAGAGGCCATCCAACATGGGTCGCTTCGCCGCCGACGTCATGAACGAGACGCTCGACCGCTGCACGCTCGGCCGGATCGCGGAGGGCGCGCACGTGAACCTCGAGCTCGCGCTGCGCGCGAGCGACCGCCTCGGCGGGCACATCATGCAGGGCCACGTCGACGGCGTCGGCACGATCGCCGGCGTGCGCGAGGACGGCTTCGCGCGCGTCGTCACGATCGCCGCAGGTCCGCAGATCCTGCGCTACGTCGTGCAGAAGGGCTCGATCGCCGTCGATGGCGTCTCGCTGACGGTGGCGCGGATCGACGAGCAGGGCTTCGACGTCTCGCTGATCCCGGAGACGCTCGAGCGCACGACGCTCGGCGCCGTGGGGGAGGGGCAGGGCGTGAACCTCGAGGTCGACGTGCTGGCGAAGTACGTCGAGAAGCTGCTGGCCGCGCGCTGACCGGCTGCCGGCCGCCGGGGTTTGCGAAGCTTTCAAGCGATGAGCTCAACGACCCGCAGCCCGTTCGCGACGATCGACGAGGCGCTGGAGGACATCCGCCAGGGCAAGATGGTCGTCGTCTGCGACGACGAGGATCGCGAGAACGAGGGTGACCTGACGATGGCGGCGCAGTTCGCGACGCCCGAGGCCGTCAACTTCATGGCCAAGGAGGGGCGCGGGCTGATCTGCCTGTCGCTGACCCCCGAGCGCTGCGACGACCTCGGGCTCGACCTCATGGCCGCCAAGAACGAGTCGCCCTTCGAGACGCCGTTCACGGTCTCGATCGAGGCACGCAAGGGCGTCACGACCGGCATCTCCGCGCACGACCGGGCGCGCACGATCCAGATCGCGATCGATCCCGAGGCGGGCCCGCGCGACATCGTCCAGCCGGGGCACATCTTTCCGCTGAAGAGCCGCGGCGGCGGCGTGCTCGAGCGCGCCGGCCAGACCGAGGCCGCCGTCGACCTCGCGCGCCTCGCGGGCCTCAACCCGTCGGGCGTCATCTGCGAGGTCATGAACGACGACGGCACGATGGCGCGCGTCGACGACCTCGTCCGCTACTGCGCGCGCCACAAGCTGCGGATGATCACCGTCGCCGACCTGATCGCCTACCGCCGCCGTTACGACAAGCTCGTCGAGCGCGTCGTCTCGACGAAGCTGCCGACGGGCTTCGGCGAGTTCCAGGCGGTCGGCTACCGCGAGCTCGTCGGCGGCAAGCACCACGTCGCGCTCGTCAAGGGCGAGATCGACGGCGCCCACGACGTGCTCGTGCGCGTGCACTCCGAATGCCTCACCGGCGACGTCTTCCACTCCCTGCGCTGCGACTGCGGCGAGCAGCTCGAGTCGGCTCTGGCGATCATCGAGAGCGAGGGCCGCGGCGTGCTGCTGTACCTCGCCCAGGAGGGACGCGGGATCGGCCTGCTGAACAAGCTCAAGGCCTACAAGCTGCAGGAGGGCGGGATGGACACCGTGCAGGCCAACCTCGAGCTCGGCCTGCCCGCCGACCTGCGCGACTACGGCATCGGCGCGCAGATCCTCGTCGACCTGGGCTTGAGCTCGATCCGCATCCTGACCAACAACCCGAAGAAGATCCGCGGGCTGGAGGGCTACGGCCTGTCGGTGACCGAGCAGGTCCCGATCGAGCACATCCCCAACCCGCACAACGAGGCGTACCTGCGCGCCAAGCGCGAGCGCATGGGCCACACGCTGCACCACCAGGGCCTCGACGTCGACAAGGAGATGCTCCACGACGAGGGTGAGCGCGACCACGGGATCGAGCGCGGGTGAGGTTCGCGATCGTCGTCGGCCGCTTCTACGAGGAGCTGGCCGACCGCCTCGTCGCCGGGGCGACGCGGGTCTTCGAGCAGTCCGGCGCCGAGAGCGTCGACGTCTTCGGCGTTCCCGGCGCCTTCGAGCTGCCGCTCGCGGCGCTGATCGCCGCGGAGACCGGCCGCTATGACGGCGTCGCCTGCCTCGGAGCCGTCATCCGCGGGGAGACGAGCCATTACGACCACGTCTGCGAGGAGGCCGCGCGAGGCATCCAGGACGTCGCGCTGCGCACCGGCGTGCCGTGTGGCTTCGGGCTGCTGACCGTCGAGAGCCTCGAGCAGGCGATCGCACGCTCCGGCGGGGGCAAGCGCGACGAGGGCGCCGACGCGGCTGAGGCGGTGCTGGCGCTCGCGCGGATGCGCGCCCGCCTGCGCAGCCAAGGGTCCCTGCCCGGACCCTCGAGCGCGGCCGGCGGGTAGGCTGCCGACATGCCCCTTGACGAGGCCGAGGAGATCCTGGCGCTGACGCTGATCTTCGTGGTGCACGTGGCCGGCGGGCTGATGCTCGTGTGGGGCATGCTCGATCGCGGCGCGCCGGGCAGGCGACCCTGGTCGGGCTGGTGGCGTCGCGACGACGGGCCAGGCGATCCGCCTGAAGGTCCGCCGCCGTCGCCGCCCCCGGGGCGCGCGCCACTGCCGCTGCCGGACGCGGCGCCGAGCCGCGTGCGACTGCGCGACGAGACGCCGCTGCGCGACGCGCACCCCCGTCCTTCGCGCCGCCCGCAGCGCCTGCCGGACCCTGCGCGCGCGCCGCAGCGCCGCTACTAGTGTCGTGATGCATTAATTCGGTTGCAGAAGGGCAGGATCGGCGTATGCCCAATCCTGTTGCCGTGGAGATCGTGCTCAGCGAGGTTGAGCGCGAGCAGTTGGAGTCCTGGACTCGCCGGCGCACCAGCGCGCAGGCGCTGGCGCAGCGCTCGCGGATCGTGTTGTTGTCGGCCGACGGCTTGACGAATACTGAGATCGCGCAGCGCCTCGGAGTTGGCCGGCCGATGGTGACCAAGTGGCGCTCGCGGTTTGCCGCCGATCGCCTGGACGGCCTGGTCGACGAGCCGCGGCCGGGCCAACCGCGGACGGTCAGCGACGCGCAGGTCGAGGAGGTCATCACCAAGACGCTGGAAAGCACGCCCAAGGATGCGACGCATTGGTCGACGCGGTCGATGGCCGCCGACATGGGGCTGACGCAGTCGGCGGTGCATCGCATCTGGCGCGCGTTCGGGCTGCAGCCCCATCGCCAGGACGTCTGGAAGCTCTCCAAGGACCCGCAGTTCGTGGCCAAGGTCCGTGACGTCGTCGGGCTGTACCTCAACCCGCCCGAGCGCGCGGTGGTGTTGTGCGTCGATGAGAAGTCTCAGATCCAGGCGCTGGATCGCACCGCCCCGATCTTGCCGATGCTCCCCGGGGTGCCCGAGCGCGCAACACACGACTACAAGCGTCACGGCACGTCCAGCCTCTACGCGGCACTGGACATCACGACCGGCCAGGTGATCGGGTCGCTGCACGCCCGCCACCGCGCGATCGAGTTCAAGAAGTTCTTGCAGACCATCGACGGCGAAGTTCCCGCCGACCTCGACGTCCACCTTATCCTCGACAACGCCTCGTCACATAAAACGCCGACGATCAAGAAGTGGCTTACGGCGCATCCGCGCTTCGTCGTGCACTTCACCCCGACCTCAAGCTCATGGCTGAACCTCGTCGAGCGCTGGTTCGGCGAGCTGACGACCAAGAAGCTGCGGCGCGGCACACACCGCTCGGTGCGGGCACTCAACACCGACATCCGCGACTGGATCACCACCTGGAACGACAACCCCAAGCCCTTCGTCTGGACCAAGACCGCCGACGAAATCCTCGAATCCGTCGCCCGCTACTGCACCCGAATCAACGAATCACGACACTAGCCCGGATCTTGCAGCAAGGTGAGCGCCCCGGCCGTGGCCGGGGCGCCGAAACGTCGAAACGTCCGGTTGAGCAGGGATTCTTCGGGTTGCGAAAGCCTGGAATCCAGCTCAAGGAGGATCACCTTGAAGGTGGAGCGCGATGGCCGCAACGTCACGGTAGAAGTTCGGGCGGACGGAGAGGGCGTGGTGTC
>Ga0136615_10001833_pt1 | contig 10397 bp, 9 predicted proteins | sample AntDrymUQ2882206_2_FD_106647 | JGI IMG/M metagenome (GOLD analysis project Ga0136615, IMG submission 106647) | Polar desert sand microbial communities from Dry Valleys, Antarctica - metaG UQ288 (22.06) | ecosystem: Environmental > Terrestrial > Soil > Desert | place: Antarctica: Dry Valley...
GGCCACCGGGCGGTCGCCATGCGCGCCGACAAACGCGCCTACATTTTCGAGGGCACAATCGACGTCGCCTCCATCCGGATCTGGACTCGCGACCTCACCCGCCAACCACCAAACACGCCCTAGGCGGTGCCGTTGACGTAGGTCTGTGCGCGGTTCCAGGCGTTGGTGCCGATGGAGCGGCCCATGGCGCGGGCGTCCTCGTCGGCCTCGCGGAAGTGGATGCCGCCGTAGCGTCGGGACAGGCCGGCCTCGTCGGCGGCGGCGGTGAAGTTCGACCAGCTCAGGCGCACGTCCTTCTTGGGCACCGAGCCGGGTTCGACGCGGCCGGTGCCTGCGCGGATCGTGACCGAGACCGTGATGCCGAACTGGTCGCTGCCATGGAAGGTGCGCAGGACCTGTGCGGCGGCGGCGCTGAAGGTGCTGTGGCCGGAGACGTAGTCGGGGAACGGCGGGGTGGGGAAAGTGTCGGGCTGGTAGGGGCGCCAGGTCTCGCCGGGGATCTTGCGGACGCCCTGGTACGGGCCGGCCCAGCCGTCGATCATCCGCCCGCGCTTGAGCTCGCGGATCGCGGTGATGGGGCGCACGAAGTCGTACTCCAGTTTGGCGTGCCAGGCGGCGATGCTGGCGTCGAGCATGGCGTTGTCCAGTGCGAAGAACAGCCGCGCGTCCTGATCCAGGGTGTTGCCCCGCGCCCGCGAGAGGGCCTGGGCGAAGATGTTCCAGTGCCCGGGGGGCAGTTCGCTGGCGGGGCCGTCGGCCCAGTACTCGGCGATGACCTTCTTGCGGTCGTCGAGCGCCGCGGTCTCCTTGACGAGCTGGTCGACCGCGGCCAGGTAGTCCTCGCGCTTGCCCAGGTCGGGGCCTGGGAGAGGGAACTGCTCCGGTGAGGTCAGCGCGAAGGGGACGACCTGCCCCCACTGGGGTGTGGTGAAGGACTGGACGGTGCCGTTGCAGGTGGTGGCCCCCGGCGGCGGGGTTGGCACGCACAGCGGCTGCCAGCGCAGGTTGTCGGTGACCCGGTCCCAGCTGTTGACCGGCTGGTAGCCGGTGTAGTCCGAGTACGCCCCACCGATGTCGTTGGGGTGCGTGCCGAGCTGGTTGGAGCCGTCGGCGTGGCGGAACTCCAACACCGCGTTGCAGGCGACGTTGCCGATCCCCTGGGGCGCGGTGGTGTCGGTGCTGGTGTCGGCGGGGTCGTAGCCGAGGGTGGTCATGAAGCCGGTGAAGTCGGCGCTGCGCGCGGGGAACAGGTCGAGCAGGGCGCGGTAGGCGGCGTAGCTGATCGCCTTGCTCTTGTACGCGTCGGTGCGCTCGTCCGCGGGCCGGCGCAGGCTGGCGCCGAGACGGGTGCCGACCGCGGTCGGGTCGTAGGCGCCCACGCGTCGTAGGAACAGGTCTGCACGATGGCCAGCGCGCGTGCCACCACGGTCGGGCCCGGCTTGGTCGCGCGGATCGCCGACAGCGCCTGCTCGTTCCAGCGCAGCACGACGTTGTCGGTCGTTCTGGGCCCATAGGCGTCCAGCGGGTACTGCGACGCCGGCCCCTTCGGCTTGCCCGGCGCGGGCGGCGGCGGCTCCTTGCCCTTGGCGACGGCGACGCCCGACAGCGCCAGCACCGACAACACCACGAGCAGCACCGCTAGGACCCTGCGAAACGACACGATCTCCCCCAAGCAAAGAGAGGCACCGAGAAACGGCCAGCGGCCCGGGACCAGGGGGCGTGAGAGACGACAGCCACACTCGGCCGCCGGGCGGGGCAGCGTACGCGCTCAACCAAAGTGCGGGAATGCCCGAAGGGCCAGGCCCAGACCGTGGAAAGGGATCGGGACCCCTTGCGGGGTCCCGATCGCGGTGGTGCCGTCGCTGTGGTGGGCGGTCACATGGAGGCGTCGCGCCAGCTGCGGGCGCTCCACCCGGAGGACAGCCAGTCGCTGCCGCTCCATGAGCCCGAGCGCCAGGACCGTGCGCTCCAGCCGTCCGAGCGCCAGCTGCGGGCCGCCCAGTCGGCCTCGCGCCAGCTGCGCGCCTGCCAGGTGGTCGAGGCGAAGGAGGTCCCGCCCCAGCTGTCGCCGGTGTAGGGGGTGCCCAGCCATGCGCCCGCGTTCCAGGCGGTCTCGGTGGCGGCCGCCCCGGCCCAGGTGCGGCTGTTCCACGGTCGTCCGAAGATGTCGGTCTCGCCGGTGAGCAGCACGCCCTGGTCGTCGACGTTGCTGCCGGCGCGTGCGGCCTCAAGCGTCCCGGTGCCGTTGCCCGGCGACCAGGTCTGGGTGGACCGCGGGGCACCCGCGTCGGAGGCTCGGCGGACGTCCAGCAGCCCTGCACCGCGGCCCTCGGCGTCTGCCCTCGGCATCGGCATGGTCGTGCTCACCAGCAGCCGCTTGACCTGGTCGGGGGTGAGGGTGGGTCGCTGCTGGAGCAGCAGCGCTGCCGCCCCGGACACCACCGCCGCGGCCTGCGACGTGCCGCTGCCGCGGAAGAACCGCTCCCCGACCCTGGCGGTGGGGTGCTCGACGTCGGCGATGGAGCCGGGGTCGCGCAGGCTGACGATCGACTGGCCCGGCGCGGTCAGGTCCACCCGGCGTGCGGGCGCCCCCCGGGAGGAGAAGTCCGGGACGGTGTCGTCGTCGGCCTTGGGTGTTCCGTGCGGGTCGGCCGCGCCGACCGCCACGACGAACGGGTTCATCGCCGGGTCCGACAGCCGCGGATGGGCACGCCCATCGTTGCCGCCCGAGACGACCCACGACGATGCCCTTGCGCCAGGCCACCTCCGCGGCGTAGGACAGCGGGTCCAGCCGGGCGTCCTGGACGCTGTTGGTCCCGAACGACAGGTTGAGCACACCCGGATGTTCATGCCGGGGTCGTTGCGGTGCTCGACCACCCAGTCGATCGCGGCGATCACCTGGGACACGTCCACGGAGCCGTCGGACGCGCCGACCTTGACGTTGACGATGTGCGCGCCGGGGGCCACGCCGACGAAGGCGGCGGGGTAGTCGGCCTCGCGGCCGGCCGGGACGCTGCTGTCGCGGCCGGCGATGATGCCCGCCATGTGCGTGCCGTGCCCCTTCTTGCCGGCGAACTCCACCTCCCCATCCGGTGTCACCGACTGGACGACAGGGCTTGTGCGCAGCGCGTCCAGCGCACCGCTGGGCACCGTCGCGGCCACCCCGTCGATCAGGTCCAGCTCTGTGACGACGGTCCCCCCGAGCCGCTCAACCGTCTCCTCGACGCCCTCGCCACCGCCTACTACACCGCGCACGATCACCCGGACCGCGAACTCGCCGGCGGCGGCAGGCTCCGTGACGAGAGGGGTCAGACCAACCACCGACACCGCGAAGGCAGCTCCACCGCCACCACCCGCAGTCGCGTGGACGACCCCCTGTGCCGCTGCCTACTCCTGGTGCTCATCTGCTCCCCTGATCGCCCATCTGGGCCGTATGCCACAGTCCGCGACTACAGAAGGAGCATCGGCACCACCCCTGCAGGGGTGAAGCAACCCCCCGGAATGGGGGTGGGACCGAGCAAGAACAGCTCCACAGATGTCGAGCCCCAGGAAGACTGGGTTACCCGGTTGCCCTGTTGGTGTAGTGCGGCCGGCTGGCACCGAGCACACCCCATACCGGTCCCCAGTGCGTCAGGCCCACCAGCCGGGGCCGGGGCAAGGCGCGCGCGCTGCGGTCGTGCCATCGCCGCCAGTAGCCATCGAGGTTGCCGCACACCCAGCGAGCTCGTGCCACAGCACCGGGTGCCCGTCCCCGTCCGGGTCCACCCGCCCCCGCCGTGGCACCGCACCGGCCGGTGACCTCGACCGGGTCCCGAGCCAGGTCCGACCAGGTGAGGTAGTTGCCGTCCAGGGACGGCCGGGAACGGGCGGCGCCCAGCGCGCCGGGCCGCGACCCCGCTGGATATCGCCCATGGCGACACGGACCCGGTCAGGTAGAGCCCCCCCCCGCACCAGGCCCGGTGCGCCCGCGGCGACCGCCCGCACGGAGGCAGTGACGACGTCGGCGACTGGCGCGGGCAGGATCACGCCGACATCCTGCCCGACATTGAGCGGCCGCTAGGCTGGCATGGACATGACGATGGCAACCGCGCGTGCGTGGTGGATGGCTCTGCTCCTTGCGGCCACGCTCGTCGTGCACCTGCTGATGATGGCAGGCGTCCGAGGTAGGCCGCCGAACGAGGGCGCATCCGCCCACGGGCCTGGCATGGCCGTGCAGGGGGCAGGAGACCCTTCCGGGCACGGCGCTGCCGAGGCCTCCCACAGCGCCTCTCAGATGCTGTCCATGTGCTTCGCGGTGCTGTCGATCATCGCTGTGGGGGTAGGTTTCCGGCCCTTTGCGCGCGCTCAGCGCGGCGAGCAGCAGAAGGCAGCGGACACCGGCAGGCCGGGTGTGCGAGCTGAGCTTGCGACCTGCCGCGACGGACCCCGACCGCCTTCGCGGATCGACGCCGGGGTGCTGCTGAGGGTGTAGAGGCCGAGCCGTTCACTCCGCGGTTCGTCTCGACGCACACTGAGGAGCGATTCACCATGCAATCACAACCACGCCGTTTCACCCTGCCCGTGCTTGCCGCAATGCTCGCCCTGGTCCTCGCCGCCTGTGCGAGCGACTCGGGTTCCGGGACCGAGACGGGATCCGCGGAGCCGTCCGACACCACCTCGGAGATGGACATGTCCTCCGAGGAGATGGAGACCATGTCGGAGGGCGCCGCCGCCGATTCGTCGGAGGGTGGCGACGTCGCGCTGAACGAGGCCGACGTCACCTTCCTGCAGATGATGGTCTCGCACCACGAGCAGGCCAACGAGATGGCCGAGATGGTCGAGGGCAGCACCGACCGTCCTGAGCTCGCCGAGCTTGCCTCCACGATCCTGTCCACCCAGACCGCCGAGATCGAGCAGATGAACGGGCTGCTGGAGGCTGCCGGCGAGGACCCGGAAATGGGCGGCATGGACATGGGGTCCATGCCGGGGATGATGGACGACAGCCAGATGACCGAGCTGATGAGCCTCCGCGACCAGGCGTTTGACCTGGCCTTCCTCGACATGATGACCGAGCACCACACCGGGGCGATCGAGATGGCCCAGACGGTGCTCGCAGACGGTGAGAACCCCGAGGTCGCCCAGCTCGCGCAGGAGATCATCGACGCCCAGCAGGCCGAGATCGACCAGATGGCCCAGTGGCGCGAGCAGTGGGCCTGACCCCGCCCGGCGGCTGAACCGCAGCCGCTGGCACCACTCATCCGGGCGGGCCTCCTTCGGGGCGGCCGCCCGGATGCTTGCCGGGGCTCCTCCTCCCCCGCTTATCGCGAGGCGCTTCCGGATAGGTGGGCGGACCTCCGAAGCCAATCCATTCTCGAGGAGCATGCGTTCATGAGCTATGCCGAGCAGATGCTCGACAGCTACCCTCGTTCGTTCAGCCTCGACGCGACGCTGCTGGCCAGTGCGATCGAGGCCATGCAGGACTGCGCGCAGGCCTGCACCGCGTGCGCCGACGCCTGCCTGGGCGAGGAGTCGTTGCAAGATCTGGTGAAGTGCATCCGCACCGACCTCGACTGCGCCGACATCTGCGGGACCACCGCCGCGGTGATGTCGCGCCAGACCGAGTACGACGCGAACGTCAGCCGCGCGCTGGTCGAGGCGTGCGCCCAGGTGTGCAAGAGCTGCGGCGCCGAGTGCGAACAGCACGCTTTGCACCACGAGCACTGCAGGGTGTGCGCCGAGGCCGGCCGCCGTTGCGAGGACGCCTGCCGTCAGCTCCTCGCGCAGATGAGCGCGTAAGCACTGCGTCCTCAGGGCCGTGGCGTCCTCAGGGCTGGACGACCGTGCTCCACGTCGCGCCACCGTCGTCGGACCGGAGGACGCCGCGGTCGGTGGCGGCGGCGTAGAGGGTCGCGCCCTCGGCGTGCAGCGCCTCAGGCGGGCCCGCAAGGCTGGCGAGCTGCTGCCAGTTCGTGGCTTCGTCCTCTGCGCGGAGGACTGCGCCGTCCGGGGCGATCCCGATGAGCCCCGACTCTCCCCAGGCCAGGGCCGTGAGCGGCGGCGCGGCGACGGGATCCCAGGTGCGGCCCCCGTCAGCACTGCGGAGGACCCCGCGCTCGCTGATGCCGACGATGGCCTCGGGGTCGGAGGGGCTGACGGCGAAGTCGAGCAGGGAGGGCTGCGAGCGGGTCTCCCAGGTCCGGCGGTCCTGACTCACCATGAACGCACCGCTGGTGGAGTCGGCGCCGTACACCAGGCCGTGGGACGCCTGCAGGGCGTGGAAGTCCACCTCCCCCAGCAGCGACGTCTCCTGCCAGCTGCTGCCCTGATCGCTGCTCTCCACGAGGCCCAGCAACGGCGGTGCGTCCGGGCGCTGAAGCGCCTCGTCGCGGAGATCGGGATGCCCGCTGGCGATCAGGTCGCCGGGCCCGGCCACGGTGAACCCCATCAGGTCATGCCAGCGTTCCCCGATCCGCTGTGCCGGCTCGCCCTCGGCGGCGCGAAACAGGCCGGTGTGGGTGGCGATGTAGAGGCTGCCGTCCTCGGCGTCGACGTCGAGTCCGTGCACGTGGACGATGCCGGGGTCGGGCGGCTCTGCGACGGGTGCGGGCGTCCCGCAGGCGGTGACCCCGACGGCGATGGCGACCGCGGTGCGTGCTGCCCTCACGTGTCCGTCCTCTCGATCGCGCCGCCCCGCAGCGACCGCACCCAGCGCTCGTGCTCGTGCTGGACGGGTCCGCGGCCCTGGGGGTCTCGGTCGTCCAGTGGCGCCGGGGTGGCGCTGGAGCCCTGCCGCACGGCCAGCGTCGCGGCGAGGGCGGTGGTCAGCGGCACGGCGACGATGAGGCCGATGGACCCGACCAGGGTCTTGACGACCTCGGCGGCGACGATCTCGGAGTTCAGGATCTCGGCCACGGACTGGCCGCTGGTGGAGAACAGCAGCAGCAGCGTGATCGACGCGCCGGCGTAGGCCAGCACCAGGGTGTTCACGGTGGAGGCGATGTGGTCGCGGCCGACGTTCATGGCCCGCCGGAACAGCGTTGCCCAGCTCTGCGCGGGATCGGCCTCGTGCACGGCGAACACTGCCGAGGCCTGGGTCACGGTGACGTCGTCGAGGACGCCGAGGGCGCTGATGATCAGCCCCGTCAGCACCAGGCCCGACAGGCTGATGCCCTGCACGGAGTTCGCCAGCAGCTGCGCGTCCTCCGACGACAGCCCGGTGAGCTTGCTGATCTGCGCGAACACGATCCCGAGCACACCCGTGAGCACGAGCGCGCCCGCCGTGCCCACCAGCGCCGTTGTCGTCTTCACGTTCAGCCCGTGGGACAGGTACAGCGTCACCAGCATGATGGTGAACGCACCGACGATCGCGACCGCCAGCGGGTTGCTGCCCGCCAGGATCGCGGGCACCACGAAGATGGTGATGATCAGCAGGCTGATGCCCAGGCCCACCAGCGAGCGCAGCCCGTGCCAGCGGCCGGCGGCGAGGACGGTGACCACGAACAGTCCCACCAGCCAGCCCATCGTGCTCAGCCGGTCGTAGTCGGCAACGGAGTAGAACACCCCGTCGGGGTCCGGGGAGCCGTAGACCTTGACGCGGTCGCCGACATTGAAGGGCGGCGCGCCGGTCTGGCCGGTGTCGACGTCGAAGCGCAGGCCGGCGTCGGGTCCTTCGACGATCTCGACCTCGGCGAGGAGGCAGGGTGGCCGGATCGGTACGAAATCCTCCTCCGGGCAGTCGATCTCGGTGGCGCTGCGCACCACGGCGTCGACGAGCGGTGCCGGGGGCGCTTGGGGGGCGGGTCGAGCCGCCGGCCACAGCAGCACCACGCCGACGGCGGAGCCGACAGCCAGCAGCGCGACCAGCGCGAGCAGCTTGCGGTGGACTCTGTCCATGGGTACGTCCTCCAGACAGCCCGAGCGCGGCAGGCCGCTAGGGCAGATATGGGCGCGGGTTGCGGGCGCCGCCGTTGACGCGGACCTCGAAGTGGAGGTGGTTACCGGTTGAGTTGCCGGTCGATCCGACCGCACCGATCTGCTGGCCGGCGGTCACGCATTCACCTCTCGAGGCGCCGAGGCGGCTCTGGTGCGCGTAGGCGGTGACCGTGCCGCCGCCGTGGTCGATCAGGATGAGGTTGCCATAGCCGCCCTGGACGCCGGCGAAGGTGACGCAGCCGGCCTGCGCCGCATAGATCGGGGTGCCGTTCGGGGCGGCGATGTCGATCCCCGCATGGAGTCGGCCCCAGCGGGGCCCGAACTCGCTGGTGACCGAGCCGCGGACCGGCCAGATCCACCCCCCGGTCCCGGCCGCCGGCGGGGGCGCCGCGACCGGTGACGTGCTCGGCTGCCGGGCGAGGGCCTCGATCGCTTGGAGGTCGCTTTCCAGGATCGACTCCTGGGCCTGGAGCTCCTGCAGCTGTGCGGTGTCCGCGGCCAGGACCAGCGCCTGCTCGTCGCGGAGGCGTTCCACCTCGGCGAGGATCTCGCGCTGCTGTTCCTGGACCCGCTGCAGGGACGCCTCCTGGGCTGCGAGCGTCTGCTGCTCGGCCTCCACCCGGACCCGGGCCGCGTCGAGGTCCTCGCTGGTCGCCCGGTCCGATCGCCCGACCGCCTCCAGGTACCGGCCCTGGTCCAGCACCTCCGCGGCGGAGTCCGCGATGAGCACGGCCTGCAGGGCGACGTCGCCGCCGCGCATGTACCGCTGCGCGGCGCGGACTGCTGCGCTGCGCCGCTGCTCCTCCTGCTCACCGACCGCGACCTCGACCCGCGCGGCGGCGTCGGCCACCGCCTCCTGGGAACGCAGCACCGACTCCTCTGCTGCGCGGACCGCGTCGATCACGGTCGCCAGCTGGGCCTGGACCTGGGCCAGCTCCTGCTCGCCCAGCGTGACGTCGTCCTGCGCGGCGTCGATCTGCTCACGGACCTCCGCCAGGCGGGCCGACTGCTCGGACAGCCGGCGCTCCTCATGCGATCCCGCCGCCACGGGGGCCGCGGCGATACCCATGAGGACGACGGCGAGCACCAGCACAAGCCCGTGCAGCCTGGTGGCAACGAAGGGGACACGCATCGAGAGACAACTCCCTGCAGTCGCGTGAGAACCATCGGGCAGCGCACAACGTGCGTGACTGCCGCGGCTACACCCGGAGCAGGACCCCCGCGGTGGTGCGCGACCTGACGCGAGGACGGAGGACTGCGAAAGATCGCAGGCTCGTGACCGGCCTGGCCTGGCAGCCTGCGGGACGGACACCGGCGTTCAAGGAAAGGCGGGCGAGGCCCAGCACGGTCGCCACCGCGACGACGGCGACGCAGAGCGCCAGGGCGTGCAGGACGCCGTGCCCGTCGTCGTGCCTGTCGCCGGCTTGGGTGTCCCGTTGCTCGCCGGCGGTCGCCTCGCCGGCAGCCCCTTCGGACCCCGCTGCCGGTGCGGCCGAGCCGGCCAGGGCTGACAGCGTCATCAGCAGGCACACCGAGACGGCGAGCAGCAACTCAACGACACGGAACCGGACGGGCAGACGAAGGGCCATGGGTGTTGACCAGACTACCGGGCTCTCGGGGACCTCCACGATGGCCAATGGCACGCCTGTTCCTCACGCCGATCTCCGCTTGTGGCTGGACGTCGGCATTACGGCACCCGTATCGTTGTTGCGAACGCCTCGCAGGAACGTCGTAGCAGGAGCGCACATGTGCGGTCGTGGGGATAGGGGCAGAGTGGGACGCTGGCTGAGCGTGGCCCTTGCCGCGGTGCTGGTGGTGATGGTCGGGGCCTGCGGAGGTGCCGCGGGCGACGTGGCCGAGGGGTCAGAGGACTCCGGGCGGCGGCTGCAGGTGGCCACCACCGTCGCGCCGATCACGAACATCGTGGCCAGCGTCGCGGGTGACCGTGCCGACATCACCGGCATCGTGCCGGAGGGGACGAACTCCCACACGTTCGAGCCGGAACCGAGTGTGGCCGAACTGCTGTCCAGCGTGGACGTGGTCTACATCAACGGTCTCGTGCTCGAGGAGCCCACGAAGGAGCTCGCCGAGGCCAACCTGGCCGAAGGCGCCGAGGTCGTGGAGCTCGGGACGCTGTCGATCCCCGAGGCGGAGTACGCCTACGACTTCTCCTTTCCCGAGGAGGAGGGCAAGCCCAACCCGCACCTGTGGACCGACCCGCGCTACGCCGCGGAGTACGCCCGGATCGTGGCTGCGGACCTGTCCGAGCGCGACCCGGACAACGCCGAGTACTACCAGGGCAACTACGAGGCGTTCTCGACGCTGGTCGACGACTTCGACGCCGCGATGCGGGAGGCGTTCGCCACCATCCCGGAGGGGCAGCGCAAGCTGCTGACCTACCACGACGCCTACGCCTACTTCGCGCGGGACTACGACTGGGAGGTGATCGGCGCGATCCAGGTGTCCGACTTCGAAGACCCCACCCC
>Ga0136615_10001834_pt1 | contig 10395 bp, 11 predicted proteins | sample AntDrymUQ2882206_2_FD_106647 | JGI IMG/M metagenome (GOLD analysis project Ga0136615, IMG submission 106647) | Polar desert sand microbial communities from Dry Valleys, Antarctica - metaG UQ288 (22.06) | ecosystem: Environmental > Terrestrial > Soil > Desert | place: Antarctica: Dry Valley...
ATCACCGCCTGGCCGCGTCCTCGGACACTCGATGTGCCAGAGGCACACCTTCGGTCCTGCGTCCTTGCCAGCCGGCGCCGGCATCCCAGGGTTTCGGGCGTCTGTTACGAGACGAAGCACTAGGTGCATCTCAAGCGCGTTATCCCCTGCCTCGACGTCGATGCCGGCCGCGTCGTCAAGGGCACGAACTTCGTCGACATCCGCGACGCCGGCGACCCCGTCGAGCTCGCCGCGCGCTACGACGCCGAAGGCGCCGACGAGCTCGTGTTCCTCGACATCATGGCGACGAGCGACAAGCGCGAAACCGTCGTCGAACTCGCCCGACGGGTCGCCGACGAGTGCTTCATCCCGTTCACGATCGGCGGCGGCATCCGCTCCGTCGGCGACGCGCAGGGCGTGCTCGACGCGGGCGCCGACAAGGTCTCGGTGAACTCGGCGGCGGTCGCGCGGCCCGAGCTGATCGCCGAGCTGGCGGACGTGTTCGGTGCGCAGTGCGTGGTGCTGGCGATCGACGCCAAGTCGTGTGACGCCGCCGGGGGGTCGGCGGATCGGACCCAAGCCATGCGGCGTTCCACCTCGTCCGTGGATCCGACGACCGGTGGGCGAAACCTCAATCCCGGCGCCGACCGGCCGCAGTTGCGCTGGCAGGTCCACGTCGCCGGCGGACGCACGCCGACCGGCCGCGACGTCGTCGAATGGGCGCGCGAGGGGGTGCGGCGCGGCGCGGGGGAGATCCTGCTGACGAGCATGGACCGCGACGGCACGAACGACGGGTACGACCTCGAGCTGACGCGTGCCGTCGCCGACGCGGTCGGCGTTCCCGTGATCGCTTCCGGCGGCGCGGGCACGCTCGAGCACCTCGCCGACGCGCTGCAGGCCGGTGCCGACGCCGCGCTCGCGGCGTCGATCTTCCACTACGGGACGTTTCGCATCCGCGAGGCCAAGGAGCACCTCGCGGCCGCGGGCATCGCGGTGCGCCGGTAGACCACGACTGGCTCAGCGCGCGCGTGTGTGCGTGTGGCAGTGGTTGTGGCGCAGGAGGATCGTCCGGCCCGCCAGCCGGTAGACGTGCCGGTGGCGGTGGCAGCTGCGCCCGTAGCCGAGCTGGGCGCTGTGGCTGTGGCCGTGCGGCGCGAAGCGAAAGCGCTGCTGGCGCACGCGCCGGGCCCGGGCGCGCCGGGCGGCCCGCACGCGCGCCGCCGCGCGCCGCGTCCGTGCCGCCCGCCGCGCCGCAGCCCGGCGGGCGCGCGCCGAGCGGCGCACGCTCGCGCGCGTGCGCCCGGCGAACGGGCGCCCCTTCGGGTCCAGCGCGAACAGCGACGAGTACGCGGTGAAGTAGACCCGCCGGCCGTCGCTGATCGCGGGGTGAAAGCCCCCGCGCTTGGTTTTCCAGACGGTCTTGCCCGTGCGCGCGCCCAGCGCCCACGTCGTGCGCCTGCCGAGGTCTGAGACGAACACGATGTCGCCGATGATCGTCGCGGCGCCGGAGATCTTCTTGCCGAGCGAACGCGTCCAGCGCGGCTTTCCGGTGCGCGCGTCGAGCGCGTAGAAGCGCCCGTCGTAGGAGCCGATGTAGACCGTCGGGCGCCCGCCGCGGACCTGGCCGACGGCCGGTGATGCGTAGACGTAGCCGCCGGTGCTGCGCCGCCAGGCGAGCTTGCCGTCGGTGCTCGAGAACGAGTAGACGTCGCCGTTGGTGCTGCCGATGTAGACGCGCCCGTACTCGACCGCCGCCGACGAGTAGAAGTTGCCGTCGCCGAGGCCGAGCGCCCCGCCGGTCGGCGCCGTCTCCCAGACCTTCGAGCCGTCAGAGCGGCGGATCGCGTGCACCCTGCCGCCGTAGTCGCCGAAGTACAGCTTGCCGCCGCCGAGCGCGAGCGCGCCCTTCACGGCGCCCGCCGCCTTGGCCTTCCAGCGCACGCTGCCGTCGCTGGCGCGCAGCGAGTAGACCGTCCCGTCCTCGCTGCCGAGGAACACGCGGCCGCGATCGATCAGCGGCGAGGACTCGGCGCGACTTGGCAGCTTGCGCGACCAGCGCGTGCGGCCCGAGCGCGTCGACACGGCCACGACGCGGCCCGCCTTGGTCCCGCGCGAGCGCTTGAGCAGCACGGCGTAGACCGTCCCGCGGTTGCAGGCAGGCGAGGCGGCGGCGAGCGCGCCGAGCTTGCGCCGCCAGCTCACGCGCCCCGTCGTGCGCGAGATCGCGTACAGCGCGCCGTTGTTCTTGAGCAGGTACAGCCGCCGCCCGCAGAGCACCGGCGAGAACTCGAGCAGGACGTTGCCGCGCTCGGCCCAGGCCTGGCGGTAGGGCGGCCGCGGCGTCGTGCGCACCGCGAGATGGTGCGTGCGTGCCTTGGAGTAGCCGTAGTTGGGCCACTGGAAGCCGTCGTCGGCCGGATGGCCGTTGGGGCGACGCGGTACGGTCGCGTTGGGCCTGTCCTCGTTCGTCGCGACGAATCCGACGTCGGGGTTGAACACGTCGCCGGTGCCGCCGAACGCCACGAGGGCGATTCCGGCACCGAGCACGAGGATCACGGCCCCGATCGCGAGCCGCGGTAGCGGACGCTCGCCGCGGGGCGAAAGGATCACCCAGCGATGGTAGACAGCGCACCCGTCGCGTCCGCCGGTCCGGCCCGCGCGCGAGACTGTCGCGATGGACGATCTGCGCGAACGCCTGCGGGAGCTGCCATGCGGCCGGCGCCTGCTCGAGGCGGCGGCGGGCATGGACGGCGTGCACCTCGTCGGCGGCGCGGTACGCGACCTGCTGCTCGGGCGCGAGGCCCGGGAGCTCGACGTCGTCGTCGAGGGCGACATCGGTGCGCTGGCGGCCCGGCTCGGCGCCGGCGCCGAGCACGTCGCGCACGAGCGCTTCGGCACCGCGACGGTGTCCGACGGCGGCTGTCGCTGGGATCTCGCCGCCGCGCGCGGCGAGACCTACGCGCGTCCGGGCGCGCTGCCCGACGTGTTCCCCGCCGGAATCGAGCCGGACCTGCAGCGCCGCGACGTCACCGTCAACGCGATCGCGCTCGACCTGGCCAGCGGCCGGCTGCGGACGGCCGACCACGCCGAGCCGGACCTGCGCGCCGGGCGCCTGCGGATCCTGCACGACGCGAGCTTCAGCGACGACCCGACGCGGCTGTGGCGCGTCGCCCGGTACGCCGCGCGGCTGGGCTTCGAGCTCGAGGAGCGGACGGCGGCGCTCGCCGCGCAGGCGGTCGCCGGCGGCGCGCTGCAGACCGTGTCGGGCGCGCGGATCGGCAACGAGCTGCGGCTCGCGCTCGCCGAGCCCGATCCGGTCGCGGCGCTGGAGTCGGCGGTCGGGCTCGGCCTGGCACCGTGGCTGGTCCCGGATCGCGCGCAGACCGAGCGCGCGCTTGCGCTGCTGTCACCCGGGGAGGGCCGGCGCGACCTGCTCGTGCTCGCCGCCGCGCTGCGCGAGCCGGACGACGAGCGCGCGCTGGCGGAGCTCGAGTTCAGCGCGCCCGAGCGCGCGATCGTGCGCGCGGGCGCGCGGGCGCCCGCGCTCGAGGAGACTGGGCTCGCGCCCTCGCAGCTCGCCCGCGCGCTGCGCGGCGTGCCCGTCGAGGCGGTCGCGCTGGCGGGTGCCCGCGGTGCCGAGCAGCCGGCGCGGCGCTGGCTGCAGGAGCTGCGCCACGTCGGCCTGCAGATCACCGGCGACGACCTGCGTGGCGCCGGCATCGCCGAGGGACCCGACCTGGGGCGGCGCCTGCGGGCGGTGCTCGACCTGCGCCTGGACGGCGCGCTCGCCGAGGGGCGCGAGGCCGAGCTGCGCGCCGCCCTGCAAGAGCGGCCGCTGCCGGGCACAGCGAGACACCGTGCTACAAATCTAAGGGATGGCGACGACGCGTAAAAAGACCGTGACGACCCCGATGAGCTCCAAGAACGTCTGGGGCGACCGGCTGCAGCCGCCGTTCAAGGCCGTCGGCGATCACATCGGCGTCGACCTGCCGGGCGGCCGCGCGCTGTTTTGCACCCGCCGCGGCGGCGTCTCGGGCGAGCCGTTCGAGGAGCTCAACGTCGGCCTGGACACGAACGACTACATGCCTGCCGTCGAGGAGAACCGCGAGCGCGTCGCGCAGCTCATCGGCATCCCGCGCGAGCGCTGGCTGGAGAGCAAGCAGGTGCACGGCTCGGACATGCGCGTCGTCACCGAGCTGCCCGCTTCGGGCGCCGAGCTGGTCGAGGCGGACGGCGTCGCCACGACGCTCGAGGACTTGGCGGCGGTCATCGTCACCGCCGACTGCCTGCCGGTGGCGCTCATCGCGCCCGGCGGCGTGGCGATGATCCACGCCGGTTGGCGCGGGCTGGCCGCCGACGTGCTCAAGAAGGGTGTGGAGGCGATGCGCGAGGCGGGTGTCGAGGGCGACATCCAGGCGGCGATCGGTCCCGGGATCGGCGTCTGCTGCTACGAGGTCAACACGCACGTGCACCGGGCGTTCATGCGCTACGGGCGCGGCACGGCGCGCCTGAGCAACCACGCGCACCTCAAGAGCATCGCGCGGCTGCAGCTGCAGGCGGCGGGCATCCCGCTCGATCACAGCCACGACGTCGACATCTGCACGATGTGCGCGCCGCGCAGCCTGTTTCACTCGCACCGCCGCGACCATGGCGGCGACCCGAGGGACACCGGCCGCCAGGCGAGCGCGGTCTGGAGGGTCGACGACGGCGACGCCGCCGGCGCTTGACCCAGCCGATCAGCGGCCTGACGCGGGAGCGCGTGCGCGCCAATCTCGCCGAGGTGCGCGAGCGGATCGCGGCGGCCGCCGCGCGCGCCGGCCGCGCCGCGGATGACGTCGAGCTCGTCGCCGCCGTCAAGTACGTGCCCGTCGAGCAGCTCGCGGCGCTCGCCGAAGGCGGCGTGCGCGTCGTCGGCGAGAACCGCGCCCAGGATCTCGAGGCCAAAGCCGCGGCGCATCCGGACGCGTTCACGTGGGACTTCATCGGCCACGTGCAGAGCCGCAAGGTCAAGCGCATCGCGCCACGCGTGCGGCTCATCCACTCGGTCTGTACGGAGTCCGTGCTCGAGCAGCTCGGCAGGCACGCGCCGCCCGAGCTGCGCGTCCTCGTCGAGGTCAACATCGCCGGCGAGGAGGGCAAGTCCGGCGTCGCGCCGGCGGCGCTCGACGCGTTCATCGAGCGCTGCCCGGTACCGGTCGTCGGGCTCATGACGATGCCGCCGCTGACACCGCAGGCCGAGGACAGCCGCCGCTGGTTCGCCGCGCTGCGCGAGCTCGCCGCCGCGCGCGGCCTGCCCGAGCTGTCGATGGGGACGACGCAGGACTTCGAGGTCGCGGTCGAAGAGGGCGCGACGCTCGTACGGGTCGGCACGCGGCTGTTTGCATAGGCCTGGTGTCGTGAGGCGAAAGGTCGTGTGCAGGAGAACGGCGGCGGAGGTCTAACCTTCCGTGTGCTATGGCCTTCCGTGACTCCTGGCATCGCGCGCTCGTCTACTTCGGCCTTGCCGAGGAGCGCCCGTTCGTCGACGAGTTCGAGATCGAGCGCCAGCGCAGCCAGGAGGCCGAGCGCGCCCGCGAGCGTGAGCGCGATGCGCGCATGCGCCCGGCGCCGGAGCCCGAGATTGAGGACCGCTACCGCGAGCGCCCCAACGTGCGCCGGCTGTCCTCGCGGCGGCGCCAGCGCGACGACTTCGACGACATCTTCGCCGACGACGAGCCGCACGGCAGCCGTCCGACGACGGTGCTGCGCCCGGTCGAGCGGCGAAACGGAGACGTGCGCGTGCACCTCGTCATCCCCAAGTCCTTCAACGACGCCCAGCAGGTCGCCGACAAGTTCAAGCAGGGGATCCCCGTCGTGCTGAACCTGCAGTCGACCGACAACGATCTCGCCAAGCGCCTGATCGACTTCGCCAGCGGCCTGACCTACGCGCTCGACGGCGGCATGCAGCGCATCGCGCACAAGGTCTTCATGCTGACGCCGCGCAACGTGCAGATCTCGGCCGAGGAGAAGGCCGAGCTCATCGAGAAGGGCTTCTTCAACCAGTCGTGAGGGCCGCTTTCGGCGCCTGGGCGGCCCGTCAGCCGAGGGTCCGTGCGAAGCACCGTCCCGCGGCTGCCGACCCACCCAGGCATCCGAGATCGGCTCCTCATGACGGCGTGAACTAGGGTTCGTGAACTATGCGGCTTGGGCTCATCGGAGCGGGGAACATGGCCAGCGCGCTCGCGCGCGGCTGGGGCGACCCCGTCCTCGTGTACGACGCCTACGGGCCCCGTGCCGAGGCGCTCGTCGCGGAGCTCGGCGGCGAGGTCGCCGCGTCCAACGCCGAGCTCGCGCAGGACGCCGACGTGGTGCTGCTCGCGCACAAGCCGGCCGGGCTGGAGCGCGTCGCGGCCGAGGTCGGCGGCAGCGCCAAGGGCGTCATCTCGATCCTGGGCGGCGTACCGCTCGCGGCGCTGCGCGCCGCGTATGGCGCGACGCCGGTCGTGCGGATGATCCCAAGCGTGCCCGTCGAGGTGCGCCAGGGCGTCACGTGCCACGCGCGCGACGGCGAGGCTGACGCGACGCTCGAGGCACAGGCGATCGAGCTCTTCGAGCGCGTCGGGCTCGTCGTCAGCCTCGACGAGGCGCAGATGGAGATCGCGACCGGGCTGATGAGTTGCGCGCCCGCCTACGTGGCGCTCGTCGCCGAGGCGCAGGTCGACGCCGGCGTGCGCGCCGGGTTGCCGGCCGACGTCGCGGGCGAGCTCGTCGCTGCGAACATCGGCGGGACGGCCGCGCTGCTGCAGGCGCGCGGGATGGACACGCTCGCGGTGCGCCGCGCGGTCACGTCGCCGGGCGGGATCACCGCGCGCGGCCTCGCCGCTCTGGAGCACGGCGGCGTGCGGGCCGCCTTCGACGATGCGATGCAGGCGGTGATCGCGCGATGAGCCTCGACTCGATCCTCGTCGTGGCGACCGCGCGCGACTCGATCGCCGACTTCCTGCAGGCGCTGCTGTGGGTCTACCTGATCCTCATCTTCGCCTACATCATCACGTCGCTGATCTTCTCCTTCGGCGGGCGGATCCCGTACTCGCGCTGGTCCAGCGCCGTCCTGGGCTTCCTGCGCGACGTCACCGAGCCGTACCTCGGGCTGTTCCGGCGCTTCATCCCGCCGATCGGCCCGGTCGACGTGAGCCCGATCGTGGCGATCCTCGTCCTGCAGATCGTCGGCGGCATCATCATCAACCTCATCCGCGGGTGAGCGCGGCGACAGCCGCGCGTCCCGTGCGCGGTGCGTGGGCGCGCGCCGGCGTGGTCATGGCCGGCGTGCTGGCGGCCGACCAGATCGTCAAGGCGCTCGTCGTCGCCTCGCTGGAGCGCGGCGAGCAGCGCGACCTCGTCGCCGGCATCAAGCTCGTCAACACCCGCAACAGCGGCGTCGCGTTCGGCCAGTTGCAGGACGGCGGCGCCCTCGTCGCGGTCGTCATCGCGCTGGCGGTCGGCGCGCTGCTGGTGTACTTCGGGCGCCACGCGCACACGCCGCTCGTGTGGCTGCCGACGGGAATGCTGCTCGGCGGCGCTCTGGGCAACATCGTCGACCGCATCCGCGAGGGCGCGGTCGTCGACTTCCTCAAGCTGCCCCACTGGCCGGCGTTCAACGTCGCCGACGCCTCGATCACCGTCGGCGTCGTCATCCTGCTGGTGGTGATCGAGCGTGGCGATCGAGCTCGACCTGGCGCCTGAGACCGCAGGAGAGCGCCTCGACGTGCTGCTCGCCGAGCGGCTGGGGTCGCGCTCGCGCGCGCAGCGGCTGATCGTCGCGGGGCGCGTGCTCGTGGACGGCGCGACCGTGCGCAAGAACCACCGCGTCGGCGGCGGCGAGCGCGTCGTCGTCGACGAGACCCCCGCGCCGGCGCCGGCGCCGGCTGCCGGCGCCCCGGTCGCGCAGTTCGCCATCGCGTGGGAGGACGAGCACCTGATCGTCGTCGACAAGCCGGCCGGCGTCGTCGTGCACCCGGCCCGCGGGCACCGCGAGGGGACGCTCGCGCAGGCGCTGTTCGGGCGTGCCGCCGGGGGCGAGGAGGCGTGGCGCGCGGGCATCGTCCATCGCCTGGATCGCAACACGAGCGGCCTGCTCGTCGTCGCCAAGGACGACGCGGTGCACCGCGCGCTGAAGGCGGCGCTGGCGGCGCGCGCGATCACGCGGGAGTACCTGACGCTCGTCGAGGGCCGCCCGCCCGCGCGCAGCGGCACCATCGAGGCGCCGATCGGGCGCGACCGGCGCCAGCGGATGCTGATGTCGGTGGACAGCGACACTGCCAAGGACGCGATCACGCACTTCGAGATCGAGCGCGCGCTCCTCCAGTCGACGCTGCTGCGCGTGCGCCTGCAGACCGGCCGCACGCACCAGATCCGCGTCCACATGCGCGCGATCGGCCATCCGGTCTGCGGCGATCGCGAGTACGGCCGCGCCGGTCTGTACGGTCTGCAGCGCCAGTTCCTGCACGCTGCGCGGCTGGCCTTCGCGCACCCGGTGACCGGCGAGCCGGTCGACGTCAGCTCGCCGCTGCCCGCCGACCTGCGGGCGGCGCTGGACGAGGCGGGCGGCTAGACGGTTGATTGCACGACCGGCCGCGGAAGCAACCATCCAGCGGCGGTCAAGAGCGCAACGGGGCGGCCCGTCCAAGGCCGCCCCGCCACCCCACTTCACGGAGCGAGCCCACCGGAGGTAGGGGAAGGGAGGACTCGTTCCGCACAGGACATAACGTAACGTGCGGCTCAAGCTTGCGTAAACTTGTTGTTTCCTAGACGGACGTCCACCGACCCCGCCGGCATCTGCGACGCGGTCCTGCCCGGCTTCTCCAGCCGGGTCGCGCGCATACCGGCGGGCCTCCAACCCCGCAGCATCACCTCAAGGAGCAGGAACCCATGGCCCAAATCGGGATCAAGGAGCTGCTGGAGGCCGGCGTCCACTTCGGCCACCAGACCCGCCGCTGGAACCCCAAGATGCGCCGCTTCATCCACGGCGAGAACGGCGGCATCTACGTCATCGATCTGCTGAAGACCGAGCGCATGCTGCGCGACGCGCAGGAGTTCGCCTCGGCGGTCGCCCATCGCGGCGGCACCGTGCTGTTCGTCGGCACGAAGAAGCAGGCCCGCGACGCCATCAAGGACACCGCCGAGAGCGCGGGAATGCCGTACGTCAACCACCGCTGGCTCGGCGGCCTGCTGACGAACTTCCAGACGATCAACCAGCGCATCAAGCGCCTGCACGACCTCGAGCGCTACGAGGCCGAGGGGCAGCTCGCGCTGCTGCCGACGCGCGAGCGCATGGCCGCGCTGGCGGACCTGACGAAGCTGCGCGCGAACCTCGGCGGCGTCAAGAACATGACCCGTCCGCCCGACGCGATGGTCGTCATCGACCTCAAGGTCGAGGAGATCGCCGTCCGCGAGGCGCAGCGCCTGCGCATCCCGATCATCGGGCTCGTCGACACGAACTGCGACCCCGACGGGATCGAGTTCGTGGTGCCCGGCAACGACGACGCGATCCGCTCGTGCGCCCTCATCACCCGCGCGATCGGCGACGTCGTCGGCGAGGGCAACACGGTCTTCCGGGCCCACGAGGAGCAACAGCGCAAGGAGGCCGAGGAGCAGGCCCGCGCCGCAGCCGAGGAGCGCGCCCGCCGCGAGGCCGAGGAGCAGGCCGCCCGCGAGGCGGCCGCACAGGCCGAGCGCGAGGCCGCTGAGGCTGCCCGCAGCGCCGCCGCGGCCGCCGAGGCCGAGGCCGCCGAGGCGGTCAAGGTGACCGCCGAGGGCGGCGGCGACCGCCAGGCCGCCGAGGCCGAGGTCGCCGCGGCCGTGCAGGCGAGCGGCCCCCCGCAGCCCGACGCGAAGGTGCCACAGGCCGCCAACACCGAGGTCGCGCCAGCCGCGGCGGACAACGTGAAGGGCCCCTCGCCCGATCCCGCGCCGCCCGCGGAGGACCTGACGCCCGACCCGGCGTCACCGCCCGCCGAGCCGGCGGCGGCGCCCGCCAAGCCGGCCCGCAGCAGGCGCAAGAAGGCGGCGCCTGCCGTCGAGGCCGCGGCCGCGCCCGCCGCCGAGGCTCCCGCCGAGACCGCGACCGAGCCCGTTCTCGACAGCGAGACGGCTCCCGCACCCCAGACGGAGGAACCGACCAGTGAGTGACATCAGCGCGAAGGACGTCAAGGCCCTGCGCGACCAGACCGGCGCGGGCATGATGGACTGCAAGCGCGCGCTGCAGGAGACCGGCGGCGACATCGACGCCGCCGTCGAGCTGCTGCGCGTGCAGCTGGGCAACAAGATCGGCAAGCTCGCCGGCCGCGATGCCACCGAGGGCACCGTGCAGTCCTACATCCACGCCAACGGCAAGGTCGGCGTGCTCGTCGAGGTCGACTGCAACACGGACTTCGTCGC